>OLGB01001684.1_pt1 | contig 25704 bp, 26 predicted proteins | sample 1605691 | NCBI WGS metagenome assembly OLGB01 (sample SAMEA3888925, study PRJEB22519) | human gut metagenome | biome: human gut; feature: human-associated habitat; material: faeces | place: Denmark | collected 2010 | reverse complement strand
CTTTGCCAACGTGGTGGACGACCACCTGATGGGCATCACCCACGTCATCCGCGGCAGTGAGTATCTGTCCTCCACCCCCAAGTACAACCTGCTGTATCAGGCCTTTGGCTGGGAGATCCCTACCTATATCCACTGCCCGCCCGTCATGAAAGACGCCCAGAACAAGCTGTCCAAGCGCAACGGCGACGCCAGCTATCAGGATCTGGTGGCAAAGGGCTACCTGACCGAGGCCATCCTCAACTATATCTGCCTGCTGGGCTGGAGCCCCAAGGGCGAGTATGCCGAGCAGGAGATCTTCTCCCTGCCCGAGCTGGTCAAGGTCTGGTCTCCGGAGGGCATCTCCAAGTCCCCCGCCATCTTTGACCCCCTCAAGCTGCGTGCCATCAACGCCGAGTATATCCGCCGCCTGTCTCCCGAGGAGTTCCTCGCCAAGGCAGAGCCCTGGATCGACCAGGCCGTGCACACCCCCATTGATAAGAAACTGCTCTGCGCCAACCTCCAGCCCCGCTGCGAGGTGCTGGGCGAGATCCCCGAGCAGCTGGATTTCTTCGACGCCATGCCGGAGTACGATGTGAGCCTGTACGCCAACAAGAAGCAGAAGACCACGCCAGAGTCCGCCAAGGAGGCGCTGGAAGCCCTGCTGCCTGTCCTGAGCGACGAGGCACTGGACTTTACCAACCGGGATGCCGTGTTTGACGCCTGCAAGGCCAAGGCCGAGGAGCTGGGCAAGAAGAACGGCTGGCTGCTCTACCCGCTGGGCATTGCCCTCTCCGGCAAGCAGCGCACCCCCGGCGGCGGCACCGACCTGGCCTGCATGATGGGCCGCGAGAAGACCCTGGAGCGGGTCAAGGCCGCCATCGAGAAGCTGAACGGCTGATATTCTGGCTCATTTGGCAAAACGGTGGCATTTCCCTGTTCTGCCCGAAAAAACGCCCCGCGGGCCTGCTACAGTATATGCAGCAGGCGTGGGAGCCAGAACCAAACTACAAAGAACCAAAAGGTCCCCGCCGGAAAGCGGGGACTTTTTCTATGCAGGAATCCATGCGGGTCATCTCAGGTGGGAATACAGGCAACGCGGCGCGGTTGTGGCATACGCCGCTGCGGACGCGGGCGGCGGTGCGCCCGGCCCTGCGGCAGGGGGCTGCCTTGGCCGTGGGGCTGGCAGGCGGCTGGGCCGTGTTATACGGGGCACTGCTCCCCTTTGGGCCCGGGTTGGCTTTGGGTCTGGGGGAGGACTGCTTTGCGGCCAGCGCGGCCGGGGCGGCATTGGGGCTGCTGCTCCACGGCTTTGGGGCGCTGAGTTTGCAGAGCATCTGCCTGCTCTGCGGGCTGGGAGCGATCGTGGCGGGCCGCTGGCTCTGGCCGGGGCGCTTTCTCCCGGCGGCAGCGGCAGGCGGGGCCGCGCTGGCGTGCAGTGCGTTCTGCCTCTCCCTTGGGGCGGAGGGCGGCGGCGTGGAACTGCTGCTCTTCTGCGGGGCGGATGCCCTGCTGGCCGGGGCCATCGGCTTTGGGCTGCGGCGCTTCCCGCCCGAAAAGCCCGGCGCGGGCACCCTGCTGCCCGCCATGGCCTGTGCCGCGGCTCTGGGCAGTCTGGCGCTCGGCCCGCTGGTGCTGGGGGTGGCCGCCTGCGCGGCGGCTGAATATCTCCTCTGCTGCCAGGGAAAGGGCCGGGCTGCGCTGGCCCTCTGTGCGGCCACGGGGGCGGCGCTCTGCGCTGTGGACCCGGAACTTGCCCCGGCGGCTGCCGGGCTCTCCTGCGCCACGGGGGCGGCAGCCCTGCTGGCCCCGGGCCGGCGGGTGGAAGCGCTGGCCGCCTACGCGGGCGGCTGCGTGACCGGGGCGCTCTGCGTTCAGCCGCCCGGCAACGCCTTTTCCGCCCTGCTCAGTGCGGGGGCCGGGCTGGGGGTGGTCTGTTTCCTGCCCCGGCAATGGCTGACTCCGGCTGGCCCGGAGGAGCCGCCCGGCGAGACCCCGCAGGAGGAGCGGCCCCGGCTCTCGGTGGCGGCCACCCGGCTGGAAGCCGTGGCCGAGAGCCTTTCCTCGCTGGCTGAGACGGTCAACGAGGTATACGACGCGTTCCCCCGCCGCTGCGAGAACTTCCGCTGGGTCATCGACAACACCCACGACACCCTATGCGCCAACTGCGGGCGGCGCGAATCCTGCTGGAAACAGGAGTATGCCGCCACGTTGGAGGGGATGGAGGCCCTCCGCCCCGTTCTGGAACAGCAGGGCCATCTGGAACCAAACGACCTGCCCGGGCAGCTGTCCCGGTGCATCCACCCGGCGGCGCTCTGCGCCACGGCTGCCCGCTCCTTTGCGCTCTACCGCAGCCGGAAAGAGGCCCATGTCCACGCCGAGGCCCTCCGCACGGCCCTGACCGAGCAGTACAGCGCCGTGGCCGACGCGCTGGGCGTCCTCAGTGAGCAGCTGGGCAGGCCGGGAACCCCGGAACCCTATAAATCCGGGCGGGTGGCGTCGTTTTTTACTTCCCTGGGGGCCCCGCCGCTGGAATGCTCCGTCACGTTGGACGATTTGGGCCGGACCCGGGCGGCGGTGACGCTGCCCCGCACCCGGTTTTCGCCTGCCGAGCTGGCGGCACTGGCGCGGGAGGTGAGCGGGCTCTGCCGCCGGGCCTTTGAGCCGCCGCAGGTGCTCTCCTGCAAGGGGATGACCACCCTGCTCTTCTCGGAAAAGCCTGCCCTCCGGGCCGTGTTCGGGGCAGCTGGGGTAGCGGCCCGGGGGACCATCTCGGGCGATGCGGTCCAGCAGTTCTGCAGCCCGGCGGCGGCCCAGATGATCCTCTGTGACGGCATGGGCACCGGACGCCCCGCTGCCGTGGACGGCAACCTGGCCGCCGAGCTGACAGCCCGCCTGCTCAAAGCGGGCTTTACCGCCGAGCTGGCCGCGCGGCTGGTCAATGTGGCACTGGCCCTCAAAAGCGATGAGGAGAGCGGGGCGACGCTGGACCTCATCAGCGTAGACCTCTACACCGGCACAGCCCGGCTCTTCAAGGCCGGGGCGGCCCCGGGGTTCCTCGTCCACGGGGGCCGGGCCCGGGCCGTGGGAGATGTGAGCCTGCCCATGGGCATTCTGGGCGGTGTGAACGGGCAGAGCCGGATGGTGCATCTGGCCGCGGGTGATTACGCGGTGCTGGTCTCAGACGGGCTGCTGGTGGACGGCCCCGGCTGGGTGGTCCAACAGCTGGAACTCTCAGCGGCGGCGGGAGACGCGCCGGAGAAAATTGCCAGAACGTTGGTGGAGACCGCCCGGGCCCGGGCTGAGAAAGCAGGCCGCCCCGATGACATCACGGCGGCGGTGCTGCGGCTGGAACCATGTTGAAATATTCATAGAGTGAGGGTATAATGGGTGCATCATCCATCAGGAGGGCGGAAAGCGTGTTGAAGATCACAGTACAGCGGGATGGCACCGGGGACTTTACCACCATCTCGGAGGCAGTGCTGGCGGTGCCCTATAAATGCGAGGCCGAAATTGAGATCGGCCCGGGCATTTACCGGGAAAAGCTGGTCTGCGAAAAACAGAACATCACCCTCCGGGGGGCCGGGGCCGACCAGACCCGCGTCGTGTGGGGAGACGGCGGCAAGCTGCCCCACCCGGACGGCAGGCCGACCCATACGTTCCGCAGCTACACCGCGTTTTTCAGCGGCGAAAATCTCACTGTGGAAGACCTGACCATTGAAAACGATGCGGGCCCCGGGGCACAGGTGGGGCAGGCTGTGGCGGCCTATGTGGACAGCGCCCGGGCGGTGTTCCGCCGGGTGAAGCTGCTGGGCAACCAGGATACCCTCTTCTGCGCCCCGCTGCCGGAAAAAGAGCGGGAGAAAGACGGCTTCCTCGGCCCCCGGGGGCTGGCACCCCGCCGGGCCAGTGCCCAGTATTACCACAAATGCGAGATCGCGGGGGACATTGATTTCATCTTTGGCGGGGCGGATGCCCTGTTTGAGCAGTGCACTCTCCGCACGGTGGACAACCACATCCCCCACAGCTATGTCACAGCTCCTTCGGGCAAAGCCGATGGACTGGGCTTTGTGTTCTGGAACTGCGATTTCGTCTCCGACTGCCCGGCGGGCAGTGTCTATCTGGGGCGTCCGTGGCGTCCCGAAGGCAAGACGGCGGTGCTGGACTGCCGTCTCGGCGCCCACATCGCGCCGGAAGGTTTTATCGCATGGAATGACCGCACCGATACCGGCCTTGCCAGCTTTGCGGAAGCTGACAGCACCGGCCCGGGCGCAGCAGAGCGCCCGGCGTGGGTGAAACAGCTTTCCGGGCCGGAGGCGGCGGAACTGCTGGCCCACGCCCGCACCCTCTGCCGACCGAAAACCAACTGAGGATGTAACAAATGAAAAAACTGCCGAATTTTGTAAAGTGGCTCATCATTGCCGTGGTGCTGGCCGCAATGGCCGCGATGGTGGTGGCCGTGAACGATCGTGCCTCCCGGGTGGAGATGCCAATGCCGGACAACAGCCTGGGCATCTATCGCCAGACGCCTGCCACTGGAAAGTGAATCAGAAAAACGAGACGGGACTGCTGGAAAGCGGCCCCTCTTTGCTTCTTTGAGAAGTTTTTGTCGAATTCGCCCGTTTAGATTGACGAATGACTCAACTTTTTGTATACTGAACAGGCACGAAGTTGACAGAATTTTCCTGTTTTTCCTGCACAGGAACATTTTTTGCGTTGTGTCGGTGTAAACGACGCTCATTCTGCCATCTTTCCGGACACACTGAAAAGGAGAAATGAATATGAAAACAACTGGCATCGTTCGGGGCATCGATTCTCTGGGCCGCATCGTCCTCCCCAAGGAGCTGCGCACCAATATGCACATCGACAAGGACTCGAAGCTCGAGATCTTCGTGGAGGGCGATCAGATCATCCTCAAAAAGCACCGTCCCGCCGGAAGCTGCGATTTCTGCGGTGAGCTGGCGGCTGACATGGCCCAGTATGAGGGTTACTGCATCTGCCCCGCCTGCCGGGCCAAGATCGCTGCGCTGTAAACGGAAAAGGAGAATCACATGAGTCAGATGACCGATTTCACCCTGCCCTCCTGCGTACCGGGCCGGACGCTCCATGCATTCCGCTGTGTGCCGGAGGGCGAGGTGCGGGCCATCCTACAGCTCTCCCACGGCATGGTGGAGTTCATCGACCGGTACAAGCCTCTGGCCGAGTATCTGGCCGCCCGGGGCATCCTCGTCACCGGCCACGACCATCTGGGCCACGGCGGCTCCATCCGCACCAAGGCGGATTACGGCTATTTCGCCCAGCCCGACGGCAACCGCGCCGTCCTCGACGATCTCCACGCTGTCACCGCGCTGACGAAGCAGCTCTATCCCGGCGTCCCCTATTTTCTGCTGGGCCACAGCATGGGCTCGTTCTACGCCCGGCAGTACCTTTGCGAGTGGGGCGATGAGCTTGACGGAGCCATCATCATGGGTACCGGCTTCCAGCCCAAAGCGCTGGTCGCCACAGCCCGGGCGCTCTGCCGGGTGCTGGCCGTCTTTTTCGGCTGGGAGCACCGCAGCAAGTTGGTGGCGAACCTCTCCTTCCTCGGCTACAACAGGGGCCTCGAGGGCCGCACGCCTCAGGACTGGCTCAACCGTGACCAGGCCGAAGTGGACAAGTACCGCGCCGACGAGCGCTGCATGTTCACCTTCACCCTGAACGCCTACTACAGCATGTTCACAGGCATCCTGCGGCTGTACGACCCCGCCGTTCTGGCCGGGATACCGAAAGACCTGCCCCTTCTCTTCCTCGCCGGTGACGCCGACCCTGTGGGCGAGCGCACCGCCGGAGTCCGGCGGGCTATCCAGAGCCTCCGGGACGCCGGTGTCGGGAACATCGAGTCGAAATTCTACCCCGGCGCCCGCCACGAGCTGCTGGTGGAGACGAACAAAGCCGAGGTGTTTGCGGACATCGCCGGCTGGCTCGAAAAACAACTGCATCTTTGAATCCAAAGCTCCTTCATCGGACTGACGATGTGGGGGCTTTTTCTTCTGGACTACGGAAAAGCGCCCCGCCGGGCGGCCCGAAAGCCGCCTGACAGAGCGCTGATAGATCCATTTTTACTTTTTGGCTGCCCAGCCGTCTACGAGGGCCACGAGGGCCTTGCCCCGGCGGCCCAGAATTTTAGGCAGCAGGATGCGGGCCATGGCCCAGACACCGGAGAAGTTGTACAGGATGATGAGGGCGGTAATGATGCCCGTCCAGAGGCCGTACAGCGGCGTCTCGGCCAGCAGCACGAAAGCCTCGAACACCAGCGCGGCGGCGTTGACGAGGACACGGCCCGGGTGGACATGCATCCCGATCATGCCGTGGGCATCAATGGCGCGGAGAGTGAACACCAGCCCGAGGCCGAGGAAGGACGCATAGGTCGCACCCACAGGACCCCACCACTTGATGAAGAAGTAGTTCATGAGGCAGTTGCTGATGGCACCGGCCATCATGGTGACCATGCTGCGCTGGGACTTCTTATTCACGACATAGACGCTGTTCATGAACTGGTTGAAGCAGCTGCAGGTAGACGCCAGCACGAGGAACGGCACGAAGTGCCATGCGTAATAGTAGTTGGACTTCATGACGTGCATGACCGGGCGGCAGAGCCAGATGATGCCCGCTGCACAGCAGAACAGCACACTGGAATAGGTGCGGAAGATCTGGGTAAAGAACTTGGCTCTCCCCTCTTCCTCGGTGACAGCCGACAGCTGCCATGCGTCGTAGAAGATAAGGCCCAGCGTCGTGAGGATGGTGGGCAGGAAGTAGCCGGTGGAGAGCAGGCCGCTCCATGCGTCGCCGCTGTGGCCGTCGAGGCCGTCGCACATCTCACGCACAAAGAACAAATCGGATGCGTTGATGATCCAGAAGCTTATCTGGGCCGGTATCATGGGCAGCGAGAAGTGGAGCATCTGCTTCCAGAGGGTCTTGTTGACGCCCTTCAGCTCGATGAAATCCCAGAGCTTGCCGGTGAACATCAGGAAGAGCACGCTCACGAAGTCGCCGCTGATGATGGCCAGCAGATAGCCGTTGGCCCCCCACTTGAAACCCACCAGATAGAGCACATAAAACGCCATGGTCGCCACGGTGCAGAGCACACCGTCCACGGCCACCAGCTTGTTCCACTGGCGGCTGCGCACGAACTGGGTGCAGAGGGTGCGCAGGCAGCTCATCAGGACGTAAATATAAATGAGCAGGCCGTACTGGGCCATATCGGGCAAAAACTGCGCCACCGGCCAGCAGAGCACGAGGATGCCGAAGCCGCCGAGGATGGTGAGCAGGCCGTTGGTGAACACCTGCTTTTCGCTGTTGCCCTTATCGAGGCCGAAGCGGATGATGGCGTTGGACATGCCCATGGACACAAAGGGGATGAGCAGGTTGGCGTACTGGCTCAAAATCTTCGACAGGCCGAGGTCGGAGATCTCGGCCATCGCGTACGTCAGGAACGGCTGGACGATGAGCGTCAGCAGCTTGGACGAAAAGCTGCTGATGGCAAAGATGATGGTATTGCCGGCGAGCTTCGAATATTTATCGCCGCCGGAGGTCTTTTCGCTTTCCAAAAGATTTTCTCTCCTATTTTAATAAATCCCGCCGGGCTTTCCAGTCCGGCATCAGCTTCGCCACTTCGGCCCAGAAAGCCGGGCTGTGGTTGGGCTGCAAAAAGTGGCAGTACTCATGCACTACCACATAGATCTGTGCCGCCTCGGGCATATTGTAGAGCTGGAGCGCGAAGGTGATCTGGCGCTTCGCCATATGGCAGACGCCCCAGCGGCTGGTCATGCTGCGCACTTTGATGGTGGGCTTCTGCCCGCCCAGCACCCCGGCAAAGGCCGGGTAGACCTTGTCGCTCATGGCCGTGAAGTGGGCCAGCGCAGCCGCCTTGTCGGGCAGTTCCTCCTGCCGCTTTTCGCGGGCGGCCTGCCGGGCCTGTGCGGCCCGTATCCACTCCGCCTCGGCGATGACGTAGGCGTCAGCCGCTTCCAGCGTCGTGCGCAGGGGGATGCTGAGGGCCACGGTGCCGTCCCGTCGGACGTGAAGGTTGAGCCGCTTGACCCGCCCCCGCGTCAGCTCATAGGGGATGCCCCCGGCCGCCCGTAGCATCACGCGCCCTTTTTGCATCTGCGCAGCTCCGCAAGGGGCAGCTGAGACAGCACAACGGCGGCGAAGATGAGGGTGCAGCCTGCGCTCTCCCGCATCGAAAGGTTCTGGCCCAGCAGCAGCCAGCCGCCCAGCGCGCTGAATACGCTTTCCAAACACATGATAAGGCTGGCGATGGCGGGGTTCAAATCTTTCTGGCCCAGGATTTGAAGCGTATAGCCCGCGCCGCTGGACATGACGCCGCAGTAGACCACAGGCAGAAAGTTTGCGCTGTACTCTGCCAGCGTGGGTGTCTCGAAGATCAGCGCCGCCGCAGAGCTCTCCACAGCCACCACGATGAACTGGATGAGGCTCAGCCGCACACCGTCCACAAGCGGCGAAAAGTGGTCGATGGACATGATCTGGAAGCTGAACAGCACGGCGCAGCTGAGAAGTATCCAGTCGCTGGTCTCAATGCCGCCGAAGCCGTTCTTCATGCAGAGCATATACAGGCCCGCCACAGCGATGACCATGCTGACCCAGAGCTGAACGCTGCCCTTCCGGCCCAGAAAGAGGCCGAACACCGGCACCATCACAACGTACATGGCCGTCAGGAACGCGGCCTTGGCCGTGGACGGGTTGATGGTGATGCCGATCTGCTGAGCCGCTGAGGCCGCGAACAGGAAGGTGCCGCAGACGAGGCCCGCCACCAGCAGGGTCTTGCGCTCCGATTTCTCCTTTGGCCAGCCGTAGGGCTGGCCCTGTTTTTTGCGTACGGCGTCGAAGGCGAACACGGTAGGGATCAGCACGAGGACAGCCAGCCAGCTGCGACCTGCGAGGAAGGAATAGGCCCCCATGCCGGAGCCTGCGCTCTGGGCTACGAAAGCCGTACCCCAGATAAAGGCACAGAGCATCAGCATAAGCGAATGTTTGGTCTGTGTCTTCATCCTATGCCCTCCACTTTGAGTCCGCCATAGAGGTAGTAACGGCTGGAATCGTAGGAGATGGTCAGACGGTAGCTGGCCGCCGGGTCCAGCCCGGAGATGACGCAGCGGTAGTTCTGACCATCGGTCTTGATATAATAGGTGCTTCCGTTGACGTACTGTGCGCCGCCGGCCACCTTCTGCCAGACGGACACCTTGTACCGCTGGGTACCCTCGGCGGTGCCGTAGCCGGTGATGGTCAGGCTGCCGCCCGGGACGGTGAAGTAATCGGTCTGGCGGCTCCAGATGCCGTTGAACACGAGGTTCAGGCTCCCGTTCACCGCCGCCGAGGCATACTTGGCCGAGGCGTCAGCAATGCCCTCGAGGTTCAGCGGGTCGCTGGTCAGTTCGGCCCAGCGGGTGCTGTCCTCTTCCTGCACCTCATTGTCCGCGCTGTTCTTCATGTCCAGCACAGTCTTGACGCCGGACGCAGCCACAAACAGTACCAGCACCGCCACGACGAGCAGGACGATTCGCTTTGTCTTTTTCATGATCTTTTATCCTCAAATTTTGTTTTAACACGAGGTTTTACACGATTTATATAGTATACCGCATTTTGCTTTTCCATACAAGAGTTCAGGCTGTAGTCAGAGCGGCCAGCGCCGCACGTTCGGCGTCGGCAAGCTCCGGCTGAGCCGACCGGAACAGCGAATCGTACCGGTAGAGCGCCCATCCGCCCGCGCCGAGGCTGTGCAGACTTTCCACCTGCCGGGCAAGAGCGCTGCCCGTACACCACTGGCTCTGGCTGTCCTCGTTGGCACCGCCGTCGCCCTCGCCGATGCGATAGGCCCCCAGCCCGAAGTAGAGGGCCGTGGATGCCGCCCGGGGCATGGCCAGCCACTCCGGCACGATGTTCTCGAAGGCGAAGCGGGTGCTGCCCGACTGGAGGGTATAGCCGCAGCCCCAGTATATCTGCGGGCAGAGGTAGTCCACCACGGCGTTTTCGCCCTCGGCGGCCAGCCATGCTTTCACGTCGCTGTACTGCTGGCCGAGGTCGTTGTCGGGGTTGCCCTGCGGGCTGACGCCGAAACGGAGGGTAGGGTCGGCGGCTTTGACGGCGTCGTGGGCCGCTTTCACCAGCGCGGTGACGTTCTGCCGCCGCCATGCGGCCAGATCCCCCGCGCCGCTGGCGGCGAACTGGGCTGCGTCCAGCGCAGCATCTGTCGTGGGATAAAAATAGTCGTCGAAGTGGATGCCGTCCACAGCATAGTTCTGCACCAGCTCTGCCACGCCCTTCACCACATAGTCTGCGGCTTCCGGGATAGCCGGGTTCAGGTACAGCCCCTCACCCACGGCGCAGACCCACTCGGGATGTACATTGGCAAGGTTATTTTCCGCCAGTGCAGGCGGCATCTTCGCCGAGGAGCGGAGGCGATAGGGGTTCACCCACGCTTCCAGCGAAAGGCCCCGGCTGTGTGCTTCGGTGATGAGGACGTCCAGCGGGTCGAAGCCGGGGTCCTGCCCCTGCTCGCCGGTGCAGAGATGGCTCCACGGGAAGAGGGTGCTCCTGTAAAGCGCGTCCCCGAAAGGCCGCACCTGCGCGATGACGGTGTTCAGCCCGATGGACAGACAGTTGTCCATCAGCTCCGCCGCACCGGCACGGAAGGCTTCTTCGGAGGAAAAGTCCATCCCGGCCCATTCCAGATAGCTCACCCAGACGGCCCGCCATTCACCCGAGGGCAGGGCGGCGTTTGGCTCTGCTTCGTCCGTCGGCGGCACCGACGACGCCGAGGCGGTCTGTCCCCGGCCCAGCAGCACCGCTGCCCCGGCCAGGAACGCCCGCCGCCCGAACCGGCCCCGCCGGGCGCGGCGTCTTCTCCGCCGCTGGGTCATGCGTCCTCCTGCATCTTATAAAGACTCAGTGCCGCCCAGCCCCGAGCGCAGGCCAGCAGCACCCAGAGCAGGTTCGTCCAGAAACCCAGCGTGGCCATGCCGCCGTATTTCGCCATCAGCAGGAAGAACAGATGGAGCGCTTCGGCGGCACCCACCAGCTGCAGCTGACGCTGGATGGCCATGCCGCGCTTGTACTCAGTACTGAGCAGCAGCGGCCACGCCAGCGCAGAGCAGAGGTAGCCCGCCCAGCCGTTGATCATGTAGCTCACCATCAGCAGCACGAACACGCCGGTGAAGTTGCGTTTTTCCCAGCTTGCCGAGCCTTTTTCCGCCGCGAGGAAAAGGGCCGCGATGCCCGCCGCGGCGAATGCGATCTGCTCGATGAGGCCGAAGCTGGTGCCGCTCAGGACGGCAAAGCCGTTGAGCATGGAGGCCGCTGCGGAAGCCAGCAGCAGGAAATACCAGGTCTTTCGCGTGAATTTGAGTTTCATATCGTCCCTCCCGCCCGCAGAAAGGGCGCAGGCTCCCCCATCAGTTTTTGGAATTTTTCAAATATTATAACACATTTTGGGGCGTGTTGTGTTACAATAAGGAAAACTCGACACAAATTCCATCGGGAGGCGCACATGAACGCTGTTTTTTCCATCCTTCTTCTCGCAGCCATTCTGGGCTTTATCGTATTTCTGCTGTCTAAGAAAGACCAGAACCGCCGCAGCCAGTACGGCCCCAGCGGCCTGTCCGAGTTCCGCACCGACCTGCCGCTGGACGACTGCTTTGACCGGCTGGACCAGCACAGCGAGGACGACGTTTTCGCCTATGAGTGCCGCCGGGAGAACGACGGCGGTTTCCTGCTCCACCTCACCCTCCACCAGCCCACAAAGCAGCCGCTGGATACCCTGTACACTCTCCGGCTGGATCCCGGGCGGCAGACCGTGGTGACGCTCATTTTTATCCGGGAAGCCTTTGGCTATAAAGAGCCGCTTTTCCCGCCCGCCATGCTGGACGAGTTCCTGCTGCAGAAGCTGGAAGCGCACCGCACCAAATAAAAAACGGAAAAACGCTTTTCATTTTTGCGTTTTTTTGTTATACTATCCGTTGTGGCAGTGCGCGGGCATTGCCGCAGCCGTAAGGGCCATTAGCTTAACGGTTAAAGCACGCGGCTCATAACCGCAGGAGTGGGGGTTCGAATCCCTCATGGCCCATAAAAAAGACACCCACTCGGGTGTCTTTTTTTTATGGCGTCAGGACTGGAGCAATTCTTTTAAAAATCACGGCTTTTGAAAGCGCGGTGCAAAACAAGTTGCACTGCGCTTTTTTCTGTGCTAAACTGAACCTGTGCGGAAATGCGATCGTTGGAAATGGGAAAATAGCTTTTAAAAGCTTAGAATAGGAAAAAGAAAATTTTATGGCCAATCAATATCGAGTCAAAACCGGCGTCAAGCTGTATACGCAGGTGCTGGAGCAGGTCAAAAGCATGATCGCGCAGGGCGTGTACAAAAAAGGGGACCTGCTCCCCAGCGAGAAAGAGCTCATTGAGATGATGGGGGTCAGCCGCATCACGGTGCGCAAGGCCCTGCAGATCCTCAGCGAGGCAGGTGTCATCGAGACCCGCAAGGGCAAGGGCAGCTTTGTGGCAGTGGATGCCAGTGAGCTGGCCCCCGCCAGCATGGACCTGAAAAAGTACTGTGAATCGTTCGTTCAGGCGACCCGGGCCCGGCTGCTGCTGGAACCCGCCATTGCCCGGCAGGCCGCCCAGACCGCCACCCCGGAGGAACTGGAACAGCTGCGCAAGAATGTCCACACGGCCCTGCCGATGGATCGTTTCCACGATGTGTTGGTGGAAATGGTGCATAACCCGCTGGTGGCGGACTGGATCCAGCAGAGCCACCGGCTGGAAACGGACCCCACCCTCTCGGCCCTCATCCCGCCGGCCCGGCAGCGGAGCATGTCCCCGCAGCTGGAGGCACAGCACCAGAAAATTTATGAGGCAATCCGGGACCACAAGAGCGAGCACGCCTATTTCTACATGAAAGAGCACCTCGAATTCGTGTTGGAGAGCTATCAGGAATATTTCGCCATGTTTTATTGAACAGCGTATCAAAAAGGCAGTGCCGCCCGGCACTGCCTTTTTGCGTGCTTATTTCTGGAACGCGTCGTCGGCCTTGAAATGCTTTTCAAACGCCGCAAACACGGCCTCCCGGGCTTCTTTTTCAAAGGCGAGGTAGCGGTCCAGCAGCTCTTCGCCCTGAGGGGTCAGGGTGCTGCCCGCCCGTTTGGTGCCGCCTTTCTGGGTGTCCAGCAGGGGGATGCCAAGGTCAGCCTCAGCGCTCTTGAGCAGCCGCCACGCCTTGGAGTAGGAGAGCCCCATCTGGGCGCAGGCGGCCCGCAGGGAGCTGCCCTGCCGCACCAGCATCATAATGGAGACGATGCCCTTGCCGAAATGTGGACTTGTATTATAAATTTGCAGCTTTATCATAACATGCTGCGGACCCCGGGCCGTGCTTCCCGGGCGTTCCTGCGTCATCAAAACAGAGACACTTCCTTTCGATTTTTCCTGTATTTTCATCTCTTTTCACAAAGATATTATACCATTATTGTTTCTTTGACACAATGGTTGATTTTTGCGGGGATTTCCATTATACTCTATAAAGAACATAACAAGCGAGGGTTCGCGCGAAAGGGAGCGTGTTTTTATGAAGCTGATGCGTACGGAGGATGCCATTGGACAGGTGCTCTGCCACGATATCACCCAGATCATCCCGGGGGTCAAGAAAGGCCCGGTCTTCCAAAAAGGCCATATCATTGCCCCGGAGGACGTGCCTGTCCTGCTGAGCGTGGGCAAGGAGCATGTCTACATCTGGGAAAAAGATGACACCCGCTTCCATGAGAACGAGGCCGCGCGGATCCTGTGCGAGATGAGCCGGAACGACTACATGGACGCCAGCGACCCCAGCGAGGGCAAAATTGAGCTGACGGCACAGGTGGACGGCCTGTTCACGCTGGACCGCCAGCGGCTCTACGCCGTGAACAGCCTGGGCGAAATGATGATCGCCACCCGGCACGCCGGCCCCGTGAAAAAGGGCGACAAGCTGGCCGGAATGCGGGTCATCCCACTGGTCATTGAGAAAGAGAAGATGGCCGAGGCCCGCGAGACGGCGGGCAATACCCCGCTGCTTACCCTGACCCCCTACCGCGCCCTGAAAGTGGGCCTCGTCACCACGGGCAGTGAGGTGTACTCTGGCCGCATTCAGGACCAGTTCACCCCGGTCATCAAGGCAAAGCTGGCCGAGTATGGGGCCGAAGTGACCCATCACGTTCTCCTGCCGGATGATCACGCGGCTGTGACCGAGAAGATCAAAGAATTTCTGGCCGACGGCGTGGACATGGTGCTCTGCACCGGCGGCATGAGCGTGGACCCTGACGACAAGACCCCGCTGGCCATCAAAAATGCAGGCGTGAACGTGGTCACTTATGGTGCCCCGGTGCTGCCCGGTGCCATGTTCCTGCTCAGTTATACGGACGATGGCCGCCCGGTCTGCGGCCTGCCCGGCTGTGTGATGTACGCCAAGCGGACGATTTTTGACTTGGTGCTGCCCTACCTGGCAGCCGGTGTGCCGGTGACCAGGGAGCAGATCGCCGCTTATGGCGAGGGCGGCCTCTGCCTGAACTGCAAGGTCTGCACCTGGCCCAACTGCGGTTTCGGAAAAGGAGTTTAAACGGAATGGACAATCATTTTACCCATGTGGACGCTGCGGGCAATGCCCGGATGGTGGATGTGGGCGAAAAAGCCGTCACCCACCGCACGGCAGTGGCCGTGGGCCGCGTCACCATGAGCCCGGAGTGCTTTGCGGCCGTGGCCGAGGGCCGCGCCAAAAAGGGCGATGTGCTGGGCGTGGCGCAGGTGGCTGGCATCATGGCCACCAAGCGCACCAGCGACCTGATCCCCCTCTGCCACACCCTGCTGCTGACCAAGAGCGCCGTGGAATTCACCCTCCACCCGGAGGAGCACAGCATCGAGGCGGAGTGCACCGTCCGGTGCGAGGGCCAGACCGGCGTGGAGATGGAGGCCCTGACCGGCGTTTCGGTGGCCCTGCTGACGGTCTACGATATGAGCAAGGCCATTGACAAGCGGATGACGCTGGGCGAGATCCATCTGGTGGAAAAGCACGGCGGCAAGAGCGGCGATTTTTATTTTGAGGAGCAAGAGCATTGAAAGACCATTTCGGGCGGAACATCAATTACCTGCGCCTGTCCATCACCGACCGCTGCAACCTGCGCTGCAAATACTGTATGCCCAACGGGGTGGAGTTCACGCCCCACGAGCAGATCTTGACCTACGAAGAATTCCTGCGCGTTGCGCGGGCGGCGGTGCATCTGGGCATTCCCCGCTTCAAGATCACGGGCGGGGAGCCGCTGGTGCGCAAGGGGGTCACGGATTTTATCGCGGCCCTCAAGCGGCTGCCCGGCGTGGAGGAAGTGACCCTGACCACCAACGGTGTCCGGCTGGCGGAGCTGATCCCGGCGCTGAAAGCCGCGGGCGTGGACGGCGTGAACATCAGCCTGGACGCCGCCGACCCGGAAACGTTCCAAGCCATCACGGGCTTTGACCAGCTCGGGAACGTGCTGGCCGGGCTGGACGCCAGCCTGGCGGCGGGGCTCCACACCAAAATCAACTTTGTGCTGCTGGCGGGCTGCGCGGGCCGGGTGCTCCCGGTGGCAAAGCTGGCCCAGAGCCGCCCGGTGGATGTGCGGTTCATCGAGGTCATGCCCATCGGCGCGGGGGCGGAGAGCCGCGGTCTTGCCCCGGCGGAGGCCCGCAAACTGCTGCTGGCCCAGTGGCCCGACCTGCACCCGGTGGACGAGCACCGGGGCAACGGCCCGGCCCACTACGACGCCAGCGCCCGGCTGCTGGGCCGCATCGGCTGGATCGAGGCCGTGAGCCACGCGTTTTGCGCCAGCTGCAACCGGGCGCGGGTGACCAGCACCGGCCTGCTCAAGCCCTGCCTGTGCTACGGCGAGGGCACCGATCTGCGGGCCCTGCTCCGCGGCGGGGCCGGTGACGCGGCTTTGGAACAGGCCATGGCGGCCACCATCTACGAAAAGCCCCGGTCCCACTGCTTTGGCACGGGCCGGATCACGGAACAGCACGTCATGGCGGCCATTGGCGGCTGAAAATAGGAAAACATCGAGGATTTTATACTTATGGGAATCATCCAAGCAATTTGCATTTCCGAAGTCCGGGGCGTGCAGAAGCACGCTATCCCGGAAGCCGACCTGACCCCGGAGTGGGGCATTGTGGGCGACGCCCACGGCGGCAACTGGCACCGGCAGGTCAGCCTGCTGGGGCTGGAAAAAATCGAAGCGTTCCGCGCCAAGGGGGCCGATGTGGCTTATGGCGCGTTTGGTGAAAATCTGGTGGTGGACGGGTTCGATTTCCGCACCCTGCCCGTGGGCACCCTGCTGGCGGTGGGCGATGTCCTGCTCCAGATGACCCAGATCGGCAAGGAGTGCCACAACCACTGCGCCATCTACAAGGCCGTGGGCGACTGCATCATGCCCCGGGAGGGCGTGTTTGCCAAGGTGCTCCACGGCGGCCACATCAAGGTGGGCGACGAGATGAAGCTCATCCCCCGCGCCGAGCCCCTGCCCTGGCAGGCAGCAGTCATCACCCTGAGCGATAAGGGCGCCCGGGGCGAGCGGGAGGACAAGAGCGGCCCCGCCATCGTCCAGCGGCTGGAAGCCGAGGGTTATGAGGTGGTGGAGCAGATCCTGCTGGCGGACGACGCCGCGGCCCTGAAGACCACCCTGACGCGCCTGGCCGACCAGCGTCAGCTCGATTTGATCCTGACCACCGGCGGCACCGGCTTTGGCCCCCGGGATGTGACCCCCGAGGCCACCATGGCCGTGGCCACCCGCCTGGCCCCCGGCATTGCCGAGGCCATCCGGGCTGCTTCGCTGGCCATCACCCCCCGCGCGATGCTCTCCCGCGCGGTGTCGGTCATCCGGGGGAAGACGCTGATCGTCAACCTGCCCGGCAGCCCGAAAGCAGTATGCGAAAGCATGGATGTGTTTCTGCCGCAGATGCCCCACGCGCTGGGGCTCCTGCGCGGAGAAGTGCGCGACTGCGCGCGCTGATCGATGCCTTTACATTTTCTGGAGGTTTGGAACAACATGAAACGTCGTGCCCTGATCCTGGGCTCTCTGGCCCTGTCCGCTTCCCTGCTGCTGAGTGCCTGCGGCGGCTCCGCTGCTTCCTCTCAGGCCGCTTCCGCCTCTTCCGAGGCCGTGGCTTCCTCTGCCGCTGCTTCTTCCGAGGCTTCCGGCGAGAGCGTCCAGCTGACCGTCTTTGCCGCTGCTTCCCTGACGGAGACCCTGAACGAGATCGCCGAGCAGTATAAGACCGTGGCCCCCAACGTGGAGCTGGTCTTCAACTTTGATTCCTCCGGCACCCTGAAGACCCAGATCGAGGAGGGCGCGGACTGCGATCTGTTCCTCTCTGCCGCTCAGAAGCAGATGAACGCCCTGCAGGATGAGAATCTCATCAACACCAACACCCGCGTCGATCTGCTGGAGAACAAGGTCGTTCTGGCGGTTCCCGAGGGAAACCCCGCCGACATCCAGAGCTTTGAGGACATCGGCACCGATCCGTGCAAGCGGATCGCTCTGGGCAACGAGGATGTGCCTGTGGGCAGCTACTCTGTTGAGATCCTGACCAACCTGGGCATCCTGGACGAGCTGGAGAGCGGCAACAAGATCACCTATGGCTCCAACGTCAAGGAAGTCACCACCCAGGTCAAGGAAGCTGCTGCCGACTGCGGCATCGTCTACGCGACCGACGCGTTCTCTGCCGGTCTGGAAACGGTGGACCAGGCTACCGCTGAGGAGTGCAGCCCGGTCATCTACCCCGCTGCGCTGACCGCTTCCACCGAGCACGCCGATGAGGCACAGGCTTTCCTGGAGTACCTCACCACCGACGATGCCGCGGCCATCTTTGCGAGTGTTGGCTTTGCCATGGTGAAATAATGGACTGGTATCCGCTTTATAACTCGCTGCGCATTGCGGCCATTGCCTGCGTGGCGGTGTTCTTTACGGGCATTTTTGCCGCGTACTATGTAGCCAAACTGCCCCGGCTGGTCAAGGGCCTGCTGGACGTGGTGCTCACCCTGCCCATGGTGCTGCCGCCCACGGTCGTGGGGTACTTCCTGCTGCTGCTTTTCGGTGTCAAACGGCCATTTGGCATTTTCCTTGCCCGGTTTGGCATCAAGGTGCCCATGACCTGGTGGTCGGCGGTGTTTGCGGCGGCGGTGGTGTCGTTCCCGCTGATGTACCGCACGGCCCGCGGCGCGTTTGAAGCCTTTGACGAGGACCTGGCCGACGCTGGCCGGACGCTGGGCCTCTCCAACACCTACATTTTCTGGCGGGTGCGGATGCCCGTCTGCCGCCAGGGCATTCTGGCCGGTACGGTGCTCACTTTTGCCCGCGCGCTGGGTGAGTACGGTGCCACCAGCATGATCGCCGGTTACACCCCGGGCAGGACGGCCACCATCTCCACCACGGTCTACCAGCTCTGGCGCACCGACAACGAGGCGCTGGCGTGCCGCTGGGTGCTGGTCAACCTGGCCATCTCGGCGGTGGTGCTGCTGGCCGTGAACATGCTGGAACAGAAGCAGAAAGGGAAAACGCGATGAGTCTTTTGGTGGATATTGAAAAGGACTATGGCGGGTTCCATCTCTGCTCCCGGTTTGAGACCAATGGCGGCATTACCGGCCTGCTGGGCGCTTCCGGCTGCGGCAAAAGCCAGACGCTGCGCTGCATTGCGGGCGTCCAGACACCGGATCAAGGCCGCATCGTGCTGGACGGCGTGACCCTCTACGACAGCGAGCAGCACATCAACCTCACCCCGCAGCAGCGGGGCGTGGGATATCTGTTCCAGAGCTACGCGCTCTTCCCGAACATGACGGTGCGGGCCAACATTTTAACGGGCCTGCGCCGGGAGAAAGACGCCGCCCAAAAGCAGGCCGCCTTTGAGCACGCCATCCATCTGCTTAAGCTGGAGGGGCTGGAAGACCGCCGCCCGGCCCAGCTTTCGGGCGGGCAGGCCCAGCGCGTGGCGCTGGCCCGGATGCTGGTCTCCCGGCCCAAGGCCCTGCTGCTGGACGAGCCGTTCTCGGCCATCGACAGCCACCTGCGGGATCAGCTGCAGGTGGACCTGCTGGCCCTGCTGGCGGATTTCCCCGGCGATATGATCATCGTGACCCACAGCCGGGACGAAGCCTACCACATGTGCGGGCAGATCGCCGTGATGGACGCCGGGCGGGTGCTGGCCCACGGCCCCACCAAGCAGGTGTTTGCCGACCCCCGCACCGTGCAGGGCGGCCGCCTGACGGGCTGCAAGAACATCTTCCCGGCCCGCAAGGTGGATGACCACACCATCTTTGTGCCGGACTGGGGCGTCGATCTCCACCCGGCCCGGATGGTCGAGGACGGACTGGTGGCCATGGGCGTCCGCGCCCATTCCTTCCGCCCGGAAGAGGTGCAGAACCCGCTTGCCGTCCACTGCGTGGGCAAGATGGAAGAGCCCTTTGAGTGGATCATCCGAATGCGCGCCGAGGGTCAGACCGCCGGAAGCCCGGATCTCTGGTGGCGTGTCTCGAAAGAGATCGTCCCCGAAACCATGCCCACCCGGCTGGGCGTGGCCCCGGAACAGGTGCTTTTGTTCTACGAATAAGACTTGATTTCAACAGGATTCCCATTTGTTGTGAGAGGAGCCGTCAACATGCCGCAGAAAAAGCGGGGCCAGACCCCGGTGGAAGAGGCCGTGGCGCGGATTTTGAACGCGCTGGACGTGCCAGAGAAAACCGAGGAGATCCCGCTGCTGCAGGCGTTGGGCCGGGTGGCGGCGGGGGATGTCTCTGCCCGGGTGGCACAGCCCCCTTTTGACCGCTCGGCACTGGACGGCTATGCCCTGCGGGCGGCCGACATTGCCGCCGCAGGCCCGGAAACGCCCGTTACCCTGCCCGTCAGCCGGTACCTCTGTGCCGGCAGCGACCCCGGCGGGCCGCTGGCCCCGGGCACGGCTGCCCGCATCATGACGGGGGCCCCGGTCCCCGCCGGAGCGGACTGCGTGCTGCGGCAGGAGGATACCGAGAGCGATGGCCAGACCGTGACGGTCCATGCTCCTGTGGAAGCCCGGGCCAACGTCTGCTTTGCGGGGGAGGACATCGCCCCGGGGAAATGCCTGGTCCCGGCGGGCACCCGGCTGGACGAAGTCTCCCTCGGCCTGCTGGCCGGGCAGGGCGTGCAGACAGTGACCGTTTACGCCAAGCCCCGCGCGGCCCTCATGCCCACGGGAGACGAGCTCTGCAGCCCGGAAACACCGCTCCGCCCCGGCAAGATCTACGATTCCAACGGCCCCATGCTGGCGGCCCGGATGCTCCGCCTCGGTGCCGAGCCCACCCTGCTGGCGGCAGGCCCGGATGACCCCGCCGCGCTGGCCGGAAAGCTGGCCCGGCTGCTGGCGGAGTACTACGTTCCCGCCGACGACCTGACGGACCCGGCCCCTGCCACCACGTTCACCCATCTGGACGCAACGACCGTTCTGAGCCGTGACATCGCTTCCCAGGGCATCTACCCGGCTGTGGACCCGCTGGACTCCACCAGCCGTATCCTGAGCCCCGAAGTGGTGGGCCAGGAGCACTACGAGATCGCCCGTGCCGTGCAGAAAGTGCTGCAGCGCTATAAGGAGCTGCAGGACATCATTGCCATCATGGGTATGGACGAGCTGAGCGAGGACGACAAGCGCACGGTCAACCGCGCCCGCAAGGTGCAGCGCTTCCTGTCCCAGAGCTTCCATGTGGCAGAGCAGTTCACGGGTATGCCCGGCCAGTATGTGCCTCTGAAAGAGACGCTGCGCGGCTTCCGCATGATCCTGAACGGCGAGTGCGATGACCTGCCCGAGAGCGCGTTCCTCTTCGCGGGCACCATCGACGACGTGTTCGCCAAGGCGAAGAAAGGGTAAACCATGACGACCTTTCATCTGACGGTGGTCACACCGGACGGCTGTGTCTTTGATGGACAGGCCGAGCGGGTGGTCTGCCGCGCCATTGACGGCGACCTGGCCATCCTGGCCAAGCACGGCGATTACTGCACCGCGCTGGGCATGGGTGAGGCCCATATCGTCAATGCCGAGGGACAGAGCCATCGGGCCGCCTGTATGGGCGGGATGCTCACCGTACTCGATGGCGAGGCCCGTCTGGTGGCAACCACCTGGGAGTGGGCAGAGGACATCGACCAGGCCCGTGCCGAGGCTTCCAAAAAGCGGGCGGAAGAAATTCTGGTCCGGAAGAACCTCGACCGCCGGGAGTACGAGCTGGCGCAGGCCCGCCTCAAGCGTGCCCTGGTGCGCACCTCTATCCACCCGTAACCCCAAAAAGCAAAGCGCCCTGTGTTTCCGGTGGGAAACGCAGGGCGCTTTTGTGTCACTCCTCCAGCCGCCTTTGGCGGCAGCCCCCTCACAGAGGGGGCCTTTTGGCCTCCCTCCAGGAGGGAGGTGGCATCGCGGCAGCGATGACGGAAGAAGTTTACATCATGTTTGCCTTTTCGATCAGGCTGCGGATGTGGTGGGCCAGCATCTCCACGGCGGTGCTGTTCTCGCCGCCGTTGGGCACAATGATGTCCGCGTTGCGCTTGCTGGGCTCTACAAAGGCTTCGTGCATCGGCTTGACCGTGGTAAGGTACTGGTCGATCACGCTGTCCAGGCTGCGCCCGCGCTCCTTTACGTCCCGCAGGATGCGCCGCAGGATGCGCTCGTCCGCGTCCGTATCCACAAAGATCTTGTAGTCGAACAGGGCGCACAGCTCCGGCTCTACAAAGGGCAGAATGCCCTCCACGATCAGCACCGGGGCGGGCTCGATGTGCTGCACTTCGTTGCTGCGGTTGTGGTTGGAGTAATCGTACACCGGGCAGTCGATGGCGCGTCCGGCCTTCAGCTCCTGCAAATGGTAGATGAGCAGGGCGTTGTCGAAGGCGTCCGGGTGGTCGTAATTCAGCTTGCAGCGCTCTTCAAAGGGCAGCTCATCGTGACGCTTGTAGTAGCTGTCGTGGGAGATCAGCCGCACCTCGTCCTCTCCAAAGCGCTCCTTCAGCCGCAGCGCAAGGGTGGTCTTGCCGCTGCCCGAGCCGCCCGCGATGCCAATGATCAGGTTGTTCATGATGCAAACTCCTTCTGCACAAAATCTGCCGGTTTCTGTGGAAAAACCGGCGGAAATCGATTATAATAGACTTGTATATGCTCTGCTGCCGCCCGGCAGCAGTTCTTCCCCTTTATCATAGCACAAAATGTGTCATTTGGACAGGGCTTGCAGGCTATCCTCCGACACATTCCAAAAAAGGACGGTCAAAATGTCAAAAGAAACATTGCAGCACACCATGAGAAGCAAGGTCCGGGTATTTGAGGACGGCGGCATCCGTCTGCTCCGTAAAGGCCAGAAAGGGCTCATCCACGCCATCTTCAGCCGCTTTGGGCTGGTGCTGGTGCTGCTGGTACTGCAATTCGGGGCGCTGTTCAGCCTGATGCGCTGGTTCAGCGGCCTGCTGCCCCACTACTTGGGCGGCACCTTGCTGGTCACCGCGGCCATGATGGTCTACCTGCTCAATCAGGACATGAACAACAGCGTGCGCATTCCGTGGCTGGTGGTCACGGCGCTTGCCCCGGTGCTGGGCGTGCTGCTGTTCTGCTACACCAAGGAGGATGTCGGTCACCGGATGCTCAAAAAGCGCCTGCTGGAGCTGGAGGGGCAGACCCGCAGTCAACTGCCGCAGAACAAAAAGACGGGCAAGGCGCTGGATGCCGACTGCCCCGGCGCGGCCTCTCTGGCGCAGTATCTGCGCGGACGGGGCGGCGGCTTCCCGGTGTACGAAAACACGCAGGTGACCTATTTCCCCAGCGGAGAAGCCAAGTTTGCTGCGCTGCTGCCCCAGCTGGAAAGCGCCACCCAGTACATTTTTCTGGAATACTTCATCATCGACGAGGGCCTGATGTGGGGGCGCATTTTGGAGATACTGACACGCAAGGCCGCGCAGGGCGTGGATGTGCGGGTAATGTATGACGGCACCTGCGAGTTCTCCACCCTGCCCCGGGACTACCCCAGACGGCTGGAAGCGCTGGGTATCCGCTGCAAGGTATTTGCGCCGGTCACACCCTTTGTTTCCACCCACTACAACTACCGCGACCACCGCAAAATTTTAGTCGTGGATGGCCGTGTAGGCTTTACCGGCGGCGTGAATCTGGCCGACGAGTACATCAACCACGTCGAAAAATATGGCCGCTGGAAGGACGCCGCTGTCATGCTGGAGGGCGAGGGCGTGCGCACCATGACCGCACTGTTTTTGCAGATGTGGAGCATCCAGCGCGAGCCGGAGTTTGCGCAGTTCCTCACCCGCCCCCTCCCGGAAACGCAGGCCAACGGCTTTGTCATCCCCTACGGCGACTGCCCGCTGGATGGCGAGCGGGTGGGCGAGATGGTGTACATCGACCTGCTCAACCGCGCCCGGCGCAGCGTACATATCATCACGCCCTACCTTATTCTGGACGGCGAGCTGGAGACCGCCCTGCGCTTTGCCGCAGAGCGCGGCGTAGATGTGCACCTGATTTTACCCGGCAAGCCGGACAAGTGGTTTGCTTATGCGCTGGCTAAGACCCATTACCTGCCACTGCTGTCCTCTGGTGTAAAGATCAGCGAGTGGATCCCCGGCTTCACCCACGCCAAGGTGATGATCATGGACGGGCAGGAGGCGGTCGTGGGCACCATCAATCTGGATTACCGCAGCTTGTACCACCACTTTGAAAACGCGGTCTGGATGCGCGGCGTGGACTGCCTGCCCCGTATTGAAGCTGATTTTCAGGATACGCTGGCACAGTGCCGCACAGTAGAGCCTACCCGCCAGAGCGTCTGGCAGGGCAAAAAACTGCTGCATCTGGTGGGCATGGTACTCAAGTTCATCGCCCCGCTGATCTAAACGAAAAAACGCCCCGGAAACGCTTTCAAACGTTCCCGGGGCGTTCTTTGCTTATGCTTTTGCGCCTGCCGGCACTTTCTTTTTTTTCAGGGTGGAGGGCATCGCCTTCAGCGGGTCGCCCACCACATGATGATAGACCTCCTCGTAACGGTCCAGCATCACCTCGTACTCGAAATTTGTATGGATGTACCGGATCTGCTGCTGCCGCATTGCGTCCGGGTACTCCTGTGCGCATTCCCGCTCCAGCGCCCGTGCAAGGTCGTCCGTATCCTCCGGCGTAAAGGACGCACCGTAAATATCGGCCACGACCGTATTCTCAGGGATATCGCTCACCAGACACCGTGCACCGATGGACAGCGCCTCCAACAGAGACAGGGAAAGTCCCTCGGTGTGGCTGGGCAGAACGAACAGTCCACAGTTGCTGTAAAGCTCCTTCAGCGGGTCGCCCACCACATAGTCTGTCATGATGATATTGGGGTCATTTTGTGCCTGCCGCTGTACTGTCTTGCAATATTCGCTGTCGTCCAGCGGGCCGACCAGCACAAGCTTTTTCCCTGTCTTGGCCTTGCGGTAGCCCTCCACCAGATCCATCGTGCCCTTTTCCGGCGAGATACGTCCCACATATAGGATGTACTCTCCCTGCTCCAGCCCATATCTTTCCCGGATCAGGCTGCAGGGACGCTTTTCATAAAATCGGATGGCATTGGGGATCAGAATAGACGCGCGGTCATATTTCTGCAAAAAATAGTTCCATTCCGTCTCCGAAAGCACCACCAGATCATCCGCATATTTTGCCGCGATCCGCTCTCCCAGCTTCATGTAACGGCTTGCAAAGCCGCGCCACTTGTCCACCTTCCAGTTCAAACCGTGCACCGTACATACGGTGTGCTTGCCGAACAGTTTAGCGATCAGCAGCGGTACGCTGGGTCCGATGGCGTGGTAATGGATCACATCGTAGCCCCGGAACAGCGCGTCAAAGGTAGCCAGAAAGGAGTAGATCGTGGCATTCAACGAAGGCTTTTGCAGGGTAAATACCCGCCGTGCGTGAACGCCGTCCACATCGTACACATTATGGTGCTTTTCCAGGCCGCGGTTATATACGGTCACGTCATAGCCACGTTCCACCAGACTTCTGGCCAGCCCGCCGACCATGACCTCTACACCGCCCGAGCGACTCGGAAAATCCTTGTGCCCGATCATTGCCACCTTCAACGCAACTACTTCCTTCCGTTCTGTAATACATCTCCATCAAATCTCATTTTTCATCACAGTATCATATTATTATTGTATCATAAGCATCCCTTAGCTGCAACTAATTCCTATGAAGTATTTTAACAAAATATGAATTTTCAGTTATATCTTGCTCTATTTGTAGGAATTTCATCTTTTACATACTAAAAAACGCTTCAGGAAAACTCCTGAAGCGTTTCTCTAAGTCGGCGACTACCTATTTTCACAAGCCGTTTCCAGCTAACTATCTTCGGCACAAGTAAGCTTAACTTCTGTGTTCGGAATGGGAACAGGTGGAACCTTACCGTCATCGACACCGACCGATTTGACTGAATCAGTATAACACATTTCTGTGCTTCTGTCCAGTATTTCCTGAAGGACGTGCCTTCAAAACTGAATAATCACTGCTGACATTTTTTCGTTGACTTAAAAGTCTCAAGCGAATTGTGGTCAAGCCCTCGACCTATTAGTACACGCTTGCTGAATGGATCACTCCACTTACACATCGTGCCTATCAACCTTGTAGTCTTCAAGGGATCTTACCTGATCAAATCAGTGGGAT
>OLGB01001679.1_pt1 | contig 25751 bp, 22 predicted proteins | sample 1605691 | NCBI WGS metagenome assembly OLGB01 (sample SAMEA3888925, study PRJEB22519) | human gut metagenome | biome: human gut; feature: human-associated habitat; material: faeces | place: Denmark | collected 2010 | reverse complement strand
TTTCCGTTTCATTCATCGCTTATCACCCCCCGTCACCGGCCGCGCCGCTGATGCCCACCGTATAGGTCACGGCGGCGATCTGGGTCTCCCCGTCCGCCGTCACGCCCCCCTCGGGGATGTAACATTCGACGGGCACCGCGCGTTCCGCCGCCGCCCCGATGGGCTTGAAGAGCGGGCCGGTTTTATCCGCCGCCGTCCAGTCCGCGCCCGCGTCCGCCGAAACCCACTGGGTATCCAGCCGGAGCGCCGCCTGACCGATGTCCGCGCGGATTACACCGGCTTTGCCGTGCCCAACGAATTTGTGGTGGGCTATGGGCTGGATTACTGCCAGCAGTACCGGAACGTGCCCTATATTGGCGTTTTGAAACCGGAGGTCTACTCCAACCACTGATCCGCTCCGGCAGAGGGAACGGATTTTCCGGCCGGCACGGGCCGGCAGGAAAAGGGGGATTATTTGTGACGAGACAATACAAGCGCTCCAACCTGAGCTTCGCCCTGCTGGCGCTGGTGATTTTGCTGTGCGTCAGCTGGCTGTGGCAGGCGGACATGCGGGAGCAGCAGGTCGATTACTCCCAGATGCGCCAGCTGTTTTTGCAGGAGAAGGTGGAGGCGTTTACCATCGACAGCGGCGGCATGCTGACCATGCAGCTGCGTCAGGCGGTGGACGGCAGCGAGATCGTCCGCTACCAGCTCTACGACTTCCAGCTGTTCTATGATGACTTCAACGATCTGGTTCAGGAGCAATACGCCAAGGGCGTCATCACCGCCTACGACTACCCGGACCCGGAGAGCACCAACTGGCTGGCGCTGCTGCTGCCCTATGTGCTGGTGGCGGCGGTGCTGGCGGTGTTCTGGTACTTCATGATGGCCCGGGCTCAGGGGGGCATGGGGCCGGACAAGATGGCCAAATTCGGCTCCGCCCGGACCCGGACCCTGACGGACAAGGACAAGAAGGTCACCTTCGAGGACGTGGCCGGCGCCGACGAGGAGAAGGAAGAGCTCCAGGAGATCGTGGAGTTTTTGAAGGACCCCAAGCGCTTCATCGCACTGGGGGCCCGGATCCCCAAGGGCGTGCTGCTGGTGGGCCCTCCGGGCACCGGCAAGACCCTGCTGGCCAAGGCCGTGGCGGGAGAGGCCGGCGTGGGCTTTTTGTCCATATCCGGCTCCGACTTCGTGGAGCTGTACGTGGGCGTGGGCGCCAGCCGCGTCCGGGACCTGTTTGACCAGGCCAAAAAGACCGCCCCGGCCATCGTGTTCATCGACGAAATCGACGCCGTGGGCCGCCAGAGAGGCACGGGCCTGGGCGGCGGCCACGACGAGCGGGAGCAGACCCTCAACCAGCTGCTGGTGGAGATGGACGGCTTTGCCGCCAACGAGGGCGTGGTGGTCCTGGCGGCCACCAACCGCGCCGACGTGCTGGACCCGGCGCTGCTGCGGCCCGGCCGCTTCGACCGGCAGATCTACGTGGGCCTGCCGGATATCAAGGGACGGGAGGAGATCCTGAAGGTCCACGCCAAGGGCAAGCCTCTGGCGGAGGATGTGGACCTGCGCAAGCTGGCTCAGGGAACTCCCGGCTTTACCGGCGCGGACCTGGAGAACCTCATCAACGAGGGCGCGCTGCTGGCCGCCCGCCGCAAGCGGAAATTCATCACCATGGGGGACCTGAAAGAGGCGGAGATCAAGGTCATCGCCGGCCCGGAGAAGAAGAGCCGGGTGATTCCCCAGCACGAGCGGGAGCTGACCGCCTATCACGAGGCGGGCCACGCCGTGGTCATGCACGCCCTGCCGGACCACGACCCCGTCACCCAGATCAGCATCGTCCCCAGAGGCCAGGCCGGCGGCATGACCATTTCGCTGCCGGAGGAGGACCGGTCCTACCTCTCCAAGCGGTATATGGAGGACCAGATCGTGGCGCTGCTGGGCGGCCGGGTGGCCGAAAAGCTGTGCCTGGGGGATATCTCCACCGGCGCCAGCAACGACATCCAGCGGGCCAGCCAGATCGCCCGGAAGATGGTGGCCTCCTACGGCATGAGCGACAAGATCGGCACGGTCTCCTTCGAGTCCGGACACGACGAGGTGTTCATCGGCCGCACCATGACCCAGGGCCGCAGCTACTCCGAGGCGGTGGCCGCTCAGATCGACGAGGAGGTCAAGGCCTTGGTGGCCAAGGCCTACGCCCGGTGCCAGGAGATCCTGGAGGCCAGCCGCGACAAGCTGGAGGCGGTGGCGTCGTATCTGCTGGAGCATGAGACCATGGAGCAGGAGGAGTTCCTGGCCGTCTTTGGTGAGACGCCCAAGCCCCTGCCGGAAAGCACCCGGTAAGAAGGAATAAGAGCGCCGCCGGAAGTTTCCGGCGGCGCTTTTGCGCTCCCTGCGGAATAAGGGCTACAACAAAGGAAAAGACTAGAGACCGGAAAAAAACCATCTTTTTTAAAAGGGGCCGACCGGCAGAATCACCAAAACGCCTGTCTCTGATACGCGGACAGCTGACCGCTGATTTTTCCTGCCAGTTCGCGGCTGTCTCCCGTACAGGGACAAATGAACGGCTTGTACGGAGAAAATCAGCCGTTTTTTGGAAAAGCGACGGCTTCTTTCTGGTGATTATTCATCTTGCATTGCATGGAAAAACCTCGTAAAATGATACCCATGCTGTGGGAGAAGTCCCGCGCAACCCAAAAACAGGAGGATGAAAAGAATGAAAAAGATCTTTGCGCTGCTGCTGACGCTGGCCATGGTCCTGGGTCTGCTGGCCGGCTGCGGCGGCACTTCCGGCGATTCCGCTGCCAGTGACGATGCTGCCCAGAGCGGCGAGACCGCCACCGGCGACAAGGTTGTCCGCATCGGCGTGTTCGAGCCCGCCACCGGCGACTCCGGTGCCGGCGGCAAGCAGGAGATGCTGGGCATGCAGTACGCCAACAAGGAGACGCCCACCGTGGACATCGGCGGCGAGACCTATACGGTCGAGCTGGTCTATGCCGACAACGGCTCCGACTCTTCCAAGGCCATCACCGCCGCTTCCGAGCTGGTGAGCAAGGACGTTTCCCTGGTCCTGGGCTCCTATGGCTCCGGCGTGTCCATCGCCGCCGGCCCCACCTTTGACGAGGCGGGCCTGGCCGCCATCGGCGTCACCTGCACCAACCCCCAGGTGACCGCGGGAAACGACTACTACTTCCGCATCTGCTTCCTGGATCCCTTCCAGGGCACCGTCCTCGCCAACTTCGCCCAGGAGAAGTTCTCCGCCAAGAAGGCGTATCTGCTGGGCGAGCTGGGCAACGAGTATGACCAGGGCCTCATCACCTACTTCGAGCAGGCCTTTACCGCCGCCGGCGGCTCCGTGGTGAAGGACTCCTTCCCCACCAACACCTCTGACTTCACCACCTATCTCAACAAGGCCAAGAGCGAGGGCTGCGAGGTCATCTTCTGCCCCGTGTCCATTGCCTACTCCACCCAGATCGTGGCGCTGGCCAAGTCCATGAACCTGGAGATCCCCATTCTGGGCTCCGACACTCTGGACAGCAACATGGTCCTGGAGGCCGCCGCCGATTCCAACGTGCAGATCTACTGCTCCACCTTCTACCAGGAGGGCGGTTCTCCTGAGTTCGACGAGGGCATCAAGGCCTGGCTGAACGAGGATTCCACCGCCATGACCAACAACGGCGGCAACGACACCATCGCCGCCGTCACCGCCATGGGCTATGACGCTTACTATGTGGCGCTGGAGGCTCTGAAGGCCGCCGGTTCCACCGATCCCGCCGCCGTGAAGGCCGCTCTGCCTTCCGTCACCTATACCGGCGTGTCCGGCGCCATCGCCTTCGATGAGATCGGCGACGCCATCCGCGACACCGCCTATATCAAGACCGCGGACAATGCCAATGTGGCCTGGACGCTGGAGACGGTGCAGACCGTTGCCGGCTGATCCCTGAACCCGACGCCTGGCGGGGGCGCGCCCCCGCCAGGCGGTTCTTGCTTTGCTGGGGCCGCCTCGAAAGCAGCCGAGTGTTCCCCGGCCCTTTTCGAGACGGTCCTGACTTGTAAACTGATAAAAAGAAAGGGGAGGATTTTCCGTGCAATACGGCATCTCCATCCTGCTCTCCGGCATTTCGCTGGGAGGCCAGTACGCCCTGATCGCCATTGGATACACGCTGGTGTACGGCATCCTGCGCCTGATCAACTTCGCCCACGGCGACGTGTTCATGGCCGCGGGCCTTATGATGGTGTATCTCAGCGCCAGCATGCCCCTGGCCGTGTCCGCGCCGCTGATGATCGTGCTGGTGGTGGCGCTGGGCTTCTTCATCGAGCGGGCGGCCTACAAGCCCCTGCGCACCGCGCCCCGGATGAGCGTCATGATCTCTGCCATCGGAGTGAGCTATCTGCTCCAGAACTTTGCTACCTATATCACCGGCGGCCTTCCCCAGATGTACCCCTCCATTCCCGGCCTCTCCGGCCAGGTCACCATCGCGGGCGTGTCCACCAAGTGGGTCACCGTGGTTACCCCGGTGCTGGTGGTGGTGCTGGTCATCGCCCTGACCCAGCTCATCAACCACACTAAGATCGGCATGGCCATGCGGGCGGCCTCCCGGGACTTTGAGACGGCGCAGCTCATGGGCATCAAGATCAACTCCGTGATCTCCTTCACCTTCGTTATCGGGTCCTTCCTGGCGGCGGTGGGCTCCATGCTGTATTTCACCAACTACCAGTCCATCGTGCCTCTGTCCGGCGCCCTGCCGGGCCTGCGGGCCTTCGTGGCGGCGGTGTTCGGCGGCATCGGCTCCATCCCCGGCGCCGTGGTGGGCGCCTTCCTGATCGGCATTTCCGAGAGCGTCATCAAGGGCTCCGACTGGTCCGTGTTCTCCGATGCGTTCACCTTCGCGCTGCTGATTATCATTCTGGTGGTGAAGCCCACCGGATTGTTCGGTGAGAAGATCACCGACAAAGTGTAAGGGAGGGATCAACTGTGCTGCAAGAAAAGAAAAGCAAGCGGGGCACGCTGGTGGTCCTTCTGTGCACCGTGGCCTTGCTGGCCCTGGTGATCCTGCTGGAGAACACCATGAAGTCCACCCACATGCTCTTCACCGTGCTGAAAAAGGGCGCGGTATACGCGGTGGTGGCTTCCTCCATGAACCTGCTCAACGGCTTCACCGGCCTGTTCTCTCTGGGCCAGTCCGGCTTCATGCTGCTGGGCGCCTACACCTACGCCATCCTGACCATCCCTGTGGCGGCCCGGGAGAGTGTGTACTATATCTACCAGGGCTCCGCCATCAACTTCTCCCTGCCGGAGCTCTTCGGCGGCGGCGCCGTGGGCCTTGTGATCGGCGTGCTGCTGGCGCTGATCCTCTCCGGCATCGTGGCGGCCGCCGTGGCGTGGCTGATCGGCTTGCCGGTGCTGCGGCTGAAGTCCGACTATCTGGCCATCGCCACCCTGGGCTTCGGCGAGATCATCCGGGCCATCTTCCAGTGGGACAAACTGGGCCCCGTCACCAATGGCGCCAACGCCCTCAAGAGCTTCCCCACCTTCTCCAGCTTTAACATCGAGCTGCCGGGCTTCGCCCTGCGCCTGTCCACCTTTGTGCCCTTCCTGCTGGGGGCACTGTGCATCGGCGGCATCCTGCTGCTCATCAACTCCACCTACGGCCGGGCCTTCAAGGCCATCCGGGACGATGAGGTGGCCGCCGAGGCCATGGGCATCAACCTCTCCCGCCACAAGCGGCTGGCCTTCTGCATCAGCTCCTTCTTCGCCGGGGTGGGCGGCGGCATGTTCGCCATGTTCGCCAACCAGGCCCAGGCCAAGACCTTCACCACGGCCATGACCTACGAGATTTTGCTGATCGTGGTCATCGGCGGCATCGGCTCCATCTCCGGCAGCTGCATCGCCGCCTTCCTGTACGTGGCCGCCAGCGAGTGGTGGCTGCGGTTTTTGGACACCAGCGTCACCTTCACCTCTCCCGCCGATCCCCGGCGCATCGCCTTCATTGCCATCTATGCCATCGTGGTGGTGGGCGGCGCCGTGCTGCTGATCCTCCGGGACCGCAGGGGCGAGAAGGTTTTGTGGAAGGAGATCGTCACAGGCGTGGTGGCCCTGGCCCTCATGGGCTGGCTGGCCGCGTACCTGGCCGGCGGCTCCATGACCATGCCCTTCCTGCGCAACGGCTTCCGCATGGTGGTGTTCTCCCTGGTCATCATGGTGGTGGTGCTGTTCTTCCGCAAGGGCCTCATGGGCGACAAGGAACTGCCGGACCTGTTCCGCAGAAAAAGACCCGCCAAAGCGGTGAAGGGAGGCGGCGCCAATGGCTGAGAACGTGCTGAAAGTAGAAAATGTCACCATGCAGTTCGGCGGCGTGGTGGCCGTGGACAATATGAACCTCTCCATCGACAAGGGGGAGATCGTGGCCCTGATCGGGCCCAACGGCGCCGGCAAGACCACCGCCTTCAATGTGGTCACCGGCGTATACCAGCCCACCAACGGCGCCGTCTGGTTCCAGGGGGAGAAGATCGTGGAGAACCACCCCCAGGGCAAGATGCGCGCCATGTACAAGGGGGAGCACGCCGGGGAGTACACCCACGTCATCGCCCCCACGCCCGACAAGATCACCCAGCTGGGCATGGCCCGGACCTTCCAGAACATCCGGCTGTGGAAGTCCCAGACCGTGTTTGACAACGTTCTGATCGCCAAACACTGCCGCACCCACACCAACTTCCTCTCCGCCACCTTCCGTCTCAACCGGAAGGAGGAGGCGGAGCAGCGCCGGAACGTGGAGCAGCTGCTGGAGACCGTGGGACTGCTGGACGTGAAGGATGAACTGGCCACCTCTCTGCCCTACGGCAAGCAGCGGCGGCTGGAGATCGCCCGGGCCCTGGCGGCGGAGCCGAAGCTGCTGCTGCTGGATGAGCCGGCGGCGGGCATGAACCCCCAGGAGACCGACGAGCTGACGGCCTTTATCGGCCAGATCCGGGATCAGTTCGGCCTGACGGTGTTCCTGATCGAGCACCACATGGATCTGGTCATGGACATCTCCGACCGCATCTACGTGCTGGACTTCGGCAAGCTGATCGCCGAGGGCACGTCGGCGGAGATCCAGAACAATCAGCGCGTCATCGACGCGTATCTGGGGGTGGCGGAAGATGCTTAAAATCGAAAACCTCCATGTCAGCTACGGCGGCATCCAGGCCCTCCGGGGCATCTCCCTGGAGGTGCCCGACGGCAAGATCGTCACGCTGATCGGCGCCAACGGCGCCGGCAAGTCCACCACCCTGCGCACCATCACCGGCCTGGTGAAGGCCAGCGCCGGGTCCATCCTCTGGAACGGCCAGGAGCTGCTGGGCAAGCCCATCGACAAGATCGTCTCTGCCGGCATCGCCATGAGCCCCGAGGGGCGCCGGGTCTTTGCGGACCTGACGGTGGTGGAGAACCTGAAGATCGGCGCATACCTGCGCAAGGACAAGGCGGAGATCGAGAAGGACCTCAAGTGGGTCTACGAGCTGTTCCCCCGTCTGGAGGAGCGCAGCTGGCAGCTGGCCGGCACGCTCTCCGGCGGCGAGCAGCAGATGCTGGCCGTGGGCCGGGCGCTGATGTCCCGCCCCAAGCTGATGATGCTGGATGAGCCCTCCCTGGGCCTTGCGCCCCTGGTGGTGCAGGACATCTTCTCCATCATCCGGGAGATCAACCGCCAGGGCGTCACCGTGCTGCTGATCGAGCAGAACGCCAACATGGCGCTGAAGATCGCGGACCTGGCCTACGTGCTGGAGACGGGACACATCACCATGTCCGGCACCGGCGCGGAGCTGCTGGCCAACGAGAAAGTGAAAGAAGCGTATCTGGGCAAGCACCGGAACTGAGAAACGCAAAGACCCGCCCGGTCCCACAGGGGGCCGGGCGGGTCTTTGATATGGAAAAAGTGGAGGCCTGCGCAGTTGTGAATGGCCGAAAAGCGGGGAGCGTTTTGTTTCGCTACCACAGGAGCGTTATTCGCTCCAGATTTCCTCGTCTGTCGGAATTTGAACATCAGGGATCTGGTAGGCAATCCGGCTGATATTGACCAGATGATGCCACCACAGATTTTCGCTGAGACTGTTGTTTCCCCATGTTCCGCAGCCCAATGTAGCTGTGGGATTTAGACCGCTGTCAAAGCCCCCTCCCAAACCACTTGAGCCGACCATATTTACTCCAACGCGGGATACGGGCAAGCGGAGTGCCGCGTATTCAATATGAGCTCTATCATGAGAATGCAGGACGGAACTGTGTCCGATGCCCTCGTTGCGAAGATTTTTTACTGCAAGCGCAACGGCATCTTCCCAAGTATTATAGGAGCAGATGGCAAGGACAGGGCATAATTTTTCGCGAGACAAGGGTTCCTCATGTCCACCGGATGAAATCTTAACAAGTAAGAAACGAGTGCTTTCGGGGACTGAAATTCCTGCCATGGCTGCAATTACCTGAGGATGCGCTCCGACAACTTCTTTATTCAAAGCACCTTTGGGGAACATGGCTTCCCGCAGAGCGCGGACATCTTCTTCACGACTGATATAGGCGGCACCCTGTTCCTGCAATAGGGAGACTAGGGTATCATAATCATCGTGATGCACATGAACGCACTGCTCACAGGTGCAGAGAACGCCATTGTCATACGTCCGGCTTTTAGAAATTTTTTCCGCAGTCGATTTCAGATCCACATTTCTGTCCACAAGAGACTGAACATTGCCTGCACCTACGCCGAACGCGGGTTTTCCACTGGAATACGCAGCTTTTACCATGCCAGCGCCGCCAGTGGAAATACAGGCATCACATAGCTGCATGACCAGACTGGATGCCTCCATAGTGGGTTCTTCAATCACCTGGATTAAATCTACCGGATATCCAATGCTTTCCAACGCTTGTCGCATGAGCCTAACGGTTTTAATTCCTGTTCTCTTTGCCCTGGGATGGGGACAAACAACAATAGCGTTTCCGCCCTTCAAGGCGATCATCGCGTTTTGATTTGGGGTCATAGTAGGGTTTGTCGTAGGCCCGACGCATCCAATGACACCGATCGGTTTTGCAATTTCTACAATACAAATATCATCCAGATAGCGGATAATCCCTCTGGATTTTATTCCCTTTAACTTGTACCAAACGATCTTTGCCTTTGCCTTGTTTTTGATGACCTTGTCTTCATATTTGCCCATACCGGTTTCTTCGACTGCGAGTTGTGCAAGCTCCTCACCGTTGTCATATATGATTTTTCCGATAGCCCGTACGGCGCGATCAACCTGTTCCTGGGAATAAGATTCAAATTCCGCCTGTGCGACCCGAGCTTTATCGATTAGGTGCTGAATGTAAGCGCGCGTGTCTGTCGCCTGGTTGATGCCATTGTCCATAGCCATAAAGATCCCCCCTAATAAATAATTTTTTGACAATTCTTTTTTGACCTTTTCCAATTTGTTTTTGTGACTTGATGTATCGGAAAACGCAGGTAAGACGGAAAGACCAGGAAATTTGAGGGGCTCCAGGCCCAAATAAAAAATTGTAAAAAGAGCGGCGAACAAGTGTGGATTTTAACGGTTGGATACAGATTGCCCTAAACTTTTTTGGAAATAGCCTGCCCCACAACAGACAACGGAAACTGTAACACCGAGGAACAGCGGATCATAAGAGCAGCCAAACCATTTTCCGGTCAGTACGGCGAGCGGTGACAAGACGATCGATGCAACAACAAAACGGCGATCAATCTTTCCCCGTAGCCACAGCGCACAGCTTAGCGGCAGGAATACTACGGAACCGCGAAGCCCCATAGAGAGAAAACCTAAATCGTTGATGGTTTCGCTCGGGACAACTATTGTAATCATCGCTGCCGCAATCAGAACTGCGCCAATGGTTGTTCGTGTGGTGACTAGCTCGTTTTGCAAAAAGTTGCGGGACCTGGAAAAGCGCTTATAGACGTCTTTCACCAAAATGGTTGCCATGCCCAGAGACAGGCCCGCACCACCGCCTACGACCGTAATGAGAAGGGTACCCAAGATAATCCCCGAGAATAAGGGTGGCAAGTGGTCCGTTAGAAATACAGGAAAAACCTGAATGGTATCTTGCAAAACAGGAACTTGCGGAATCTGCTTTCCCAATGACAAAAGTGCATCTGCCTCCGCCTGGGTAATGTAATGTGTGCGCATGAAGAGCCCAATACAAATCCCGGCAATTCCAATGGGCGGAATTAAAAAAGCACTTAACAAAGCCCCTTGTTTCGCTTTTTGATCAGTGCGTGCGCTCCATACCGCCTGCGCATAGGTCTGCGTGGACAGAACGCCAAGAAGAAGGGAAAGACCAGAACCGACGTCTTTGGCAGTGCCGCGGGCAACCAAGTTAAAAAAGCGGTCCGAGATGTCTGAACTGGTAAAAAGGTTGCTGAGGTTGCATAGATCCTGCGATGTTCCTAAAGAGGTCCCGGCCAGCATATGATTCAAACCGTCCATAAGACCGGTTAACCCAATGCTGGTGATTAGAACATATGCCATACCGACGGCGGAGGCAAGATACAACAAGAGAAGTTTCATGACCCCACCCATCCCTGCGCCCCAGGCTCCGCCGAAAATAACATAAAAGCACATAACGGCAACAGAAATAACTGTGGCTGCAGCAGTGGATAGAGAGGGAAATAAGACTGTAAGCAACCCTGTGCAGGCTACCATTTGCGCCAAGACACTGACGAAAATCCCAATGGAACAGAGAATTGACCCGAGACTTCCTGCTAGAGAACCGTACTCGTTGCCGATAATCTGCAATTCGGTAATGCACTTACTGTGCCGGAGGGGACCGGCATATATCAAAGCGAGGAGCAGACAGCCGATGCCAGAACCAAGAGTGAACCACCAAGCGGCAAGTCCGTAATGAAACGCTAACTGGGCGGTGCCGATGGTTGCCTGACTGCTGACCAAACTTCCCATGATGGACCCGCAGACGAGCCATGATCCGGCTTTTCCACTGCCCGTAAGAAAATCTCCGGAATTTTGAACTTTTTTTCCGGAGTAGACTCCTATACCGATTATGAGAACCAGCACCAAAAAAATGCCTGTAAAAGTCCCTCCTGTCATGATCCACCGCCTCTTACTGAAGATATTATTCTTGAAAGGCATCTGAGAAGATTTGTGCGCATAGTCTGGAGATTGCGGTGCCATAGATAGTATTAAGCGCAGAACGTATCTGTTGGATTGGCTTAGGTCATCAAGCGAGCTGGATCAATTCGCTCTTCCAAAATGCGAAGAACTTGTTCGTCCGGTTCTTTTGCGGGCACAGCTTTCGATACATCCATCGAAAATCCTGTGTTTTTTAGAATTTCATCTGCGGTTGTATGAGGGAATATCTCCGCAAGATACATTCGTTTGTCTGGACCGAAACGAAAAACGCCATATTCCGTGATAACGGCCCGAGGGCCCTTGTCAGAGGGAAGACCGCGTTTTTTCCGGCCATCCGGGCCATCAATCCAACCAGGGCTTGTACAATAGTCAACTTTCTCAACGAAACGTCGTTTTTCATGCTTCATGACGATTACCGTATTGCAGTATGTGGAAATCCCATTGGCTCCCCCGGAGCCGGAAAAACGGACCTTGGGGTGAAAATAGTCACCGATGCAGGTGGAATTTAGATTGCCATAAGGATCGATTTGTGCCCCGCCCAGAAATCCGGCATCAATTTCTTCGCGGGAGGATGCAAGGGCCTCATAACCAAAATAACGGTACTGCGGCCACAGAACAGACGCCTGATAGTTGATACGAAGATCAGAGACACTGGTAGGAACTTCTTGTGGATTGCCCTCTAGAATTCCCGTCTCGAAAATAAGGCGGGCAGAAGGTGCATGTGTGTTTTTGGCAAGACTTCCGCCGATAAGAGGCAGGCCCGTTCCAATAATGTAGGTTTTCCCATCTTCAATTTCACGTGCTAAAGCGACTGCCATCATCTGCCTACGTGTATATGTCATGTCGCACCCCCCTCATTTTCGCTGCAGACCACGAACATATCCAAATTCCTGGTCGACTTGTAAAGCCCTCAAACGTTTGGGACCAATGCTATCCAAATACATTTGATGTGAAGGAAAAACTGAGGCGGACATATATGCCTCAAATTCTTCCTGAGTCCGACTGGCTTTATCGTACTTCAGAAGTTCCTGCGCATCGTAATCGTAGAAACCGCAGCATTGAGAGGGATGCGCACCATATGGCATGTGGACAACGGCAGAGACACAGAGGCCTGGAAGTGAATTTTCACCAGGAGTCGAACGCATTTCCTCATCGGTCAGCAACTGCTCACAGGATATAATCGTGTGCTTCGCGGCAATGGCAATATCAATATCTTGAAAAGAAGCTCCTTCGATGCGGCAGATCCCGTCTGGGCTGGCCTTCTGGACATGTATGCAGGCAACATCTATCCGGGGCGTTGGAATCAGACACAAGCGGGTTCCCGGATGGAATGGGTCATCTTGTATCACAAATTTTTTCGCCGGAAATTTTGGATGCTGCCTGCGTTCCTCCTCGGAAATACCCCACTTTTCTTCCAGATCTGATCCCAGCATATTCTTTACGGCCACGTAGGGAAGACCTAGTGCGGCGCCATGGTAGGCAATGGTTTGGACATCCAGAGAATAATCTTCAATAGGTAGGGTCCCGCGCTCTGCGGCATCCCGAAAGCGCCGGCAGACCATAGTGAACCCGGAGTTGGCGATATAGCTGATATTTATAGCTTTGACACAGCCCATACCAATGAGCATGTCGATGTCTCCGCCGGCAGAACCGCTCTCCAGATACAGATCCCGTTTCTGCTGCCGAATGATTTCCCGGACAAGACCATAAGCACGGCGATTGGTTGAAAAGCCGCCAAGCGCCAGACAATCTCCGTTATGGACAAAAGTGGAGATTGCCTGTTCTGCGGACATGACTTTACTGACTGCTTTCATGAAAGAGATTTCCTTTCTGCCGATAGGTTTCCAGAACTGAAAACAGAACTGCAAGGGGAGACTGCCAATGCAGGAAGACGGATTCTACTGCCCCGTCATTATGGAAATGATTTCACGGTCCGTTTCCTGCATCCCGATTTTTCCGAGCCGACCAAAATTTTCGATAGAAGCCTCGACATCTTCTGCGACTAGACCGTCTCCCGCAGAAAAGACTTGGCCGTTCTTTTGCATTTCGTAACCGAAAAGGCCTGCTTCGACAGCAACGGCAATTTTTGCTGCACAGGAGGACTTCGCCCCGTCACATACGATTCCGGATGTAATGGCAAGGGCGTTTGTGATGGTGTTCGCAATATCTTCATATGTGCCCCCACATAAGTAGGCGATTCCTGCCCCTGCACCGGCTCCGGCGCTGACCGCACCGCAGTACGCGGACAAGCGACCAATAGAAGCCTTTTCGTGTAGCGTGACAAGATTTGAAACAAGCAGTGCTCGGTAGAGCAAGTCCATGCTGGCATTTCGCGCTTTAGCATATTGAATCACGGGGAGAGATGCGGCTAGACCCTGGTTGCCGCTTCCAGAGTTGATGACGACTGGCAGTTCACACCCATTCATTCTGGCGTCAGATCCGGCTGCAGCCCAGGCTTTGGCATTTGCTCGAACATCTTCGCCGTTGATCTTCAGCAAAAGTTTTCCGATATTTGCACCATAGTCATGGCGCAGCCCTTCCGCCGCGATTGCGCAGTTACAAGCTATCTGCTGGTCGAGGATATCCTTTATATCTTCTAATTCGCAGGAGGATGCAAAATCATAAATGTCCTTAACTGTCAATAGCGTGTAATCTGGAGTTTCATCGGGCCGCGTCTGTGAATGATCTATGCTTTGTTCAAAGATGATGTGGTTGTCGCATTCAACCAGGACCAAGTTTGTGTGCTCGTCCACGATGTGTGCCTTGGCATATCGATTCCCGCGATAAACCGTCACAATAATGTCCAATAAGTGGTTGGACATCAAAGGTACGGTGAAGATGGGGGTTGCTTGTATGTATGATGGCAGAGCATTTCTCGTATTTTTTGTTACGGCTGAAAGAACTTCCAGCCCAGCCCTCTCATCTCCACCCAGGACACCGACTGCGGCCGCCACTTCTATTCCACGGCCTCCCTCTGTATTCGGAACGACAACGCTTTTTACATTTTTGATAATATTTCCGCTAGCAGCAATCTCGATACGGTCAGGGATTTCACCCAGCGCGGCGCGGGCAACAGCGGCACAATAAGCAACTGCGATAGGCTCTGTACATCCCATTGCACAAATAAGTTCTCTTTTCAAAATGGATACATAAGATTGATAAATCAGACTACCCCGTTTCATTGTGTTCACCCTGTTCGTAAAGATACCGTATATCTCATGGAAAAAAGCCTGCGGGTAATTTTGCACCTGCTGTGACCAGAACTCAACGGCGTACGACCTTCATTAGACAGCATGCGTCTCCGTCTGCAAGACGCTGCTCAAACGTGAGCTTGAGTTTGGGCCCAACGGATGAGTAGTCTCCTTCGCTGGCAATGTCACAAAGATCGCTCAGTTCCTCCTGCGTAGCACCAGCTTTTTTCCATGCAGCAACCAGAGGACAGTACTGCATTTCCATTCGTGCGAGTTCCCCATCACTTTGAAGGACATTCCGCTGATATACTTCGGGCAAATTGCCACGTTCAAGCTTTTGGATGAATGCGCATGGTGAGGATATGGGGATTTCACTCGACTTTGCCTTTCCCCATTCGGAAATGGCTTGGCATAAGATTTCTTTGGCATTTTCTACTCCGCTGATTTGAAGTTGCCGATAGATATACAAAAGATAAGACCCGCGATCTTCAATTGCCCGGCGAACCTTTTCAATTTCCTGCTGTTGACCCATAATGATCCCTCCCTGGTGGTTAATCAGATTCCAATGTAATCTTTACCGTGCGTTCGCCTCGGCGGTTGATATCAATCCCCAAGTTGTATAGCATTGGCAGATACTCATGACGGACCCTGGCGCATAGATTTGCGATTCCAAAACCGGCGATCCCCCGGACAGCCGCGGGGCCGTAAACAAAAAGCAGTTCATGGGGGTGACCCGGATCATCAACCACATGAGGATTATATAAAATATCTCCCGGTGCTACACCGTAAGAGCGGGAGCACTCGGCTTTGCGCAGAGTCATACTGGTAAAAACATAAACAGAATGACCGGAAAACTTTCCGTGGGTCATCATTTTGCTTTGATAAGGCAGATCAGATTCAAGTGCTGCGCAGGTTTGCGGCGAAAGATCTTCCAGTAAATCAGCGTATATTACTTCTCCGCTGGATACCTCAATTTTCAGTTGCTTTGCCATAACGATCCTCCTCATAAAGCGTTCGCTGCTTGATTGAGCAAATGGAACTTGCGAGACACGGTGTTATTAGGATGTTACACGACTGAGCCTAGCCATCTTCAGACCCTTGCGAGAGATCTCATCGCCCAGACGACAGAATTCTTCCACATATTGCGGTTGGAGTCTGGCAAAGAAATTCATGATGGCAAATCCAGCAACAGAAGACATGGTTGCCGGACCATAGACGAATGTGATTTCGTGTGGGTGCTCGGCAGCATCATGCACATGGGGATTGTAGAGTACATCACCGGGGCATACACCGTAGCATCGAGAACACTCAGCTTCCGTAAAATCCATTTTTGAGAAAACGTAAGTCACATTACCGGACCATTTGACCTGAAGCATTTCGTCTTCCAATGGAAGTGAGTCCCAAAAAGCAGCACAGGTTTTTGGCGCCAGTTCTTCTAAAAGGTCGACGATAAACACATGGCCCTCAATTTCCAGTTTGAACTGTTTTGCCATTTCTGTTTCCTCCATCTGGTATTCCTGTTGTACGAGATATGAAAGCGATACGCCATAAAGTGCGCAATTATATATGTTGCCCTGGGGGGCTGCTTTGCCGCCCCTTTTGGAGCGGCAAAGCAGCGCTGAATGTGTCAACCGTAAATATCTGGGCGTCTGTCACGAAGGAGCGGTAAAGCCTGACGGGTCGTCCGGACCAAATCGGTATCAATTTGTGCAACAACGATTATATTTTCTTCTTCTTCGACCTTTGCCAGAATATCGCCAGTGGGAGAGACAATCATACTGCGTCCGATGAATGAGAAGTCAGCTTCTACCCCTGAACGATTTGCGGCGATAACGTAGACTTGATTTTCCAAAGCCCGGGTCCGTAGTTCCTGTTCCCACATTGGGATCTCAGAAAACTCAACGCCTTTGAATCGCATGCTGGAAATCGGAATGAGAATAATTTCAGCTCCCTTTTTGGCCAGTTCCCGACAGGATTCTGGGTATCGACGGTCATAGCAGATGACGATTCCGAGTTTGCCATAGGGAGAGTCAAATACGGGGAAGCCATTTCCGGGGGTGAAATAGTATTTCTCATAGGTGCGGGTAAAAGGAATATGGTTTTTCCGGTATACGCCGATGGTCTCCCCCTGATCAGAAATCAATACCACCGAATTATAGCAATTCCCCATGACTCCGCGTTCAAAATGGGGAAGCGCGATATAAGTTCCGGTTTCTTTCGCCAAGGCCTGCATTTCTGTGACAGTTGGGCCATCAAGGGGCTCTGCATATGAGAAATAGTGAGGATCTTTCCACTGAGCGAAAAATTCATCCAGACCCAATTCGGGCAATAAGCACAGCTTGACATCCTGCGCGGCGGCTTGGCGAATAAGACTTTTGGCACGGTCTACATTGGCAGCATGATTGCCGATGTCAGCAGACATCTGGATGGATGCAACCTTTAATTTCATCTAAAATCACCCGCCCTTAATCAAGATGCCTGGATTTGGGGTTTCTTCGTCAGATTGGTAACCACAACAGCAGCGATGATGGAGCAGAGAAAACCCCAAACGAAAGCGTTCATTCCCAGGAGAGCCTTATCGATGAAAAGACCTTCGGTAGTCAGGACGGTACCGAGGAATCCGCCTAGCATAGCAGCCAACGCGCCCTGAGCATTGAGCTTTTTGGTGTAGATACCACCGACCATAACGACGACGAAAGATGCACCCAGCAGGCCGACGGACATAGTATTAACGGTCATGATCGCGGCCGGGCTCTCCAGCGCCAGCACGTAGCTGATCGCTGCAATGGCAATCGTGCAGATAACGGAAGCGCGCTTCAGAAATGCAGGGCTGGGAGTTTTCCCAAGATACTGGTTATAGAAATCCCTGACGACCGCACCTGTGACAGCCAGCAGCATCGCGTCAATGGTGGACATCACAGCGGCGAACAGCGATACCAGCACGATTGCTCCCACAACAGGCGGAAGAACGTTTGTGACCATGGTCGTGAAAGCAGAGTCGGCATTTTCAAGGTTCGGGAAAAGGACTTTTGCACAAAGGCCGATTACGGGGAAAGAGAACGACGCAATCAAAACGCAGGTGTAGGAGATCGGCATGGCAAAACGGGCAACGTTCCGATCCTTCATAGCAAAGAATTTTGTGATGTAAATTGGCTGCCCTAAGGGGGAGAGGATGTAAGTCAAGGTCATGGAAAGGGCCATCGTGGGCCCCCAACTGTCCGCAACACCCCAAACGCTTGTGATACCCGGAGAAAGGGCTTCTGCCTGTACATTCATTTCGGTAAATCCGCCGACGGCAGCCAGAGAGGCGACGACAAGGGTTACTACACTAGCAATCATCAAAAAGCCCTGAAAGACATCCGTATAGGCCACGGCCTTCATGCCGCCCATCATAACGTATAGGCTGACAATTGCGAGACCGATCAAAGCGGCTACAGGGAAACTGACATCAAATACGCTTTGAACCAGGGTTCCGCACCCTTTGACATTCGCTACCATCATGGGAATATAGGCGATGATGATAATGATAAGAGAGACCAGACGAATACTTTTCTTTGGGAAGCGGAATTCGAGCAGATCGGGAATAGTCATTCCCTTCATGTCTCCAACAATTTTATGAACGCGCTTAGACAGCAGGCCCCAGGTTAAAATTGCACCCAATGCAATGGGAATGCTGACATAGTTGCTGCTGGCCCAACCATAGGTATATGCCCAGCCAACGGTTCCCAAAAAGGCACCGGAGCTTTGCGCCGTAGAATAATAAGCTAAGCCTGTGGCGAAAATGCCCAGGTCGCGGTCGGCAACCAGATACTGCTCCATATTGCCGACTTTTTGTTTTGCCCAAATACCAATCAAAAAGACTACAACGCAATATACGAGAAAGACTACGATGTAAGTTGCTTGCATGGATTCTCGCCTCCTTAATCACTTTTGTATAATTATTGTTTCGCTGGTTCTTCAATTTTCACTGCAAAAATAGCGCTGTACCCAGAGAATACGTTCGCGCAAAGGAAAAACAGACAGCCTCACAGAAGATTATTGTTCGTTATTGTTTTCTTCAGGGTGATTTTTCAACTCCCTCCCCCAATATACGATGCCAAGCCACCAGCAAAAAGCCAGCGCAATCACCCCAATAAACCAAGGAATCCATACGGAAATCGGCATACCCAATAGCATATTTGTCGCCTCCCTATAACCGAATTGAGTTAAGCAGATAAAAAGTAGACTGAGATGTGAACAACGAGAACCCTGCTCCTGAGAATGGGCTCTTGTGTATATTGCCTGAGAAGATTGCCGAATATCTGCTTCCTCTGTGTTTTGCGATACGGATTGCATAAATGGATACAGTCGCAACAGCTATCAAAAATTAAAAGCAATACACGTGCCAATTTTTTGGATAGGTGTGCCTCCTGCAAAAAACAGGCTATTATCCTTGATAAAAGCCTGCGACCGAGCTTCTCCCCCGGAATTTTTTGTGGGAAAGCTGATTGCGGAGAAGCGATTCCGAGGAAACCGCCGGCCCTTGGTGCATTTTTGCATCAAGAGTCGGCGGCTTTGCTAGAATGGCTCAGATCTCCTTAGAACGTGTTGTGTTTGCTTTTTGCAGTTTGCGTGTGATTGTTGACCGATTTACACCCAGAACTTCAGCGACCTTGGCGGTATTTTGGTAAATCTTATATGTTTCCTGAATAAACTCTACTTCAAATGCCTGTACAGCCTCAGACAGCGTCATTTGCTGCACTCCCCCAAGCATATCGGAGAGACGACGATTTTTATAGATGTCCTGTGGGAGCTCATATGGATAGATGATATCGCCGTCACCAATCACGACCAGCCGCTCAATTAAGTTTTCGACCTCGCGGATATTGCCGGGCCAGTCATAATCCAGCAAGATTTTCATTACTTCTGCAGATATTTGCCGATTTCGCTGGTATTTCCGGTTAAACGTATCCAGAAAATGAAGAATCAATTGAGGAACATCCTCTTTCCGCTTCCGCAGAGGAGGAATAATAATTGGGACAACATTCAAACGATAATACAGGTCCTCCCGGAATGTCCCAGCAGCGACCATCTCCATTAGATTTTTATTCGTAGCGGCAATAATTCTCACATCAACACTGATGGGCCGGGACCCGCCTACCCGCAAAAACGCGCGTTCCTGTATGACGTGGAGGAGTTTTACCTGTAGCAGAGGTGGCAATTCCGCAATTTCATCCAGAAAGAGCGTTCCTCCGTTCGCAACCTCGAAAAGACCGAGTTTGCGTTTATTTCCTGCGCCGGTAAAAGCACCTGGCTCATAACCAAAGAGCTCGGATTCCAGAAGATTTTCAGGAATTGCACCGCAGTTGATTTTGATAAAGGGCCCGTCCTTTCGTGAGCCCTGCTGATGAATGGTCGTGGCCAAGACATCTTTGCCAACGCCTGATTCGCCCAAGAGAAGAACGATGCTGTCAACCTTTGCAATTTTTTCGGCTTGCTGGAGTACAGAACGCATTTCGCGGCTCACAAAGTGAGCTAGCTTTTTGTTATATAGATTATCTTTCCGAAGTTGACATAACTCCGAAAAAAGCTTTTCGGTCTTTTGATCAGCGGTAATGAACTGATTGTTGAGTTCGTCCAATTCCTTTGGATCCAAAAAAGATTGAAGATTTTTGAAGAGGCCATCAAAGCTCTGACTAAAAACAACAATTCGGGAGATTTCACCAGAAGAATCAAAAATCGGTGTGCCGGTTACGATCATTCGACCGTCTTGAAGCCCTCCTTGGATAATGGTTTTTGCTTTCTTCTCGCGCATCACGACTTTAACAATAGACGGGAAAAAAATCCGTTCCCGCTCGAGAGCCTCGATGCTTTGACCGAAAAAAAGATTAACACTGTCGCATAGTTGTGCAGCGCGGTCGTTGAACCAAGTAATTTTCCCTTGGTTATCCGCAACAAAAATCGCTCCATTGCAGTTATTCAGGATTTCCTCATATTCGCGGCTTAGATCCTCAAATCCGCTGAACATGGAGCTTTTCCACTTGCAGAATTTCAGAATGGTCGTAATATTGATGACGCCCTTAAACTGGTCCTTGTCGCACACACAAATGATTTCATAATTGTCAAAAGTGAAGTCCAGATCCACTCGCTCATTCAGCTGAAAAACCAAAAAGTTTTCTTTTTGCAAGGCTTCGCTGGCTGGAACATTCATGGGAAGACCACGCGCTACGCGTTCAATGATTTGATGCCAAGTGATAATTCCTAAAAGCGTGTTGTTGTTATCCACCATGGGAACGATTCCAACGCGGTTTTGAAAAAGCATCCATACGACGTCAATTACTTTATCTGCAGTATGAGCAATGGCAACAGGTTCTTCCATAAGCTGAGATGCGTTAACGGTTCGGCTTTCATTATTGACCATTGCTTCATCATCCCCCTCTAAAGTCAACTGGATCGAATGATTTCCGGCCATTATGTACTACGACTGATTATAATATGTTTGCAAAAAAACCGCAAGGTGCACGGCTTTGCCAAGATTTTCCGCAGCAAAATTGCTAAATTAGAAGCAAATCAAAAATATGAAGCGGTGTTTAAAAAGCGGGAATAACAGCGGGTGTCCGAGAAAGCTTCCCTCTTCTGTAAGGGCAGGATGAAGGTCAGCGCCTGATCGACACTGACCTTCATCACGACTTCGCAAAACAGTCAAAACGATGTAAGTTTGCATCGGCTACAGGATTGTGTGGCCTGTGCCGAATGCCGCGCACCGTAGAAAAGCCCCGCCTCGCGAGTACAAATCAGACACGGAAAGCAGATGTGAAAAAGATGTTACTCTGCCAGATTGATAACGATGCTTTTCAGCTGTGTATAGTGGTCAAAAGCTTTCCAATGCCCCTCACGCCCAATTCCGGACTGCTTATATCCGCCAAACAGAGCGCCGGTGGTTTTGATGTCTCCGTAAGCATTGATCCACATTCTTCCGGTTTCCACGCCGTTTGCGACCCGGATGGCTCGATTGATATCCTTTGTGAAAACGGCACCGGAAAGTCCGTACTTACTGTCGTTTGCCATGCGCAGAACATCCGCCTCATCTTTAAACTTGATTGCGACCAGGATCGGGCCAAAAATTTCTTCTTGCGCCACACGCATATCATTGGTGACATCAGCCAAAAGCGTGGGTTCCATGAACAGCCCTTTCTCCATCCCGTTGCTAAAGAGTTGGTGACCGCCGCAAGCCAATCTGGCGCCCTGTGAAAGGCCATCTTCCAGACGGCTCATAACCTCATCAAAATGGCTGCGGTAGGAAAGAGAACCCATTTCCGAGTTTTCGTCCCAAGGCAAACCGACTTTTACGTTTCGATACAGTTCTGCACACATTTCAACGATCTCATCGTAGATATCTTTTTGAACAAACAGACGAGATCCCGCGCTGCAAACCTGAGCAGCATTGACCAAATATGCCATAAGGCTGGATTTGACCCGGTTGCGGTCGGCATCAGGAAAGACAATGTTGACAGATTTTCCACCCAATTCCAGCGTACAGGGAATGATCTTTTCCGCCGCCGCAATACCGGCTGCACGACCGATTTCCGTAGAGCCAGTAAAGGAGATCTTTCGGATATCTGGGTGGTCCAGAAGATACTGGCCACACCGGGATCCTCCACCCGTGACGACGTTCAGAACACCGGGGGGAATGATGTCCTTTACGCACTTTATAAATTCAAGTGTTCCAAGAGATGCATGAACAGAGGGCTTCAGAACGACTGTGCATCCGGTAGCCAGCGCTGGGCCGAGTTTCCAAGATGCAATAATGAAGGGAACATTCCATGGAATGATCTGCCCGACAACACCTATCGGTTCCCGCATGATAAGTTGCATGGTGGTTTCATCCATCATGGAGGCGTGTCCCTCATATCCGCGGATGGTACCGGCGCAGTATTGGTAAAATGTGATAGCAAAATTGACGTTTGCCAAGGCGTATTTATAGAGCTTTCCTGTATCCAAGCACTCTGCCATGGCCAAACGATCTTTGTTTGCTTCCATTGCAGCGGCGATTCGTTCCAGCAAGGCAGCCCGATCGTCCACGCTGGTCCTCTTAAAAGAATCAAAAGCGGCCCAAGCAGCTTTTACCGCTTTGTCAACATCATTGGCTGAAGATTCTGCGCAGGTACAAAGAGGTTCTCCGTTGACAGGACTTGTAACAGTAAAGGTTTTTCCTCCTTCCGCTTTCACCCATTCACCGTTGATAAAAAGGTCATAGGATTCATCGATATAGTCGTTTTTGAGCGATTCGAAAGTTTTCATGTTTAGACCCTCCTTGCTGTATAAAGTATTGTTGTTTAATGAAGCCGGATGTGGATGGTTGCTTTATGAACCGGTGTAGCGGGATCACACCAGAAAAAATTAGCACAAAGTATGCCAGTTTAAAAAAAGTCTTCAGTACAAAAAAAGAGAAAGAATATAAAGAGAATCTGAAAATTAAGGGGGCGCACTCTACAAAAATATAATAGCTGAATTGCTAATTTGCACTTAGAAGATTATTGGTGTGCAAAATTGCAACGTGCAAAAACGTCGTTGCGATTTTGGGTATTGCGCAAATGGCTGGGCCCAATTGTGGGTCCAGCCATTTACAAAAAACGATCCAGATCAAGCCGGAGCAGATAGAAAGGGAATTTTGAGGAAAAGTTGCATTGCCGAGAGAAAGGGCCCTCTGTCCGTATCGAGCGCCTTGGAAATCGAATCAGGTGGAGGCAGCGGTTCCCTCCTCATCCCAACCAGACCCCCAGCACCAAAAACGCCAGGGTCAACAGCAGAAAGTAAAGGATCAGCTTCCACACGTACTTGACCCACCGGTCGTAGGGCACATGCCCCAGGGCCAGGGCACCCATGACCACCGCCGCCGTGGGGGTGATGATGTTCACCAGGCCGCTGGCGGACTGAAAGGCCGTCACCACCAGGTCGCCGCCCACGCCGGCGAACCGGCCCAGGGGGGCGATGATGGGAATGGACAGCGTGGCCAGTCCCGAGGAGGAGGGGATCAGGATGGTCAGGGGCAGGTAGATCAAAAACACCAGCAGCACGAAGCTGACAGGGCCGGCGCCGCTGAGGGCCGTCTCGCCCCAGTGGAGCACTGTGTCGGTGATGCCGCCGTCGTTCATCAGCACGGTGATGCCCCGGCTGATGCCGATGATGAAGGCCACGCCCAAAAGGTCCGCGCAGCCGGCCACGAAGGTCTCCACCAGGGTCTCCTCGCTCATGCGGTCCATGAGCCCCACGATCACGCCGCCCACCAGGAACAGCGCGCTGAGTTCCGGGAACCACCAGCCGAGAGACGGCAGCGGCAGCCCCATCTCGTCAAAGGGAATCACGCCGTAGGTCATGGTCAGGAACACCAGAGCGAACACGACCAGGATGGCCTTGCGGCGGGCGGTGAGGGGCGGCGGATCCTCCATGCTGACCTGGAGCTTGCCCACGCCCACGCCCACCACGGACCGGGAGGGGTCCCGCTTGACCCGGGCGGCGTAGGCGGAGACGAACCAGATGGCGGCGCCCTCAAAGACGATCCACTGCAAAAGCCGCAGCAAAATGCCGTCTCCCAGGGACACTCCCGCAAAGCCCGCGGCGATGCCGGTGGCGAAGGGATTCACCGTGGAGGCGATGACGCCGGCCCCGGCTCCCAGCAGGATCACGCTGATGCCCACCACCGCGTCGTAGCCCGCTGCCAGGAACACCGGGATCAGCAGGGGATAGAAGGCCATGGTCTCCTCCCACATCCCGTAGGTGGTGCCGCCCAGGCCGAAGAAGATCATGAGAATGGGGATCAGCCACTTCTCCCGGCCGCCCAGCAGCCGGATGACCCCGGCCACTCCGGCATCGATGGCGCCGGTTTTCATGACCACGCCCAGAAAGCCGCCCACCGTCAGAATGAACAGACACACGTCCACGGCGTCATAGAAGCCGGAGAAGGACGCCTTGAGCACGTCGCCCACGCCCTGGGGATTGGCCGGGACGGCGTGGTAGGTGCCCGCCACCGGCACGCCGTCCGCGTACTCGTAGCTGCCCGCCGGGATCAGCCAGGTGGCCAGGGCCACCAGCACGATCAGCAGGAAGAGGATGGTGTAGGCCGTGGGCATCCGGAATCTGGGTTTATCCACGCCATCAGCTCCTTATTTTCCGATTGTGGCCACCAGCACGGCCTTGATGGAGTGCATCCGGTTCTCCGCCTCGTCAAAAACCACGCTGTGGCGGCTGCGGAACACCTCGTCGGTGACCTCCCGGATGTCCACGCCCTTGCCCTGCCACTCCTTGGCCAGCTTCGTCTCGAAGTCGTGGAAGGAGGGCAGGCAGTGGAGGTACAGCACGGCGGGGTTGCCGGTGGCTTTGATGGTCTCCTCCGTCACCCGGAAGGGGGAGAGCAGCTCCGCACGCTTGGGGATCAGATCCTCCTCGCCCATGGAGGCCCAGATGTCGCCGTAGATCACATCGGCGCCCTTGAGGGAGCTGCGGTCATCGGTGATCTCGATGACGGCGCCGGTGCCCCGGGCGATAGCCATGACCCGGTCCACCAGGGCCTTGTCCATCTCTCGGACCAGCTCCTGGGGCCCGAGGCCCACAAAGTGCATGCCCATCTTGGCGGCGCCGATCATCCAGGCGTAGCACATGTTGTTGCGCACGTCGCCGGGGAACACCACCTTTACCCGGTTCAGGGGCTTGGGGCAGTGCTCCTCAATGGTCATCATGTCCGCCAGGATCTGGGTGGGGTGGTCGGCGTCGGTCAGGCCGTTCCACACAGGGACGCCGGCAAATTTTGCCAGGTCCTCCACCACCTTCTGCTCATAGCCCCGGTACTCGATGCCGTCGAAGAAGCGGCCCAGGACCTTGGCGGAGTCCTCCAGGGACTCCTTTTTGCCCATCTGAGAGCTGCCGGCGTCCAGGTAGGTGACGTGGCCGCCCTCCTGGGTGGCCGCCACCTCGAACGAGCAGCGGGTGCGGGTGGAGGTCTTTTCAAAAATCAGCGCCACGTTTTTGCCGCGCAGCGTGTCGTGCGGAATGCCCGCCCTTTTCTTGGCCTTCAACTCGGCTGCCAGATCCAGCAGATAACCGATTTCCGCGGGGGTAAAGTCCAACAGCGTCAAAAAATCATGCCCTACGAGGTCCATAGTAAAGCTCCTTTTTAAATATACGGTTTATTTGTATAAATATACATATATTATAGCACGTTAGGGGATGATATGCAAGTGCGGGTTTTTGTGGTATAATTAAAAAAATCCCCGGGGGCTTGCCGCGATTGCCCATTTGCCTTTGAACGGCTTTGTAGGGGCCGGGAATGCCCGGCCCGGAGGTGTAAGGCGGGCGGTAGTCCATGGAAAAGCCGCGGGCCGGACATGTCCGGCCCCTACAGGGCAGCTTACCTTTTAAGCGTCTGCTTCTTCCTTCTGTGCAGCCCCCTCTGCCAGCGCCTTCTCCATCGTGCCGCACAGGTCG
>OLGB01001669.1_pt1 | contig 25817 bp, 18 predicted proteins | sample 1605691 | NCBI WGS metagenome assembly OLGB01 (sample SAMEA3888925, study PRJEB22519) | human gut metagenome | biome: human gut; feature: human-associated habitat; material: faeces | place: Denmark | collected 2010 | reverse complement strand
TGATGCGCTCTGTTAAGCATTTTAACTGCGAATTAGTATAAAATCATCAAATCCCAAAATCTGTGTGGAATCCTGCGACAAAAAAGCCAAAAAAACAAGCCCGCCGCAAGAAAACGGCCGCCCGTTTCGTTTATATGGTTGACAAGGCCAATCGCGAGGGAAAGAGAGGGATTTTGATGGAAATGAAACGCGCAGGGTTGTTTGCGGCCGTTCTTTGTGCGGTCAGCCTGATCGCGGCTGCTCCGGTTTCGGCCAATAGCTGGGGGCTGAAAGGCGCGCTCTATCGGGCGGTTGCTTCCACGCGCACGTGGGATGATTACTCGGTCGTCGGGGGACAGGGTAAGAATTTTGCCCTCATGGGCGCGCGATACCACAACGCGCTCTTTTATGCGGAGGATCACGCGCATTTGCAGGTGTATCACACCGCGGTGTGGCAGCCGGAGGATCATGTCAGGCAGTCGATTCAGCAGACGGATGACGGGCTGATTCTCAGCGCCGGATCGGAGCGCTACACCTTCCGCCGAGAGGAGGGGCGTTACGCGCTCGTCGAGGCGAAGCTGGACGGCGCGACGGTTTTTACAGAGCGGAGCGAGGACTACGGCGGCTCGGACGTCTATTGGTTTTCCGATGGAAACCGTCGGGTGTTCTATCGCGCAACGCCGCTCTGGCTGGAGGATTTCAACATCCGGCTTTTCCCGCGAACCGTTGACGATGTGCTGGCCGTCAATCACATGCGCGCCGCCCTCGAAAGCGGAATGAACTGTTTGGAATATCGCGATTCGTGGCAGCGGGAGAGCCATGTCGGCGAAAAGACCGCGCCGGTTTACAGCGCGCCCTTCGGCGAATCCGCGTGGCGCGCGGCAAAAGGGAAGGCAGCCGTCGGCCTGAAGGGCGAGCTTTTTACGCTGCGCGGGTATACAAACGGGCACGGGGAAGCGTGGACATGCGTGATGTACGACGTCAGCGAGCGCACAAGCCGCATCGGCTGGGTCAGGAACACGCTGCTGGGCGACGCGGCGCGGGGCGAACCGCTCGATGAAACATGGATCAGAATGCTGAATGTGGACGTTCGGGCGGCGCGCGATACCTTCCTGACGGATGACCCGTTCGTTTCCCAATTCGCGCAGTTCAGCGTCCCCGAAGGAACGACATTCCAGTGCATGGGGATGCTGGGCGACGATTGGGCGTATGTGTCCGCGGAGGTCTCGGCAAAGAATACGTTCACAGACGGCGGAGCGATCGTCTGGGGCTTTGTGCCCCTGCGTGATCTGACCTTGATGGAGGCTGAAATCCAATACGACGTGATGCAGCGGCTGGAAGGCGCGTGGTATATGACCGCCGGGGGCAGCATGGCGGAGGATGCGCTCATCCTTCACGCAGACGGAACCTATGAGAGCGGATATACCGTCTATCGGGAGGACGGCGGCGAGGAGGGCGTTGCGCTGACCTATACCGGCACATGGTACGTCACGCGCTACAACGACTTCCAGAATAAATACTGGTATCCGGCAGAATATGAGATCACGCTGCTTTTGGATGACGGGCGCGCCAATGTGAAGGCGTTGTCGCTGGATGAAAACGGGTTCAGTCTGATGAACGCGGAGGGCGGCGGCGGATACGAGCGCGCGACCGGCGGCATTTACAGCGGCGCTTCGTCGGAAAGCTGATCGGCCTCGATCAAAAAGCCGCACCGCGTCTGCGGCTTCATCGCGTCGAAATAGGCCTGCTCCAGCGGAATCCAGCGCTCAAAAAAGCGCCGCGCCATTGTCTCACCGTTGCGCGCCAAAATCCGCCGGTGCTGCAATTCGGGCGAGAGGGTCAGGCAGACGGAGATATCGTACATCGGCGCAAGCTCGGGGTGCAGGCTGTAGCTGCCCTCGACGACGGCGAGCGACGACGGCGCGACGGCCACGGGCGGCAGGAGCGTCAGGCTGTGGCAGTCAAAGCGGCGGAAGGAGACCGGCTGACCCTGCCGAAGCGGCGCGAGCACCTCTTCAAGCAGGCGCTCCCTGTCCAGATTGCCGCCCGGCTCGGCAAAGCGCGCGGGCATGCGCTGTTCGGGGCGCAGAAAAAAGTCGTCCGCGTGGAACACGGGGCAATCGTACAGGCGCGCCAGCAGGGCGGCGAGCGTCGTTTTGCCGCTTCCGCAGGGGCCGTCGATGGCCAGCACGGTGCGCTTTCCCTGCGCCAGACGCGCGTCTATTTCCGGCAGGAGCGGCAGAAGCGGCGCATACGCCGCCTTCACCAGCCGATATGCGGGCGCGTAGGCCTGCCGGAACGCCTCGGAATGATGGCAGGGCGGAAAGCCCGCCGCGCGCCATGCGGAAATCGCCCGCTCGGCTTCATCCGCGTCAAAGGGAAGCTCGCCCTGACGGATCATCTCCGTCAGCACGGCGAGCTTTTTTTCAAATTCGGCCTGCGCGCCGTCCCGATGCTCGGCGGAAAGGGCGAACAGGCGCGCCAGCGTTCGGGCGCTCAGCCCCTTTTTCAGCATATCCAGATGAATGCGGACATACGGCCCGTCCAGCGGCTCGACGCTCTTACGGCCGCAGGGGCGCGATCCCTCGGCCTCGGCGGCGATATACGCTTCGGCGGCGGAGGGATCGGCGACCAGATGTTCGCAGCCGAACGCGCTCTGATACAGCGCCTTGAACAGGTCGGTCAGCGTCAGCGCGGGATAGGCGGCTGCATGGGCGAGCAGAAACGCGCGGGTATCGGACATGAGAGCGCCTCCGTTTAATTGAGAATCAGTCGAGCCTTCTGCATGGCCATCACCAGCACGGGAATGAGGACGATGTGCAGCAGGATGCCGGGCAGAGCCGTCGTGACCGCGCCCGCCAGAAAGAGCGCCGGGGTGAACGCGCTGTGCGCAAGCCCCGCCAGCAGATAGCGCGCAGCGCCCCAGACCAGCCGGCCGGCGACCATCGCGGCGATCAGCGCGACGTAGATGCAACTCGTCTTTTTGGGCAGGACGCGGTAAAGCAGCCCGGCTACCGCGCCGTAGGCCGCCAGCTCGAACGCCATGGCGACCGCCGCGGGGAACATCGTCGGCATGCCGAAGAGCGCGGAGCGCAGCAGCGGGGCGATAAAGCCGACCGCCAGCCCCCACGGCCAGCCGCAGACGAAGCCGCACAGCAGCGCCGGGATATGCATCGGGCAGAGCATGGAGCCGATCTGCGGAATCTGCCCGGTCAGGAAGGGCAGAACCAGCGCAATCGCCAGATACAGCGCGGAATAGGTGAGCCTGAGTACGCGCGCGGACGTGTCTTTAGAATGAGTACGCATAACATTCCTTTCAAATGGCGGGATAAAACCAGGGGCCGCCGGTCTGCGCGCCCGCCTCGTCGGCAAGCTGGCCGACGGCCTGCGCGGCGTCGATATCGGCAAACAGGTCGGGATACATCGCCTTGGCCAGACAGAGCGCCGCGGCCGTTTGAAGCTGCGGCGCGTCCGTCATCGACTCGCACAGCAGCAGCGCGCGCCCGTTTTTCGCGGCGGCCGTTTCGCGAAGCCCGTCGCGGGCGAGCAGCTCGCCGAGCGTATCGCCGTTCAGCGCGGAGGCGGCGACGAATTTCACGATGAAATCCGGATTTTTGCGCTGCACCCAGCCGCCGTCCACGGCGAGGTCGTTTTCCATCCGCTTTCCGGCCACGTCGTAGCCCCCGGCGGAAAGCACCAGCGCGTGTTCGGCCGACGCCTTGTAAACGGTGACGAAGGCGGTTTGGGTTTCGATGTAGACATTCTGCTTTTTACATTCAAACAGCGTCCGCAGGCGGCTTTGCAGCAGCGCGGCGTAGTAGCGCTGCGCTGTTTCGGCGACGGGCGCGCTTTCCGATACGCCAAGGCGCTCCGCCTCCTCGGCGGGGAGCGTCTTGACGGCGGCCAATTCGGCGGCGCTGTCAAGCTGCAAGGCGCGGCTGTCCGCGTCCTTCTGCGTCAGGGGCAGGCCGCCGCCCTCGCCCTCGCCGCTGACGGCGCGGGATTGGTTTTCCAAAAGCTCGGCGCGCGCGGCTTCGTCGTATTCCGCGCGTTCGGCCAGCGGGTTTTCAACTGTTTCGCCGCCGTTTTCGGTCAGGGCTTCGGGCTCACCGTCGGCGGCCGCGCCGCTGTCGGAGGACGCGGCGGAGGGCTGCGCGCCAGAGGCGCGCGGCGCGGCGCTCGTTCGGCTGCGACAGCCGGAAGCGGTCGTCAGCAGAAGGAGAAGCGCCGCGAGAAAGAGGATTTTTTTCATCATCATTCAGCGCAAAAGATATCGATATCGGAGTTTAAGCTGCATGAGCGCGCTCTGCTCATCATAGAGGAGGCGTTCCGTTTCGTCAAGGAGGATTTTCACTCCATCCCGCTCGGCCTGCGTGATCGGCGCGTCGCTGTACGCAGCCTTGAGGAACGTGTCGGCGCAGGCGCGGTAGGCGGCGGCGTAGTCATTCGGCATGTCCGCCGCTTCCGGCAGGCGCGAAAACGGAAGCCCTTCCGACACGGGGAAATAGGCCGCCCAATAGCGCGCGACGTGGCGGAACATGGCGCAGACCGCCCGGCGGCTGTCCGCGTCGTCAAACGCCTCGCGAAGCGCCCGCGCCTGTCCGGCGCGCCTGCCCAGCAGCATGAACGGCGCGAACGGCAGCGCCAGCAGCAGCACGACCAGCGCCAGCATCAGCGCGGTTTTCAGCGCGTCGAACCACGGGGGATCGGAAATCTGTTCCTCGGCGCGGGTGACGAGGCGGTAATCCCGCTCGGAGACCGCGCCGCCGCCGCCGGTGGAAAGGCTCAGGTGGTTTTCGCGGCGGGTCTGCGTCGCTTCGGGCGGAACGGCCGCGTCCGCCTGCTCGGAAAGCGAAGCGCCGCTGAGAAAATCGCGCGCCCGTTCGGACGCGGCTTCCGTCGCGGCGTGTACGCCGGGAAAGGCGAGACAGACGACGAGTGCGACCGCCAGCGCGCACGCGCCGAGCGTCAGCCGCTGAACGGCGGAGCGGGACGGGACGAGCTTCAGCCCCAGCATAAAAAGCAGCAGGAGCTGGGCGGCCGCCGGGAGGCTCAGCCCGAAATACGCCTGCCCCAGCGCCGGCGCGACGAGCGCCAGCAGCGCGGGCAGGCGGCTTTGGCTCAGCGCGACGGCGGCGGAGAGGAACGCCAGCGCCCCGCCGAGCAGCGCGCAGGCGGGCAGGCGGCTTGCGCCCGCCGCGACGGGCAGACGGTCGTAGACGTATGCGTTGGCGGATTCGCTGAGCGAAAACAGATCGTTTATCAGCAGCTTTGCGCCCTCGCGCGCGGGCGCAAGCGCCAGCGTGAGCAGCGCGAGCAGGAGCGCCGCGAGCAGCGCGAAGGTGGATTTGGTCGGCCGCATGGCAGCTCCTTTCTGCTTTTTACAGGGTTAAAAACGGCGCGCGCGCGCCGAAGAACGCGACGGGGATATCGCCGACGAGCGCCTGCGCGCCCTCCGGCAGAACCAGTGTCACACGGGCGAAGGGATCGGATGCGTCGATGGCCGCGCACGGGGAAAAGACGGCGATCCGCGCAAAGGCGGTGGACATGTCGTCGGGCGCCGACGGCGGCGAAAGGAGCATGCGCTGCGCCCGCGTCCAATCCTCGGTCGAGGATACGGCCAGCGGCGCGCGCCGCCAAAAGGCGACGTGGTGCGCAACGCCCTGCGCCAAAAGGGATTGGGACGCGGAGAGCAGGCCGCAGAGCGACGCTTCCAGCGCGTCGGGATCGGGAATCTCATCCGGGAAGACGGCCAGCGCGAGCAGAACGTCGCCCGTCAGCGGCGCGCCCGCCTCGTGCAGCATCGTCTTTCCCATTTTGGCCGACAGCTTCCAGTGGATCTGGCGAACAGGGTCGCTCGGATGATAGGGACGGACGGCCTGCGTCTCGGTGAAATCACCGCCGCGCCGAACGGAGGAAAGGCGACTGTCCTCGCGCGTCTGCGGGGCGGCGCAATCGAGCGTCACCTGCGCGGGGAAGACCGTCGGCCAAACCGGCACGGTCTGCGGCGCGCCCGATGAAACCGGAAAGCGGCAAAGGCCGAAGAGATCCCGAATTTCGGCGTTTTCCGCCGTGACGGTCAACAGGCCGCAGTGCGGGACGGACAGGGAAACGGCTTCCCCCACGACGGCGGCGGCGCGCGCTTCCTCCCGCGTGAAGGCGTTTTGCAGGCGCAGCTCGGCGCGCCCCTCGCACAGAAGGAGCGGCGGCGCGCACAGGCGGCAGACGAGCGACGCGCCCTTTTCGCCGTGCCGGGGCACATCGAGCGAAAGCGCCGCCTTTCGGCTGCACCGGTAGGCGCAGAGAACGGAAAGCAGCGGCACGAGCGCCGACACGGCCAGCGCCGCGCGGGTGCCGCTGTTGTTTTCAAAGAAATACAGCGCGGCGACGGCGGCCAGCTCGATCAGGCAGAACAGGCGGTTCGTTTTCATAAGGCCGCGCGATCCGGATTGGGCACGTCGGCCAGCAGCTCGCGCACCACGTCGCCCGCGCTTACGCCCGCCAGACGCGCCTTGGCGGAGACGATCAGGCGATGCGCGCAGACCGGCTCGAACACGGCCTGCACGTCCTCGCTGACGGCGAAGGCGCGCCCGAGCAGATACGCCCGCGCTTTGGCCATCCGGCAAAGGAGCAGTGCGCCGCGCGGGCTGACGCCGACCTCGACATTCGGGTGCTCGCGGGAGGCCATCGTCAGCCTGGTGATGTAATCGAGCAGCGCGTCGCCGGTCTGCACGGCGCGCACATCGGCCTGCATCGCCAGCAGTTCTTCGCGCGTGAGCACCTGCTCGACCGCGTCCAGCGGATTTTCCGAAAGGCGATCCCGAAGCAGCGCCATCTGCGCGTCGTGATCGGGGTAGCCGACGGACAGGCGCACCATGAAGCGATCTACCTGCGCGTAGGGGAGGAACTGCGTGCCCGCCGTGCCGACGTTGTTCTGCGTCGCGATGACGACAAAGGGCTTTTCCAGCGGATATGTTCGCCCGTCCACGGTGATCTGCCGCTCCTCCATCGCCTCCAGCAGCGCGGACTGCGTTTTGCTGGAGGTGCGGTTGATTTCGTCGCCCAGAAGCAGGTTGGCGTGCGTCGCCGCGCCCTCGTGATAGACGAATTGACCGCTCTGCGGCTCATACACCGAAAAGCCGACGATATCCGACGGCATCACGTCCGGCGTGAACTGTACGCGGCGGTAGCACAGATCGACGGCGCGGGAGAGCGCCACGGCCAGCGTGGTTTTGCCCACGCCGGGCATGTCGTCCAGCAGGATGTGCCCTTCGGCCAGCAGCGCGGCGAGGATATGCTCGATGACCCCGCGCTTGCCGCGCACGGCCTTTTCCATTTCGAAAACGACGGTTTCAAGCTGTGAATTCATGGATGTTCCCTTTCTGAAAATCGAGTGCAGAGTGTTGCAAGTCCCCCCGGACGGAAGGACTTGCAAGGATCTGCATTCGGTTTTGAACGTGCCGCTTAAAGTTCAAAGCAAGTCCGATGCGCGGGCGGCTTACAGAATCGTCAGCCGTCCCTGCGGCGCGGCGTAGGCCTCGCCGACCTGATGGTTCAGCTCGGCGGCGATGAACCGGAAGACCACGTCGCGCACGACGGCGGTGGTGACGGCGCTCTGCTCGTTGGCTTCCGCCGCGGCCTTGAGGACGTAGGAGGAATCCATGCCGTTGAAGTTGGCGTTGCTGGTGACGACGGCGTAGGTCGCCTCCGCGTCAAACGGCTGGCCGTTCACGTCGTCGATGCGCACGCGGGAGACGGAACCGGCGGTGAACCAGTGGTCGCCGTAGGCTTCCAGCGCGTCGTAGGCCTTTGCCGTATCGACGGTATAGGTCAGGCCGGAAACCTGCATCAGCGAAGCGCAGGCGTCCGCGGTTTCCGCCGTGTAGGGAAGCCCCTGAGACGCGGCTTCCAGCGTCTCCAGAAGCTGCGCGCCGGTCATGTAGACGACGGCGACCTTGTTCGGGAAGGGCAGCACCTCGGCCAGCGCTTCCGCGCCGAATGTGCCTTCCGCGATATCCGCGCGGAGGTTGCCGCCGTTCCACAGCGCGACGACGTGATCCGCGTCCACGGCGATGCGGTCGTTTCCGGCCTTCACGTCGTCCTCATCAAAGGCCGCGTTGATTTCGCCGGAAACGGCGAACCAGCGCAGCGCGTCCGCCCACAGGTCGCCGAGGTTGGTTTCGCCCTGACGCGCCGCGTTGTCCGCGCCGACGAGCGTGACGGCGGCATACGCTTCGAGGGAATCGTCCAGCTCGATCACATTGCCGTGCGCGTCGGTGAAGGTGGCGGCGCAGGCGGCGGAGGAAATCAGGCACAGCGCCAGCAGCAGCGCAAAAATCTTGGAAAGTTTCATCGTTTAAGCTCCTTTGATTGTTTTCGGCTTTCCAGACAAAAAAGGCGCGGAACGCCCCCTTTTTCCAAAAGGGCATACCAACGCCTTCGTGATCGTCGTTTCTTTTTTCAAAAAATGGAAAAACCGTTGAAGCCGACTTCTGTCCGCCGCGTTTCACTTCTGTGAAACAAAAAATATTATGGCATAGACGGGGAAAATTGTCAAGCGTCGGCAGGCGGCGCGAAGGGCGCGGATTTGGTGAAACCGAATTGACGCGGGCGCGCAAAACGGTTATAATAAGGCCACAAATGAATAGCCGGTGTATCTGCGCAAAATGCGCGGCGCGCAAGCGCCATAGGAATCGGATGCGATTTCCGAGCTATCCCAGTAACCGTGAAGCCGACGAACACGTGATAAGCCACTGCGAAAGCGGGAAGGCGCGCCAGTAGGACGAAGCCAAGCCGGGAGACTTGTTTACACCGTGAATCATCATTCCCCTGGGGGTGGGATATGCTATCCGACCGAAAAAACCGGTCTGCTTAGTGTCCCTCAGGGAGGGACTTTTTGTTTCTCCCGCGATTCATTTGCAATTTATTTCAGGAGGGACTTTGATATGTCCAAGAAGCTTTTTGCCCTGCTTTTTGTGATGCTGATGCTCTGCGGCGCGGCGCTGGCCGACGGAATCACCGTGACGGATATGCATGGCCGCGAAATCGCGCTCGATCAGCCCGCGACGCGCATCGTCGCGCTCACCCCGTCCGACTGCGAAATCCTCTGCGCCATCGGCTGCGAGGACGCGCTCGTCGGCCGCGGCAAATACTGCGATTATCCGGAATCCATTTCGGCTCTGCCGGTCGTGCAATCCGGCGCGGAGACCAACATCGAGGAGATTCTGGCGCTCGATCCGCAGGTCGTGCTGATGAGCGACATGTCCCAGACGGAGGAGCAGGCCAAGCTGCTCGAACAGAACGGCGTGAAGGTGGTCATCAGCGACGCGAACGACATCGCGGGCGTGTACACCGCCATCCGCATGATCGGCGCGCTGATGGCGAAGGACGACGCGGCCGAGGCGCTCATCAGCGATATGCAGGCGACCTTTGACGAAATCGCCGCCAAGAGCGAAAAGAGCGGAAAGACCATCTATTTCGAGGTTTCCCCGCTCCAGTGGGGGCTGTGGACGGCCGGAAGCGGCACGTTCATGGACGAGCTGGCGACGATGTGCGGCGTGATCAATGCGTTTGCGGATATTTCCGGCTGGCAGTCCGTCAGCGAGGAGCAGGTCATCGAGCGCAACCCGGATTACATCGTCTCCATCGCGGGCATGGGCGATACCGCCGTGGAGGAGATCATGGGCCGCGACGGCTGGGGCGATATCGGCGCGGTGAAGAACGGCCGGGTCTATAACGCCGATTCCAACGCGATTTCCCGCCCGGGGCCGCGGCTGAAGGATGCGGCGATCGAGCTGTATCACTTCCTGAACGACGATGAGGCTGAAGAAGCCCCCGCCGCCTGACCCAAATAACAACGCAGAGGGCTGTCAAGCTAACAACACCGATATTTCAAGAAAAGCTAAGTATTTTTGCCCGAAGGTTTCCAAAGGGCGACCGGAAAGCCCTTTGGTGGGGCGATGGGGCAAAGCCCCATATCCCAAAATGCTTAGACACTGTTTCTTGAAATGTTCGTTTCAAGCTTGACAGCCTTTGTTTACGGAGGGCTTCCATGGCCGATCGTTTTTCCCTGCGCACCTACGCGCTTTTCATCCTCGCGCTGCTGGCGGCCATGCTGCTGTGCGTCTGCGTCGGCAGCGTTTCCGTCGCGCCAAAGGACACCCTGACGGCGATTTTCTGCGCGCTGCTGGGGAAGCCCGCGCCTGCGGGCGTCGCGAAAAACATCATCGTCAACGTGCGTTTGCCCCGCGTGATGAACGTCGCGCTGGTCGGCGCGTCGCTGTCCCTGTGCGGCGCGGCGATGCAGGGGCTTTTGCGCAACCCGCTGGCGGACGGCTCGACGCTGGGCGTATCCGCCGGCGCGTCGCTCGGCGCGGTGATCGCGCTGGCGCTGGGCGTCACCATCCCCGGCTCGGATTACGGCGGAACGATGCTCATGGCGATGGCGTTCGCGTTCTTGTCGCTGACGCTGATTCTCTCGCTGGCCTACGCGCTGGATCATTCGCTGGCCACGAACAGCATCATCCTTATCGGCGTGATTTTTTCGATGTTCGTTTCCAGCGTCATCAACCTGATTCTGTCCTTTGTCAACGATCAGGTGCGCTCCATCGCCTTCTGGACGATGGGCTCGCTCTCCGGCACGGGCTATCCGCATACGCGGATTTTGGCGCTGGCGCTGCTGCTCTGCGGCGGCGTGATCGTCCGGCATGCCCGCGAGCTGAACGCATTCGCCATCGGGGAGGATAACGCGCGGCACGTCGGCGTGAACGTCCGGCGCGTGAAGCTGGCGGTGCTGGTCACGGTGTCCGTGCTCATCGGCGTGTGCGTGTCGGTCAGCGGCAGCATCGGGTTTGTCGGGCTGGTCGTGCCGCACGCGGCGCGGATGATCGCCGGGCCGAACCACAGGCGGCTGCTCCCCGCTTCGATGTTCGCGGGGGCGATCTTTCTGCTGCTGGCGGATCTGATCGCGCGGACGCTGCTCAGCCCGGTGGAGCTTTCCATCGGCGTGGTGACGTCGCTGGTCGGCGCGGTCGCGTTCGTCGTCATCTTCTATCGGGCGCGGAAGGCGGGGTGAGGGCGATGCTCAGGGCGGAAAACGTCACGGTGCGCTACGGCGCGCAGACGGTGGTGGACGGCCTTTCCTTCGAGCTTCGGGCGGGGCAGTGGCTGATGCTCGTCGGGCCGAACGGCGCGGGCAAATCCACGCTGATCGAGGCGATTGCGCAGGGCGTGCCCTATACGGGGCGGATATCGCTGGAGGGGCGGGATATCCGCGCCCTCAAGGGGGCGGAGCGGGCGCGCAGCGTCGGTTTCCTCGCGCAGAAGAACGCGGTCAGCTACGCCTATTCGGTGGAGGAGGTCGTTTCGCTGGGGCGCTATGCGCATGCGTCGGGCTTCCTGTCCGCGCGCGACGACGAGGGGGAAGCGTGCGTCGAGCGCGCGCTGGAATGGACCGGCCTGACGGCGCTGCGGCGCGCAAGCGTGCTGACGCTCTCCGGCGGCGAGCTGCAGCGCACGTTTCTGGCGCAGGTGTTCGCGCAGAACCCGAAGCTGCTCATCCTCGACGAACCGGCGAACCACCTGGATTTGATCTATCAAAAGCACATCTTTTCGCTGATCGAGGCGTGGCTGAAGCAGCCTGGGCGCGCGGTGATCTCCGTCGTGCACGATTTGAGCCTCGCCAAAAAATACGGCACGCACGCCGTGCTGATGAATTGCGGGCGGTGCGCGGCGCAGGGGAAAACCAACGAGGTGATGACGCGCGACCTGCTGGAAGCGGTTTACGGCATGGACGTATACGGTTGGATGCGCGACCTGCTGGGGCAGTGGGCATAAAAGACGAACAAAAATCGGAGGGGACACGCTATGAAATTCCTTCACCTGTCGGATCTGCATCTGGGCAAGCAGATGAATGATGTTTCCCTTTTGGCGGATCAGGAAGCGGTGCTGCTGGGGCAGGTCGTCCCCATCGCGCGGCGGGAAAACGTGGACGCGGTGCTGATCGCGGGGGACGTTTACCAGCGCGCGACGCCGCAGGCCGAGGCCGTGGCACTGTTTGACCGCTTTGTTTCCGAGCTGGCGGCGATGGGCAGGCGGGTCTTTATCATCAGCGGCAACCACGATTCGGCGCAGCGGATCTCGTATTTTTCCGCGCTGGTGAGATCCGCCGGCGTATACGTGACGGAGGCATTCGAGGGGCGCATGCAGAGCGTGACGCTCAGCGACGAATACGGCGAGCTGACGGTCTGGATGCTGCCGTTTCTGCGCCCCCAGCAGGTCAAGCGCTTCCTGCCGGAGGAGAAGATCGTCACCTATCAGGACGCGATGCAGGCCGTTCTTCGCCAAACGCCCATCGACGGAAAGAAGCGGAATATCCTGCTGTGCCATCAGTTCATCACGGGCGCGGTGAAATCCGATTCCGAGGAGCATACCGTCGGCGGGCTGGATCAGATTGACGCGGCGGTGTTCGACGCCTTTGATTACGTCGCGCTGGGGCATATCCACAGGCCGCAGCGGGTGCGGCGGGAGACGCTGCGCTACGCCGGTTCGCCGCTGAAATACTCCTTTTCGGAGGCGGATTACGGCAAGAGCGTGCCGGTGGTCGATGTGCGGGAAAAGGGCTGCATCGACGTTCATATCGTGCCGCTGTCGCCCATGCGCGACGTTCGCCGGGTGGAGGGTATGATGGATGAGCTGATGCGCATGCCGTATTCGGAGGATTACGTCTGGGTGACGGTGCACGACGAATGTGTGCCGCCGGACGCGCGGGTGACGCTCAGCGGCGTGTTTCCCAATATTATGAAGTTTTCCATCGTCAATTCCAAAACCAAGACGGATTTGGATGTGACGGCGGCGCAGCGCATGGAGAGCAAATCCGTCGTTGAGCTGTTCGCCGATTTTTATCGCCTGCAAAACAACGATCAGCCGCCGAGCGCGGCGCACATGAAGGAAATCGAAAAGACGCTCAGGGAATTGGAGGAAAGGCCATGAAACCGATTCAGCTCGTTCTTTCGGCGTTCGGCCCGTATGTGGAGCGAACGGTCATTGATTTTTCCGCGCTGGGCGAGGAAGGGCTTTTCTTAATCGCGGGCGACACCGGCGCGGGCAAGACGACGATCTTCGACGCGATCAGCTTTGCGCTCTACGGCGAGGCTTCCGGCGGCAAGGAGAAGCGAAAAAGCAAATCCTTCCATTCGGATTACGTCTCCGATCAGACGGAAACCTACGTCGAGCTGACGTTCCGGCATCGCGGGGAGACATGGTGGATTCGGCGCAACCTCGAATACCAGCGCCCGGCGAAGAAGAAAAAGGACGGGATGGAGACGACCACCCGGCAGGCGGCCGACGCGCAGATGCGCAACGAGGACACCGGCGAGGAGATTCTGCGCATGGATGACGTCAACCGCCGCGTGCGCGAGCTGCTGGGGCTGACGCAGGATCAGTTTACGCAGACGGTGATGATCGCGCAGGGCGATTTTTTGAAGATTCTCACCGCGTCCTCCGACGATCGCAAGAAGCTCTTCCGGGATTTGTTTCACACCAACCTCTACGTCGATCTGCAAAGCCGCCTGCAGGAGAAAAACCGCGCCTGCGCCGACGAACAGAAGGCGCTCGAACAGACCATTTTGAGAGAGGAAGGGAAGATCGACCCGGAAGCGGAATTTGCCGAGCGGGAGATTCTGCTGAGCTACTGCGGCCAAATTCAGCATACCGACGCGCTCTGCGCGCTGCTGGCGCGGCTGATTGAGCAGGAAAAAGCCGCGCAGGAGCAGGCCAAGGCGCAGAAAAAGGAAGCCGCCGACCAGATCGGCGCGCTGATTGCCGCCGTGACCGATGGCGAGCGCGTCAACCGGGATTTTGCGGATTGGGAAAGCAAAAAGGCGCGTCTGGCGGCGCTGACGGCCGGGCAGGGCGAAATCGACGCGCAGCGGGCGGCGCTGGCGGCCGCGCGCAGGGCGCAGCAGCTTGAAACCGACGAGGCGCTGATGCGGCGCACCCGGCGGGATATGGACGCACAGCGGACGGCGCTGTCCGATGCGCAGGCGGCGCTTGAACAGGCGAAAAAGGCGCTGCCCGAGGCCGAAACGCGCATGAAGGAAGCGGAGAGCCGCGGCGGGGAGATTCACGCGCTGCTGGCGCAGGCGAAGCAGATGGAGGATTGCCTGCCCGTGCTGGGCGAGGTCGAGCGGCTGAAAGCGGCGCTGGACACGCAGAAGCGGGAGCTGCAAAGGCTGACGGAAGCGAGCAGCCGGGCGCAGGCCGCCTACACCGCCGCGCAGAACAGCTATTACCTCAGTCAGGCCGGACTTTTGGCGCGTGAATTGAAGGCGGGGCAGCCCTGCCCCGTGTGCGGCTCGACCGCGCACCCCTGCCCGGCGCAGATCACCCCGGAGACCGTCACCCGGCAGGCGCTGGAGCAGGCCGCACAGCGCCGCGAGACCGCCGAAAAGGCGCAAAGCGACGCGGCAACGCGGCTGGCGGCAAACCAAGCCGCGCTGGATGAGCGGGAAGACCGCCTGCGGGCGCTGAAAATCGGTGCGGACGAGACGCGGCAGCGGCTGGCGGCGCGCATCGACGCGGCGCATCAGGCGGCGGCAGACCGCCAGCGGGAGATCGACGCGGCGCGGAGCGCGTATCAGGCGCTGGATAAGCGGAAAACCGCGGCGCAGAGCGCCGTCGATGCGGCGCAAAAGCAGCTTGCGGCGCTTGAGAAAGACCTGCGGGCGCAAACGGAAGCGTTTGAACAGAAGCGGGCGGCGCACGGCTTTGAGGATGAAGCGAGCTATCGGCTTGCCAAACGGACGAACGCGGACATCGAGCGGCTGGATCGGGAAATCCGGAATTTTGACGAGCAGAAGCGCACGCTCGCCGCGCAGACCCACGAGCTGGAGGACAAGCTGAGCGGCAGACAAAAGACGGATTTGACCGCGCTGCAAAACCGGCGGGCGGCGGCGCTTGACCGGCAGGCAAAGGCGGAAAACGCGGAAAAGGCCATGGTGCGCAAGCTGACGCTGCATGAATCGGCAGAGCGGGAAATCCGGCAGGCGAACGCGGCGATTCAGAAAAAGCGCGGAAAGTGGCAGATCATTCAGGAACTGTATACCTGCTGCGCGGGCATCGCGGCGGGCAACCCGCGCGCCAAGCTGACGTTCGAGGCCTACGTGCAGCAGTATTATTTCCGCTTTGTCGTCGCGGCGGCGAATAAGCGGCTGACGCGGCTGACGGACGGCATGTTCACCCTGCGCGTCATGCGGGAGGCGGCCAACCGCGTCAGCCAGAGCGGCCTCGATCTGGAGGTGCTGGACAGGAGCACCGGGCAGGCGCGCGACGTGTCCACGCTTTCCGGCGGCGAATCGTTTCTGGCCAGCCTTGCGCTGGCGCTGGGGCTTTCGGACGCGGTGCAGAGCCAGAGCGGACAGATTCGCATGGACGCGATGTTTATCGACGAGGGTTTCGGCTCGCTGGATGAAAACGCGCTGCGCAGTTCCATCGACGTGCTGCTGGAGCTGGCGGACGGCAAGCGGCTGATCGGCATTATCTCCCATGTGCAGGAGCTGGAGGAGCGGATTGATAAGCAGATTGTCGTGACCAAAACGCCGAACGGCTCGACGGTCAGGATGAACGTCTGATCCTGCCCATGCCGGAAAACGGATAAGCCCAAAACAAAAAGAAGGGATGATCGCCATGCGGGATCATCCCTTCTTTAATGGGTGAAAGCAATAGGCGGTTTGCCGATGCGGGCGGCCTTACATCTGCGCGGCGATATCGACGATCTCCATCGAGCGGCGGATGAACTCGGTCATCTGCTCGGCTTCCAGCGGCTGGCGGCTCAGCTCGGCCAAATCGTAGAGCTGGCGGGCGAGCAGAACGCTGCGCTCGTCCTTCTCGCGGGCGGCGAGCTTCTCAATCGTCCGGCTGCGGCTGTTGAGCACGACGCTGTATTTGGCCGGCATCGTAAATTCGCTGTGGCCGTAAATGCGGCCCATGTCGTTGAAGCGGCGGGTCTGCTCGTCCTCGACCAGCATCACCGGCACGCTGTCGTTGACCAGCGGCTTGACCTCGACGGCCAAATCCTTGTTGCCGCTCGCCTCGCGCATCAGCTCGGTCAGCTTTTCGCTGTCAAGCGTCGGGGCGTCCTCGGTGCTGGTCAGGCTGTCCAGCTCGGCGTCAACGCGGCAGTAGCGGAATTTGCTCTCCGGGTCGGCGCTGTATTCCATGTAGGAGACGAAGTTCACGTCGATGGGCTGATCGAGCACCGTCACGTCGATGCCGCGCTCGGTGAACAGGCGGATTGCCGCATCCTGCCGCGCCGGGTCGGAGGTGTAGACCATCTTATCCGGCAGCTTCTCGCCGTTGCGCTCCTTGTATTCCGCCAGCGTCAGGAATTTGCCGTCCGTCGTCTTGAAGAGCAGGCAGTCCTTCATGCGCTCGGCGAATTTCTCGTCGCGCATCACGCCGTACTTGATGAACGGATGGATATCCGGCCAGAAGCCCTCGTAGGTTTCGCGCTCGGTCTTGAACATGCCGGTCAGGCGGTCGGCGACCTTCTTGGTGATGTGGTTGGAGATGCGGCGCACATAGCCGTCGTTTTGCAGGAAGGAGCGGGAGACGTTCAGCGGGAAATCCGCGCAGTCGATCACGCCCTTGAGCAGCATCAGGAATTCCGGAATGACCTCCTTGATGTTGTCGGCGACGAACACCTGACCGGAATACAGCTTGATCTGGCCTTCGATGCCGCCGAACTGCTCCTTGATCTTCGGGAAATACAGAATACCCTTGAGCTTGAACGGATAATCCACGTTCAGGTGAATCCAGAACAGCGGATCTTCGTACTCGTGGAACACCTTGCGGTAGAATTGCTTATAATCCTCGTCCGTGCAATCCTGCGGCGCGCGGGCGTAGAGCGGCTGGGTGTCGTTGATGGGCTTCGGCGCTTCCTTTTCGGCCTCGGGCTTTTCCTCGGCGCCCTCGCCCTCGCCCGTCACCTTGGCCTCTTCCTCCTTGATTTCGTCAAGGTAGATCGGCACGGACATGAACGAGCAATAGCGGTCGAGCACTTCGCGCACGCGCCAGACCTCGAGGAACTCGCTCTCCGCCTCGCTGACGTGCAGGGTGATGGTCGTGCCGCGCGCGGTGCGCGTGCCCTCAGTCATGGTGAAGGCCATGCCGTCCTCGCTCTCCCAACGAACAGGGGTCGCGCCCTCGCGGAAGGAGAGCGTGTCGATGGTCACCTTATCGGCGATCATAAACACGGAATAGAAGCCCAGACCGAAGTGGCCGATGATGCCGGAATTTTCCTTATCCTCGTTCTTGGCGTATTCCTCCATGAAGGATTTCGCGCCGGAAAACGCGACCTGATTGATGTTGGTCTTGACCTCGTCCTCGGTCATGCCCACGCCGTCGTCGATGAAGCGGAGCTCGCGCGCGGCCTTGTCCACCTCCACGTGGATGGAGCAGCCCTGCGCGGCGGCGCTGTCCACCATGCGCAGCTTGGTGATCGCGTCGCAGCCGTTGGAAACGACCTCGCGGATGAAAATGTCTTTATCGGAATACAGCCATTTCTTGATGATCGGCATGATATTTTGAGCGTCGATGGATACGTTGCCCTGAATCGGTTCCATAATGAAAAACCTCCTTATACAAACGGGGTAAATCGCCTTATCCCGTTGCTGATTCGTTATGCAAGCGTATTGTATCGCGGTTTCAGGGTGATGTCAAGAGAAAATTAGCACTCAATCAAAAAGAGTGCTAACAATTTTCAGGGCGGTCAGTGCGCGAACAAAAACGGAAAAATGTTATCTGTTATATCCTTGACTTGCGCGATGCGCGGGCGTATGCTTTACTAAAGAAGAAACAATAAATGAGCAAATCCGAAATTTTGCGCAAATTCCGATAACGGGCGCGCAATGCGCGCCCCTACACCGTTGCGAAAAAAGCAACCGCGCCATTGTGCCGCCGTACCCGTAGGGGCGCGCATCGCGCGCCCGCGTTTTGTGCAGAACTTGCTTTTTGCTCAATGAGAAGAAACAAAAGGGAGGAACGCATCCGTGAAGCGCGCGAGACAGGTTCTGGGGCTGTTTTTTCAGTTTATGAAATTTGGGATGTTCACCTTCGGCGGCGGCTGGAGCATCGTCGCCCAGATGCAGAAGCTCTACGTTGAGCAGGAGAAGGTCATCACATCCGAAGAGCTGCTGGATTTAACCAGCGTCGGCCGCAGCCTGCCGGGGACGATGATCGGCAACGTGGCGATGCTCTACGGCTATCGCGTGGCGGGCGTGGCGGGCGGCATGGCCTGCCTGTTCGGCATGATCCTGCCGCCGCTGGCAGTGCTGGCCGTCATCACGCAGTTTTACACGGCGTTCCAGAATAACCTCTGGGTGGCGGCGGCGATGCGCGGCATCCGCGCGGTGGTTGTGCCGATTATGATCAGCGCGGTGCTGGGCATGGTGGGCAGCGCGTTCCGCTATCCGCCGTGCTACGCGGTGATGCTGCTGGTGATCGCGCTGTATCTGTTCTTTAACGTCAACTGTGTCTATCTGGTGGTCATCGGCGCGGTCTGCGGGCTGCTGATTGCGGAGTTCTACGAGCGGAAGGGGGACAAGAAGCATGATGGTGCTGCTTGAGCTGTTCGTCAGCTTTTTGAAAATCGGCTTCACGAGCTTCGGCGGCCTTTCGATGATCCCGCTGATTACCTCGGAGATGACCGCCCACGGCTGGATGACCGCCTCGGAGGTTTCCGACATCGTGGCGATTGCGGAGATGACGCCCGGCCCGCTGGGGCTGAACTGCGCGACGTTCGCGGGCATGCGCACGGCCGGTCTTTTGGGCGCGATTGCGGCGAATCTGGGCACGCTGTCGCCCACGCTGACGGTGTGCCTGCTGGCGGCGATCTTCTTTGAGCGCTTCCGCAAGAGCAGCTTTATGACCCGGCTGATGACGGGCGTGCGCCCGGCCTGCGTCGGCATGATCTTCGGCGTGGTTATTTCGCTGTGCGCGACGAACTACGCGGCGGAGCCGGGCGGCGTGAGCTGGCCGGCCATCGCGATCGGCGCGCTGGGGCTGCTCCTGCTCGTTCGCTTCAAGGTCAGCATTCCGAAGGTGATCTGCCTGAGCGGCGCGCTGGGAATGCTGCTGTTCGGCGTGATGGGGCTGAATTGACGGCGGTTTTACGCAGGATTCGTTTGTGTGGTTGCCACGTTTTGAAATATATGGTAAAATAAACGAAAACGTTTGAGCGCCGGGGGAAGCGCTGAGAGCGGAAGCGTATTGGAGAATCGGGAAGCCATGAAGAGATGGGAACGGGATCGGGCGACGAGGGGCGCGAAGGACTATCGGCTGCTGTGGGCGGGTCTGCTGCTGCTGGTCGCCCTGATTTTTGCCTGCGTCGGTTTCAGCTGCGGCCACATCCGCAGGGGGCTGAAAAACGCCGCGGAAGCGGAGATGGCCGAAACGACAAGCGAGAACGCGGCCATGCTCCGGCTGACGCTGGAAAGCCGCTTTGCGCTGCTGGACAACGTGGCCGAAAAAATAGCGGAAGACCCGCAAAACGCGCGGAAAATGCTGACGAATCTCGGGAAATACGCCAACGGCTACGGCTTCAAGCGCCTCGGCTATATGAACTCGACGGGGCGGACGGTGACCAGCGACGGCGAAAACGGCGATTTCTTCTACCGCGCCTATTTCCGCATGGGGATGGACGGGCAATACTGCATCACCGGCGAAATCAACGACCGGCTGGGCAACGGAGAGGCCGTCCATATTATGAGCGCGCCCGTGCGCAGCCCGAAGACGGGCAAGGTCATCGGCGTGGTTTTTGCGGATTATACGCCGGAAATGTTTCACCAGATGATGGATGTGGAAACCTTCGGCGGCGAGGGGCACGGCTACATCGTCGAATCGAGCGGCGAAATCGTCGTCGCCTCGTCAAGCGCGCGTCTCACGGGGACGGGCAATCTGCTGGACGGGGTGGCGGATTTTTCGGAGACCGGCCGTCAGGACGCAGAGACGCTCCGGCAGGTTCTCGCCGGGGAGCAGCCGGGCGATGGGCGCGTGCTGGGCACGGGGAAGCTGCGCTTCTGCTGCCGGAAGATTGAAAACGGTCGGCAGGACGACACGTGGTATCTGGTCATGGTGATGGACGCCGGCGCGCTCTACGGGCGGATGTACGGCGTGTTTTCGAGCATCTGCAGCCTGCTGAGCGTGACCGTGCTGATGTGCGCGGTGTTCATCTTTGCTATCCTGATGGCGTATCGGCGCTACAACGAAGGCCTGTATCAGGCGGCCTACACCGACGCGCTGACGGGCGGCAGCAACTTCTCCGGCTTTTTGATGAAGGTCAACAACGCGGAGGGCGGCTACATGGTCTCCTGTGATTTGGACGATTACAGGATGATCGCGAGCATGTTCGGCGCGCAGAAGGGCGACGAGCTGCTGCGCGGCGTGTACGAGTGCATCAAGAGCGGGCTGACGGAGGGCGAGCCGGTGGCGCGCGTGGACGCGGATCACTTCGCCTTCCATCTGGTGGAGCGCCAGCGCTCGGCGGTGCTCGAACGGCTGCGCCAGATTGAGCGCAGGATTCGCCGCCTGTCGGATAAAATGGGCGTGATTCACCTCGTGCCGCGGTTCGGCATTTACGCGATGCGCCCGGAGGAGGACGCCCGCCGCTCGTGCGAGCTGGCGAATCTGGCGCTGGGCGCGGCGCGGAGCAGCGCCGACAACACCGTTGCGTTTTATCAGGATCTGGATCAAAACGCTTTCTTTGAAAACATGCAGCTGGAGGATCGCTTCGACGAGGCCATCGGCGAGCATCAGTTTAAGGTGTATTATCAGCCGAAGTGCAACCCCAAAACGGGCGAAATCGTCGGCGGCGAGGCGCTGGTTCGCTGGGTGCAGGAGGACGGCACCATGCTCTCGCCCGATCGCTTTATCCCGCTGTTTGAAAAGAACGGCGCCATCGGCAAGCTGGATGAATACATGTTTACCTGCGTCTGCGCGCAGCTCAGCCAGTGGCGCAGGGAAGGGCTTGAGATTCGGCCGGTGTCGGTCAACCTGTCGCGCGCGTCGCTGTGCCGTCAGGGCGTGGCGCTGGCGTATAAGCGTATTCTGGAGGGCTACGGCCTGTCCACATGGATGGTGCCGCTGGAGGTGACGGAAAGCGCGATGATCTCCGACGACGCGGTGATCTCCGTCCTTCAGGAGTTTTATCGCTACGGCTTCCGCATCGAGATCGACGACTTCGGCAAGGCGCAATCCACCCTGCCGATGCTCAAGCTGCCGTTTGTCGATACCGTCAAGCTGGATAAGAGCCTGATCGACTGCATCGGCGACCGTAAGGGCGAGATCATGCTCCGGCAGGTCGTGCGCCTGTGCTACGAGCTGGGGCTGTATACCACCGCCGAGGGCGTGGAGGCCGAGGATCAGGTGGATTTCCTGCGCGCGCTGGATTGCACGGATATACAGGGCTACTTCTTCTCCCCGCCGCTGCCGGTTGAAAAATATACCGAAAAGCTCCGGCAGCAGGCGCGGAAACGGGCTTGACATTTTTGCCCGCGTTGGCTACAATAAAAGGCGTTTCATGGCCGATTTCGGTCGGCCGCTAAATGCGATGATGGGAATCAGCGCGCGTAGGCTTTTCAGAGAATCGGCGGTTGGGTGCGAGCCGACGAGCCAAAGCGCGGCCTTTCTCCTCCCGGAGCATCGCGGGCGAACGCAGTAACCCGCGACGGCTCAGCCCCGTGATCGGCTGAGGCTTATTTGGCCGCTGAGGGCCGCCCGTCGGGCGGCTGAATCAGGGTGGTACCGCGCTTTCGGGCGCCCCTGTGCATGATCGCCATGCGTGCAGGGGCGCTTTTTTCGTGCTCAAATTGTGCGCATATCAGAATGTGCTGTTTTTTGAATTGCCGCCGGATAACTCCTTCAGTCAGCTTCGCTGACAGACCTTCGGCATTTCGCTTGCCTGCCTCCCGCACAGCGGGCGGCAAGCTGCATGCCCTCAAAGAGGGAGCCCTTGGAGCTAAAAAAGAAGCCTCCCTCTTAGAGGGAGGTGGCACAACGAAGTTGTGACGGAAGGAGTTCGCGTGGGAAAGCAACGATGTGAACGGCATAAAGATTTTAAGGAGGAAGAAACCATGAGCAAAGCCTACAATCCCGAAGAGATTGAGCTGAAATGGCAAAAGAAATGGGAGGACGCCCATTGCTTTGAGGCGGAAGCCAGCCATGAAAAGCCGAAATTCTACGCGCTGATCGAGTTCCCGTATCCCTCCGGCGCGGGTCTGCACGTCGGCCATCCGCGCAGCAACACGGCGATGGATATCATCGCCCGCAAGCGCCGCATGGAGGGCTATAACGTGCTCTTCCCGATCGGCTGGGACGCTTTCGGCCTGCCGACCGAGAACTACGCCATCAAGAACCACGTCCACCCCGCCGGGGTGACGAAGAAGAACATCGATCACTTCCGCGAGCAGCTCAAGCGCATCGGCTTCTCCTTCGACTGGACGCGCGAGGTCAACACCACCGACCCGAACTACTTCAAGTGGACGCAGTGGATCTTCCTGCAGCTCTATAAGAAGGGGCTGGCCTATAAGACCGAAATGCCGGTCAACTGGTGCCCGAGCTGCAAGTGCGGCCTGGCCAACGAAGAGGTTGTGGCGGGCAAGTGCGAGCGCTGCGGCGCGGAGGTCATCCGCCGCGTCAAGAGCCAGTGGATGCTCAAGATCACCGCTTACGCGCAGAAGCTGCTCGACGGCCTCGACGATGTGGATTTCATCGACAAGGTGAAGGTGCAGCAGCGCAACTGGATCGGCCGCAGCGAGGGCGCGGAGGTCGATTTCGCCATCAAGGATACCGACGAGAAGCTCCGCGTGTATACCACGCGCCCGGATACGCTCTTCGGCGCGACCTATATGGTCATCGCGCCGGAGCATGCCGCCGTCGATAAGCTCAAGGCGCGCATCGCCAACTGGGACGATGTCGTGGCCTATCGCGAGGCCGCCGCGCGCAAGAGCGATTTTGAGCGCACCGAGCTGAGCAAGGAGAAGACCGGCGTGGAGCTCAAGGGCATCAAGGCCGTTGATCCGGTTGACGGCCGCGAGATCCCGGTGTTCATCTCCGACTATGTGCTGGCGACCTACGGCACGGGCGCGATCATGGCCGTTCCGGCGCACGATACGCGCGACTGGGATTTCGCCAAGAAGTTCGGCCTGCCGATCGTCGAGGTCGTTTCGGGCGGCGAGGACGTGCAGAAGGCGGCCTATACCGACGTGGAGGAGGGCGTGCTCTGCAACAGCGGCTTCCTCAACGGGCTGAGTGTTGCGCAGGCGAAAAAGACCATCATCGACTGGCTGGTGGAACACAAGGTCGGCGAGCGCAAGGTGAATTACAAGCTGCGCGACTGGGTCTTCTCCCGCCAGCGCTACTGGGGCGAGCCGATTCCGCTGGTCAAGTGCGAGAAGTGCGGCTGGGTGCCGGTGCCGGAAGATCAGCTTCCGGTGCTGCTGCCGGAGGTGGACAACTATGAGCCGACCGATTCCGGCGAGAGCCCGCTTTCCAAGATGGAGAGCTGGGTGAACACCACCTGCCCGTGCTGCGGCGCGCCGGCCAAGCGCGAGACGGATACCATGCCCCAGTGGGCGGGTTCCTCGTGGTATTTCCTGCGCTATGCCGACCCGCATTGCGACACGGCGCTCGGGCGCTGGGACGAGCTGAAATACTGGATGCCGGTGGACTGGTACAACGGCGGTATGGAGCACACCACGCTGCACCTGCTGTATTCCCGCTTCTGGAACCTGTTCCTCTACGACATCGGCGCGATTCCGAACGCGGAGGCCTATAAAAAGCGCACCAGCCACGGCATGATCCTCGGCGCGAACGGCGAGAAAATGAGCAAATCCCGCGGCAACGTCATCAACCCGGACGACACCATCGCCGAAATCGGCGCGGATGCGTTCCGCATGTACGAGATGTTCATGGGCGCGTTCGATCAGGCGATTCCGTGGTCGACCGAGGGCGCGCGCGGCTGCCGCCGCTTCATCGAGCGCGTCTGGCGCCTGCAGGATATCCTGACGGACGAGGAGGGCGTGCGCCACGAGATGGAGGCTCCGGTCAACGCGATGATTAAGAAGGTCTCCGAGGATTACGAGCGCATGAAGTACAACACCGCCATCGCGGCGATGATGTCCTACGTCAACGAAATCTACACCCGCGGCAGCGTGACGCGCGGCGAACTGCGCGCCCTGCTGCTGTGCCTGAACCCGGTTTCCCCGCACATGACGGAGGAAATGTGGGAGATCTGCGGCTTCGGCGAGCCGATCTATACGCAGAGCTGGCCGACCTACGACGAAAACAAGCTCGTCGCGGACGAGGTGGAAATCGCCGTGCAGATCAAGGGCAAGGTGCGCGGCCGCATCATGGTGCCCGCCTCGCTGGGCAAGGACGACGGCGAGAAGCTGCTGGAGAACGAGACGGTCAAGAAGCTCGTCGGCGACGCGCAGGTGAAGAAGATCATCTTCGTGCCGGGCCGCCTGCTGAATATCGTCTGCTAAACAATCAAAAATAAAACGTCGCCGCCGCATGGGGTCAAAGCCATGCGGCGGCGATTTGCAAAAAGCCATAAAACTCCGGGTGCAGGGTCGCAACCCTGCTCGTTTCAAAGGGGGTTATGGGGTTCCTAGGGGATTTAAGGGGGAGAAATTCGAAATCTCCCCCTAATCCCCTAGGCCTAGCGGAGCGTCATTCTCTTTATTTTGTCAAATGTGGTTGTCCTTTTTTGAGAATGACTGGATTTTTTCTTCGACAGACTGTATAATGAAAAACAAATTCTGTACTGGCGGGAATTACCCCAAATCAGCATCGGAGGAACAACGACATGGATTATCGCATTGAGCACGACACGATGGGCGAGGTTCGCGTTCCCGCGAACCGCTGCTGGGGCGCGCAGACCCAGCGCAGCCACGAAAATTTTCCGATCGGCACGGAGAAAATCCCGCAGGAGATCATCCATGCGTTCGCCGTGCTGAAAAAGGCGGCCGCGCTGGCCAACTGCAAGCTCGGCAATCTGGATGCGCGCCGCGCGAACGCGATTGCCGCCGCCTGCGATGAAATTCTGGCGGGCAAACTCGACGACGAATTTCCGCTCGTCGTCTGGCAGACGGGCAGCGGCACGCAGAGCAACATGAACGTCAACGAGGTCGTCGCCGCGCGCGCGAACGCCCTGCTGGGCGAAAAGCTGGTGCACCCCAACGACCATGTGAACAAATCCCAAAGCTCCAACGATACCTTCCCGACGGCGATGCATATTGCGGCGCTGACGGCGGCGGAGGATCATGTCCTGCCGGCGCTTGACGGGCTCGCGGCGACGTTTGAGCGCCTCAGCGCGGAATATGCCGACGTGATTAAAGTCGGCCGCACCCACTTGCAGGATGCGACCCCGCTGACGCTGGGGCAGGAGATCAGCGGCTGGTCGTCCTCCCTCCGCTGGGACGAGCGCATGATTCGCGGCGCGATGGAAGGCGTGCGCGAGCTGGCGCTGGGCGGTACGGCGGTCGGCACGGGGCTGAACGCCCTGCCGGCGTTCGGCGAGACCGTCGCGCAGGAGATTTCCGCGTTGACCGGCAAGCGCTTTGTCACCGCGCCCAACAAGTTCCACGCGCTCACCAGCAAGGATGAGCTGGTCTATCTCCACGGCGCGTTCAAGGCGCTCGCGGCGGATCTGATGAAGATCGCCAACGACGTGCGCCTGCTGGCCTCCGGCCCGCGCTGCGGCATCGGCGAGCTGCTCATCCCGGAGAACGAGCCGGGCAGCTCCATCATGCCGGGAAAGGTCAACCCGACCCAGTGCGAGG
>OLGB01001663.1_pt1 | contig 25862 bp, 18 predicted proteins | sample 1605691 | NCBI WGS metagenome assembly OLGB01 (sample SAMEA3888925, study PRJEB22519) | human gut metagenome | biome: human gut; feature: human-associated habitat; material: faeces | place: Denmark | collected 2010 | reverse complement strand
AAAACTTGATATTCTCCAACCAGAGTATGATCCAAAAGATTTTGAAATAGTAAAAAGAGTTTTAAAAAAGTACAAAGGAAGTTCTTCGGTTGTTGTCATTCCGAACAGCGTGACGAGCATCGGCATGGGTGCCTTCTCTTGTTGCACCGGACTTACGAGCATAACAATCCCCGACAGCGTGACAAGCATAGACAATGAAGCATTCTATGGTTGCACTGGGCTTACGAGCGTAACAATCGGAAACGGCGTGACGAGTATAGGATGGGCTGCCTTTGTGGGATGCAGTAAGCTTACGAGTATACTTGTCGCAGATGGCAACACAAAATATCATAGTTCCGGCAACTGTCTTATTGAAACGGCATCTAAAACATTGATTTTAGGTTGTAAAACAAGCGTCATTCCATCTGATGGTAGCATGACGAGCATCGGCGATTCTGCCTTCAAAGGTTGCACCGGTCTTACGAGCGTGACAATCCCCGACAGCGTGACGAGCATCGACCGAGATGCCTTTAGGGGTTGCAGTAAATTGAAAATTTATTGCGAAGCAAAAAGTGAGCTGAGTGTGTGGAATTATGGGTGGAATAATGGGTGGAATCCTGACAACAGACCTGTCGTATGGGGAGTGAAAAAATAAAAACGGAATTGATACTAAAAGAATTGACGATGATTCGTCAATCGCGGTAATTGCGGAGAAACAAAAATAAAAATGGACAAAAAAGATTTTGAATCGTTATTGAATAAATATCCCGATTGCGTATCGGATGGGAAGAAACTAAAAGCTTTTTTGACAGACTTGTATCCCGACGTACCGAAAGCAATAGTGAACACACTGACGATTATGGCGGATGACGGCATTATTTCCGAAATGCAAAAAGTAGGGCAGACCCCGTTGGTTTCGGCACGATTGCAAAAAAAACTTGAAGACGATTATGGTTTATCACAAAAAATTATAGCAGAATGCTATTCTTTAATTTTACAGGAAAGCGTTAAACAAACAGAAGTAGCCTCGGGTTTAGCATATGATCCAAACGAATTCGTGATTAAAAACGGTGTCTTGATTGAATATAATGGAACCAAATCTAGCGTGGTTATTCCAGATTGCGTGATGATCATCGGCGAGTATGCCTTTAGCAATTGTACGGAACTCACAAGCGTAACGATCCCTGACAGCGTGACGAACATAGAATATGAAGCTTTCTCTGGTTGTACAAGTCTTACAAGCGTAACGATCCCTGACAGCGTGACAAGTATCGATGATTGGGTCTTCTATAATTGCCGTGGATTAACCAAAATAACAGGATCTTCAGAATGGGTTTCTGTTGTTGCAAAACAATGTGATAGCAAATCATTTGAGGTCATAATAACAAGCGGAACAAGTATCGGAGAGTGGGCATTCTATAATTGCACCGGGCTTACGAGCATCACAATTCCCAATAGTATGAAAAGCATCGGCGCTTCTGCATTCTCGGGATGTATAAAGCTTACAAGCGTAACTATCCCCGATAGCGTGACAAGCATAGGCCAGGAAGCCTTTCGTGATTGCACCGAACTTATGAGCGTGACAATCGGAGACAGAGTGACGAGTATCGGCTCATGGGCATTCTATAATTGCAGTAGTCTTACAAGCGTAACGATCTCTGATAGCGTGACAAGCATAGGCTACGAGGCCTTTCGTGATTGCACCGGACTTATGAGCGTGACAATCGGCAACGGCGTATCGAGCATCGATGATTGGGCATTCTATGGTTGCACCAGCCTTATGAGCGTAACAATCGGTAGCAGCGTGATAAGCATCGACAATTATGCCTTTGATGATTGCTATCGCCTTATTGAAATATATAATAAATCATCACTTAAAATAACCGCAGGCGGTTCTGCCAACGGATACATCGCACATTATGCAAAGAATGTATATACCGAAGAAGACGGAAGTAAACTTTCGACGAGCAGTAACGGATATGTAATATATACGGACGAAGACGAAAAGATTTTGGTTGCTTATCTTGGCACTGAAACCGAATTAACATTACCGTCTGATATAACAAAAATCAATAACCACGCCTTTTATAATTGCAGGGGTCTCACAAGCGTAACGATCCCCGATAGCGTGACAAGCATAGGGTGTTCTGCCTTCGAGGATTGCAAGGGACTCACGTGCGTGACGAACGGAGATAGTGTGACGAGTATTGGTGATTATGCCTTCCGTGGTTGCGCCGTGCTAAAAAGCATAGCAATCCCGGACAGCGTGACGAACATAGGGAAACAGGCTTTCTATAACTGTAATAGTCTTAACAAAATAACAGGGCCTTCAAAATGGGTTTCTATTATTGCAAAGCGATATAAAATTGCCTCGCTTGAGGTTGTTATAACAGGTGGAACAAGTATCGACTCTTGGGCTTTTTATAATTGCAGTAGTATTACAGACGTAACGATACCTGATAGCGTGACGAACATTGGTTCTTCGGCCTTCGAGGAGTGCAGTGGTCTTACGCGAGTTACAATCCCCGATAGTGTGACGAGCATTGGTGATTATGCCTTCCGTGGTTGTGCCGTGCTAAAAAGCATAACAATCCCCGATAGTGCGACAAGCATTGGATATAATGCTTTCTTCGGTTGCAGCGGATTGGTTAAAATAGCAGGACCGTCTGAATGGGTTTCTGTTGTCGCAAAACAATGCAAAAGCAACTCGTATGAGGTTGTCATAACAAGCGGAGCGAGTATTGGAGACGCGGCCTTCCGTGATTGCACCGGGCTTACGAGCATAACAATCCCCGACAGCGTGACGAGCATCGGTGACGATGCATTTAGTGGTTGTAGGAATTTGACAATTAATTGTGAAGCAGAAAGAAAGCCGATCGGGTGGAGTAATTGTTGGAATCAGGAACATAGTCCTGTGATATGGGGAAAGTATAACCAAAACATATTTGATATTAAAGAAGGAAATTTGATCAAATACAAAGGTAATGAAAAAGTTGTTGTTATACCTGGTTGTGTGAATTCTATTCAAGACAAAGCCTTTTATGGGTGCAACTTGGTTGAAAACGTTACAATAAGCAACAATGTGAAAAACATTGGAAGCGACGCCTTCTCTGGTTGCACTGCGTTGACAAGTATCACAATCCCGGACAGCGTGGAGAGTATTGGATGGTGGGCATTTCACGGTTGTAGGAAGTTGACAATTTATTGTGAAGCAGAAAGCAAACCGATCGGGTGGAGTAGTTATTGGAATCCGGGACACAGACCTGTCGTATGGGGAGTGAAAAAATAAAAACGGAATTGATACTAAAAAAATTGACGATGATCCGTCAGTTGCGGTAATTATTTAGATTAAGAAAAGGAGCATGCTAAATGGAAAGGTTGGATAACAGTAAACTAAGCCCGTTGCAAAGACATATTGTAGATAAAATGGCAACATCAAAAAGGCTTGCCGTTGTCGGTGGTCCAGGAACAGGGAAAACAATACTTGCAATGTCTGGGATGGGGCTTGACAGCAATAAAAAACAAATTTTGCTTACATATTCAAGACCTTTGAGCGCAATGATAAAAGGTTGCAACGTAAAAAGCAGCACAATACATAGTTTTTGCTGGCAATTGGCAAAAAGAATCGAGTATAAATTAGGCGATTATGCGAACGACTATCAATGTGATGACGATCCGCAAGCGTTAATTCGCGTTATAAACCGCGAATACGGATATGATTCAACCGGTTGGCCGCAATGGGGAAAACTTACCGCCGCATATAACCGTTTGAGCGATAAAGATAAAAAAGATATACGGTATGACGATATTTTTGTTGACGAAGGGCAAGATTTGCCTTACGAAGCATTTGATTTTTTGAGTCTTATTACTGACAGGCTCATAGTGACTTTTGACGAGGCACAAGAGGTAGGAAAGGAAACTGACATGGAGCCTACAAAAATCTTACGCAAGGCAGGGGTAGAGTGCAATCAAATATTGAGCGAATTGTCGTTGCAAGATTCTTTTTATGATTTAATAGACAATTTTCGCAACACTGTAGCGATTGAACGTGTTGCAAAGTTGTTTTACAACAACTATGGCAGCAATAATTTTTCGCTAAGAGTTGTAGCTAAAAATCGTCCGGAAGGAAGCAAGCCGAAAGTTATGTTTTCGGCCTTAGATCAGCAATTGTTCAATGATATTGCAGACATGGCTTATCAATTGAACAGACAAGTTGGTGTAATTGTCCCGGATTTTGCAACGTTTAAAAGCGCAAAAGCGTTTTTGGATAATTGTGTCGCAAACAAGATTATTCCTGACAATAAATTCTTTTATAAGTTTAGCAAGGAATGCAATATGGATGAATATAACGATTTAAATCAGACGGGTGTGTTTCTCGTAACATATCAAACGTCAAAAGGGATGGAGTTTGATGATGTTTATTTGCTTGATTGCCAAAAAAATCAATTGCAATCTCCCGCAGATAAAAATAGGTTTTATGTTGCCGCCACTCGTGCAAAAGAAACATTAACATTTGTTTTTAATTGCCATTATCATCAGTCAACACCGGTACTTAACGTAATAAAAGAGAATGAAGAATACTTCGATATGGAGAAATAATAATGGAATTTGAATCTTTCTATTTTTATACAAATCAGCGAGCGTTAAAGAATTATTTGGTAAATTACAAAATAGAACCGTTGTCATACCATAACGAACAAAACAGAACATTATCCGATTTGGGACAAAATTATTTGTTGTTTTGGAAAGGTGGGGTCAACGCCAATATTATACTTAATAATTGTAAAACGGACGGAGCGGATGTTCCGGTAGTCTTAAAGGTTTTATTGCCGACCGATGAAACAGTAGAGGCGTATTTTTCTGACGGAACTATAAAGCCAGTAAAAGTTGCAGACTGTGCGTCTGCCTATGCAGTTAAGGTTGCTCATCCTATCACGTTTTTTAATGTCAGCGATATTTTTTACATTGATAAACAGATTCAGTTTTTGCAGGGTGATACAACGCTTATCATTCCAAAGCAATTGATCAGGGAAGGAGCATACAATGTTTCTGTTGCATTAGATGACAAAGACGTTGATAACGTTATAAAAGCATTTTCAAAATCGGAAGGCAAGATGCTTTTGGATAATGAAGATGACGAAGCTGAATTCAGTGTAGATTTGTTAAGCAATTTGACAAATGAAACCGACGAAGAAAAAGATGTAAGAGAAAAGTCTCAAAAAGAAGATAGAATCAATGCCGCATATTTGATGTTCATACAAGGAGGAATGCCTTATGACGGGAGTTTTTCTCATCGTCTGTACTCGGTTATAGGTTCATATGAAATACCGTTTGACAAGGTTATATGTGACAGTTTTTACAAACCCGTTTTGCCGGAGATTGTTTCCAAGAATATAAGATATTTGACTTCAAAAGACGCCGACTATATTATGGCGTTAAACGGAATTCGGGCAGATAGTATATACACGCCGGCGATTTCTGCTATTTTGAAAAATGGCTATTCTTTTGATGATAAAGAACGGTTTTTACACGATTTTCTTGCAGAAACGGAAGCGTCATCCAGAGAAGAAATGAAGACTGTTTTTGAAGATAAACGGGCAAGAAATCGTATCCAATTATTGTTAAACGAAAATCCTAAACTTGCGCCGATATATTTTTTATATACGTTTTTTGATTATCGACAAGATCATTTTTGTGAAAACATCATAGAGTTTGGAATGCGCGACGCGGGGTTTTCAAACGTTACATTATCACTTTGGGCGCTTTTACATGGAATGACAGATATTTATGCAGAATACAAAAATATCGAATTATTATACGCAATAACGTGTAAAGAAAACGATCGTTGTATCGATTATAGGCGGTTTGCCGAATATAACAGCATCGAACCTAAAAAAGAGTGTATTCTGCTTAATAATCTTTCTTGCCGTTATATCAACCCAAAGATCGAATACTATCATTGTATAGGTGTGCATGAAGAAAAAATCAAAAAGTTAATCGATAGTTTAACGAAAGAACTAAAATGTGTTTTTGATTTTCAATATATCTTATTAAAAAATGCGATTAAGGCGACAAAAACAGAGATTTCGGACAAAGAGATAATTGAGAATAAAGAAATCATTCATAAAAAATATCTGCAATCGTTACAAAACGAAAAACCGAAAAAACAAAGAAAATCAAGCAAAGTGACACAAATCCAGACATCGTTTTTTGATTAAAAAGGAGTTGAATACAAATGATTACACCATCAGATCTTGAGAAGTTAACCGATGTTTCAACAATAGATAGAATCTATGATGAGTTAATGGCACACGGAATTGACTCGTTTAGAACAATTGAAAAATCTCTTCAGAGTAAAATTTTCTCAAAAATTTGTTATAGATTAATTCAGCAATATGTTAAATGGAATGATTATGTTCATTCCAACAATATAATGCAACTATACAAGGACACGGTTTTTGTTTCCGAACAGGTCATAAAACCATCTTGGTTTATCCGTTATGAAATAATCATATACGGAAGGAGAACGCCGCTGTATTTTATTGACCACCCGCATGCGTTGTTTGATAGAATTAACACAATTAATTCGAGAGCAAATGAGGCACAAACAATGAAGTTAACACACGCCGTCGTTAGCCTTTGTAATTATTATTGTTCAAATTTTTTATCGCCAAAAACACTAAATGACGATAAAAACTTGTTCATTTCGCACATTAATGAACATTTTGCAAAAACTTATGCATTAATCGATAAAAAAGCGATTCAAGAAGAAGCAAAAAAAGCAATAAGCGATATCGTTGATTATGCAAAAAACCCAGTAGCGTTCATTATGCCGGGTGTATCGGCGGATGACATTGAATTGTGGGATGAGGAAGATGCAGAAGAAGAATCTAAAACAAAGCAGGATAATATACAAGAGATTGTTGATATTGAAAACAAACCTGATAATGAACTGAAAAATCTTGACGGGAAAACGATTAAATTTATGGGCGACATAAAGAATTCTCTTGTTTCGTATATAAGGTGGTTGTCAAAAACTTACGGATTTACAGCAGATATTGTATCGGATTATGAAAAACTCACAAATACGAATTTGAAAACACTTAGATACAGTGACAAAATCTCGGCTATTATCGTTGGCCCGATGCCACATAGCATAAAAGGGATGAACGGCTATTCTAGCGGGTTAGAAATGATGCGTGCAGAACCTGGATATCCGCCAATCTTTGAATGTATTGTAAATGAAAAACTTAAAATTACGAAAACATCCATAATCAAAGCATTACAAGAGGCAAATAACACGTTGATGTCACTTTGATATACAAAAGAGAATGATATTACAAAAGAAATGATTGCGGTGATGTGCCGTTGCTTTGAAACTAACAAACTGTTCGGCATACGATTCGATACGAACAACGGCAAAAAATGGGAAGCCGAATGGGCATTTCCATTGAAAGAAGGTGCAAACAAGAGGGAAAAGGGGTATACGAATCCCGTAAAAGGCAGTTTTGACGTTGGGGAAGAGTATCCCGGATGTCTGAATTGCGGAAATCCTACGTTTTTCTTGTGTAGAGTATGTGGAAAAATATCCTGCCGGGACGGAAAAACGAGTCACGTTGTTTGTGTAAATAGTGATTCTGAAATCCACTTAGATTCGCCAATTACGGAAATTCGTGGTGATGGGAATTTATAAAGAGAGTAAAAATCAAAAAAGATAGAGAATTAAAAAACAATGGATAAAATAAACTTCAAACAATTATTACAAGAACATCCGGAGTGTGTGTCAAACGGTGCAAAAATTAAGGCTTTTTTAAAAGACTTGTATCCCGACGTACCGAAAGCAATAGTGAACACACTGACGATTATGGCGAACGACGGCATTATTTCCGAAATGCAAATGTCGGCGGAATCTTCAACGTTGGTTGCGGCAAGGTTGCAAAAAAAGCTCGAAGACGATTACGGTTTATCTCAAAAAATTATATCAGAATGTTTTTCGTTGATAATATACGACAGTGCCAAACAGCCACAAACAACAAACAACGCGAAATCTCACGAAAAGATCAACGCATCTGCTGTTGCTCCGTCTAAATCAGCGTCAAAGAAAGAAAAGTTTTCAAAAAATACAACGAAATCAGGAAAAAAACCACTGCCACAATCTATACCAGCAAAAAACAAGACTATAAAACAGACGAATACCAATTTTGCATTTGATCCAAAAGATTTTGAAATAGAAAATGGAACTTTGAAAAAGTACAAAGGAAGATCTTCGGTTGTTGTCATTCCGGACAACGTGACGCGTATCGGCGATAGAGCTTTCCTAGGTTGCACCGGATTGACGAGCATAACAATCCCGAATAGCGTGACGAGCATCGGCGAATCTGCCTTCAAAAACTGCGTTGGACTGATAAGCATTGGAATTCCCTCTAATGTGACGAGAATAGGCGGCAAAGTCTTCCGGGGTTGCAAAAAAACTTTGGTTATTAACTGTGAAGCAGAAAGCAAACCAATCGGGTGGAGTAGTTATTGGAATACGGGAGACAGACCTGTCGTATGGGAAGTGAAAAAATAAAAACTGAATTGATACTAAAAGAATTGACGATGACCCGTCAGTTGCGGTAATTATGGAGAAACAAAAATAAAGATGGACAAAAAAGATTTTGAATCGTTGTTGAAAAAATATCCCGATTGCGCATCGGACGGGAAGAAACTAAAAGCTTTTTTGACAGACTTGTATCCCGACGTACCGAAAGCAATAGTGAACACACTGACGATTATGGCGAACGACGGCATTATTTCCGAAATGCAAATGTCGGCGGAATCTTCAACGTTGGTTGCGGCAAGGTTGCAAAAAAAGCTCGAAGACGATTATGGTTTATCACAAAAAATTATAGCAGAATGCTTTTCGTTGATAATATACGACAGTGCCAAACAACCGCAAACAACAAACAACGCGAGATCTCACGAAAATATCAACGTCTCTGCTCATACAACATCAAAATCAGCGTCAAAGAAAGAAAATTTTCCAAAAAATACAACCAAATCAGGGAAAAAACTACTGCCACAATCTATACCAGCAAAAAACAAGACTATAAAACAGACGAATACAAATTTTGCATTTGATCCAAAAGATTTTGAAATAGAAAACGGAACTTTGAAAAAGTACAAAGGAAGATCTTCGGTTGTTGTCATTCCGGACAGCGTGACGAGCATCGGAGAGTTTGCCTTCTCTGTGTGCAGTGCCTTGACAAGCGTCACAATTCCTGACAGCGTGACAAGCATTGGCAGATCTGCCTTCTATGGTTGCAATTGGCTTATGAGCGTGACAATTCCTGACAGCGTGACGCGTATCGAAGAGTTTGCCTTCTCGGGATGCACAAACCTTACAAGTATATCTATCCCTGACAGCGTGACGCGCATCGGAAAGTTTGCCTTCTCGGGGTGCAGCGCATTGACAAGCGTCACAATTCCTGACAGCGTGACGAGCATCAAGGAGGGTGTATTTAAGGGGTGTAGCAGCATGACGAGCGCAACAATCCCTGACAGCGTGACGAGCATCGGAGAGTTTGCCTTCTTTTGTTCTGGGCTTACGAGCGTGACAATTCCCGCCAGCGTGACGCGCATCGGAGAGTTTGCCTTCTCGGGGTGCGGCGCCTTGACAAGCATAACAGTCCCAGATAGTGTGACGAGCATCGGTAAGCGCGCCTTTGTAGGTTGTAAGGGGCTCACGAGTATAACGTACAGAGGTACAAAGGCTCAGTGGAAAACAATCAGCAAAGACATTGATTGGAACAGATATGTGTCAAATTCTTGCACAATATATTGCGCCGACGGATTTTGTAATTGATGAGGGTAGAACATTATGGACGAAATGGATTTGAATCAAATATTCACATTATATCCTACTTGCAAAACCAATGGAGCAAGGTTGAGGGCGATTCTCAATGATCTATATCCAGGTTGTTCTAAGGCTGTCGTGAATATATTGGTTTCAATGGCAGACTGTGGAATTTGCGAGGAGATTTATTCGGCACGTCAGATTACTGTACTTGATAAATCTCGGTGGCAAAAACGGCTTGAAAACGATTATGGATTTTCTGAAAACATGATACATTGCTGTTTTGATTTGTTTGGACAGAATGATACGTATTCAACAAGCGTTGTCGGGGTTACATATGATGGACGGCAACGGATGATACATAAGTTGGTTTGCGCAAATCGGTTGGGACAAGGTACCAGATTATTGCTTGAGCCGGAGCCACAAAACAAATATGATAAGTATGCCATAAAGGTTTTAACTATAAACAGAGAGGATTTAGGGTACGTTTCCAAAGAAATCAACAAAGATATTTGTTTGAATATAAAAAGAGGGAAGACATATTCCGTAATAGTAACATCCGTTGTTTATAATTATGTTTACGGAATAAAGATTGATATTGCTATGAATGGAAATTCGAACAAAAAAAGAAAATATCAATCCATAATGGACATCGACATAAAAGTTGGGACGAAGCTATGGCATAATTTTTATGGAATCGGCAGTGTTATCAATGTAAAAATCGAAAACAGAGAAAAGTATCTTACGGTTTTATTCAGAGATGTTGAAAAAACATTTGTTGGTTCATTAACCATGGGAAAGCATATGTTTACATTGGATAATATACCAGAAATAGAAGATGTTCAAAAACAAAAAATATCACTCGATGCCTATAAAGCAACAATAAAACAAAAGAATTGGTGCAAAACAGATAACGATGAAGATGATTACGGAAGTGTTAATTATGGCAGTGATGTTTACAATTCAGGACGAGTGGTTCATTTTGATGATGTGAAAGACCATGCCTATGACGAATTAAAAAATTCGGACAATACCACCAAACATTACGAAGTTTACGATGATTCTTCGGATTTAGGGTTCATAGACGATATGGACTATGATGATTCAAACGATTTCGGATTTTTAGACGATTTCGATTACGATGAATAGTGATGGTTTTTCATAGTAAAATATGCTATACGACAGGTATTATTATTCAAAACTTAATAATTGTGAGAAAGAGGCATATAAAACAATATATGCCGCTTTTGAGCGATTTGAAAAAGATGTTTTTTTGAATAGAGGGATGCTGTCGGCTGAAGATGCTTTTTATATAATAAATGCGGTCAATTTGGATAATCCCCACCTTTTTTATGTCGATTTTGGAAATATCAAAATAAAAACCTTACTCGGTATGATTGCAGTGTCCGTGACATATTTTTACAATCAAAACGAGGTGGCGCAAATACAACCAAAAATACAAAAAACTACAAATGCCATTTTGAAAAGAGTGCAAGGAACGACAGCGTATGAAAAAGTTCTTTCTTTACACGATGTGTTGGCTGAAAACATTTTGTACGATGATAATGCTGCAGATGATATAGACAAATACTATTTGAAAAGCAACACTATTTTAGGCGTTTTGTTCTTTAAGACTGCTATTTGCGAGGGAATCTCAAAAACATTCAAATTGCTTCTAAATATGCTAGACGTGAAGTGTTTGATTGTGATCGGAGATACCAATGAGAATGCCGATAAAAATGTTAAGCACGCTTGGAATATTGTGAAAATAGAGGGAGAGCCTTATCATATTGATTTGACATGGGATGTCAATAGATCTTTTCCAAATGCAATATCACACGCATATTTTTGCCTTTCAGACGAAAATGCAATGAAAACACATCGCTGGATAGTTAAGGAAGTGCCGATATGCGTTGGAGAAAGAAATTATTATAAGGAAAATGGCTTAATTGCGCAAAACGATTTTGATACCTGTCGTATCATTGACAACGCCTGTTCCCAAGGGCGATTATCGGTTGAAATTCAAACAGACATTACAAAATCCATAAATGAATATGCGGATTTATGCTTGCACACTATCAAACAGCATCCTCACACCAAAGCGGCGGTTGAAGTTGGAATGGTTGCATCAAGTAAGGTGATTCAATTCAGATGGACTCTGCACGGTGAGGATTTTTCAAAAAAGGTAGAGGGGAAGAACACCGTTTTAGCACAAAACAAAAACGCAGGCGTTGGCTTGTTTGAAAGCATAAAAGACTTTCTCAATAGATTTAAAAAGTAATCATTTTTTTAACGAATGGCACTTAGGCGTATGCTTGTCTTTAAACAAGTCGGCGAGCCTTTCATCCCACAAAACGTCGCTGCGCTCCGTTTTGCGGGGAACCCTGATGCGCCTCGCCGAGACAAGCATACGCCTTGTATGAAAACAAACCGCCTAAAAAGGCAAAATCGCATCCGTGTTGAACGGGCCGTTCGCGCTAAACCGCTTGGCGAATCGGGCCCGTTTTTCTCGCACATCGGCAATGCGATTTTTTGTCCTCTTTTTCATAGACGGATTTTTTATCTTTTTTTATATCAAGTTGCGAAATCTGCTTTTGTCATTTCGGCGTGCACACCCCATTTCCAGCTCATTCACAACACCTTTTCACCCATTAAAAACATATTTTTACCACGCAAACTACCTTTTGACCCATTCACGCTTTTCAACGGACATGTGCTACGCTTTCGGTAGTTCATATCACAACAGGGTTCGAGCGATGTTCAATCACGATTTCAAACTTGTCCAAAGTGCGCACTACGATGTTCTTGTTTGTTCATTCGCTCGCGTTTACGATGTGTATTGTTCACAACACGTAATCACCGTATGCAAACGACATTGCAAAATACGCATTTTCTGAAACAATTCGGCAGAAACGATTTCAAACCTATCTGCCGTCCCGACGACGTATCGAGCGCAATAAAATACATAACCAAATGTATAGAAAAATCGGGCGAACGTTTAGTCTATTGCGGAAAATTGCCCACGTATTTTCAATCAGACATTTTGGAAGAAGATATCGCCTGTCCTATCGGGATTGATGACCGCAAGGCGTTGCTATTCGATAGTTTCACCTGTATCGATGACGGTGAAATTATCGGCAAAGTGAGTAAAGAAGTTATAGACCAAATGCCCAAGTGCAACTGAAAATTTTATGTCTTTCGAATCGGAAAGCGTAAACGAAAACGTCTTTTCCGTCAAGGGTAAAGTGCATTGCCATTAGCAACCCTTGACGGAAAAGAATTAAGACAAAAAGCAGGCAAAACCCTGATACGTTATCGTTTTTTCGTTTCCGTCGAAAGACAAATCTAAAACAAAAAAATCTAAGAAAGGAGTCAATAATTATGGAAACAAATGTAAAAAAGTATTTTTAGCAAATTATGAAGATTTCGAGAACCGTTATATCTTTTCTCCGTCTATCAGCAGAAAGAAAAATATAGGCGGTAAAACATATCGCGTTACAAGATATTTCAACGGCAATCGAGATTTTGAAGCTTCCATGAAACAATTTGCTGCCAACGACTATTACAAAAACGGGAGATAACCACTATGAAACAGAAAAAATACATCGCAGGATTGTATTTCAGGCTTTCCCAAGATGACGAGTAAACAGAGGGGAAACAATCAAACAGCAAGTTCGTAAATATATTGCTATAAAAACAACGTAATATAATGCTTTAAGTAAAAGAGGTTGCAATTAAAAAGACAGGCAGTCTCTTTTTGCTTTGAAAATATCGTAAGCGTTTATATGAGGTCCGTATATTGCGGTTTAAGCATAGAAAAGGCAGAATGAAATGGTTAAATTGGTCTAAAAACATTACTTTTTAGTTGTTTACAAAATTTTTTGTTTTATTGGACATAAATTAGACTATTTTAGACAAAATGTATTGACATTATGTTTTTTAATATAGTATAATAATGTCAAACGGATAAGAAGGTGCCAAAATGACAACGAAATTATTTGAAAGGCTCGTTACAAAATTTTCTATTAAAGTTACGGATTTAATAAAATATCTCGAAATTTCCAAGGCGACGATTTACAATTATCGGAATCTTGAAAACTTTTCGGATATCCCTAAAGATAAGCAATATAAAATCTTCTATCTTTTCGGGAAGGAAAGCGAAGATGGATTGGAGTTGGTTCTCGATGAGTCCGATCCCGATATTCTCGCACAATACGTTAACAGAATTTCGAGTATTCTGAAAGACAGTATTCAGGATAAAAAGCAGTCGCTTTCTTCTGTGGAAAATCTGACAAACGAACTTGAAAGATTACAAAGCGAAAACGATGCGTTAAAACAGCAACTGACTGCGGGACAAGCATTAAACGGACTCGATCCGTTTACGAAAAGCGTGATACTTGATAAAGTCGGTGGTATTATAGACGGTATGTCGCCTGCGGAAATAAAAGAATTTTTGGATTATATAGACATATTCGATAAGTATCGTAAATTTACGAAGGGGGAGTGAAATGGCTTACTTATATCTGAATTTCTTGGATAATTTGGATAAAGGTTTAGGTGATAAGGCTTGGGGAAGGAACGACTTTTTTACGCAATCGTTAAACGAGCAATACGAAGCTCTAAAAAGAAAACTCGGCGGTTATGCGCCCGACACTCTTCAAGAATTTATTGGATATATATTTCCGCTTACGCCTAAATATTACAAAATATCATTGCCGTCGTTTAAAAGAACCATGGAAGAAGATAAGCGAGGCAACAAGATTTTGCGAAACATTGTAATTCGTCCCGAAGTGGACGTATACTCTCGCCATGTTCTGCCCGAAATGTACGATTTTATGGTAATCGGCGACGTTACTTTCGGTAACGTCACGGAAATATCCGTAAAAGGAATAGATTTGATAGACAGGCGAACGGTAAAATATGGTGAAAAGCGAGTTTCTTGTTCGTCACTTTGTGCATTTGCAATTAAGTCTTTTGTTGCCAACGGAAGAAATATTACGGTTCCCGATTATGGTAACGGCGAATTGCACGATTCTGTTCTTACAAACGACTTTGTAAATGAAATAGCCACTAAACTATTTCCTGTTCCTAACCCCGATGAAACGATTGGTATTTTTAAGCAATGGTTGCGGTATATTGATTTCCGCAGATACTATTTAGGAAAACAATCCGAGCGTTGCGAAGAGATTACCGACGTTCACGTATGTGACGCATATATGATAACGAAAGAATCCTATCGCAGAAACGAAGATGTTTTTTCGGGACTTCTTTTGGACGGAGTTAAAGATTTCGGCAAAAGCGAGCAGGTAATACTATCGAAAGAAGTAGCGGGCGCCGACGGTTTTCCGCTGATTTGCGTTGCGATAGAAAAAAACAGAAAAGAGGTATTGTCTGAAACGGTTGGCAGAAACGGAAAAGGAAAACCGAAGTTCGAGGTCAACTTGAACCGATATACTCGGGACGCAATGGGGCTGTCGCCGTATCCGCCGAAATCGGACGATAAAGGTAATATCAGAAGTATCAAATCGTATCTTCTCGGCGAACGATATTTATTCACATACATAGATATAGAGCCTGATTTATCTGCTCTCGACAAGAAATACGAAAAAGATTTGACTGACAAATTTGGAGAAATAGACAGCAAATATAATAGTATAATTCTTGCCGAGATTAACCGTTATATGGCAGACGTTTCTGCTAAAACGCAAGAAAAATTTAATTCGCAACTTATTGAATACAAAACAGAGCTTGACGATAGACTTGATTCCGACGTTATAAATAATTCTGATAAAGACGTATACAAGACATACCAAAGCGAGATTACTCAACTTATCGCGCCGATTGAGAACGAAAAGAAGAAACGGCTCGACTCAATTCGTGCCAAAATAGACCAAATTAGACGCTTAAAATTGTCTGCCGCCGAAAAAGACAAACAGATTGATGCTTTACACGGTGATGAATCGGCATTAAACGACGAATACGATAAGCGTATAGAAACAGCAAAGACGCAGATTTCTTTGCGCGACTTTTATATTCGTCGCAATACTGCACTTATCGAGAAAAAACAAAAAAGTTTGGCAATACGCTGTCAGGAAGAACTGGATAGACTTAAAAAGGAAAAGAAAAATCAATTAGAATTTCAATATGCAGGGAGTATTGATTCTGAGAAAACCGAAATAAAAAATGTTCTACTTCAAAAATTAAACGAAGATAAGGCTGATAAAATCGAGAATGAAACGATACGCCGTTATCAGATTTACTTCCGTCCGCAAGATATCACGGACAAAGTAAAAGAAATCGAAAAGCAAATCGAGGAAATTGCGCCAAAATATCTTACCTACGATAATCGTGCGGAAAAAGCAAAAATAGACAGGCAAGAAAAGGCGTTGACTTCAATTTTGGGCGGATACGTTAAGAATCCGTTCTTGCCGACGTATCTTTTTTCGCCCGAAACGCTTGCGCAGTCTTCCGTAGAAGAGATAAAAGATCCCGAGTGGTGTCTTGAAAGTTTGAACGATCGTCAAAAACTTGCCGTAAAACGCGCACTGCAAAGCGAAAGTATATTCTTGTTGCAAGGTCCTCCGGGAACGGGAAAAACACAGGTTATAGCCGAAATTACGGCGCAACTGACGAAACGCGGCAAGAAAGTTTTAATATCTTCCGAAACACATAAGGCAATCGATAACGTATTTGACAGATTGCCTAAAATCCCCGAAATACGTCCGCTTCGTCTTATTCCGTCGCAAAACGGTAAAGAAACGAATTACAGTCCCGAAAGGCTTGTTGACAATTTCTATCTCAATATTTGCGGAAACCTTGAAAAACAAGTAGCTAGATACGACAATTACAAAGAAACGAGAGAAGAATTCGATTCAACGATGAAATCTCTTCGCCTCGATTACGATCGCCTTTTGAAATTGCAACGGGAGAATGCAAATACGGAAAGAAAGCGGAACAATTTACTTTCAGAAATAAACCGTTTAACCGGAGAAAACGAAGTTTTAAGAGAAAAACTTCTTGCCGCAAAAGAAGATACCGAAAAGTATACGAGAACGCTTAAATACGTCGAATCGTATCGTTTTTCGGGCGAAGGCGCAGATAGCAACGTATTGGATAAATACGCCGAACAAGTAGGACGCCTGTTAAAGTGCTTTGCTTGTTTTGAAGAGGTAACGCTCGATAAGGTTGCCGAGCTTGTTAATGCCGATATTCATACAATAAACAAAGAATTAGAGCGTTTTTTGAGCGAAGACACGATTGTGGAATTAAAAAATCGCCAGCGTGCTTTGCGAAACGTTTTGAGCGGTTTGCGAGATCCCGATACGGACGAAGCACCGAATGAAGGAGATTCTAATTACGAAGAGTATAAAAAGAATCAGAGCGAGTTGATTGCCGTAGGCAAAAAGATTAAAGAATACGAAAATAATTCGGAGTTTGATATTGCCGGAAGCGTGATTTACTCTCTCGTCCCTAGCATTACGGGTGCAAAAGAAATATTGAAGCAATTGCCTTCCGAACTTGCGCAATTCAAGGCAAAACTTGCCGATATTGTAAACGAGCAGAGAAATTTAATCGAATCCGCAATCAATGGCGATATAGACAACGAAAACTCTATAACCGATAAAATAAACGAACTAAAAATACAAATAAGTAAGAAAAAACGTTTATATGAAGAACTCGGAGAAAACCCAGATATCGAAGAGTACGGTGAGTTAAATTCCGTGCTAAAACAAAAGATTACGAGATTTTTCCGCGATTTTGGAATTGTCAGGGAATACGATTCGGACAATCTCGAAACAGCGTTCGACATCATCAGCGACGAGTGGAATAAACTCGAAACCGAGTATAATGCTTCGTCTTCCGAAAACAAAATAAAAATTCCGATGTATAAGGATATCGTAAAATACTTGTCGCAGGAAGATATTTTAGAGGAAGACAGAGCCGCATATACGAGAGAACTTTACAATTCGGCAAACGTTTTCGGTATTACCTGCACAAGCCGCGACAGATTCACGCCGTCGCAACTTGCCGAACTCGGTAAATACGGAATCGAATCGGTAGATATCAGAACGCAAGGCATAGACGTTGTAATCGTAGACGAAGTGTCGAAGTCGTCTTTTCTCGATTTGCTGATACCTATTTTATACGGCAAGACGGTTATTCTCGTCGGCGACCATCGTCAACTTCCGCCTATGTACGATTTGCGGCATATGCGGGGAGAGGATTTCGACGGACTCGACGAAGAAAAAATCACAAAGGAAATCAACGACGGATATACAAAGTTATATGAAGAATGTTTCTTCAAAACACTGTATGAGAAAGTTCCGAGCGATTTCAAAGTAATGCTTAATAAGCAATACCGTTGCCACAGCCACATTATGGAAGTGTTCAATCATTTCTACGGCGATAAAGGTAAAGGGCTTGTTGTAGGTAAAAAACAACAAGACGACGAAAAAGAGCATAATCTTACCGTAAAAATCAACGGAAATACCGTTATCGATCCCAAACGGCACATATATTTTGTGGATTGTGACCAAAAAGAATCGAGCGCATTCGAAGGTAGTACGTCCAAAATCAACGAGCAGGAAGCGCAGGTCGCGATAACGCTATTAAAGGAACTCGACAAAGCGGCGAAAGGGCTTGTTTCCGAGCATAAAATTATCGTTGATCCGTCAAGGAAAATCGACGAAAGACCGAGCGCGGGTATTATTTGTACATACGGCGATCAGGCGGGACTAATAAAAAAGAAACGTAAAGGCTATCAATTTACGGGCTTTTCGGGTAAACCGGACGAAAAACTTGTTATCAGTACTGTTGACGATTTCCAAGGCGATGAAAGGGATATCATCATCGTTTCGATGGTAAGAAATCCGAGCGGCGCGAGGTATGATGCGGAATTTATCAAAAAATTCGAGCGTATCAACGTTGCCTTATCAAGAGCGAGAAAACTTTTGATTATTGTCGGCTCGAAAAAGTTTTTATCGGAAGCGGGCATAATCGACCTTCCCGATCTCGAAGGCGACCACAGCCGCGATAAAATCAACTTCCACGTATACAGAGAAATTATTGACACGATAAACTTCCGCGGAAGAATACTTACGGCGAAAGATATTTTAGGAGAGTAAAATGGAAGAGAAAAGTTTGTTAAAATTCACTACAGCTATTCCGTTTCCGCTACTTGTCTATAAAGTAAACGTGCGATATAACGAGGTAAGGAAGGCGTCGGGCGTTGCATATATTTTACTCGACGTAATCGAAAAAACTGCGGGTTCGGAAGACAAAATATGCGACGTGCTTCTTAAATTCGGTATTCCGAGAGATTTGTACTATATTTTCGGAAAAGAAATTTCAAATCTTATCGGTACCGAAATACTCTCTTACGATTACGATCCGTCGCATTTTATGAATCCGAAATATTTTTCGGAAATCAAAGTAAAAGACGTTTCGCTTACCGCGAAAGGCAGAAAAATGTTCCGTGAAGGCGCGATTCCCACAGGCGAAGAAAAAATAAAGACGAAAGATATTTTTTATAGCCCCGTAACGCGGAAATTCGACGTGAGTTATTCGCTTCCTTATACCTCTCTCGATTCGTCTGTTCTTTACGAAGATATCGAAAGGTTTTTAGGGAAAACGATAGACATAAGCGGACTTAAAGATTATATCGAAGCGAATCCGACAAAAGTAGGGCTAAAAGCCGAAGAACGCGTTGTCGAAGTTGAAATACCCGATGTCGGAGAAGAAAAACAAGTCAGAAAAGAGGACGGAACGCAAGTTATAATAAATAAAAGCGGCGTGATGTTTTCGTTCGATACGTCGGACGAAACCGCTTATTTTAACAAGTGGTATTCTTCCGCGTGTATGACAAAATGTTTGCTTGCCAAAGAAAAGTATAAGTTTGTGGACGCACTTAAAAATACGGTAGACGTGCCGACGGTGTTACTTTCCGAGCTTACCGATATCGTAGGTGCATATATCCCGAACGACGTATCCAAACAAGCGAAAAGACCATGTAAAATATTTATCGACGGCGGTAGACTGGCTACCGACAGAACGGACAACGTTTTAAGAACGGATAAAGATTTTTCGATAAAAATACTTGGCGAAATAGGCGGGAACGCCGAGTTTGCTTTACTCGATACTTCCGCGCTTCACTACTATTCAGCAGTAAACGTAAAAATGCCTTGCAATCAGCTTGGCGATACGTTTGGAATGCAGCTACTTACCGAAAGCGTTTTAGACGAAACGCGCTATAAAGAAATGGTAGAAGAAATTTTTGAGTATTACGTACAAAAAGATTTTGCCGACGACGTTGCAAAAGTGGTTTTGTTTACGGTCACCGCGTTGAAAGACTCTTCGTATTTTGGTAGAACTATTAGGGCGCTGTTTGAAAATACAAAAACTGTTGATGAAAAGATAGAAGTTGTATTAAAACTGAATAACGCCTTTACCAAGAATGCCGAGTGGGAAAACTATTTTGTATCGACGGCAAAAGAATTGTTTGAAGAAAGCGCAAGCGAGATAAAAATCGATAATGCGATTTATAAATCGTCGGTATTGAATCCGCTCAGAAAAGCACTCGGAGTGAACGATTTCGACTACGTTTCCGCCTTTGCGAAAGAAATGAAACAAACGGAAGACGACGATATTGTTTATGAAGCGCTTTTAAGCGCAGGCTTTACCGTTGACGCCGTTTTAAGCGTTGTGAACGTGGTGGCGGATTTTGCTGAGAAAGTTGTAAATAACGAAGAAATTTATTCGGAGTCCGATCTCGGTAACGCTTTTAATAATGTTAAACGGAATTTGTGGAAACTGAACGATATGCTCGGGATAGAGAGCCTTTCGGAGTATACGCTTAAAGACGATTATAACGAAGACGAATTTTTCAATGCTTACGCCACGCTTAATTCGGAGTGGAAATCGGTGGCAAAATACGAGAAATATGCGCCTAAATCCTATGCTGCAATCAGAAAGTTTATAGAGATTTACGAGCCGATTCACGATTTGTTGTCTATTGAGCGCAGCGCGTCTTCTCATCCCGAAAAAATTACGGAAAAATACGTTGACGAGCAGATTGCGCGCGGCAAATATAAAGACGCAATTTGCGATTTGTTCGTAAAACTTCAATACGATTTAAGAGATATGCTTAATACCGCACCTATGACGTCTGCACACGATTTACTCGTTATGGCAAAAGATAAAGGCATTCTCGACAGCAAGCAAGAATCCGAATTACATAAACTTCGTATGTGCAGAAACGGATTGCAACATCCGGAAAAGTCGCAAACACGTTTCGATAAAGAAACGATTGAAAATTGGCGCGATATAGTATTTGCCATAAAGGGGGAACGAAAATGAGTCATCAGGTACAAATAGACTACGAGGCGATAGCGATAAGATGCGAAAGCATTTGCGAAGTCGCCGAAAGACGGATTGCCGAACTCGACCAAATACTTTCGGACATAGAAAACGGCTCGCAAAGCTTACAGAATAGTCAGACGGCGGCATTACAACAATTGATTGTAGAAGAACGAGATTCTCTCGTTAGAAAAATCGAAAACTTAAAAGCGCAGGCAAAAGAAGTAGCGAAAAAAGGTGTTGTAAGCGGTGATAGCGACAGATTAAGACTGAATTCTGCCGATAACGTGGATAAAGCAGCGCAAGAATTACAAAATCAAGTAAACGAGTTGGCGGCCAAAAGATTAGTCGAAATGCGCGCGCTTTATCAAAGTTTACTTGAAAACAGTATCGAAGAAAATCAAAAAAGATTGAGGGATAAAGCAAACGGAGTCGGTACAATCCCTGCCGAGATCCAAAAACTTCTTGATTCCATTCAGGATGAAACGGAAAGGCAGTTTACTTACCTTGCATATCTGAAAAACGATACGCTTTTGGGCGATGATCTAATTAGAGCGGGCAGAGAACTCAAAAACGAAACTTATGAATCGCGTATCGAAAAAGAGCGAGAAAAAATTCGCCGCGAACTCGAAGCCGCAAGAGTTGAAAAGACTACCATCGATAAAGTCGTAACAGAGAATAAACCGCTTTCCGAAATAAGATCGGCGGCAACGGAAGAAATCGTAGGCGAAAAAATTCGTCAGAAATCGCTGAAAATCATAATGTCGGCGATAACCGCCCGCGGGTTTATCGTGGATAAAAAGAACATAAAAATCAAACGCGATACAAACGAAGTGATTTTGGTCGGACTGAAAGCAAGTGGCGAAAAAGCGGAATTCCGCGTGTTTTTGGATGGTAAATTTATTTACGACTTCCGTGGTTACGAAGGACAGGCGTGCCAAAAGGATATACAGCCTTTTCTGAACGATTTGGAAGAAGTTTACGGTTTACACGTTACCAAAACGCAGGAAATTTGGAGCAATCCCGATAAAATATCGTCTATGAAGTACCAAACGGTAAAAACGAACACAAATAAGAGGTGAAAATAATGGCATTACAAACAACGTTTAACAGGTTAAAACGCGAAGTCGGTATCAAAAGATGCGTGATACTCGACGGCAACGTCGGCGATGTGTATCTTAACGACAAAAAGCAAATCGTCGATCTGAAACAATATCTTACGGACATGCTCAAAGGTATGGAATACGACGACGTTTTGTATTGGGATCGTATCGACGGCATAGACGGAGATGTTTCAAGGCTTTCCGTTATCGATGAAGTCGAAGTTGAAGGCGACGCTTATTCCTTTGACGATGACGAAGAAAATCAACCGCAAGCGGAAGAAAAAACGGGAAGCGGTCAGTTCAAAGAACCCGCCGAGATTTTCAATATCGTATTCAAAAACTTGAAGAAGCCAAATAGAAAAACTGCTTTCGTGCTGAATTGGGCGGATTATCTCTTTTCAAGCGGCGGACAATTACCGCCCGACGAGAGAGAACTTATCACAATGCTCGGAAAAGCGATAAAAGATAAAAAAATGGAGTATTTGTCTGCCGAAGTAAACGAAAGCACGGTTATTCTCATTACGAGCAAACTTGCAATGTTCCCGATTTCTTTCTATCAGGGCAACCCCGAAGTCGCTTGTCTTACTCTTTCAAAACCCGACAGAGAAGAACGTGCTAAAATGATGGAAAAAATCGAGAGCGGATTTGACGTAAAACTCAAACCCGGAGAAACGCTCCTGACTTCGGACAAATTTAACGAATACGTCGATATGCTCGACGATTTTACCAACCGTGAAATCGTTCAGATGGCACGCCTTTCGAGAAAAGAAGGCAAAATGCCGTTCGAGCAGTTATACTTGCTGTTTAAGTACGGCGAAAAAGATAATCCTTGGGAAAAACTCGACTATAAGTCGGTTAAAAATATCAAAAAGATTTTAAGCGAACGTGTAGTCGGCCAGGAAGAGGCTATCGAAAAGATTGAAAAAGTCGTTGTTAAGGCTTATATGGGACTTACGGGAATACATAAATCGTCTTCTCGTTCCGCACCGAAAGGCGTGCTGTTTTTCGTCGGACCTACCGGCGTAGGTAAAACCGAACTTTCAAAGGCGCTTGCAAAATTCCTTTTCGGTGACGAACAGGCTTGTATTCGCTTCGATATGTCGGAATATGCACAGGAAAACAGTGATCAGAAACTTATCGGCGCGCCTCCGGGATACGTCGGTTATGAAGAAGGCGGGCAACTTACTAACGCCGTAAAAGAAAAACCGTTCAGCATAATTCTATTCGACGAAATCGAAAAAGCAGCAAAACCGAATCCGAGAATTCTGGATATTTTTCTGCAAATTCTCGAAGACGGCAGACTTACCGACAGCAAAGGCGAAACGGTTTATTTCAGCGAAAGCGTAATTATATTCACGTCAAATCTCGGAGCGTCAGAAGTATCGTCGAACGGTTCTAACGAAGAAGTGGCGGATGAGTTTATAAAAATCGTTAAAAACTATTTCGATAACGAAATCAAACGTCCCGAAATTCTCGGTCGTATCGGTTACAGCAATATCGTTCCGTTCAACTTCATCAAAGACAGAGAATTCAGCGTAAAAATCGCAAAATCGAAACTTCGTCCCGTTCAGAAAGCGATATCCGAAAAGTATCGTATCGACCTTGAATTTGAAGACGAACTTAAATTTATAGATTACGTTCTCGGCGGTGCGGACAGCAGCAAAGGCGGTCGCGATATTCTTAACGCCATCAACGATAAATTGCTTGACGAACTTGCTATGTTTATGTTTGAAAATAAAGAAGAATTGCCGTCGATGAAAGGCTCGAAAATCGTAGTAAAAACAACGAAAAACGGGCTTGAATTTGATTTTGACAATGATTAAGTTCAACGTTGCGAGTATAAATCGTTGTACGGAAACGGAAGGCCCGCACAAAAGATTATGTATATGGTTTCAGGGTTGCGATATTCGTTGCAACGAGTGTTGTAACTCTGATTGTCAGCCGTTTATCGCGCGTCATATTATGTCGCTCGACGATATTATTTCGGTAATTAAAAAGTCGATTGACGACTTTGGCATTGAAGGTGTAACGTATTCCGGCGGAGAACCTACTTGCCAACAAAACCTTCCGCTTTTAACCGACGAAATAAAAAAACTCGGGCTTGGCGTTATATCGTTTACGGGCAGAAAATACGAAGAAGTTTCAGACTTGCTTGCCAGCATAGACCTTGTGCTTGATGGCGAATACGTTTTGGAAGAAAAAGAAACAAAACGGCGCTTACTCGGCTCTGAAAATCAACGCATTTTATGCTTGACGGACAGATACAAAAATGATATTTCTTGGTTCGATATAGTAAAAAACGGTAAATCCGTGGAAGTGAATTTGTCTGACAAAATAGTGTTTAATGGAGATAAAATCTGATGGATAGAGTCGTTGTATATCAAAAAATGCGCGAACTTGAAGTTAAAATACATTATCATTTTAATGATATCGCGTGGCTTTCAAAGGCAATGAGATCGGAAAAAATAGAAGTTTCCGGAGAGGGAAAGAACCATAGCGAATACACTAACGACGGGCTTGCAACAATCGGCGATACCGTATTGAAATCCGTTATTGCCGATTATCTCTATCGGAAAGGAATAACTACAAAAGGTGAGATTACTCAGATAAAAAGTAAACTTGAAAACAATGAAGTTATGCATAATATTATGCTGAAATGCGGCTTGATCGGATATGCATACAATGCAAAACACTTCCAATCAGATGCAGGTGTTCCCGATCACGAAAAAGTTGTGAACAAAGGACACGATCCTTATATCGAAGCGATTGTCGGTGCGGTGTTTTACGATTCAAATTATGACACAACAAAGCGTTGGATATTAAAATGGCTTTTACCGCTTTTGTCGCAGTTTTCAAACGTAGTTATATGAGTACCGACATAGAAATAGACGGATGAATTTTGATAGTTTATCCGTCTAAAACTTTATATTAAAGGTTGTTTATAGTAAGTACATATTTCCTTTGCAGGTTCATTCGTCTACGCCAAATCGTCGTGCGGTTCACATTCAAAAGGCGTGTTACTTCAAGATAAGTAAGTCCTGCCATATAGGCACATAACGTTTCGTATTCCACGGCGGTCAGTTTCATCTTTGCTATAAGCCCGTCAACGGCTGTATAATCGTTTTTCTGCTCATCGTCGAGGATAAATCGGGTTCGTTTTTTCAGCTGTGGTGGAGATGAGGGGGGCGTAGCAAACAACGTTTGCGTAATAGCGAAGCAACGTCGCACACTGTGCTTTTGAAATTGCATTATCGGGGGCGATAACGCTCACTCTTTTGCTTGTGTGCTCCTTTTCCCCAAAAGTACAAAAGTATCTTTTGGGGACCCCTGAATATCGCAAAAGCGATCGTCTACGCTCAACGATTTGTTGCAAGCAACAATGCTACGCATTCGTGCGACAAATCGCACAATCGTTGGATATGTCCGCTGCGCTCGATTTCCGCAAATGCAAGCGCTTGCTTCTCTCTTCGCTTGCGGTCAGCCCGCAGGGGTTCAGTTGCAAGGCAACGCGTGCGATAGCACGCAGAATACCTTATGCAAATTAAAAAGACTCACGATTTCGTGAGTCTTTTTGGTGTACCATAAGGGAT
>OLGB01001660.1_pt1 | contig 25874 bp, 23 predicted proteins | sample 1605691 | NCBI WGS metagenome assembly OLGB01 (sample SAMEA3888925, study PRJEB22519) | human gut metagenome | biome: human gut; feature: human-associated habitat; material: faeces | place: Denmark | collected 2010 | reverse complement strand
TACTCAGCGGCATCGCGCAAAGCGCGAGCAAGATGGGGGTCGATCTGCGTCTGATGGCGCATATGAAGGAATTCGACGAACCGTTCGAGAGCGGACAGGTCGGTTCCTCCGCCATGGCATACAAGCGTAACCCGATGCGCAGCGAGCGGATTGTATCACTTTCCCGCTACATCATCAATTGTACCGGCAATACCGCGGATACCGCCGCCAATCAGTGGCTTGAGCGGACGCTGGACGACTCCGCGAACCGCCGAATTACGATACCGGAAACTTTCCTGGCTGCCGACGGCATCCTTTCGCTAGCGATCAACGTTATCACCGGGGGGACGGTCTACGACAAGGTTATGGCGAAGCATCTGCGGGAGGAACTGCCGTTCATCGCGACCGAGAACATCCTCATGGACGCGGTCAGCCGCGGTGGCGACCGGCAGGAATTGCACGAGATCATCCGGCAGTATTCTCAGGAGGCGGCAAAGGCTGTCAAGGCCGAGGGCAAGGAAAACAATCTGCTTTCACTGCTTCTCGCGGACGAACGCTTCGGTCTGACCGAGGAGAGTCTCGCGGCGGTACTCGATGTGCGCAAGTTCGTGGGCTGCGCGCCGCAGCAGGTGACGCGGTTCCTGGCGGACTATGTGCAGCCTGTTCTCGACGCGAACGCGGAGCTTGTGGGCGCGGAAGTTGAGATTAACGTATAGGCGCGGCAGGCAGGCAAAACCGCAAAAATTTCAAATGATTACAACGCTCTGCGCGCTGCTTTCGCAAGGCGCGTACGGCGAAATCCATAGAGCAATACCAGAGATATAAGGAGGTAGCACAATGTTAACAGCTGTGGTAGGAACAAACTGGGGTGATGAAGGCAAGGGCCGCATGGTCGACTACCTCACGGACCATTATGACGTGGTCGTCCGCTATCAGGGCGGCGGCAACGCGGGCCACACTGTGGTGAATGAAAAGGGCAAGTTTGCCCTGCACCTGCTGCCGAGCGGCATTTTCCGCGACGGCGTTGTCAACATTCTGGGCAACGGCGTGGCGCTGGACTGCGAAAACCTGCTCAAGGAGATGGAGACGCTGCGCGCCGCGGGCGTTATCATCACGCCGGAGAATCTGAAGGTCAGCGACCGCGCGTCGCTGCTGCTGCCCTGGCACCGCGAGCTCGACGCGCTCGAGGAAGCGCGCCTTGCCGACAAGAAGTACGGCTCGACCAAGCAAGGCATCGCGCCGTTCTATGGCGACAAGTACCAGAAAAAGACTGTGCAGGCGGGCGAGCTCCTGCACCCCGAGCACTTAAAGGAGCACCTTGCCGACCTTCTTGAGTGGAAGAACCTGATGCTCCAGAAGATCTACGGCGCAAAGGGCTACACGATGGACGAGCTCATGGCGTGGGTCAACACCTACTGCGGCGCCATCAAGCCCTACATCACCGACACCGGCCGTTTCCTGAGAAACGCGCAGAAGGAGGGCAAGTCCATCCTCTTTGAAGCCCAGCTCGGCGCGCTGCGCGACCTGGACTACGGCATCTATCCCTACACCACCTCCTCCAACCCCATCGCCGCCTACGCCCCCGTGGGCTCCGGCTATCCGGAGGCCAAGATCGAGAAGGTCGTGGGCGTGGTGAAGGCCTATTCCTCCTGCGTGGGCGAGGGCCCCTTCACCTGCGAGTGGTTCGGCGAGGAGGCGGAGAAGCTCCGCGAGGCCGGCGGCGAGTACGGCGCCAAGACGGGCCGCCCCCGCCGGGTGGGCCCCATCGACATCGTGGCCACCCGGTACGGCATCCAGTGCCAGGGCGCCACGGACATCGCCCTGACCAAGCTGGACGTGCTCAGTTATATGGATGAAATCCCCATCTGCGATCAGTACGAGCTGAACGGACAGGTCACCGACGACTTCCCCTTCCCCACCCTGCTGCCCGACGCCAAGCCGGTGATGAAAACCATGCCCGGCTGGAAGTGCGACATCTCCGGCGTGCGCAGGTGGGAGGATCTGCCCCAGGCCGCCCGGGACTATGTGGAGTACGTGGAGCAGGCCATCGGATGCCGCATCACCTACGTGTCCGTGGGCGCGGAGCGGGAGGCCATCATCATCCGGTAATGATTGGAGGGGGAGCAGGCTCCCCCTCCAACTCCCCCACCACCAGTGACATCGGTCACTGGTGAACGCGCCCAAGGCGCTTGAGTCAAAGAGTTTTCGGCAGGCGCAGAAGGTGAATTGCCCCCTCAAGGGGCAAGAGAAGCCCCTCTGGAGGGTGTCCTGCCGAAAACAAATTCAACTTTCTTTCGCCTCCGGCGAAATGCAACGCACTCTCTGGAGGCACCCGACCGGGTGCCTCCTTACTTTTGAACACAAGAAAGGTGGATCTTTTCATGTCCAAAGACCGTTACGAGTCCCCCCTGGCGTCCCGCTACGCCTCGGAGTACATGCTGCACCTGTTCTCCGCCGACATGCGCATCCAGACCTGGCGGCGGCTGTGGGTGGCCCTGGCCCGGGCGGAGCACGCCCTGGGCCTGCCCGTCACCGCGGAGCAGGTGGCAGAGCTGGAGGCCCACGTCACCGACATTGACTTCGACGCCGCCGCCCGCCGGGAGAAGGAGGTCCGCCACGACGTCATGGCCCACGTGTACGCCTACGGCCTGGCCGCCCCCTCCGCCGCCGGCATCATCCACCTGGGCGCCACCAGCTGCTATGTCACCGACAACGCGGACCTGGTACTCTACCGCGAGGGCCTGCGGTATCTGCGGGGAGAGCTGCTGTCCGTGATGGCGAACCTCTCCAAGTTCGCCCGGCAGTACAAGGCCACCCCCACCCTGGGCTACACCCACTATCAGCCCGCCCAGCTGGTCACTGTGGGCAAGCGGGCCACCCTCTGGATGCAGGACCTCGTCAGCGACCTGGAGGAGCTGGACTTCGTGCTGGAGAGCATCCCCTTCCTGGGCTGCCGGGGCACCACCGGCACCGAGGCCAGCTTTATGGACCTGTTCGAGGGCGACGGGGACAAGGTCGACGAGATGAACCGGATGATCGCCGCCGAGTTCGGCTTCGACCGGTGCTTTGCGGTGTGCGGCCAGACCTACCCCCGGAAGATGGACAGCCGCATCCTCAACTGCCTTTCCTCCATTGCCCAGAGCTGCTACCGCATGGCAAACGACATCCGCCTGCTCCAGCACGACCGGCAGGTGGAGGAGCCCTTCGAGAAGAATCAGATCGGGTCCTCCGCCATGGCCTACAAGCGCAACCCCATGCGCTCCGAGCGGATCTGCTCCCTGTCCCGCTACCTGATGACCGACGCCCTGAACGCCCCCTTCACCGCCTGCGTCCAGTGGCTGGAACGGACGCTGGACGACTCCGCCATCCGCCGGATCTCTCTGCCGGAGGGCTTTCTCTGCGCCGACGCCATTTTGCGTCTTGCCCAGAACGTCACCGACGGGCTCCACGTCAACGAGAAGGTGGTGGAGGCCACCGTGCGGGAGTACCTGCCCTTCATCGCCACGGAGAACCTAATGATGGAGGCCGTCAAGCGGGGCGGCAACCGCCAGGAGCTCCACGAGATCATCCGCCAGTGCTCCATGGCCGCCACCGCCCGGATGAAGGAGGGCGAGAAGTGCGACCTGCTCTCCCGCCTGGCCGCCCAACCCGCCTTCGGCATGACCGAGGCGGAAATGGCGGCGGTGCTGACCCCCGCCGCCTACATCGGCCGCTGCCCGGAGCAGGTGGACGCCTTCCTCGCCCGGGTGGAGCCCCTGCTTGCCGGCGCCTCCGCGGAGAAGGCGGAGATCAACCTCTGAGTTCTCCCGTCCGTATGCCCGCCGGGAACGGCTGCTTTTCTCGGAAAGACAGCCGTCCCCGGCGGTTTTCGCCTATTTTTTGGAATTGGCAGAGAACTTTTTCATTTTGCAGCCGTTTCATTTTGTCGGATCTGTCATTGACAGCGGGCGGTCCGCGATGGTACACTCCATCCATAATTTCATTTTCGGCAAAGGCGTCGATGGAGAAAAGTACCGCGGACGTTCCGTTTCAGTGAGCGGGGGACAGTGGAAACCCCGTAACAAAGAATCCGCGGGAAGAACACTCCGTAGCTGCAATCTGAACGCGGGACCTCCGCCAGTAAGTGCGACGAGTTGTGATCGTTACCTCACACGGGCTTGTTGGAGCCTTGAAGGTGGTCCCCCTGGGGGACAAATTAGGTGGCACCGCGGATCGCAGCTATTCGTCCTAAAATTTTTAGGATGTAGCTGCGCTTTTTGTTTTTGGAGGTGCTGTTTATGTGTTCCATCATGGGTTTTTCCCGCAAGACCCTGACCCCCGAGGAGATCCGCCCTTATTTCGACCGCACCCTCTCCCGTGGTCCCGACATGTCCCGGATCGTGGAGACCCCCAACGGGTACCTGTGCTTCCACCGGCTGGCCATCATGGGATTGACCGAGGCGGGGATGCAGCCGTTCCAGCTGGGCGGGGACTATGTGGTGTGCAACGGCGAGCTCTACGGCTTCCGCCCCCTGAAGCGGCAGCTGGAGCAGCAGGGCTACACCTTCCGCAGCGGCAGCGACTGCGAGATCCTGCTGCCGCTTTGGCGGGAATACGGCCTGGAGATGTTCGCCCGGCTGGACGCAGAGTTCGCCCTGGTGCTCTACGACGGCGCCACCGGCTCCCTGGTGGCCGCCCGGGACCCCATCGGCATCCGCCCGCTGTACTACGGCTACGACCGCGCCGGTGCCATCGTGTTCGCCAGCGAGCCGAAAAACCTGGTAGGCCTGTGCCGCAAAGTCTTCCCCTTCCCCCCGGGCTACTACTACGCCCAGGGCAAGTTCGTCCGCTACGCCGACCCCGCCGCCGTGGCCGGGGACTATGTGACCGGCGATCTGGACACCATCTGCCGCGAGATCCGCAACCGGCTGATTGCCGCCGTGGATAAGCGGCTGGATGCCGACGCCCCCCTGGGCTTCCTGCTCTCCGGCGGGCTGGACTCCTCCCTGGTCTGCGCCATCAGCTCCGTCATTCTGGGCAAGAAGATCCGCACCTTCGCCATCGGCATGGACACCGACGCCATCGACCTCAAGTACGCCCGGGAAGCCGCCGACTTCATCGGCGCCGACCACACGGAGGTATACATGACCCGGGACGAGGTGATCGCCGCGCTGCCGGAGGTCATCAAGCTCTTAGGCACCTGGGACATCACCACCATCCGGGCCAGCATGGGCATGTACCTGTGCTGCAAGGCCATCCACCGGGATACCGACATCCGGGTGCTGCTGACCGGTGAGATCAGCGACGAACTCTTCGGCTACAAGTACACGGACTTCGCCCCCAGCCCCGCCGCTTTCCAGCAGGAGGCGCAGAAGCGGATCTCCGAACTGCACATGTACGACGTGCTGCGGGCGGACCGGTGCATCTCCGTCAACTCCCTGGAGGCCCGGGTCCCCTTCGGCGATCTGGACTTCGTACGGTATGTCATGTCCATCGACCCGGCGCTGAAGATGAACACCTACCACATGGGCAAGTACCTGCTGCGCCGGGCCTTCGAGAAGGACCATCTGCTGCCGGAGTCCATCCTCTGGCGCCAGAAGGCCGCCTTCTCCGACGCCGTGGGCCACTCCATGGTGGACGATCTGAAAGCCTACGCCGAACAGCGCTACACCGACACCCAGTTTGAGCAGCTCTCCCGGAAGTACGATTACTGCCGTCCCTTTACCAAGGAGAGCCTGCTGTACCGGGAGCTGTTCGAGCAAGTTTACCCCGGCCAGGCGGCCATGATCCGGGACTTCTGGATGCCCAACCGGGCCTGGAAGGGCTGCGACGTGGCGGACCCCTCCGCCCGGGTGCTGTCCAATTACGGAGCCAGCGGCCTGTAAGAGGCTGATTTTCGGAAGTATTACCTATTGCGTTCCGGCGATTTTATGATAGGATACCATTAGAACAATAGGAGGAATCAACTATGAGTACCACTCTGAAGCTTCCCGAGCTGTTCGGCAGCCTGGTTTTCAACGAGGAGACCATGAAGGAGCGCCTGTCCACCGCGTCCTACCAGGCGTGGAAGAAGTGCATCGTGGACGGCACCTCCCTGGACATCTCCACCGCCAATGAGATCGCCGAGGCCATGAAGCAGTGGGCCGTAGAGAAGGGCGCCACCCACTATACCCACTGGTTCCAGCCCATGACCGGCGTCACCGCGGAGAAGCACGACAGCTTCATCACGCCTGTGGGCGGCGGCAAGATCATCATGGAGTTCTCCGGCAAGGAGCTGGTCCGGGGCGAGCCCGATGCCTCCTCCTTCCCCTCCGGCGGCCTGCGGGCCACCTTCGAGGCCCGGGGCTACACCGCCTGGGACCCCACCTCTTTCGCCTTTATCAAGGAGGGGAGCCTGTGCATCCCCACCATCTTCTGCTCCTACTCCGGTCAGGCCCTGGACAAAAAGACGCCGCTGCTGCGGTCCATGGATGAGCTCAGCCGCCAGGCGGTTCGCATCCTGCGGCTCTTCGGCGATACGGAGACCAAGCGGGTCACCGCTCAGGTGGGCCCCGAGCAGGAGTACTTCCTCATCGACAAGGAGCTTTACAAGCAGCGGGAGGACCTGCGCTTCTGCGGCCGGACTCTCTTCGGTGCCAAGCCCCCCAAGGGCCAGGAGCTGGAGGACCATTACTTCGGCGCCATCCGCCCCCGGGTGGCCGCCTACATGAAGGACCTGGACGAGACGCTGTGGGCCCTGGGCGTGCTCAGCAAGACCAAGCACAACGAGGTGGCCCCCTCCCAGCACGAGATGGCCCCCATCTACACCGACGCCAACAGCGCCTGCGACCAGAACCAGCTGGCCATGGAGGTCATGAAGAAGGTGGCCGACCGCCATGGTCTGGTGTGCCTGCTCCACGAAAAGCCCTTTGCCGGCGTCAACGGCTCCGGCAAGCACGACAACTGGTCCATGTCCACCGACACCGGCAAGAACCTCTTCAAGCCCGGCTCCACCCCCCGGCAGAACGCCCAGTTCCTCCTGTTCCTGGCGGCCTTTGTCAAGGGCGTGGACGACTACCAGGACTTCCTGCGGGCCACCGTGGCCTTCCCGGGCAACGACCACCGTCTGGGCGCCCAGGAGGCGCCGCCGGCCGTGCTGTCCATCTTCCTGGGCGACGAGCTGGGCGCGGTGGTGGAGTCCATCATCCACGACACGGAGTTCAAGGAGGCCGGCAACCGGACCCTGGAGATCGGCGTCGACGTACTTCCCGCCATCCGCAGCGACAACACCGACCGCAACCGCACCTCCCCCATGGCCTTCACCGGCAACAAGTTCGAGTTCCGGATGCTGGGCTCCTCCCAGTCCATCTCCGGCCCCAACATCGCCCTGAACACCATCATGGCCGAGCAGCTCCAGCAGTTCGCCGACGAGCTGGAGAAGTCCCAGGACTTCCAGGCGGATCTGCAGAAGCTGATCAAGCGGGTCTTTACGGAGCACCGGCGCATCATCTTCAACGGCAACGGCTACGACGACGCCTGGATCGCCGAGGCGGAGAAGCGGGGCCTTTCCAACCTGGTGTCCACCGTGGACGCCCTGCCCGCCTATACCGCGCCCAAGAACGTGGCGCTGTTCACCAAGCACGGCATCTACACCAAGGAGGAGATCGCCGCCCGGGCGGAGATCCACATGGAGAATTACACCACCGTCATCTCCATCGAGGCCAACACCATGGCGGACATGATCCGGCATCAGATCCTCCCCGCCGTGTCCCGGTACGGCGCGGACCTGTGCCGCCGGGCTTCGGAGAAGAGTTCCTGCGGCGTCAGCTGCCAGTTCGAAAAGGACACCGCCGCCAAGGTCGGCGCCCTGACCGATGCCCTGGCCGACGCCTGCGGCCGGCTGGAGCAGGCCGTGGCCCAGATCCCTGCCGAGAGCATGCAGGCCATGGTCTACTGCCACGACACCCTCATTCCCCTGATGGCCGAGGCCCGGGCTGCCGCCGACAAGCTGGAGACACTGACCGACGCCTCCTACTGGCCCTTCCCCGTGTACAGCGATCTGATGTTCTACGTCTGATCCCGGAATATACAGCAGGACCCCGGCCAATGGCCGGGGTCCTGCTTTTCTTTTGGGATATGGCGCCCCGCCTCTTACAGCAGCGCCTCGAAAAACAATGCCGCCACGGCGGTGATGATGCCGCACATGCCGATGGCCAGGCCGCTCATGGCCCCCTCGGTCTCGCCCATCTCCAGGGCCTTGGCAGTGCCCATGGCGTGGCTGCACGCGCCGATGCCCAATCCCACTGCCACCGGATCCTTCACCCGGAACAGCTTCACCAGGAAGGGAGCCGTCAGATTGCCCAGGATACCGGTGACGATCACCGCCGCCACGGTGATGGAGACGATGCCGCCGTGGCCCTCGGACACCGCAGTGGCGATGGGGGTGGTCACGGACTTGGGCAGCAGGGAGGCGGTCATGGCCGCGTCCAGGCCGAACAGGCGGCTCATCACCAGGATGCTGCCCACGGACACCACCACGCCGGTCAGGCACCCCACCAGCACCGGCAGCCAGTTCCGCTTGAGCAGGTCCTTTTTGGCGTAGATCGTCACCGCTATACAGGCAGTGGCGGGTCCCAGGAACATATTGATGACGCTGCCGCCCTCGTAATAGGCCTCGTAGGGAATGTGGAACAGCGTCAGCACCGCGATCAGCAGCGCCACGGAGACGATCATGTTGTTGCAGATCACCAGGCCCGTCCGCTTCTGGGCCTGGACGCCCAGCCAGTAGGCCAGCACCGTCAAGGCGATGCCGAAGAAGGGGGACTCCAACAGCGCGCTCATCCCTGCTCCTCCTCTCTCCGGCCCGTCAGCCGGACGGTCAGCCGAACGGCGGCCACGGTGGCGCCGTAGGTCAGCACCATGGACACCACACAGATGGTGAAGAAGGCGGCGGCGTTCTCCCAGATGATCCCGGCGTAATTCATGATGCTGACGGACACCGGCACAAAGAAAAAGCCCAGGTTTCCCAGCAGAAAGTCCGCCTTCTCCCGGATATGGTCCACTTTGATGACCCGGGTCAGCAGCAGCAACAGCAACAGCAGCAGGCTGATGACGCTGGCGGGAAAGGGGATCGGCAGCACCTGTTCGATGCACTGGCTCACCCAGTACAGGCCGAACACCACGCCGATCTGCAGCAGGATTTTCATGGGCACTCCACTCCTTTTTGCGGTCATTTTCTCCCATTCTACGGACCCGGTCCCGGGAAGTCAAACACAACGGCGTCCCCCTCCCCCACTTTTGGCAAAAGACAACAAGACCGCCTCCGGCACGGGAGGCGGTCTTGTCCACTTTTTTACAGGTTCTTTACAGCGGCAGCCAGCTCCGCCCGGAAGTCCGGGTGGGCGATGGCGATGAGGGCCCGGGCACGCTCCAGAGCGCTCTTGTACTTCAGGTCCGCCACGCCGTACTCTGTCACCACGTACTGCACCCAGGTCCGGGGCGTGGTGACCACGCTGCCGGGAGCCAGCTGCGGCACGATTTTGGAGTGGAGCTGTCCGGCCTTGTCTTTGTAGCTGGAGCGCAGGGCCAGGATGCTCTTGCCCCCCGGGGACCACTGAGAGCCGATGACCCACTCCAGCTGACCGCCGGTGCCGGAGTACTGACAGCTGCCCACGGTCTCGGCGTTGGCCTGGCCCGTCAAGTCGATCTCCAGTACGTTGTTGATGGACACCACATTGCGGTTTTGAGCGATGACCCGGGAGTCGTTGACGAAGTCGATCTCCTTCTGGCAGAAGGCAGCGTTTTCCCGGGCAAAGTCCCACAGGGACTGTCCCCCCACCAGATGGGCACAGACGGTGCGGCCGGTGCAGACCTCCTTGCGGCTGTTGTTCACCACCCCGGCCTTCATCAGCTCCATGATGCCGGTGCTCAGCACCTCTGTCTGCACTCCCAGGTCCCGCTTCCCGGCATAGACCAGATTCTCTCCGACCGCGTTGGCCAGGCCCCCCAGGCCCAGCTGCAGGCAGGCACCGTCAGGTACCATGTCAGCGATGTATCCGGCGATGCGCCGGTCCGCCTCATTACCGGGGACGGCGGCAGTCTCCACCAGAGGGCCGGAGGTCTCGATGATGCCGTCCACCTCCGAGACGTGGAGCTTGGTGTGGAAGGGCCCGTCGCTTTCGATATAGGGCATGTCGGGATGGACCTCCGCCAGCACCAGCTCGCACTGCTCCAGAAGCCGCCGGTTCAGACAGGTGCCCCAGATGGACCGGCTCATCCAGCCGTTCTCATCCGGCGGCGAGCAGGTGAGCACCGCCGCCCGGGGATGCCGGGAGAGAAGCCAATCCGGCGTCTGGCTCAGATGGGTGGGCACATAGTGGACGTTGCCCATAGGGGCCAGGGTCCGCTCCACGCCGAAAAAGTTGGTGTTATAGGTCACATGGTCCGCGCACTCCGGCGTCAGCAACCGGGTGCCCGCGGGAATGAAGTGGGCGTCCACCTCAACGTGACCCCCCTGTGTCCGCAGGCGCTCAGCCAGGGCGGCGTCCAGCTCCCGGGGCCAGTTGGCCATGGCGGAAAAGGCCAGCACGTCCCCGTCCCGGATCAGGGCGGCGGCCTCCGCCCCGGTCATTTGAAGGGCCCGATATTGCTCCCGCCAGGTGCCGCGGCCGGCGCAGCGGCCCCGACGGCGGGGCTTCAACTCTTCCATGATACATCCTTTCCGCCGGGCATCCCGGCTGTCTGATTTTCACATGCCTGCTCATTTTAATCCATATCCTGACATTTCTGCAACAGTTTTGCCCGAATTTTGCGGATTTTTTTCATATTTTCCCTTGCATCCCGCCCTATGAGCGTGCTATACTGTGCCCGTTGAAGTACTTTCTGGAGGTGCCGCCTTGCAAAAACGCAGCCACAAGCTCCTGGCCTCCTCTCTCCTGGAGAGCGTGGATGGTTTCCGGGCCCGGCGATTCGAACTCGCCTTTCTCTTTGGTTCCTTTCAGCCGGACTGCAACCCCCTGACCTATCTCAAGGGTTCCATCCGGGCCTACAAGTTCCGGGGACATAACTATTCCAACTCCCGCCGGTACATCGAGCGGCGTATCCGCCGCCTCCAGGCCCGCCGCCGCTGGACCATGTGGCAGTATTATACCCTGGGCAAGCTCACCCACTACCTGGCCGACGCCTTCACCTATCCCCATAACGAGCACTACCCCGACCCGCTCCTGTGCCACCACCAGTACGAGACGGACCTGCGGGCCTATCTCCAGGAGTACCTGGCGGAGCGGACGGTGCGGCGCAAGCAGTTCCGGGCCAACGTGGCCGAGTCCATTGCCCAGCTCCACGACTATTACCGCCAGTCCGCCGCCGATCAGCGGATGGACGTCCAGTTCATTCTGGAGGCCACCAGCCTGCTCATGGCCGGCTGCCTGCCCGGCGCGGCGCTGGCCCCGGTGCAGGTCCGGCAGGCTGCCTAATCGGCCCAGCCGGGCAGAATTGGATTTTGTAGGAATTTACAGTTTCCATTTCTTTTGGGAAGTGTTATGCTTTAAACATCTAAAGACCAGTGAGGACAACGCCATGACCATGATCGCCCGCGCAGCCGAATACCGCTACTTTAGCTTTACCTACTTTTACGGTAAGGCTTATTTCGGTTTGGCTGAACACGTGGGCGCGTAACAAGGGCATTGTCAGAAACTGTCAGTGCATCACGACCCGCAGCCGGACCGGCTGCGGGTCTTTTTTCATTCCGATCCCATTGATACATTGTATTTGTTTAGGAGGAAACACACCATGATCGTCGTACTGAAACACAACCCCAACCGTGACCAGCTGGAGAGCCTGATCGCCTGGCTCCAGGAGAAGGGCATCACCATCCACACCAGCATCGGCGAGGCCCACACCATCCTGGGCCTGGTGGGCGACACCTCTGCTCTGGACATTGACCTGATCGCCGCGCTGGACATCGTGGAGGACGTCAAGCGGGTCCAGGAGCCCTACAAGAACGCCAACCGCAAGTTCCACCCGGAGGACACCGTGGTGAAGGTTGGCGATACCCAGATCGGCGGCGGCACGTTGACCATCATGGCCGGTCCCTGCTCCGTGGAGAGCGAGGAGCAGGTGGTGGCCATCGCCAAGGCCGTGAAGGCCAGCGGCGCCACCATGCTGCGGGGCGGCGCCTTCAAGCCCCGCACCTCCCCCTACTCCTTCCAGGGCCTGGGCGCCACGGGTCTGGAGTATCTGAAGGTAGCCCGGCAGGAGACGGGCCTGCCCATCGTGACCGAGCTGATGGACCTGAGCCAGCTGCCCCTGTTCAAGGACGTGGACGTTATCCAGATCGGCGCCCGGAACATGCAGAACTTTGACCTTCTCAAGGCCGTGGGCCATCAGGACAAGCCCGTCATGATCAAGCGGGGCATGTCCGCCACCTATGAGGAGTGGCTTATGAGCGCCGAGTACGTCATGGCCGGCGGCAATGAGAACGTCATCCTCTGCGAGCGGGGCATCCGCACCTTCGAGAGCTACACCCGCAACACGCTGGACCTGGCCGCCATTCCCGTGCTGCGCAAGCTGACCCACCTGCCCATCATCATCGATCCCAGCCATGCCACCGGCAAGAGCTGGCTGGTGGAGCCCCTGGCCCTGGGCGCCGTGGCCACCGGCGCCGACGGCCTCCAGATCGAGGTCCACAACGACCCGGCCCACGCCCTGTGCGACGGTCCTCAGTCCCTGCGGCCCGAGGTGTTCGATCCCCTGGCCAAGAAGCTTTTGAAGCTCCACGCCACCATGAAGGAACTGGAGGGATAAGCCATGAAAGTCGGCATCGTCGGCCTGGGCCTCATCGGCGGGTCCATGGCCAAGAGCATCAAGACCCGCACCGCCCACACGGTCTACGGCATCGACCTGGACCACGAGACCATGACCATGGCCCGGATGTGCGGCGCCATCGATGCGCCCCTGACGGATGAGAACCTGCCCGCGTGCGACCTGGTGCTGGTGGCCATCCGGCCCGGCGCCGCCGTGGCGTGGGTCCAGGCCCACGCGGACAAGATCGCCAAGAGCGCCATCCTGGTGGACCTGTGCGGCGTCAAGCGCACGGTGGTGGAGGCCCTGGCCCCCATCGCCGAGGCCCACGGCTTCGCCTACATCGGGGGCCACCCCATGGCGGGCAAAGAGCGGGGCGGCTTCACCGCCGCCAGCGACGACCTGTACGTGGGCGCGTCCATGATCCTGACCCCCGACAAGCGGACGGACATGATGCTGCTGGAGACGCTGAAGGCCTTCTTCCTGGACATCGGCTTCGCCGGGCTCACCTTCTCCACCCCGGAAGAGCACGACCGCATCATCGCCTTCACCTCCCAGCTGGCCCATATCACCTCCAGCGCCTACGTCAAGTCCCCGGAGGCCCAGAAGCGCCGCGGCTTCTCCGCCGGCAGCTTCCAGGACATGACCCGTGTGGCCCGGCTGGACGAGGACATGTGGACGGAGCTGTTTCTGGACGACGCCGACTACCTCACCGGCGAGCTGGAGGTGCTGATCCGGCACCTGACCGAGTATCTGGACGCCCTGAAAGCAGGAGACGCCGACGCCCTGCGGGCGCTCCTGCGGGAGGGCCGGGAGAAAAAGGCCACCGCCGGCGGCAACTGACCCCACAAGAATGAGAAAGGGAGTTTTCCCATGGCTGATACCATCCAAGTGATCCCCGTGGGCACGGTCCCGCCCTATCAGGTGACCATCGGACCGGGCCTGCTGGCCCAGTGCGGCGGGCGTCTGCGGGACGTGCTGTCCCCCTGCCGCGCCGCGGTCGTCGCCGACACCACCGTGGCGCCCCTGTACCTCCGCACCGTCACGGAGAGCCTGCGCCAGGCGGAGTTCGCCGTCAGCACCTTTACCTTCCCGGCGGGGGAGGCCCGGAAGAACCTCTCCACCCTGTCGGACATCCTGGAGTTCCTGGCCCGGGAGCATCTGACCCGGACCGACTGCGTGGTGGCCCTGGGCGGCGGCGTGGCGGGCGACATGGCGGGCTTCGCCGCCGCCGTGTACCTGCGGGGCATCCGGTACGTCCAGATCCCCACCACCCTGCTGGCCGCCGTGGACTCCTCCGTGGGCGGCAAGACCGCCATCGATCTGGCCGCCGGAAAGAACCTGGCCGGGGCCTTCCTCCAGCCCGCCGCGGTGCTCTGCGACACGGACTGCCTGTGCACGCTGCCAGCCGACATCTTTGCCGACGGCGCCGCCGAGGCCATCAAGACCGGGGTCCTGTGCGACGAGTCCCTCTTCGCCCTCTTCGAAGACGGCACCCTCACCGCCGACCCGGCGGCCGTCATCGCCCGGTGCGTCACCTACAAGGCCGGCGTGGTGGAGCGGGACGAGAAGGAGCAGGGAGAGCGGAAGCTCTTAAACCTGGGCCACACCGTAGGCCACGCCATTGAAAAGTGCAGCCAGTACGCCATTCCCCACGGCCACGCCGTGGCGGCGGGCCTGGCCGTCATCGCCCGGTCCGCCGAGCGTCTGGGCTGGACCGACGGCCCCATCGCCGGCCGCATCGCCGCGTGTCTGACGAAAAACGGCCTGCCCACGGGCACGGCCTATCCGCCCCAGGCCCTGGCGGAGGCGGCCCTGGCCGACAAGAAGCGCGCCGGGGGCGAGATCACCCTGGTGATCCCCCGGCGCATCGGAAACTGCGGCCTGCGGAAGATGCCGGTGGAGGACCTGCTGCCGGTGATCCAGGCGGGATGGGAGGCGTAAATGGACCTTCAGATCACTCCGAAAAAGCTCTCCGGCACCGTGACACCGCCGCCCAGCAAGTCCCAGGCCCACCGGCTGGCGATCGCCGCCGTCCTGTCGAACGGAATCAGCACCGTCCGGGGCGTGGCCATGAGCCAGGACGTGGAGGCCACCCTCCGGTGCCTGACGGCCCTGGGCGGCCGCTGGCGGGAGACCGCCCCCGGCGTGCTGGAGATCACCGGCACCGGCGGCCGCCGGACCGGGGCGGACCTGCCCCTGCTGGACTGCGGGGAGAGCGGCTCCACCCTGCGCTTCTTCATCCCCATCGCCCTGGCGGCGACGGGCGGCGGCGTGTTCACCGGCCGCGGCCGGCTCATGGAGCGGCCCCAAGGCCCCTACTTTGACCTGTTCCGGGAAAAGGGCATCTTTTTTGAGCAGAAGGACGGCGTCCTCACCGTCCGGGGCCGGCTGACTCCGGGGGAGTACCGCCTGGCGGGCAACGTCTCCAGCCAGTTCTTCACCGGCCTCCTGTTCGCCCTGCCTCTGCTGGAGGGGGACTCCGTTCTGATCCCCACCACGCGCCTGGAGAGCGTGGGCTACATCAACATGACCCGGGAGGCCATGGCGCTGGCCGGTGTCCACACCCAGTGGCGGGAGGGCAGCACCCTGTTCATCCCCGGGAACCAGCGCTACCAGCCCCTTGAGGCGGCGGTGGAGGCCGACTGGTCCCAGGCGGCCTTCTGGTACGCCGCCCAGGGCCTGGGCAACGCCGTGACCATTGCGGGATTGAACCCCAAATCCATCCAGGGGGACCGGGTCATGGCCAGCTTTGCCGAAATGCTGCGGGGAGAACCTTTACACGGCGGCGTCACGGCGCCCATCTGGGGTCCCGCCTCCGCCGCGCCCGCCCGGCCGGATCGGCAGATCCCGGCGCGGCCCGGCTGGTCCACTCCCTGCGTTGGCAGCGTCAGCCTGCCCCTCACCCACTGCCCGGACCTGGCGCCGCCGCTTGCGGCCTGGGGGGCCCTGCTCAACGGGGACCTCTATCTCAAGGACGCCGGGCGGCTGCGGATCAAGGAGAGCGACCGGCTGGCCACCATCACCGCCGCCCTGCGGGCCCTGGGAGCCGACGTGACCGAGGAGCCGGAGCGGCTCATCATCATCGGAAAGCCCTCCCTGCCCGGCGGCACCGTGGACTGCGCGGGCGACCACCGCATCGCCATGATGGCGGCCATCGCCGCCACCGGCTGCACGGGCCCGGTGACGCTGCTGGGCGCGGAGTGCGTGAAAAAATCCTACCCGGATTTCTGGGAGGTCTACCAATCCCTGGGAGGTGAGATCCATGTCCTCTGAGTTCGGACACCTTTTGAAGATCAGCGTGTTCGGCCAGTCCCACGGAACGGCCATCGGCGTGGTGGTGGACGGCCTGCCCGCGGGCGAGGCCGTGGACCTCACCGAGCTGCAAGCCTTTCTGGACCGGCGGAAACCGGGGAAGAACCCCCTCTCCACCGCCCGGAAGGAGGCCGACGCACCCACGTTCTTATCGGGTCTTGAAAACGGGATGACCTGCGGCGCGCCGCTGTGCGCCGTCATCCAAAACGGCGACCAGCACTCCGGGGACTACGCCGGGCTTACCGACACCCCCCGCCCCGGCCACGCGGACTACACCGCCGCCGTGAAGTGGGGCGGCCATGCGGACATGCGGGGCGGCGGCCACTTCTCCGGCCGGCTGACGGCGCCCCTTTGCATTGCGGGCGGCATCGCCAAGCAGATCCTGGCCCGCCGGGGCGTTTTCGTGGGCGCCCACTTAAAAGAAGTGGCCGGGATCCCCGACGCGCCCTTCCCCCTGCGTCCCTCGGCGGAGCTGTTTCAGGAGGTGGCCGCCAAGGCCTTCCCGGTGCTGGACGACGGCGCCGGAGAGCGGATGCGAGCCGCCATCCTGGCGGCCCGGGAGGACCTGGACTCCGTGGGCGGCATCGTGGAGTGCGCCGCCACCGGCCTGCCCGCCGGGCTGGGAGATCCCATGTTCGACGGGGTGGAGAACCGCCTGGCGGCGGCCCTCTTCGGCATCCCCGCCGTGAAGGGGCTGGAGTTCGGCGCGGGCTTTGACGCCGCCCGGCTCCGGGGCTCCGAGAACAACGACCCCTTTGTCCTGGACCACGGCGCTGTGGCCGCGGAGTCCAACCGGGCCGGGGGCATCCTGGGAGGCATCACCACCGGGATGCCGCTCCTTCTGCGGGCGGCCTTCAAGCCGACGCCGTCCATCGCCCGGCCGCAGAGGACCGTGCGGCTGTCCACCATGGAGGAAACTGATCTGGAGATCCGGGGCCGTCACGACCCCTGCATCGCCCACCGGGCCGTCCCGGTGGTGGAGGCGGTCACCGCCGCCGTGCTGTTAGATTTATTATTGGAGGGTAATCATGGAACTTTCTGAGATCCGCACGAAAATCGACGCCGTGGACGACCAGCTGCTGGAGCTGTTCCTCCAGCGGATGCAGCTGTCCGACGAGGTGGCCGCCTACAAGAACGAGCACCGCCTGCCCATCCTCAACAAGCAGCGGGAGCGGGAGATCCTTGCCAAGGTCACGGAGAAGTCCGGTGACAAGGAGCGCTACGCCTATCACCTCTTCTCCACCCTCTTTGAGCTGGCCCGGTCCCGGCAGGCGGAGCTGATCGACGCCCCCACCCATGTGGAGGCCCAGGTGAAAGCCTCCCTGGCCGCCGGCGGCGAGGTGTTCCCCCAGACGGGCCTGGTGGCCTGCCAGGGCGTGGAGGGCGCCAACTCCCAGGTGGCCTGCGACCGCATCCTGCCCCGGGGCAACATCGTCTACGTCAAGACCTTCCAGGCCGTGGCCTCCGCCGTGGAGTCGGGCCTTTGCAAATTCGGCGTGCTGCCCATCGAGAACAGCTCCAACGGCTCCGTGAGAGCGGTCTATGAGCTGCTCCAGGACCACAAGCTGTCCGTGGTGCGCTCCACCCGCCTGTGCATCCGCCACGAGCTGCTGGCCCTGCCCGGCGCCAAGCTCTCCGACATCACGGAGATCTACTCCCACGAGCAGGCCATCGGCCAGTGCAGCCGCTTCCTGACAGGCCTCAACGGCGTGCGGGTGGTGCCCTGTGACAACACCGCCGCGGCCGCCCAAATGGTGGCCGAGCGGGGCGACAAGCACGTGGCCGCTATCTCCTCCCACCCCTGCGCCGTCCTGTACGGCCTGGAGTGCCTGAAGGACGACATCCAGGACAGCGACAACAACTACACCCGCTTTTTCTGCGTGGCCAAGGACCCGGTGATCTACGCCGGCGCCAACCGCATCAGCCTCATCATCGCCTGCGAGAACAAGCCCGGCGCCCTGTACGACATCCTCTCCAAGCTGGCGGCCCTGGGCATCAACATGACCAAGCTGGAGTCCTGCCCCGTCACGGGCCGGAACTTCGAGTTCATCTTCTTCCTGGAGCTGGAGGCCTCCGTCCACGAGCCCGGCGTCCTGCCCATGCTGGAGGAGCTGGAGCGCAGCTGCCAGAGCTTCCAGTTCCTGGGCAGCTACGCGGAAGTGTGACATGGGGGAGCGTGTCTGCGGCCTTCTGGGCCGGAAGCTGGGCCACAGCTGGTCCGTCCCCATCCACGAGGCCCTGGGCTGTGAGGGCTACCGCCTCATTGAGCTGGAGCCGGAGGAACTGGCCCCCTTCCTCCGCCGGGCGGACATCGGCGGCCTGAACGTCACCATCCCCTACAAGCGGGACGTGATGCCCCTGTGCGGTGAGATCGACCCCGCCGCCGCGGACATCGGCAGCGTCAACACCATCGTCCGGGGGGCGGACGGCGTCCTCCGGGGCTACAACACCGACATCGACGGCTTCATCTACATGGCCCGGCGGGCGGGCATCACGCTGGCCGGAAAAAAGGTGGTCGTTTTGGGCACCGGCGGCGCATCCCTGACCGCCCAGGCGGCGGCCCGGCGGGCGGGAGCCCGGGAGATCGCGGTGATCTCCCGCTCCGGGCCGGACAACTACGGCAACCTCCACCGCCACGCCGACGCGGAGGTCCTGGTGAACACCACGCCGGTGGGCATGTACCCCGGCAACGGCACCGCGCCCGTGGACCTCACGGCCTTTCCCGCGTGCCGGGGCGTGCTGGACGTGGTTTACAACCCCCGGCGCACCGCCCTGCTGCTCCAGGCGGAGGAACTGGGCATCCCCTGCTGCGACGGCCTGCCCATGCTGGTGGCCCAGGCCAAGCGGGCGGAGGAGCACTTTACCGGCCGGGCCATCGCCGACAGCGAGAACGAGCGCATCCTCAGCCAGCTGCGCCGGGAGATGGGCAACATCGTCCTGATCGGCATGCCCGGCTGCGGCAAATCCACAGTGGGGCGGCTGCTCTCGGACCTGACGGGCCGGGAGGCCGTGGACATCGACCAGCAGATCGCCCTGCGGGCGGGCTGCTCCATCCCGGAGATCTTCGCCCGGGGCGGGGAGGCGGAATTCCGCGCGCTGGAGCGGGAGGAGACGGCCAGGGCCGGGGCCCTGACCGGGAAGATCCTCCTGACCGGCGGCGGCGCCGTCAAGACGCCGGCAAACTACGGCGCCCTGCGGCAGAACGGCCGCATCTACCACCTGCTGCGGGACCTGGGGACCCTGCCCACCGACGGGCGGCCGTTGTCCCAGGGGGCGGACCTTGGGGCCATGTGGCGGCAGCGGGAGCCGCTGTACCGGCGGTTCCGGGATGTGACCATGGACAACAACGGCCCGGCGGAGGACACCGCCGCCGCCATCTGGAGGGATTTTTGTGAACATTCTGGTGATTAACGGCCCCAACATGAACATGCTGGGCATCCGCCAGCCCAAGATCTACGGCCGGGAGAGCTACGAGGACCTGTGCGCCATGATCCGGGCGGAGGCGGAGCGGCTGGGCGTGAGCGTCTCCTTCTTCCAGTCCAACCACGAGGGGGCCCTGGTGGACGCCATCCAGCAGGCCTATTTCGACCATGTGGACGGCATCATCATCAACCCGGCGGCCTACACCCACACCAGCGTGGCGCTGCTGGACGCGGTGAAGGCCGTGGGCATCCCCACGGTGGAGGTCCACGTCTCCGACCCCGACGGGCGGGAGGACTTCCGCCGCGTCTCCTACATCCGCTCCGCCTGCGTGGCTACTATCAAGGGCAAGGGCCTGCCCGGCTATCTGGAGGCCCTGCGGCTGCTGTGGGAGCGGCAGGGGCAATCGTGACGCCGTTTCCCGGGAAAACAGAAAAAAGGACTGCCGCGCAAGCGGCAGTCCTTTTTTGTGGCAATGTTTCCGGTCGTAGGAAGGACCGTGTTTATTTCGCAGCCTTGCTGCTGTACTGCTTGGAGATGGTGGCAACGCCCTCGATGGCCAGAACCACGGCCAGGATCACCAGCAGCACGCCCACGATGGCCTGGACATAGGGACCCCAGTCGGCGCCGCCGGCGGAGATCAGAGCGATCTGGCTCTTGGTGTTCAGGATCAGGGAGGCGATGGTGACCACCAGCATGAAGGCCATGGGGATCAGGAACATCTTGTTGTTCTTGCCGATGCGGCCCAGCCAGGTGGCGACAGCCAGCAGGCCCAGGGCGGCCAGCAGCTGGTTGGCGGAGCCGAACAGAGCCCAGATTTTCTCGTAGCCGTTCATGCCCAGAGCGATGCCCAGCACCACGGTGATGATGGTGGCGACATAGGGATTGGCCAGGACCTTCTTGTAGCCGGTGACATTCTCCGGGGTCTCGCCCTTGGAGCCGTCCAGCCAGAACTCCTGGAACATGAACCGGGCCAGACGGGTGGCGGTGTCCAGAGAGGTCAGGCAGAAAGCGGAGTAGGTCAGCACCAGCAGGGTGTACAGGATGTCATAGGCAGCGCCGCGGCTGGGATCGATCATGCCGGCGATACCGCCGCCGAAGATGGCAGTGGCACCGGTCAGAGCGGCGTCGGGGTTGGCGGCGTTCCAGCTGTATGCATAGGCGACGGCGCACAGGGTCAGGATGGCCAGCACGCACTCCAGCAGCATGCCGCCGTAGGCGATGGGCTTCGCGTCGGTCTCTTTATCCAGCTGCTTGGAGGTGGTGCCGGAGGAGACCAGGGAGTGGAAGCCGGAGATGGCGCCGCAGGCGATGGTGGTGAACAGCACCGGGAACACCGGGGAAGTGGCGTTCTCAGACTGCAGGACGGGCAGGCTGTCCATGCTGGGATGAGCCATGAACACGGCGACCACAGCCAGGGCCAGCATGGCGTACAGCAGGAAGGAGCTCAGGTAGTCACGGGGCTGCAGCAGGATCCACACGGGGGTGACGGAGGCGATGACGATGTACAGGCCCACGATCCACATCCAGGTGCTGGTGGACAGGTACAGGGGGTGGAAGTTCATGCCGATGGCAATGATGGCCACGATGGCCAGCACGCCGATGACAGAGGCCACGCCCATGGGGGCGTTCCGGCGATAGACCAGGAAGCCGAAGATGATGGCGATGACGATGAACAGGATGGAGACCATGGCCACGCGCGCCTGGCTGGTGGAGGCGGCCACGTTGACAGCGCCGGTCTCATCGAAGGTGGCGCCGAAGGTGCCGGCCACGATGGAGGCGAAGGCGGCGACCACCAGGATCAGGGTCAGGTAGGCGAAGATGATGAACAGACGCTTGGCGCGCTTGCTCATGTTGGCGGAGATGATCTCACCGATGGACCGGCCGCCGTGGCGGACGGAGGCCACCAGGGCGCCGAAGTCATGGACGCCGCCAAAGAAGATGCCGCCGATGACGATCCACAGCGCGCAGGCCAGCCAGCCGAAGCCGAAGCCCGCGGCGCTGATGGGGCCGGTGATGGGGCCGGCGCCGGCGATGGAAGAGAAGTGGTGGCCCATCAGGATGGGGGCCTTTGCGGGGACGTAGTCAATGCCGTCCTCCATGGTGTGTGCGGGGGTTTGCTCGTCGTTCTCACCCACGCCCCACTGCTTGCACAGCCAGCGGCCATAGAACACATAGCCCAGCAGCAGAATGGCGACGCAGATGATCAGAAGTACCAAACCGTTCATTGATGCTTTCTCCCTTCTTAGTTTGCCTTTTTGGCGAAATTGTTTTCCAGTGTCCTGCGCGCTTCCTTCCCGGCTGGATTGGACAGGAAGCTGACCGTGGAACATTCCATTGCCGCAATGCGATACTCCATCCAGCCGTGGAGCATCAGCCGATAGGTTTTCCGGAGCCGGGTCTTTTTCAGGATCTCCTTGGCCTCCGGATCGATGGTGTCCGCCAGGATCACCAGCGCCACAAAGGAGCACATATGCTCCTTATGGGGCCGGACCCGGGCGAGCCCCGCCTTCTGGGACAGCGCGATCTGCTCCCGCAGGGCCGCGGCGTCCAGATGCTCGGTCACGTAGAAGTAGACGTACTCATGCTGCTCCATGGCGTAATAGATATGCTCCTTGGTCAGCAGGCGGTTTTCGTCCCGCAGAAAGAATTCCGCCGCGGCCGGGAACCGGCCGCCGTCCACCTCCACATCCCTTTCCACCTCGTAGTGGTAGGAGTAGGCGTCCAGCAGTTTATCCAGGCGCTCCTGTAAAGTCATTTCCATGAGTTCTCCTTTTGCGTGATCTTTTCCCGTAACCGCTCATCGGGAAACATTATACACTGATGTTCAGATTTTGTTAAGAGGGTTCCGTAAAATTTGTGTACAATTTGTGAACAGCCCCTTATAAATTGTTCATTTCAGACAGGCCGCAGAGCAAATTCCCCAAACCGAAAGCGATTTTTACCGAAAATTTAACAGTTTCTTTATGCAAAACGCTCATATCTTTTCGCGTGCTAAATATCTCGCCCCTTCCCTCCTTTGCAGCAAAAAAAGACGTCTGTTTCTGTAAACAGACGTCTTTTTTGAATATTTATCAATTAATTTATTCCTGGAGCGTATTGATCAGATGCTTCATATGGATGCTCATGGCGTGACGGGCTCCCGCCTCGTCCCGCTTCATCAGAAAGTCCATAATGATCCGGTTGTCGCTGAGGGCGATATTCTGCATATGCTGACGGTTTTCCGTGATCTGCAGGATTTCGTTGACTGCACTGTTAATGATGGGATACAGCCGTCTCATATATTCGTTGTGGGAGGCCTTGATGATGGCCCAGTGGAACTCCTGGTCCGCCAGGGGCCAGTCGCCGCCCTCGGCGGCGATCCGCTCCACCCGGTCGGCCTTCCGGGCGATCTGGCGCAGCTCCTCGTCGGTGGCCCGCTGGCAGGCCAGCGCCACCGTGGCCGGTTCAAAGATCAGACGCATCTCAAAGAGGTCCTTGGCCCGGACCCGGGACCGCACTCCGGCCAGGGCCGTCATATCCAGCCCCACGGCGGGCAGCTCCTCCGACACATAGGTGCCCTTGCCCCGGCGGATCTCCAGGATCCCCTGAGCAACCAAAAAGGAGATCGCCTCCCGCAGGGTGGTGCGGCTGACATCCAGCCGCCGGCTCAGATCGTTCTCATTGGGCAGTTTGCTGCCGGGGGCGTACTGGCGCTCCTCCACGATCATCTCGTACAGGCGGTCCGCCGTCTGCTCCGACAGCTTGACTTTTCGTTTTTCCTCCATACCGTTCCCTCCACAGCCGGACCGGGGCCCGGTTCTCCGCAGGCGCCGCCGGAGCCCGGCCGCGGCGGCGGCATTTTCTCTTTCCAGGCAATGTCCCTTGACATCACATCTCAATTGGAGTACAATGACATCATACAACAGAAAAAGAAATAATACAACCCCCTATTTTCTGACAACCGTCTGCGAGGTGATTTATTTTTGACTGCTGCGAGCATGTTCCCCCATCGCATCTCCATCATCACCGGCCACTACGGCACCGGCAAAACGGAGCTGGCGGTGAACCTGGCCCTGGCTCTGGCCGCCGAAGGCAGTCAGGTGATGCTGGCGGACCTGGACATCGTCAACCCCTACTTCCGCTCCCGGGAGCGGCGGCCTCTGCTGGAGCAGGCCGGCGTGCGGGTGATCTCCTCCTCTCAGGAGTGCTCGGACGCCGATGTGCCCGCCCTGCCGGCGGAGCTTCTGACCATTTTGGAAAACCGGGAAATCCGGGGCGTGCTGGATATCGGCGGCGACCCGGTGGGCGCCCGGGTGCTGGCCCGGTTCCAGCCCAAGATCGTCCTGGAGGATTACCAGCTGATCTGCGTCATCAACGCCAACCGGCCCGAGGTCCGCGCACCCGAGGACGCGGAGTCCTATCTGCGGGCCATCGAGGCCACGACCGGCCTTGCATGCACAGGCCTTGTGAACAATACCCACCTGTGCGGCGAGACCACACCGGAGCAGATCCGCAAGGGCGCGGCCCTGGCGGAGGAGGTCTCCCGCCGGACCGGCATTCCGGTGCTGTGCCATGTGGCGGAGGAGCGTTTCGTCCCTGAACTGTCGGACCTGCGGGAACCCGTGTTCCCCATCACCATAAAAATGAAAAAACCGTGGGAGCTCTGAGGCGGGAGGCCTCAGGGGAAAGGAGGAGTCACTGATATGACTGCAAAGGTAACGTTCAACTCTGATCGGTGCAAAGGATGCGAGCTGTGCACCACCGTGTGCCCCAAGCACATCGTGGCCATCGATCAGTCCGTCATCAACCGCAAGGGCTATCACCCTGCCCATGTGACGGACATCACGCAGTGCATCGCCTGCGCCAGCTGCGCGAAGATCTGCCCCGATTCCATCATCACCGTGGAAAAATTCTGAAGAAGGAGGTCGTCAACTGTGGAAAAGGAACTTTGGAAAGGCAATGAGGCCATCGCCGAGGCGGCAATCCGCGCCGGCTGTGACTGCTTCTTTGGTTACCCCATCACTCCCCAGAGCGAGGTCCCGGAGTATATGTCCGCTCACCTGCCCAAGGCCGGCGGCGTGTTCGTCCAGTCCGAGTCCGAGGTGGCCGCCATCAACATGGTGTACGGCGCTGCCGGCGCCGGCATGCGGGCCATGACCTCCTCCTCCTCCCCCGGCATCAGCCTCAAGCAGGAGGGCATCACCTACATCGCGGGCGCGGAGCTGCCCTGCGTCATCGTCAACTGCATGCGCGGCGGCCCGGGCCTGGGCACCATTCAGCCGGGCCAGGGCGACTACTACCAGGCCACCCGCGGCGGCGGCAACGGCGACTACCGGACCGTGGTCCTGGCCCCCTCCAACGTGCAGGAGACCGTGGACTTCGTCCAGGAGGCCTTTGACATCGCCGACCAGTACCGCAACCCCGTCATGATCGTGTGCGACGGTCTGATCGGCCAGATGATGGAGCCCATCGAGTGGCATCCCGTGCCCAAGCGGGACCTCAAGCCCAAGGACTGGGCCACCACCGGCCGCAAGGACCGGGATCACAACAACATCATCAACTCCCTGTACATGGACCCCGAGGAGTGCGACCGCCACAATGACCACCTGGCGGAAAAGTACGCCGAGATGGAAAAGAACGAGGTCCGCTGGACCACCACCGACTGCGAGGACGCCGAGGTCATCATCACCGCCTACGGCACCCCCGCCCGGATCGCTCTGACGGCCATTGAGGCCCTGCGCGCCGAGGGCCTGAAGGTGGGTCTGTTCCGCCCCGTCACGCTGTGGCCCTTCCCGGAGGAGCCCCTGCGCGAGCTGTCCAAGGCCGACCATGTGAAGGCCTTTGTGGATGTGGAGATGAGCTCCACCGGCCAGATGATCGACGACGTGCGCCTGTCCGTGGAGGGCCGGAAGCCCATCCACTACCTGGGCCATGCCGGCGGCGTGATGCCCACGGTGGAAGAGATGGTTGAAGCGGCCAAGAAGGCCTTGAAGGAGGTCAAGTGATATGGCGATTGTATATGAGAAGTCCCGGGGCCTGACGGATGTGGAGCTGCACTACTGCCCCGGCTGCAACCACGGCATCGTACATAAGCTGGTAGCCGAGTCCCTGGTGGAGCTGGGTCTGCTGGATGACGCCATCGGCGTGTGTCCCGTGGGCTGCTCCGTCTTTGCCTATAAGTATTTCAACTGCGATATGCAGGAGGCCGCCCATGGCCGCGCTCCGGCTGTGGCCACCGGCATCAAGCGCACCCATCCCCATCAGGCGGTGTTCACCTATCAGGGCGACGGCGACCTTGCCTCCATCGGCACCGCCGAGATCGTCCACGCCGCCATGCGCGGTGAGAAGTTCACCACCATCTTCATCAACAACGCCATTTACGGCATGACCGGCGGCCAGATGGCCCCCACCACCCTGAT
>OLGB01001644.1_pt1 | contig 26041 bp, 22 predicted proteins | sample 1605691 | NCBI WGS metagenome assembly OLGB01 (sample SAMEA3888925, study PRJEB22519) | human gut metagenome | biome: human gut; feature: human-associated habitat; material: faeces | place: Denmark | collected 2010 | reverse complement strand
CATTACTGAATCATTTTCTTACGGTCTCAGCAGTAAATGCTTCGACCTGTTCTGAATAGTTACCCGAATTCTTATAACTCTGTAACCTGTATCTGGGTAAGAAGCTCTGCGGCATATTCCTTCGGAATCACTGCATTTTCCAGTGTCGTGGTGTTGGCTGCAGATATTGCCACGCAAAGCCTCAGGGTATCTTCCATGGAAGCCTCCTGCTGCAGGGCCATGACGGCTGCCGCTACTGCGCTGTCCCCGGAGCCGACCGTATTTAACGCTTTTACCTCCGGTGCTTTCGCATAGAGGCACTTCCTCTCCGTCGCATACAGCATGCCCTTTTCACCCATGGAAACAAGGACCTGGGCAATCCCCTCTGAAACAAGCTGTAAAGCAGCTTCTCTGATCTCACTGAGCTCTCTAAGCTTTCTTCCGGTAAGGTATTCCAGTTCTCTGGTGTTTGGCTTTATAAGAAACGGCTTAGCCTTTACTCCCTGCACCAGAAGCTCCCCACTTGTATCCAAAACAGTACGGAGCTTCTGCCTTTCGGCAAGTTCAATAAGCTGTGCATAGATGTCTGTGGAAAGTCCTTTCGGGGCACTTCCGGAAAGCACCACGAACCTGCTTCCGGCAAGCTTTTCTGTGTAGGTTTGCAAAAACCTCTCCTTTTCCTCTTCACAGATCACCGGACCGGGCTCTAAAATTTCCGTCACATAGCCATCCATAGATAAAACGTTCGTGCTGGTACGGGTTTCTCCCGCAATCTGCGTAAATGCACTTTCAGCACCAAGCCCCTCCACATATTCTTCAATAAATCTCCCGGTATATCCTCCAAGAAAGCCAAGGGCACATACGGAACTGCCATACTGCCGCAATACCTTCGTTACATTGATCCCCTTTCCGCCCGCAATATTCTTGACGCTGTCGCCACGGTTAACCTGCCCGGGCAGAAGCCTTGAGGTCGTTATGGTTTTATCAATTGCCGGATTTAATGTCACTGTCGTAATCATTGTCTCCCTCTTTTCCTTTATCACCTTCAGAACTGCTCCGATATTCCCTGTCCTGTTCTGTTCTCTTTTCGGTTCTCTGTTCCATTCCTTATTGATAATACTGGATCAAAATCTGGATGCTCTCGCGCCCGTTATAGGAATTAATCTGCGGAGAGTACACTATGCTGATCTCCATCTGTCCCTGCATGAGTCCTCCCCTGTAGCCCTGCATGAGCCGTTCCTCTCCATATTTCTGCATCAGATACCGGTCCATTTCTTCTCCATCCCCAAAGTATACCGCCTGATAAGGATTTCCCTGCTCATCCGCGATCCGGATTCTACGGAATTTTCCTGTTTTTCCGAGTTTTGCCATGGATAAAATACTGATCTGCTTCCTTGCAAAAAGCGGCTTCGGGTTACCTGTGCCAAACGGCTCCAGTTTTTCCAGTTCGGCAAGAAAATTCCGGTCAGCAAGCTTAAGGGGCAGGGGCACATCAATATGAACCACTTCTTCAAAATCCTCACTTTTCAGGGTAGAATTGGCATTCAGCGCCTTCCGGAAACGGTCGGCAAGCTGTGCATCACTGAATCCGTCTTCTGTTTCCAGCGTAAGTCCTGCCGCCTGTCTGTGCCCTCCAAACCTGGCAAACAGCTCCTTCACCTTATTCATCTCCTCGTACATGGAATAGGCTTCGATCGACCGTCCGCTTCCCTTTACACCCTCTTCTGCACTCGTCAGTACAAAAACAGGCTTGTGATACTTCTCACGAATTCTTCCTGCAATAATTCCCGCCAGCGATTCATGGCAGTCCGGCAGATACACGACAAGAATATCATCCCCGGAAAGCTCCTGTTCTACCTGCTGCGTGGCAAGCTTTACACCATCCTCGGTCATCTGCTTACGGCTTTCATTCATGCTCTTCAGATCTGATGCAATAAGTGCAGCCTCCTCTATTGATGGTGCATCAAACAGCTCCAGTGCCCGTTTTGCGGTATCCAGCCGCCCCGTGGCATTGAGGCACGGTCCGATCACAAAGCCTGCATGATAAGGAGTAAGCGGCTTTCCATACAGGTCATTGACCTGCAGGAGCGCTTTCAACCCGTAATTCGTGGTCTTTGCCATCTCTTTTAACCCCTCACGCACCAGGATCCGGTTCTCGTCCCTTAATTCCATCACATCACACACCGTTGCAAGTGCCGTAAAGCTTAAGAGCTCCTGCAGCAGCGCCTGCGCAGCCTGCCCATCGACCGGCTCACCGGTCTGCCCTGTCCAATGGATCTTCTGTGCCTCCCGGAACAGATACCGGATCAGCTTATAGGCAACCACTGCCCCGCAGATCTGCTTATAAGGGTATGGACAATCCTCCTGCTTCGGATCAATTACGACGGCTGCAGGAGGCAGCCGGTAAATCCGTTCCCCCTCCTGCTCCTCATAGGGAACCTCATGGTGATCGGTCACAACAACCGTCATTCCACAGGTATTCGCAAGGCGGATCTGATCGGCTGCAGCAATTCCATTGTCACAGGTAAGTATCGTATCAATGCCATCCTCCTTTGCCTGTTCAATCAGATGATCGTTCAGTCCATATCCATCCTTCATCCGGTGTGGAATCACGGTATCCACATCTGCACCAAGAAGCCGCAGCCCCCGCAGCAGAATATACGCGGAACACACACCGTCCACATCATAATCCCCGATGATACGGATTTTCACCCTCTGTCCGATCTTCTGAAACAGACATTGACCGGCCTCCTGCATTCCTTTTAGTAAAGAAGGATCATGAAGATCTGCAAGCGTTCCATTCAAAAACCGGTCAATCTCCTGTTCTGTCACAAGATCCCGGTTCCGGAGAATCCTCGCCAGTACCGGTGATATATGAAATTTCTGTGCAATCGCATCAAAATCTGCCTTCCTGGCAGCCAGCATCCATTTTGCCATTTTTACCCCCATAGACAAATAAAGAGTTCGCCGGCGAACTCTTCGCGCGCGAGCGGTGTTGCAAAGCAACTAATTTCTCCTCCGCGAGCTGCGCATCCACGCGGAGCGTTTGACTTATTTCCTGTTAAGTCAAAAAGCCTGCTGCTTAAAAGCAGCAGGCTTCCTAACTTTCTTATTAATTACGCATTCTTCTGCGGAAATACTTTACGAAGTACCAACCACAGGGATCCTGTGATGCAGACGGAGGAATACGTACCGCAAAGAATACCTGCCATCAGTGGAAGTGCAAATTCCTTTACGGAGGAAACTCCGAATACATATAGCGCTGCAACCATGATAAAGGTTGTCAGGGAAGTAAATACGCTTCGGGATAAGGTCTGGGTAATACTGGTGTTCACAACCTCATCAAGTGTTTCCTTCCTGCCCATGTTCTGCATGTTCTCACGAACACGGTCAAAGATAACGATAGTCGCATTGATGGAGTAACCAACAATGGTCAGCATACATGCTATGAAGGTATTACCAACGGAAATTCTCACCACCGCATAGAACGCAAGTACAACCAGTACGTCATGTAACAGAGCAGCTACGGCACTTGCACCGTAACGGATATCCTTGAAACGGAACCAGATATAAACCAGCATACATACAGCTGCAATCAGCACGGAAAGGATCGCATTGGAACGCATCTCATTACTTACGGTTGCACTGATGGATTCTGCCGTGATCTTCTCTGCATCCACATTGAAATTCTCAACCATGGCATTCTTGAACTCTTCACGTTCTGCCACATCCAGGGTACGGGTCTTGAAGATGACCTCGGTTGTTCCGTCAATCTTCTGGGTCTGAACATTACCGTCGCCGGTAATGTCTTCAATTAACGGTACGACCTTCTCATCAATATCAAGCAGGGACATATCTTCGTTAAAGGTTACATTCGTGGAAGTACCACCCATAAACTCAAGGCTGTAATTCAATGCATTCTTTCCACCGGCCTTATTGATTCCCATAAATACAAATCCACCTAAAATCACAGCGATGGAAATGGTGAAGAATACAGCCTTCCTGGAGGTAAAGTTTACAGCCTTCTTTTCTTTGGCTGTCCCGTATAACTTCTCGCTCTTTGCACCAAGTGCATAGAAGACATTCATTAAGGTTCTGGTCACTACCATTGCGGTGAACATGGATAATACAATACCCAAAGCAAGGGTGTAGGCAAATCCCTTAATCGTACCGGTTCCCATAATTGCAAGAACGGCTGCTGCAATCAGGGTTGTAATATTACCATCCACGATTGCGGAGGTTGCTTTCTTAAATCCGGTATCAATTGCAGACCGGACAGTCTTGCCCTTCGCAATCTCCTCACGGATACGGGCAAAAATAATTACGTTTGCATCGACCGCCATACCAATGGAAAGGATAATACCGGCAATACCCGGTAAGGTCAATGTAATATCAAAGGCATCCAGAAGAATGACAATCAGTTCGACATATAATCCCAGTGCAAGGCTGGCTGCCAAACCGGCGATACGGTAAACAAGGATCATGAAAAGCACGATCACGACAAAACCGATGATTGCTGCTTTAATACTGGTAGAAATTGCTTCCTCACCAAGCTGTGCACCTACGATCTTGGAATGAAGCTCTTCAAGCTCCAGCTTCAAGCCACCGATACGGATTGTGGAAGCAAGCTGCTCTGCTTCATCACTTGTAAAGTTACCGGTAATCTGTGCCTCGCCTCCGAGAATCGGCTCATTGACATTCGGCGCACTGATGATCTTTCCATCGTAATAAATCGCAATACTCTCGCTATTCTGGTAAGCATTCGTGGTTGCATCCGCAAACTTCTGTACACCTTCCGGTGTCATGGTAAGACTTACTACGAATTCATAGTTCTTCATCTGGTTCTGATAAGATCTGCGTTCTGCATTCTTAACATCGGTACCGGTTAATACGATGGAACCGTCTGCCTGAAGCTCCTCGATGCTCTTCGTCAATGTGTAAACCGGCTGTCCTTCCTCATCCGTTCCGGTATACTGGTAATTTAAGTTTCCATCGGAATCGGTCTGACGGATAAAGTACAGGGAACCCGGCTTTCCAAGTTCCTCCAGAATCGCATTGGCATCAGAAACACCCGGGATTTCAATATTGATCCGGTCATCCCCTTCCTGATATACCACAGATTCTGTGCTGTAACCATCGACACGCTGCTGCAGCTTGTAAATGGTATCGCTCATATCCTCGCTGCTGGGCTTTTCATCCCCGACAACCTGATAGGTAATACTTACACCACCCTCCAGATCAAGACCCAGATTAATGCTTCCTGCAGATCCGGAACCATCTACGCCAAGTCCGACTGTCGCAGTGTAACCAAGTCCTGCCAGTAATAATACAAATACCAGCAGCAAAATGATCGCTTTGTTCTTTTTCATTTACTCTTCCTCCTCCGCTAATGCGGCTTTTATCATAATTGCGCATTCTATACGCTTTTTTTGCAATTCACAGCCAAGATCATAGGTGTCATTGATCCTGCCATGGAAATTATAGGAATTCGCAGCACAACCGCCACTGCAATAAAATTTGGCAAAACAATTGCGGCATTTTTCTTTCGCATAAACGTTGCAGGTCTTGAATTCATCCCGGATGTCCGTGCGGACAATTCCGTCATCCACATTTCCCATCAGGAATTCCTCCCTGCCGACAAACTGATGACACGGATACAAATCTCCCCACGGTGTTACCGCAAGATATTCCGTACCCGATCCACAGCCGGATAATCTCTTTGCCACGCAGGGGCCTCCCTGCAGATCAATCATGAAGTGGAAGAAATTCACTCCCTTTCCTTCCTTATGTCGCTTTAAAAGATCGACTGCCAGCTTATCATACTGGTCAAGTAGTGTCGGAAGATCCTCCTCCTGTAATGCATAGGGCTCGGTGCTCTCTGCGACCACCGGCTCTACGGAAATCTGCTCAAAGCCAAGATCTGCCAGATGCTTCACATCCTCTGAAAAGTCCAGATTATTACGGGTAAACGTACCTCTTACATAATAGTTCATCTGGTCACGGCTCTCTGCTACCTTCTGGAACTTCGGAACAATGAGATCATAGCTGCCCTGTCCCTTACGGAACGGTCTCATCTTATCATTGACCTCCTTACGTCCGTCAATGCTCAGAACCACATTGGACATTTCCTTATTTACAAATTCAAGAATATCATCGTTTAACAGTACCCCGTTGGTTGTCAGGGTAAAACGGAACTTCTTATGATTAGGCTCCTCCAGGCTTCTTCCATACTCGACAAGATCCTTAACCACCTGCCAGTTCATCAACGGCTCCCCGCCGAAGAAGTCCACCTCCAGATTCACACGGTTTCCGGAGTTGGCAACAAGAAAATCCAGTGCCTTCTTTCCGACTTCAAAGCTCATCAGTGCCCGTCTTCCATGATATTCGCCCTCTTCTGCAAAGCAGTAACGGCAGGCGAGGTTACAGTCATGTGCAATATGAAGGCAGAGTGCTTTCACAACTGTCTGACGCTTCTTAAAATCAAAAATATAATTCTCATAAATGTCCGGTGCAAACAGTTGTCCAAGCTCCTTTAGCTCCCAGATCTCACCAAGTGCTTCGGTAATATCCTCTTCGGAATACTGACCCTTGAACTGCTCCTTTGCCTCTGTAAGAATCTCCTCTTCGGACCTTCCTTCTTCAAGGCGCTTATCAGCTAATGCGATCAGCTCATAGCTTAATGGATCGACCACATGCACAGAGCCGCTGTTCACATCCAGAACGATGTTGTATCCATTATTAATATATTGATGTATCACTTTTCTATATCCTTTTTGTGTTTGTATTCTACTTGTCCCTCTTACTCAAAAATGATCCACTGGATCATTTTCTCATATGCATGGCAACTAAACTTATGCTGCGTTGCCGACCTGCATTCGTTAAATATTCCGGACCGGTTCGCACTAAGTTCAAGCTTCGCCCTCAGCCTGCTTTCACTAAGTGCTCTACACATACGCAATATAAGCAGCGACGTAAGCCGCTGCTTATGTTCACTTACTTATATTCGATACTTATTTTGCCTTTTCACAGGTCTGGTTTCCTACGGTACAGGAAGTCTTGCAGGCAGACTGACAGGAAGTCTGGCACTCACCACATCCGCCCTTCTTCATGGATTCCTTTAAATCTCTGGTAACTAAAGTCTTAATTCTCTTCATAATCCTATATCTCCTTTATATCCTGATCTAAAAACTTACCTGTTATCGTCATTATGACGTTCACTTCGATAGTATAACATAAATGTGATGTTTGGGAAAGTGTTTATTTTTCTTTTTCGGAATCTTTCTCCGGATTGTCTTCCGGTTCTTTCTCTTCCGGGAGCTCCATAATCACCTTCAGAATACGATTCTGGCTCACTCCCTGTACCTGCAGCCGGATTCCCTGGTCTGTGACAATCTGTGCACCGTCCTCCGGCACACGGTCAAGATGCTCGATGATCAGTCCTCCGATCGAGTCATAATCCTCTGATTGCAGATCTGTTCCGAGTTCATCATTGATATCACTCAGCTTCATGCTGCCTTCTACGAGGTAGGTACGATCCTGCATCTTCTGGATCAGCTGTTCCTCATCGGAATCGTATTCATCACGGATCTCGCCGACGATCTCTTCCAGGAGATCTTCAAGAGTAATCATACCGGCTGTACCGCCATATTCATTCAGTACAAATGCCACATTGAAGCACTTCTGACGCATCTCTACAAGCAGATCTGCTGTCTTTTTAAATTCATATGTATAATAAGCCTGCCGCAGAATATCACTGATCTTGAACTTCGCTTTATCCTCGACAAGAATAAAGTCCTTAATATTGATCAGACCGATAATATTATCCTTATCCTCTTCAAAAACAGGGATTCTGGTATACATACAGTCCTTGAACACTTCCATAACCTCTTCGTAGGTTGCTTCCTTATCCACGGTCACCATATCAATTCTGGGAATCATGACATCCTTGGCTACGGCATCCCCGAAATCAAACACGTTATAAATCATCTCGCGCTCTTCGGATTCAATGACACCATCCTCATGTCCGACTTCTACATAGGTACGAAGCTCGTTCTCCGTCATGGCGGTCTTCTTATCAGCATCCACCCGGAACAGCTTCATAATGCCCTTTGCCAGGGAATCAATCACGAATATAAGCGGTGTCAGAAGCTTCATCAGCCCGGAAATCATGGAAGCATACAGCAAAGCCATCTTTTCTGAATTAATCATTGCCATGTTCTTCGGTACGATCTCGCCAAAAATCAGAATCACCACCGTCAGGATGGCCGTCGCAATTCCGACTGTAAAATGAATATGAATCGCAAGTGTCGTTGCCAGTGCGGAGGCCGACAGGTTGACAATATTATTGCCAATCAGAATTGCACTGAGCATCTTTCCATATTTATCCAAAACCTCCAGTGCGGTCTTCGCCCTCCTGTTTCCTTCCTCTGCAAGCGTTTTAAGTCTTACTCTGTTCACTGTTGTCAGTGACGTTTCTGCGGAAGAAAAGAACGCAGATAACAAAACTAAAATAATAAGTGCAATAAGCTGCATGACACCATCGGTATCCAAAATTAAAATCACTCCTTCTTTCTAATGCCTTTCGGCTGTCTATTGCTAAAAATGATACAATAACGGGTATTCTGTGTCAAGATCCTACATATAAATATTACATAAAACACACATAAGGAAACGAAATATTATGAAAACAAAGCTTCAGGTAAATGAAAGACTGTTGTTTTTCTTCAAATGCCTTCTGTTCTGTGCCATCCTAACCGGTATCCTTTTGCTGCTTCTGGCATTTCTCATGTACCGGCTGCGGTTTTCGGAGGAAATCGTTACGGTCTGTATCACCGCAATCTATGTCATTACCACCTTCTTTGCCGGCTTCATCACCGGAAAACGGGAAGGAAGCCGCAAATTCCTCTGGGGCCTGCTTGCAGGAAGCATTTACTTTATCATCCTGTTGATTCTGTCCATGATCATGAAATCCCCGGGTGACCTGTCCACCATGCATACACTTACTGTACTTGCCCTCTGCGCCGGCGGAGGCATGTTGGGCGGGATGTTAAGCTGAACCACCCCTTTATGCCTGGCACAGCATTCCGTGAAAATGGATCTTTCTGAATGGTTACTGTACTCTTACAAATTCAAAAGGGCAGCCGGAAATTCCTCCTTTCTTACAAAGGCAAAAGGGCAGCCGGAAATTCCTCACATACAACGGAAAATCCTGCTGCCCTTTTCTTTCTTCGTAACTGTTCAGTACCTTTTTCTTTAATTAATAATCCACCTGTTGTCGGCTATTACCCTGTTGCTGCCCGGTTGTTGTCCGGTTATTACCCTGTTATTGCCCGGTTACTTTAAGGCCTAACCTGGCCGCTGCGCCAAAGTATCCATACATGGATTCTTCATCATTCAATACAGCACTGTAGTCCAAACCTGCGGGGAAGATAATCTGATACTTTTTATTCTGATACTCAAACTTAACCGTTACAGCCACATCATTACGCTCTGCCATTTTCTTCAAAATGTAATCGCTGATGGTATAAAGCTTACCGGAATCAAAGGTGATACTTCCCTTTTCCGGAGCCTCCTTTACTTTTCCATAAAAGTCCTTAACCACTGCAACACTTGCCGGAATCGGATGTGATTCCTGCACCACTCCACAGCCGGTACACTTGTATTCCTCCAGACCATCTGCTCCCGTTGTCGGGTCAAGTGTGATTACCCATTCGAAGTTGCAAACGTGTCTGGGCTTTGAGTCTGTATTGTTTGCAGGCTGCGTGGTACCGGTATTTCCGGGTACGATTACTCCACCCTTTTCTCCGATGTGGAAAGAAGCTGCTGCTGACTTTACTGCTCCATTGATATTCCAAAACATTTCTATGGTATGTGAACCATTACTAAGAGTTGCCAAATATTCCGGCGTAAAAGTAATAATCGTTGAACCAGCCTTTTTCGTATAGTATTTTTCGTCGACTGTATTTCCATCTACTTCAATGTGATCAAAGTAATCGAAGCTTCCATCCCCGCGAAAACTTAACGGTTCATCGCTACCCTGCACATAATTGCTGTTATTACCTTCTATCATCTTATAGTCCCCACTGGAAGGTTTTGGATCTGTTGCCGGAAATGTATACCTTACATAAATATTACCCGAATTTCCTTCCCGAAGTTCTGTCTTGTCCTGCCCATTTACCGTTGCATTTATTTTAGATATAGGAGCAAATTTATAAGCAGTCTCTGGCTCTAACCCAACTTGTACCTTATACTCAGTATTATATTCTGCCTTCCCACTTGCGTACCCTCTATCATCAGTATAAAGCCATTGAACACTAGATACCTTAACTCCAGATGTAGAAACTATACACGTATCAACCAAGTTTTGTCCTGCCACTGGTTGAGCAATTTCTATGTTTACTGAATTAATTATCTTTGTTTGGTCTAATCCTGTTGCAGGAAATGTATAGTGGACATAAGATTCAGTATCATTAAATCCTCCTTCTGATGTATCACCATTTACTGTTGTTTGCACACTTCCAAACTCATAGTTGTCCTCGGGTTTCAAATAAATACGCACCTGATATACCGATTTTTCACCTGCCGCTTGTCCTGTTACATCCGTGAGTGCTGCAAGCCATTCAATTTTCTCCACTTTAACCCCTAGAGTAGAAACAATGCACGTATCCGCAAATTTCTTTCCTGCCACTGGTGGATCAATCGTTATGTTTACTGCTTTAATTGTGTGTGTTGTTTCTGAACCTGTTGCCGGAAATATATATGTAATTTTGCACCAATAAGTGTCCCACTCCAAATATGCCGCTTTATTATTCAACCTTACATCTGGTCGTTCACTATTCGAGCCAAAAAAATATCCGTCCTCAGCATCACACTTAATGACCACGGTATATTGAGTATTAGCTTTTGCTCTGTTCCCCGTCACCTTAATTCCTGTCGTTACGCTCACATCTGTTCCTTCATACCACTCTAAACTTTTTACTTTAGTCCCTGATATACTTTGTGTTACCTGTGTGATATCTGGTAAGCTTTCTCCAGCAACAGGCTCCGGCATTGTTATGTCAATGGATCCAATCATCGTTCTACCTTCCGCTCTCGCATCCAGCTTCATTCCACCAAGCAATCCTGCGATCATTACAAAGGATAATACTATTGTTATTACTTTTTCATGTATATATATGTGTTTTTCCATTTATTTAATTTCTCCTATATCTATTGCCACCAACCGAACCTGCCACTGGCAGCTTCTTTGGATCATTTTCTCATATGCATGGCAACTTAAAGCCGTGGCTTTACAGCAATCCCGAAAATTTCCTACATCAGTTCCTAACTTAGTTTGATCCAAATACCTCTTCTGCGATTGCATCCAGGCTGTCTTCAAGATTGTTGGAATCGGTCTGGATCAGTCCGAAGGTTGTCTGGGAAGAGTCGGCCATGATATAGAATTCTGATCCATCCTCTGCCATATCCCAGCTTAAGGTATCCATAAGTGCATCATTTTCATAAAGATAGATATTGTCATAATCAATATCCCATGTACCCTGATGCTCTTCGATATTCCCTTCTGCATCCGTGATTCCTATATAGTATTCGTCTGCAGACAGTAAGAATGCCATGACAAGTGTGTAATCGGTATTGGCGCCTGCCCAGACGGTGCCATTTAAGAATTCTCCGACCTCTGCAGCCAGTGCTTCATTGTCTTCCTCACTGCTTTGAACGTCTTCTACGTCTTCTGCATCTTCTATGGCTTCTTCCTCTTCTGTTTCCTCTGTATCTTCTACCACAGACTCTGTAACTTCCGTACTGGGATCCCCGGTAACCTCCTTATCTTTACTTCCGCATCCAACCATCGTTAATACCATTGTTGCTGCCAGTAATACTGCTAAACACTTTCTTTTCATAACCTGTTTTCCTCCTTGGATTTCCTTTTTTATTATCATAAGGCATCATACACTTTTTTCTTCTTTTTGTGGGGAAGATTACATGAATTACAGATTTTTCGACATGAATGACAGAAAGAGCAATTTTTTTGCCATGACAGGTTATTTTTAACCCTAGATCTTTGTCTCCATAACATGTAAAAGAAATTACGAAATGATAATTGACTTTTTTGAATATTTCGCTTATAATAAGTATACAATAAATCATCAGTGACTGATTTTGGGCTGGTCGAAAGACCCTGGTCCACCGAGCGGCGGGGGATTTCCCCGCTATTTTTATATTCAAAATTGACTAAAAAGGATGACTGTATGTCAGAAAAAATACTTAGCATTTTCATAGATGAATCTGGGGACTTTGGACCATATGAAGCACACGCTCCCTACTACTTGGTTTCTATGATATTACATGATCAGAATACCGATATAACTGAAAATATCAAGCTCTTTGATGCTCATTTAGTAAACTTAGGTTACCAACATCATGCTATCCATACCGGTCCACTGATAAGACGTGAATCTGTATATTCCAACGATTTGATGGAAGAAAGGAAACACCTATTTAATGCCTTATTTAACTTTTCCCGTAGACTTGATTTTCAATATTCCTACATCAAAGTAAAGAAAAGCGAATGCCCGGATGTCATAGCAATGACTTCAAAGATATCAAAATCTTTGGCTGATGTATTAAGGCACAATGAATCCTTCTGGAATAGTTTTGACAAAGTTATTATCTATTATGACAATGGCCAGATTGAGTTGACTAAAATTCTCACATCAGTATTCAGTACCCTATATACTCACGTAGAATTCCGAAAAGTGAAACCTGTTGATTATAAGTTATTCCAGATTGCTGATCTTATCTGTACTATGGAACTTCTTGCAGAAAAAGCAGAGACTAATTCATTTACTCATTCCGAAATGGAATTTTTTGATAATATCAGAGATTTCAGGAAAAATTATCTAAAACATCTAAGAAAAAAATTGCTCCAGTAAAAAGCACTGGAGCCTAAACTATAGCCAAAATACCTTTAACTTTCTCCACTAGATTTATCATTAAGAAAGCTGGTGCCAAAAATATCCGCAAAAGTATCTGGCTTATAAGACTTCTTAACAGAAATTTCACAGTCAAATTGCTCTTTTGCGTATCTTATAAAATCATCTAATCTCATTTTCTCCATCTGATTAACCTTCCTAATGCATATTTTCAATTTGGGAAACGTTCTCCCAGTTCTCTTCTTCCTGCAGCTTATGAACAGCGAAGCCACCCTTCCATTCAATCTGCCACAGCCTGTTTACCCTCTTATTGCGGATCATATATCTGGCTGCATAGCCGAAATCCATGACAAGAAGTCCTGTTAGGGCAAAGGTCAGAATTGACAGGGACGGATTCTCAATCTGTACCACCCAGGCATATAACCTCGGAAAAACGCATCCCATAAATAGGGTAATCATTGCTGCGAAGCCCATCGAGGTCGGAACGGAGGTATACTTGCCAATGTGAAGCGGCAGTCCCGTATAATTCCACCAGACAATCTCACAGTGCTTTTCCACAAAGTTTCCTAAGACAATCTCTGCTACGGATACAAGCACTCCTGCTGCCACATAGTAGAACACAATGCCCTGCAGGGAATTTTCAAAGAAAAACTCATGCCCAAACAGCATCGGCTTCTGCGGCAGTCCGAGAATCAGATACAATCCCACAATTGCCATGCCATATCCAAGAAGTCCTGGCATCATCATGCCCCGGTTATCCCAGTAACCGAACCGGAGTCCTACCCAGATATTCTCCGTCATATAGCCTAATATCGATGCAATTACCAATATCATCAGTAAAGGAGTTATTTTTGAAATCATTCTTATTCCTTCTTTCTGTTCCCATCATTGCTTCTATTTCTTATTCTTTCCCGGAGCACGATTCCCGATATTCCGGTTCTCTCCTCCGACTGCTCTCTTACAGCTCTATATCAATCACATCTTCCCTGCTGCGACGGATACTGCGTACCGTACTCATTACCACAATCAGATTCATGATACCGTCAATGCAGATACTAAGTCCAAGCACACGCACCAGAACGCTTCCTGTCTCAAACGGAGCAAGCAGCAACAATGCTCCCACAAAAGCAACCATAACAGCCATCATGAGAATCAGCCACCATTTGCTGATCCCGAATTTCTTTGCATCAATTGCAGTCTGGATCTTTAAGGCGGCATCCACCAGCATGAAAATTCCGATGCACACGGCCAGGAATTCTACAATGTGCTCTGTTCTTAATAACAGAACAAATCCAAGGATCAGGGAAACAATACCCAGTCCGAAATCATACTGAAATGCCAGCTGGAACAGGTCACCGGTAAAATATCCGGAAAGCTTGCCAAGTCCATAGATCAGCAGGAACACGCCATAGACCTTACACATCACACTGACCCCCATCTGCGGCCAGATCAGCAATACCGCTCCTACCAGAATGGAACACACAATCAATAACAGATATATATTTTTTATCATCTTCAAATTTTTCATTTCTATCCGCCTCCTTCACTGTCAAATAAAGAATAACTTATTTCTTCCCGGTATCCTATGGACAAAGAAACGCTTACGTCCTAAATTTCAGGCATTCTTCCAAAAATGTCTGATTTTGCAAAATCACTTGACATAGTTTCATTTACTACATAAAATGGAGAGGAAAATAATTATAGGTAGGACGAAGATATGTTTCAGATCATTGTAGATTCCGCAGCAAACATTCCCGCAGAACTTGTTAAGCAGTATCATATTAAGGTACTTTCCTTTGTTAATTATGTGAATGGTGAAAAGCTGGTATGCTTTGATCCCGAGCTGACTTATGAAGAGGAACGTGCGAAGGGTAAGACCTATTATGACGCCATGCGCAACGGCGCCGATGTCAAGACAAGCCTCATCAGTACCGGAGACTTTGAAGCCGCTTTCCGTAAGGTTATGGAAGACGGTGAGGATGTGTTATATTTTTCCTTAAGCAAGAATATCAGCGGCACCTATAACTCTGCCCGGATTGCCATGGAAGAGCTGATGGAGAATCCTCCGATGGGACGCAAAATCCGGATTATCGATGCCTTAAATGCTTCTCTTGCACAGGGAATTCTCGCCATCTATGCAAGCGAAATGCGTGACAGGGGAATGGAAATTGACGAAGTTTATGACATACTCAAAACCTATCCGGCTAAAATGAACGGCGTTTTCACCGTAGGTGATTTAAAATATCTTGCTAAAACAGGCCGTCTTTCCGGTTCTGCAGCTTTTGTTGGAAACATTTTGAACATCAAACCGATTCTTCGTGGAAATAAGGACGGCTACATTGTACAGTTTAAGAAATGCCGTGGACGTAAGGCAGCCTTAAATGCACTGGTTTCTTTAGTCTGTGATAACATCGTAGATCCTGAAAATCAGATCATCGGCATTGCCCATGCCGATGCGTATGAGGATTCTCTTTATGTGATGGAAGAAATAAAGAAGCGTGTAAAGCTGCGGGGCTTCATCAACACTTCTTATGATTACTGTACCGGAAGCCATGTCGGCCCCGATACAATTGCATTATTCTTTATGGCAAAGGATCGTGAGCTTGGCGCTTAAGCACCGAAGCTCCCGGATGCTGCTCGGCAAGACACCCCTGCAGCAGGATCTTCACGGTAGCCTGATATGATACGGACCATTTCTGAATGAGATGGTCTTTTTTTTCGGACATACCCTCCTTAATCCACCGGAGCATCATTCCAATCAGCGAATTACTGTAAAAGTCCACAATAAACTTGATCTCCTCTTCCGGCACATCCATCCCTTCTGCTTCCTTCTGCACATGCTTCATGACAAAGGCTTCCGTAACCGTATAAAAATAATTTGATATCAGCTCCCGGTTCTTCGAAGCATACAGATGCCCGATTGCTTTCCGGTAATTCAAAACCAGATGATACTTCTGCAAAAGCTCCTCATAAAAAGAGGCTTCTGCATCCTCTTTCTTCAAAGACTGCTCTGTTTCATATTCAATTAGTGCATCGAGTACCTCATAAATATCACTGAAATAGTAATAAAAGGTATTCCGGTTGATTTCACATCTTTCACAGATATCCTTGACCGTGATCTTATCGATGGATTTTTCTTCCAGTAATTTAAGCAGGCAGAGCATAATCGCCTGTCTGGTATACTTCGCCATATGTACCCACAACTTTCTGATCGGATTGTTTTCCTGTTTCCTCGTTATGTTTCTGTCAGAACAATATTGTACCTATTTTCCTTCTTTTTTTCAACTGTTTCTGCACTTCTTGTTTCTGTGCTTCTTTATTTCTATACTTCTTCTAGTTCTATGCTTCTTCTGTTTCTATGCTTCTTCCTTGCAGACATCGATCCAGCCCTGTGCATCTGCAGCTTTTTCAAGTTCCGGGATCGTGAATCTTACTGCGCTGTGATCGTCCCCTGCTGCCGGATACACCATTTCAAACTTCTTAAGACTTTCATCCAGGTATACGATAACGCCCTCATTTACGCCAAACGGACAGACGCCGCCGGGTGCATGGCCGACCTTTTCTTCCACCTCTTCAAAGGGGATCATCTTCGCTTTCACATGGAAGGTATCCTTATATTTCCGGTTATCTACCTTCGCCGTCCCTTCGGTCAGAATCAGAACCACCTGATCCCCCTGTAAAAAGGACATGGTCTTTGCAATCATTCCGGGCTGTACACCAAGGACCTGCGCCGCCAGTGCCACCGTTGCCGTGGACTCCTCTAACGTAATGACATGATCTGAAAATCCTTTGCTCTCTAAATACGCTTCCGCTTTCTGTAACGACATGATGCTCCTCCCTTCTTCTTCCGTTCTGCCTTACGGTACTCTGTCAGAGTCTTCGCTATCGTATTATAATCCCGTTCAAACAAAATGTCACTGATTTGTCTGCTTAATATCTCCTCCGGAATCCTTTCCGGGACACGTTCCAGAATCTTGTCCACCACAAACCGCTTGCTCTTTTCCTTGTACTTCGGCATGGCTAACCACTCCTGAATTGTGGCAAGCTCCGGACGCCACAGAATCTGCATCTTCCTCTCCCATTTCCGCTTCGGATTCTCCTTCGGAAGCCGCAGGAAATAAAAGTCTGCTTTTCCATTCATCTGCTCCACCGTAACAATGCCCCAGTAATCCGGCACGTGTTCTTCGATATGCATGGCATGCGTGGAACCCACAACCACGATATTGTAATCATAGTATTGATCGTAATCCTTTACCTGCCTTTTGAGCCTTGCATAGGTATCCGCATCACTTTTAATCTCGATGCCATAAAGACATTCCGGCGCCACCATCACAAGATCTGCCCGCGACCGTCCCATGGTCTTTTCTTCCAGAATACGGACCTTTCCATAGGTTTCCTCCAGAAACTCAAATAAGGGTTCCCGGATATCTTTATCTTTCAGGACCCCGGGGCTTTTTTCCTCAGACGAAACAGCCTGCTCCGGATGCTCCTCCTGCAGTTCCCTCTGCTCTTCCTCATACTCCTTACACAGCTCCTGTTTACGCTTGCGTGAAAGCTGCTTGATGCGGTACTCATCCTTCATGGCTTCCTCTTTCGTTGCATGCCCTTTCGCATAAACAAGCTCTACCGGAAGCCTTGGCTTCGTATATTTCGCACCTTTTCCATCGTTGTGTGCCTTTATGCGCTTATCCAGATCATTCGTCCAGCCCGTGTAGAGCGTTCCGTCGCTGCACTGAACGATATAAGTATAATTCATGGTCTGTCCACCTTCTAAAAAAGGCGGTGCCGAAGCACCGCCTGAGCTTACCCGTTTTATTTCGGGTTCTTCACCTGATCTCCAACAAACCAATAATCGCATATCCTGCCGCCTTCTGCAAGAGGCTTCCTCGTACAAAAAGCAATTATTCCCCGGTCTTAGCTGCTTCCGGTCCGTAATAGGTCAGTGCCAGCATCGTAATATCATCGAACTGCGGAGCCTCCTGTACAAAGTTCTGAATTTCTTCCTTCATTTCATGAAGAAGCCCTTCACACCCTTCCGAAGCATGCCGGTTCAGTGCCTCCACCATCCGGTCTGTCCGGTAAAGCTCCTTCTGTGCGTTCGTTGCTTCCGGCACTCCATCCGTATAAACAAACAGCATATCTCCGGGTGCGAAACTGATTTCATAATCCCGGTATCCGGAATCCTCCATTCCGGCCAGAACGAATCCATGCTTATCCTTAAACAGCTCGAATTCTCCTCCGGCACGTTTCAGTACGGGATACTCGTGTCCTGCATTGGCAGCCGTCATCAGGCCGGTTGTCAGATCCAGGATGCCAAGCCATACGGTTACGAACATTTCCTCTTCGTTATTTTCACATAACTGATTATTTACAAAAGCCAGAATCTCTGCCGGCGTTCCTCCCATCAGGGCACGGTTCTTAATCAGGGTCTTCGCAATTACCATGAAGAGAGCCGCCGGTACGCCCTTGCCCGCTACATCGGCAATCACGACACCAAGGTGTGAAGAATCGATCAGGAAGAAGTCATAGAAGTCCCCGCCAACCTCCTTCGCCGGATGCATCGTTGCATAAATGTCCACATCCTTCCGATCCGGGAATGGAGGGAAAATACTTGGCAGCATATTCGCCTGAATTCTCGTTGCTACAGAAAGCTCTGCACCGATTCTCTCCTTCTCGGCAGTGACCTCGGAAAGCCTGCGGATGTAGTCCCCGACTTCCTCATACATCTTCTCAAAGGATCGGGCAAGCTCTTCAATCTCATCCCCTGTATGTACATCAATCCGGAATACCTCTCCGGATGCCAGATTGCTTACCATCTCTCCGGATGCCTTGTTTAACAGGCTGATCGGATGAATCAGCCTTTGTCTTACCACAGCAAAGAGTCCGGCGCTGAAAACCAGAATCACCAACACGATATTGATGCTCGCTGCAAAGATAAATTTTGCAATTGACTGCCAGACACCGGGCATCGAAATATCCACGCCGACAAGTGCCACAGGATCACCGTTACTGTTATAAACAGGGGCAACCACCGATGTGATAAAGCCATAGGTTTCATCCATGGAAACCAGTGCACGCTCCTCCGGCTCCTTCTGGAAGGCCGCAAAGGAAACCTCCTTACCACCCTTCATATAATCCTCGTGGTCACCTAATTCACAGGCTCCCTCCTCCTCATTTGCATCCCAGATATAAACAAGGTCATCTTCATAAGGCACATAGACATAATAATATTTAAGATCTGAATAGTCCTGGCTGGCATTTAAAAAATTCTCCACCTGCTCATAATACTCATCCTTCTGTAAGGTCGTTAAGTACCCTTCGATCCTGTCTCCGTCAATATAAGCTGCTGCCGTCTTTGCATAGGCAAACGCCTGTCCGCGTGACCGCTCCAGCGCATCCTCCCGGTACCTCACCACGACTGCAATACAGGTGGATACAATAATAAGCAGTGAAAATATCACCATCAATATAATTACCTTGGTTCCCAATTTCCGTTTTTTCATAATTCCTCTTTCCTTTGATTTCCTGATTCCTGTCTTCTATTACTGCTTTATATTTTTATATTGCTTCTCTATTTTGCCTTTCCTACTTTCCGGAATACGATGTTCTTCCACTTATGCATCCACAGATCCGCAAGCACAAGCGAAACTACCGTTACCAGTACCGCAAGAACCAGAATCCCCGGCATCGGAAGAATCTGTGTCCCACGGATGAGATACAGTCCCAAATACACGATGCCCGCAACGAACAGCCAATGGATAAAATAAAAGGCGGTCATATCTGCACCGATCCGGTAAGCTGCTGCAACTGCCTTCTGTGGCAGATGCTTTCCGATAAAGTAATAAATCCCGTACATTCCGATCGCAGTCACCAGACAGATTAATACATCCGGCGTCGTCACATGATAATAGCACGACTCTCCCAGTCCGAACATACCGATCCGGTTTCTGATACGAAGCACATAATAAGGAACCGCCACAAGCAGGCAGACCGGTACTGCCATCCGGTAAAACAGATCCTTGTCCTTCATACGCTTCAGAAGCTTGCCAAAGACATATCCGCTTACGGGCATGATCAGCCAGTTCAGATACACGAAATACGAAAGCACCTCCCCGGCTGCGTCCTCCACGCCGACAAAATACCCAAGTATCATATTCCCGGGCACAGATCCTACATCCACTCCGTTAAGCAGGGTTCCTATGATCGAACAGAGCAGGGCAATCCCCACCATGACTCCATCCTTTAATTTCAACTTAAGAAACAGGGCAATGGTCATCAACGCCAGTCCCGCGAACTGAAAAATATCATTATTAAAGGTCTGGTACAGGATCGGGTCGAGGTACCTTTCGGTATCTCCTGAAATTGCGTACCCGATCAGATCCGGTATCGTATACCGGCATAGATTTAAGACAAATCCAAGAATGAAAATAAAAATTCCTCTGTGGAAAATATCCTTCCACCCCTGTCTCCTGCTGTAAACAAGACAGGCTCCCATCGCAAACATCAGCCCCGGTGCAATCATCGGTCCTCCGATGACGGAATCAAATACATACGGAAGCCCTGTAGAAAGGGCTTCCTCCGGTACACAGTCAATGGTAATATGTACGGCAGCCACCATAAGTACGAAAACCACCTTGGCAAGGTCAATTTCCATCTGCCTTCCACTGTTTACATTTTCTTTTGCAAAGATCTGATTTATTAATTCCATAAAAATCCCCCACAGACTTTTTCTTATTTACTACCATACTCACTTTTCCCTCATTTTGCAAGTCTGTTTGAAGGATTTCCTGTCTTTTAAATTTACTGCATCCTTGAAAAAATCTGTCTTTCATGCATCAGGATGCAACTGTCACGGTAACACCGATTGCTGCATGTACGGCTCCAACAGATTCCGCAACAACTGCTGCCGAAACTGCCGCTGCTCCCATAAATACAACCGCACCTGCGACAATAACAAATCCGGCAACCAGTATAACTTATCCCTGTTCTTTGCTTCCAGCTTGATCTGAGCCAGTACATCTTACTCACAGTAGTTTCCTCATTGATCCTTCTAATGGTTCAGAAAGCAGCTTCTTCTTCCGTTCAATCATCTCATCAATCTTTTCAATATAAAGCCCTACATCCTTGACATTATCGCATCTTTCAATCCGTCCGTCCGGATAAACCCGCTTGGTGATGGAACCTGCGCCAAGAGCTACGATGGTCTGTTTCTCCTCCATGATCAGAATATTATAGATCCCAAAGTTACCTTCGGTCGCATAGCCGACGTTTTCAAAGTTGCCGGACATGTTTTTCTGGCGGTAGAGGTAATATGGAACCATCCGGAGCTGCTTTGCCCCATCCATGGCAATCTTCATGGTTTCCTCTGTATTGTTCAGCATGGAAATTCCCTTTTCCTCAATCCACTGACTGAGCTTTGATGCCCGTTTGATGGCAAGGGAATGCACGGTCAGGCTGTCCGGCTGCATCGCCACAATTTCATCGATGGTATGGTGCACCTCTGCTTCTGTCTCTTCCGGGAGTCCTAAGATAATATCCATATTAATATTGGTAAATCCGACCTCTCTTGCAAGGGCAAATGCTTCCTTTACCTGCTCCACGGTGTGGCGTCTGCCGATCAGATCTAGGGTTTTCTGGTTCATGGTCTGCGGATTCACGGAAATTCTGGTAACTCCATGCTTCCTTAAAACCCCCAGTTTATCTCTTGTAATGCTGTCCGCCCTTCCTGCTTCAACCGTGAATTCCTGCAGATGGGACAGATCCAGCCTGGCTTCAATATAAGAAAGAAGCCGCTCCAGCTCCGGCGCCTTTAATGTAGTCGGCGTACCGCCTCCAATGTAAATTGTATCCAGAATCTTATCCTGATAAAAGCTGCTTACAAAATCAATTTCCTTTTCCAGTGCCGTTAAGTACTCCGATACTCTCTTTTCCCAGGAAAAGATCGGATAAGAGGTAAAGGAACAGTACAGACAGGTGGTCGGGCAGAACGGAATCCCAATGTAAAGACTGTATCCGTCTTCATAATGAAGGGTATCAAGCAGAGCCTTTTCCCTGCGAGCAATTTCAATGGCAAGCTCTCCCTTCTCCTTACTGATGAGGTACGTATCCTGCATATACTGCATGATCTCCTCATCCGTAATGTCCTCTTCCATCATCGTCATCGGAATTTTCGTCGGGCGGATTCCGGTCAGGGTTCCCCAGGGAAGCTGCCTGCCGGTATGCTCGGAAAGTGCTGTGTAAATCAGTTTTTTTAAGCAGTTCTTGATGTGCGGCCGATCCATGCCGTCTTCCAGCTCTACCTTATATCCGCCAAAATCCGTTCTTCCCCTGCCACCATCCACAATGCTCATGCGGATCATTTCCGGTTCAAAATCAATTTTCAGATCCGGAAGTCCTTCATCGGAGCTCACAATATCCTTTTCATCAGAATCCGGCACAAAGACCTTGACGTCCTGTGCCGGATAAAATGCTTTTACCAGAGAATGGATATCGTATTCATATCCATTCTGATTCACGAGTACACTTAATAAATTGCTCATCTTTTCCTCTTCTCATTTCGATTAAAGAAACGCGTTATATTTTCTCTCATGTCCGATGCTGGTACATTCCCCATGTCCCGGATATACGGTCACATCATCGGGAAGTACCATGAGCTTTTCACGGACCGATCTTACCAGCGCGCTCATGCTGCCTGTCGGAAGATCCGTTCTTCCCACGGAATCCTGAAACAGTGTATCACCACTAAGCAGCACCCCGGCTTCTTCAAAATAATAACAGCAGCTCCCCTTCGTATGTCCCGGCGTTGCAATCACCTGAAACTGCATCCCGGCAATTTCAACCTTTTGTCCATCCTTCAAAAGAACATCAGGGGTAACTGTACATGGTCTTCCTACGTCCCGTGAAACATTTAAGGAATCGCTTTCACACAGCTCTTTTTCACCTTCATAGGCATATACCCGGGCACCGCTGCACTTTTTCAAGCCTTCCACACCCCAGATATGATCAAAATGTCCATGCGTAAGACAGATTGCAGCTACATGAAAGCCCTTTGCGGTAAGCTGCTGATAAAGAAGCTCTCCCCGGTCTGCCGGGTCAAAGGCGATCACGTCCTTCTTTCCTTCTTCATATACATAATAAAAATTCGTCTCACACACACCTAATGTAAATTTATCAACCTTTAACTCTGCCATAAGCTTCCTTTCCAAACCGTCTCATTACCTGTTTCATTACCAGTTTCATCAGCCCGTGGTTCGCTCGATATCCATCACACTTTCAATGCTGCGTAATTTATCCACCAGCGTATTCAGCTGTTCCCTGCTGTTGATTTCAAATGCAATAGCAAGTGTTGCATAACCCTGTTTATTCACTCTCGTATTAAGACTCCGGATGCTGATGTTCTTCTCGGTAAGAATCTTCGTAATATCTGCGAGAAGTCCGTTCCGGTTCATTGCATAAATCTTAATTTCCGCAATATACTTCTCATCTACGGCATCCTTTGCATTGTCTTCCCATTCGGCATCAATGAGACGCACTCTTTCCATCTCCGGAAGATTAATGATATTAATGCAGTCGGTACGATGAATGGAAACGCCGCGTCCTCTCGTTACGAAACCAACGATCTCGTCTCCGGGAACCGGCAGACAGCACTTGGAAAAACGTACCGCCAGATCATGCATTCCCTTTACGACGATACCGCTTTTGGATCTCATATGCGGGATGTTCTTCTGCTGGTCATTCTCTGTAACAGCTGCCAGAACCTCCTCATCCGTCAGCTCCTTCTTATGATCCTTTTCATAAAGCTCGAGCATCTTGTTAATAATCTGCCCTTCCTTTAAACCGCCATGTCCGACGGCTGCAAGAACGGACTCCCAATCATGAAAGCCATATTTATTCATGATCGCATTCATATATTCCGGCACCATGATTTCATTGGTGTCGATCACCTTCGCCTTACAGTATGCCTGTAAAAGCTCACGACCCTTTACAATATTTTCTTCTTTGAATTCATTCTTAAACCACTGGTTGATCTTACTCTTGGCCTGGGTACTCTTCACCACATTCAGCCAGTCCCGGCTCGGTCCCTTGGAGTTCTGGGACGTCATAATTTCCACACGGTCACCATTCTTGATCTCATAATCAATCGTTACGAGCTTTCCGTTTACTCTTGCACCAATCATCTTGTTTCCGACCGCACTGTGAATGCTGTAAGCAAAGTCAATCGGCGTAGAGCCTGCCGGCAGATTCTTTACCTCCCCGGTCGGGGTAAAACAGTAAACGCTGTCGGAAAACAGGTCAAGATCGCTCTTTAACAGGTTCATGAATTCCTTGTTATCAGACATATCCTGCTGCCATTCCAAAATCTGACGCAGCCAGGACAGCTTCTCTTCCTCGGAATCCTCAATCTTCTTGCCATCAGAAGCAACCTTATATTTCCAGTGTGCTGCAATACCATATTCCGCAGCCTTATGCATTTCATAGGTACGGATCTGGATTTCAAAGGGCTGCCCGCTCTTCCCGATCAGCGTCGTATGAAGGGACTGGTACATATTCGCTTTCGGCATGGCGATGTAGTCCTTGAATCGTCCCGGGATCGGCTTATACATTTCATGAATAACACCAAGTGCTGCATAGCAGTCCTTGACAGTATTTACAATAATACGGACCGCGAACAGATCGTAGATCTGTTCAATGGATTTATTCTGGTTCTTCATTTTCTTATAGATACTGAAAAAGTGCTTGATACGACCGTCAATATGGGCTTCAATTCCGGCATTTTTAATGTGTTCGCTGACTTCATCCACGATATCCTGAATGTATTTCTCACGTTCACTTTTACGGATTGCGATTTTATCTACCAGATCATAATAAGCCTCCGGCTCGAGATATTTTAAGGATAAATCATCCAATTCTACTTTGATTTTGGAAATACCGAGACGCTGTGCAATGGGGGCATAGATTTCCTGTGTTTCCCTCGCAATGCGCTGCTGTGCCTCCGGCTTCTGGTATTTCAGGGTACGCATATTATGAAGACGGTCTGCCAGCTTAATCAGAATCACCCGGATATCCTTCGCCATGGCAAGAAACATCTTACGCAGATTCTCTGCCTGCATTTCGAGCCGGTCGGGCTTGCCGTCCTGATCGGTTGACAGATGCAGATTCTGCAGCTTTGTAACACCATCTACCAAAAGAGCTACCTCCGGTCCGAATTCCTTCTCAATTTCTTCTCCGGTCATAATGGTATCTTCCACCACATCATGCAAAAGTCCTGCAGCAATGGTTTCCTGATCCATCTCAAGGTCTGCCAGAATGATCGCGACGCACAGGGGATGTACAATATAGGGCTCTCCGGACTTTCGTACCTGATCCTTATGTGCCTGATAGGCCACATGGTATGCCTTTTCAATCAGGGAAATATCATCGGAGGGGTGGTATTTGCGCACACGCAAAATAAGATCCCGATATAACTGCTCCGGACTTTGAAATTCCTGAATGGATTCGATCCGACCATCGTCGAATACCATCTCGCTCTTAACCTGTTCACCTGTTGTCTTACTGGTATCCTTTTCTTCTGTCATGTCATCACCCTTTGGCATTTTAGTAAAAATTACCTGCTGATTTTAACTTATCTGTTATTATTAGCAATATCCATATTATTATATATTTATTTATGAATGTAGTCAATCCGTGAAGAAAGCAGATTCTATCCTCAAATTTGATTGAACATTTGTTCTGTTTATGATATACTGATCAAGTATAGTTGAAAAAAAGCAGGATGTGATTTTCCGATTATAAGATGCCCTCTAGTTTACAAAGGAGGGTGATGCCCTATGAACACAATAGAAGTACTTACCTTATTGTTAGTAGTTTTCGCGGCTCTGTCTTACATAGACGATCATAATAAAAAGAAATAGCATCCCAGCCCGTCCAAAGTTGATGAGATGCTATTCTTTATTTAGCTATTTACTGAGGGCAAATCGGCATCACGTCCGATTACCTTTCCTCCAGGAAATTTTATTGAAGATAGATAAATCTGTATATGTACTGTGCAATTCATAACTAACCATTTTGAATTACTTGTGGATGTGTCTGTGTAGGTAGTCACGGACACATCTTTTTTTATATCATCAAGAAAC
>OLGB01001643.1_pt1 | contig 26054 bp, 27 predicted proteins | sample 1605691 | NCBI WGS metagenome assembly OLGB01 (sample SAMEA3888925, study PRJEB22519) | human gut metagenome | biome: human gut; feature: human-associated habitat; material: faeces | place: Denmark | collected 2010 | reverse complement strand
TGGCCCCCATCGGCGGCTACATCTGCGGCACCAAGGAGTGCGTGGAGCGGTGCGCCTACCGGCTCTCCGCCCCGGGCCTTGGGCAGGAGGTGGGCGCCAACCTGGGGCTGATGCCCGCCCTCTACCAGGGATTGTTCCTGGCGCCCACAGTGGTGTCCGGCGCCCTCAAGGGCGCCATCTTCGCCGCCAACATCTATGAAAAGCTGGGCTATCCCTGTGTCCCCAATGCCACGGAGAGCCGCCACGATATCATTCAGGCGGTGACTCTGGGCAGCGCCGAGGCCATGGTGGCCTTCTGCAAGGGCATTCAGGCAGCGGCGCCGGTGGACAGCTACGTGACCCCGGAGCCCTGGGCCATGCCCGGCTATGACTCCGACGTCATCATGGCGGCGGGCGCCTTTGTCCAGGGCAGCTCCATTGAACTCTCCGCCGACGGCCCCATCCGTCCCCCCTACGCCGTGTATTTCCAGGGCGGGCTCACCTGGTATCACGCGAAGCTCGGCATCCTCATGAGCCTGCAGAAGCTGGTGGAAGCGGGACTGACCCGCCTGCCGGAATAAATCAAAAATCTGTTTGTTTTGGGAGAATTTGAATTATGTGGTTTTGGCTTTCTATCATTGCCCTGCTGTGCTGGAGCGGCTCCGACCTGTTTTCCAAGATCGGCTGCCGGGACGCATCTGACAAGTACAGCCATTTGAAAATGGTCATGGCCGTGGGTGTGGTCATGGGCCTGCATGCCGCTTTCGAGATCTTTGTGGGCGGCACGGAGATCAGCCTCTCCATCCTGCTGACCTACCTGCCGGTGTCCCTGCTGTACATCGGCTCCATGACCCTGGGGTATCTGGGCCTGCGGTACATCGAGCTGTCCATCTCCTCCCCCATCTGCAACTCCTCCGGCGCCCTGGTGGCGGTGCTGACGCTGCTGTTCGTGGGCGGCGAGGACTACTCCCCCCTGGCGCTGTTCGCCGTGGCGCTGGTGTGCGTGGGCGCCATCGGCCTGGGCGTTGTGGACGCCTGCGAGGACGAGACTCTGCGGGCCCAGCGGCAGGAAGCCGGCAACTATAAGTACGCCAAGAGCTTTCTGGCCCTGGCCCTGCCGGTGGCCTACTGCCTGCTGGACGCCGCCGGCACCTTTGCCGATAACCGGGTGCTGGAGACCCTCAACGAGGACAGCGCCAACGTGGCCTATGAGCTGACCTTCCTGCTGGCAGGTATTTTGTGCTTCATGTATGTGGTCCTCATCAAGAAGGATAAGCTGATCCCGAAGATGGAGGCCCCCAAGTACACCGGCGCCATCTTCGAAACTGCCGGCCAGTTTGCCTACATCTATGCCATCGCGGACACCGAGCACCTGGCCATGTCCGCCCCCATCATCTCCGCCTACTGCGCCGCCTCCGTGCTGTGGAGCCGGCTGTTCCTGAAGGAGAAGCTGTCCTGGAAGCACTACGCCATGATCCTGCTGGTCGTCATCGGCATCGTGATTATGGGTGTGTTCGACATGTGAGCGGCCACCGTACCCAAAAGACAACACCAAGGCCCCGTCCCTGTTTGGACGGGGCCTTGGTGTTTTGAAGAGAGGATTTCTTTATTTCATTTTACTGCTCAACGGGGAACTCCAGGATCCCGGCTACGCCGGCGGCGATGGAGTACTCCGGGAACACCAGAACGGGGTCGCCGTTTTCGTTGATATAGAAGCTGGTGGTCTCATCCACCGTGGTGAAGCCGCCCTGCTCCGCCGGGAAGAAGTAGTCGAAGCCGTCCGCCTCGATCTGAGCGGCCATGCCGGCCTTCACGGCGTCATTGCAGATCTCCACCCAGTTTTCACCCAGCAGGTCCTCCAAAGTGATGTCCCGGTCATTCTCCAGATCCAGGTTGTAGCAGAACCGCTGCTGGTTGGCAGCGACCCAGCCCTCACCGAAGTCCACCACAAAGGACACAGTGGTATCGGTCTGGCTCTTGATCTCGTAGTCGACGATCACGTCCATCTTCCGGTCGCCCCACTGCTCCTCGGTGCCGCCGGTGGCGAAGAACGCCTCCTGATAATCCTCCCAGTCCTGCTGGGCCTTCTCCATGTGGGCATCCACGCGCTCCTGGATCTCGGCGTTGATCCGGTCGGCCACAGCGCTGTCGGCCACAGCGCTGTCGGCCTCCACCTCGGGAACAGAGACATCATAGTCGATGCCGTCCCGGACCGTATCATAGCTGCGGACCGTCAGCACCTGGAACAGTCCGCCCAGCACCGGCACATCGGACGCTGCCGCTGCGAAGGTGGGGGAGATGTTCAGCGCACCCACCAGCACCGCAAGGCATGCGGCGCAGGTACCCAGTGTGCGGACCAGCGGCCGGCGGGATGCGCGGCGATGGGCTTCCCGGCCCTGTCGGATGCCCGCCTGGACGCGATCGTTCAGCTCCTCGGGGATGGGCGTGGACTCATAGTTCTCTCTTGCCTTATCAAACTCTTTCATGCTTCATTTACTCCTTCCATTGATACCCGTAATTTCTTCAGGCCAGTGTACAGCCGTGTCTTGACCGTGCTGAGGTTGCAGCCGGTGACGGCACTGATCTCCTTGAGGGACAGATCCTCGTAAAACCGCAGCTTCACGATGGTGCTCACCTCCGGAGGCAGCGCCTCCACCCGTCTGGCAAGGTCCCCGTCCGCCGGCAGCGGATCTTCATAGCTGCCGGTGTCCAGCGCCTCCGGCGGCACCAGAGTCACCAGTTTCCGCCTTCGCAGAGCATCCATGCACACATTGACCAAAATGCGGTAAAACCAGGTGCGCATGGCGTCTGCTTCCCGAAGGCTTTCCTGTCGTTCCAGTGCCCTGCAGACAGCGGTCTGTACCGCGTCCAGAGCCTCTTCCCTGTCTTGGAGATAGCTGTAAGCCAGACGATAGAACCGCGCCTGATTTTCCACAAGAAAGCCGGTCAGCTGTTGTTCCGATACTCGTGTCACGTTCATGGTCCTTTCTGTTTCGTTCTGCCTTACAGACGCGGCAAAGGGGCGAAAAGTTTTGGGGGGAAGGAAAAATTTTTGAAATGAGTGCCGCCCGTCCCGAAAGGGACGGGCGGCCGGTCGCTTATTCGTAGCGCAGGGCATCGATGGGGTTGAGCTTTGCCGCCTTGTTGGCGGGCAGGTAGCCGAACAGCACGCCGATGCCCACGGACACGCCGAAGCTGACGGCGATATCCCCGGCGCTGGGCGCGGCGGTAAAGGTGGCGCCTCCCATACCGGAGGTCATCAATCCGCCCACCAGAGCCGTGGCCACGGCGGCCAGAGCCACTCCAAAGAGAATCCCCAGCACGCCGCCCACGGCGGAGGTGGTGCCGGCCTCGATGACGAACTGGCTGCGGATATCCCTCTGTTTGGCGCCCAGGGACTTGCGGATGCCGATTTCCCGGGTCCGCTCCGTGACGGACACCAGCATGATGTTCATGATACCAATGCCGCCCACCAGCAGGGAAATGGCGGCAATGGCCACCAGCACGATCATCATGGTGTTCATCATGGTGTTCATGGCGTCCATCATCTCCGCGGAAGTCATGACCATATAGTAGTCCGTGGACTGGTAGGTCTTTTGCAGCCGGTTTTCAATGATGCCCTTGGCGGCCGCGGCCGTGTCCCGGCTGGTGCTGGTCATCAGGTACATATCCTGATAGGACCCTCCGCTGAGACGGCTGGCGTTCTCATAGGGGATATAGACCTTGTCGTCGCCGCTGCCCTCGGTGTTGTCGGCATTCTCCGAAAGCACACCCACCACCGTATAGGGGATCCCGCCGATGGACAGGCTCTTTCCCAGGGCGTCGCCCCGGAAGGCCTCCAGCTCCAGATAGGACCCGATCACGCAGACATTCTGATGCCGCTCCACGTCGATGTACCGCAGGAAGCGGCCCTTGGACAGGCTCTCGCCCTGCATGGTCTTTTGGGTATCGCTTTTGAAGAAGGATTCGCTGACGCCGTAGACGCTGGTGCGGTCAAAGCTCTCCGTGCCGCTGCGCACCTTGGCGCTGGCGGAGACATAGGGCGAGACGCCGGTGAGGTACTGGGGGTACTGCTCCACCAGATCGTACAGGTCGTCGGCGTCCACATCCCGGGTGCCGCCCTCGCCCCGGGGCCACACCATCACCTGTACCAGGTTGGCGCCCAGGGTCTCGAACTGCTCGTTCATCATGTTGGTCATGCCGTTGCCCAGGGACAATATCACAATGACCGCGCCCACGCCGATGATGATGCCCAGCATGGTGAGGAAGGCCCGCATCTTGCTGGTGCGCAGGGAATTGAGAGCCAGCTTGAAGGACTGTGTGAAATTCATAGGCCCGCCTCCTCTGTCTCCTCGTCGTACTCATGGGGCTGGACCAGAGCCTGGGGGTCACCCGCATCCCCGTCATAGATGATCTTGCCGTCCTGAAGGCGAACGATCCGCCGGGCCTTGACGGCGATGGAGTTGTCGTGGGTGATGAGGACCACCGTGTCCCCCTCCCGGTTGAGCTGCTGCAAAAACCGCAGCACCTCCCGGCCGGTGCGGGAGTCCAGGGCGCCGGTGGGCTCGTCGGCCAGGATGACCGAAGGCTTGCCCGCCAGGGCCCGGGCGATGGACACCCGCTGCTGCTGGCCGCCGGAGAGCTGGCTGGGCAGGTTCTTCCGCTTGTCGGCCAGGCCCACCCGCTCCAGGGACTGCACCGCCCGGCGGTGACGCTCCTCTGCGCTGACGCCGGCATACAGCAGCGGCAGCTCCACGTTCTCCTGGACCGTGAGCTTGGGGATCAGGTTGTACTGCTGGAAGATGAAACCCAGCATCTTGTTGCGGACCTCCGCCTGCTGGTCGTCCTCCATAGTGGACACGTCAATGCCCCCCAGGTGATAGGTGCCGGAGGTGGGCACGTCCAGGCAACCGATGATGTTCATGGCCGTGGACTTGCCGGAGCCGGAGGAGCCCACGATGGCCACGAACTCCCCCGGATCCACCGTCAGGCTGACGCCGTCCAGGGCGTGGACCGTCTCCTCGCCCATCTGGTAGATCTTGTAGACGTCCTTCAGTTCAATGAGGTGCTCCATGGGCTCAGCCTCCCGTCGACATCATCATATCCATCAGACTGGAGGCCTGGTTCTCGATCAGGACGATGTCGCCCTCCTCCAGGCCGCTCGTCACCTCGATGTACATATCGTCGTTGCGGCCCAGGGTCACCTCCCGGGTCTCCAGCTTGGTGATGTCCGCCACGGCGGTGTTGTCGGCGTTCATGGCGCCCTCTCCCGGCACCGTGACCACATTCCCCCGGCCCACAGCGTCCACGGGGATACACAGGGCGTTGGGGATCTCGTCGCCGATGATCTTCGCGGAGACGTTCATGCCCGGGCGCAGATCGCCGTAGTCCTCCAGGATGATGGTGACCGGATAGCTGGTGGCGCCGTTCACCGTGTTGCCGCTGATGCTGATGGTGTCCACCACACCGGTGAAGGTCTGGCCCTCCAGGGCGTCGGCGGTGATCTCCACCTGCTGGCCCACTTCCACCTTGCCGATGTCCAGTTCGTCCACGGCCACCTCCAGCTTCAGATAGCTCAGGTCGTAGATCACCGCCAGAGTACCGGAGGCGGCGCCGTCCACCTTGTCCCCGGCCTTGAAGTTTTTCTCAATAACGGTGCCGGCGATGGGGGAGGTGATGTTGTAGTCGTCCACGGTCCCCTGGGCCGTACCGGCGGAGAGCTGGGCGGAGGCCAGGGCCAGCCGGGCGTTTTCGATCTGGTTCCGGGTGGTCTCGGACTCCACGGTGCACAGCACGTCGCCCTTGGAGACGGTGTTGCCGGAGAGCATATTGAGATCGTTGATGGTGCCGGAGGCCGTGGCGTAGACCACGGCGGAGGCGGGCATGGCCACCGGCGTCTCGCCGTAGCTGGTGTAGCTGCCGATGACGGCGGAGGCGGTGAAGGCGTCGGAGACGGCGCCGGGGTTATTGAGCCGCACCCGGACGGAGACGGCCTCCTTGCCGTTGGCCGTGATGGCGCTGGAGTTGGAGACATAGGTCACCGTGCCCATCTGGGAGCCGTCAAAGCCGTCGATAAACACTGTGGCCTGCTGGCCGATGTAGAAGTCGGCGGGATCGGCAAAGGCGAACAGGAAGTCCATGGTCAGCTCCGTGCTGGCCACCACCTTGGCGATCTGAGTACCGGCGGTGACGCTCTGGCCGTTGTGGACATAGACCTCCCCGATGATGCCGCTGAGGGGCGCCGTGGGGTGCAGGGCCTCCTGGGCCTGCTCATAGCTGAGCCGGGCCTGCTCCACGGAGATCTCCGCCCGGGACACGGAATCCTGGGCGTCGCTGCTGTCCATGGCGTAGAGCAGCGTATCCTTGCTGACCAGGTCTCCCACCTCGAAGGGGGAGTCCAGGATCTCGCCGGAGATCAGCGTGGTGACATTGTAGGAGTCCGCGGGCTCCAGCGTGGCGGTGCCGGAGACGCTGACCGTCAGATCCTGCCGGGTGGCAGTGGCCACCAGATACGCCCCCGCCAGTGTACTGTTGACGTTCTTTTTCAGGCTGGACATGCATCCGCCCACAATGGCAGCCACAATCACCAGTGCCACGCCGATCTTCAGCCAGCGCCTGCCCTTTTTGCTCTTGGGCAGATGGGGCTTCCATTTCTGCTTGGTCTCCGGCGTCTGAACCGGCGCCGGGTCCTGAACGGCCTCTTCCTTCATCAGTTCTTCCATAATGCGCTCCTTCTCTCAGTTTTCCGGCGGCGTCTTTCCCATGCCCCGCCGCAGGATCTCCAATACATTTTCCAGCCGCTCCCGGCTGCCGGGAGCGGCGCCGGCCTGCAGGCCGGCATAGACCATGGGCACCGTGGTGCTCAGCAGCACGCCCAGGATATCTCCAAGGTCCCGCTCCCGCCGCAGATCCAGCAGGTCCGGGTTCACCGCGTCCTTCAGCCGTTCCAGGATGGCCCCGGGATCCAGCATCCCCAAAAGGCCTGTTTTCTGCATTCCCTGGTTGCAGTGGAGGATGCGGGCCATAGCCCCCATCTCCCCCAGGTGCTGGGCGCCGCCCTTGGCGGCCAAGTAGTCGTACAGGTCCAGCAGGGCCTGGAAGATGTCCCCCTTCCGGCGCAGCAGCAGCTCCTCGATGACCATGACCATCTGGTCCACATAGCCCCGCAGCAGATACCGGAACAGTTCCTCCTTGTCCTGGAAGTACATATAGAAGCTGCCCCGGGGGATACCGGCCTCCTTGATGATCTGGTTGATGGAGGCCTCGTTGAAGGGCCGGCTGGAGAATTCCCGGGTGGCAGCCTCCAGCAGCTTTTCCTGTTTTTCCGGCGGCAGGTTCATAAACGTGCTGCTCGGCACGGCGCTCCCCTCCTCTCAAACAATACGATATGACGGCGCCGCTTTCTTCATCCCGCGGACATTCTGCGCCTTCCCCCTGGGGGAAGGTCAAGAGAAATTTTCCGGCGGAGGAAAAGAAATATGACAACCTGTCGCTTATCATAGCCGACAGGTTGTCATATTGCAAGCCCTTCCGCAAAAATTCACAATTCCTTCACACTTCCCCGGTCTCGTACAGGGGCCTTGTCCGCTGGTAGGACTGGGGCCGGTAGGTGACAGAGGAGATCCGTTTGCCCGAGACGCCGTACTTGGGGTGGGTGCCGAAGAGGTCGATGTACCGGTCCAGATCGTCCCGCTCCGCCTCCATGGCGCCCAGCAGGGCCAGGGCCGCCCGGGCGTCGTCCACGGCCCGGTGGCTGTTGACCGCCGCGTCCTCCAGATGGAAGGCCTCGATGGCGTTGCAGAGCTTGTGGGGGTAGTCCCGCCGGTCACGGTACACGGTCAGCAGATCCAGGAACCGGGGCGGCCCCAGCACCGCCGCCCGGCCCAGAGGCCGCAGCAGATAGTAGAGAAAGCTCAGGTCGAACTGGGCGTTGTAGGCGGCCAGCAGCGGCCGCTCCGCCCCCTCCAGCAGACGGCAGAACCGCTCCGCGGCGGCGGATTTCTCCACGCCTTCCATCTCCAGCTGCTGCGGCGTGATGCCGGTCAGGTCCGTGATGAAGGGCGGCAGGGCCCGGCCCGGGGACAGGCGGATCAGATCGTCCATGGCGCCGGTCTCCCCCTCCGCCGTCAGGCACACGGCCCCCAGTTCGATGATCTCGTCCTGGACAAAGTCGATGCCGGTGGTCTCGGTGTCGAATACGATGATGCGGTCGAACCGCTCCAGCAGCCGTGTGGTCATGGGGCCCTCCTGTCAGAAATCATTTTTTTCAGGATAGGGCGGCGGGGCGGGTTTGTCAAGGGGCGGCGTTGACTTCCGCTCCGCCGCTTTGATAAAATGGGGCCATCTTCAGGAGAGGGGGGAACCTCTGTGAAGCGCGGCCTTGACACGGCCTCCTGAACCGATCCATTTTGATTTCAGGAGGCTTTTATGAATACAAACGCAAACCTGCCCGCACACACCATAGTCGATCTGAGCGTCTGGGATCGCGGTCCGGTGTTCCGGCATTTCATCGATGACCTGCGCTGCGTCATGAGCATGACGGTGGATCTGGACGTATCCCGGCTGCTGAACAGTCTGCACAAACGAGGCCTTTCCTTCTATCCCGCCATGATCTGGATGGTGACCAGGGTCCTCAACGCCCACGACGAATTCCGGTACGGCTGGGATGATCGGAACCGGCTGGTCCTCTGGGAGCGGATCGAGCCCTATTATGCCGATTTCCGCCCGGACAGGCAAACTTTCGTCAAGCTGGTGACACCCTTTGACCCGGATCCGGCGCTCTTTCACCGCCGTTTCCTGAAGGATCGGAAACGGTATGCGGCTCTGGACCACTTCGATCAGATGGATGTGCCGCCCAACACCTTTGACATATCCTGCCTGCCCTGGATCCGGTACCGCAGCTTCGATATGCACATTTTCGACAGCGGCACCTACCTGGGGCCGGTGGTCACTTGGGGAAAGTACGAGCCCGTGGGGGAGCGGGTCCTGATGCCCCTCTCCCTCAACATTCACCATGCGGTGGCGGACGGGTTCCACCTGTCCCGGTTTTTCCTGGAGCTTCAGGAGCTGGCGGACTGTATGTAAGCTGAAACAGGGCGGGAGGCCTATGGCCTCCCGCCCCGTTTTCTGCTCAGTAGTTGAATTTGTCGATGGCGACGCTGGCGCAGTAGTCCGCCTTCAGCGCCTGGAGCTTGGCGAACAGCTCCGTCTGGCAGTGGGCCTGCTGAAGCTCCGGCGTCTCCCAGGTCTCCACCAGCAGCAGCGCGTCCGGGTCCTGGGCGTCGAAGTAGTAGTCGTACTTAACGTTGCCGGCCTCGCTGAGGGAGTTGGCCCGGACGCCCAGGTCCGTGACCGCCTGATAGAAGGCCTCACGCCGGCCGGGCTTGCAGTGGTAGGTGACATTCCAAGTTAACATAATATTCCTCCTTATGCGCTCCCGCGCTTAAAAAATCATTGGGTGGTCGTCCTCCGGCGGCGGGACCAGCCGCGCCATGTCCGGCGGCAGCGGCGCCGTCAGATGCAGGCGCTCCCCGGTGACGGGGTGGGTCAGGGCCAGGGCGAAGGCATGGAGGGCGGGCCGGGGGATCAGGTCCGGGTCCTCGGTGCCGTAGAGCCAGTCCCCGGCCAGGGGACAGCCCAGGTGGGCCATGTGCAGGCGGATCTGGTGGGTCCGCCCGGTCTCCGGCACCACGGCCAGCAGACTCATCCCGTCCGCCCGGGCCAGAGTGCGGTAGGCCGTTCGGGCGGAGGCGCCGTCGGGCCGGATACAGCGCCGGACCGGCGAGGGCTCGTCCCGTCCGATGGGGGCGTCCACGGTCCCCTCCGGCGGCACCGGGCACCCCAGGCATACCGCCCGGTACTCCCGGCGAAAGTCCGGCGTGTGGAGCTGCCGGCGCAGCAGGTCGTGGACATAGCCGCTCTTGGCCACCGCCATGAGGCCGGTGGTGCCCTTGTCCAGCCGGTTCACCGGGTGGAAGATGAAATCGCTCCCCCGCTGCCAGGCCAGGGCCCCGGCCACGGTGGGCGTCTCCGGCACGAAGCTGGAGGCGTGGACCGCCATGCCGGCGGGCTTGTTTACCACCAGCAGGTGGCCGTCCTCCCACACCACCGGCAGCGGCCAGTCCCCGGGCACCGCCACGGCTCTGGGCGGACGGTGGTCCCCGGTCTCCACCGTCAGCACATCGCCGGTCCGCAGGACCTGGGTGGTGCGGGCGTGGAGGCCGTTGACGGTGATGCCGTCCGGCGCATGGGCCAGGCGGGAGACGCCGTGGGAGGAGAAGTGCAGCTGCGCGCGGAGGATGTGGCGGACCGTGGCGCCGTCCTGCTCCGGCGGCAGGGTGTAGGAGATGGTCTCCATCACGCCCGCCTCCTCTCCCGCAGCAGGGCCAGCCCGAAGGCCAGGCAGACGCCGCCCAGCGCCGAGAAGCCGCCCCAGAGACCGTTCCAGTACCAGGCGCCGGTATCAAACATGGCACCCAGCAGCCGCCGCCAGGCCGGCAGCCCCGCCATGATGGCAAACAGGTCGAACAGCACATATCCGCCGCCCAGCAGATAGGCCCACCGCCACCAGCGCCGCTGCCGGAAGCAGCGGAAAAACAGCGCAAGCCCCGCCAGGCACAGTCCGCCCAGCGCTGCCATGAGCCCCCAGTAGAGAGGCCCCCGCTCCGTCAGCAGCCCCATCCAGAAGCCCGCGTAGCCGGACCGGTCCAGCAGGCCCCAGATCCGGTGCAGGTGGAACAGGCCGAACAGAATAAAAAACCAGGGCTCGAAGCCCCTGATATCTTTCATGGACGCTCCTCCGTTTCACCGCTATTGTACCCTGCCGCCCCCGGCATTGCAAGGCTTTTCCCACTGGTAAAAGCCCGGCCCCCGTGGTACAATGGAACCAGTTTTGACAGGAGGAATCCCCTATGCTCTTATCCGCGGAACATCTCTCCATCAACTTCGGCAGCCGGCAGCTGCTGGACGATGTGAACCTCTATCTCAGCGAAGGGGACAAGGTAGGCGTCATCGGCATCAACGGCACCGGCAAGTCCACCTTTTTGAAGGTTCTGGCCGGGAAATTAGAGGCTGACGCCGGAACAATCTCCCGAAATCCCAATGTACAGGTAAGCCTGCTGGAGCAGAATCCCCCCATGGAGGATGACGCCACCGTTTTGGAGCAGGTATTCCTGCATTTCCCCAAGGAATTCCGGGAACTGAACGAATATGAGGCCAAGTCCATGCTCAACAAGCTGGGCCTGCCGGACTATGAGCAGAAGGTGGGGACCCTCTCCGGCGGACAGCGGAAGCGGGTGGCGCTGGCGGCGGCGCTGATCCACCCGGCGGATGTGCTGGTGCTGGACGAGCCTACCAACCACCTGGACGCGGAGATGACCGCGTGGCTGGAGGACTGGCTCCGCCGGTTCAAGGGCGGGCTGGTGATGGTGACCCATGACCGCTACTTTCTGGAGCGGGTGGTGAACCACATTACGGAGCTCTCGCGGGGGAAGCTGTACCACTACGAGGCCAATTACTCCAAATATCTGGAACTGAAGGCCCAGCGGGCGGAGATGGCGGAGGCCAGCGAGCGGAAGCGGCAGTCCATTCTGCGAACGGAGCGGGAGTGGATCATGCGGGGCTGCCGGGCCCGGACCACCAAGAGTAAGGACCGTATCGAGCGGTACGAGGCGCTGAAAAATCAGGACGCCCCGGAAACGGACGATACGGTGCAGATGGCTGCGGCGTCCAGCCGCCTTGGCAAAAAGCTCATTGAGCTGCATGATGTCAGCAAGTCCTACGAGGGCCGCACGGTTATTCGCGACTTCTCCTACAATCTGCTGCGGAATGACCGCATCGGCATTGTGGGACACAACGGCGCCGGAAAATCCACGCTGCTGCGGCTGTTTGCCGGGGAACTGTCCCCGGACAGCGGCACGGTGGACATCGGCACCACTGTGAAGATCGGCCACTTTTCTCAGGAGGGTCGGGAGCTGGATCTGAACCAGCGTGTCTACGATTTTATCCATGACATCGGCGACGAGGTCCGCACCGACGAGGGTACCTTCACCGCCAAGGCCATGATGGAGCGGTTCCTGTTCCCCAGCGATTTGCAGTCAGTCCCCATCGGACGGCTCAGCGGCGGAGAGCGGCGGCGGCTGTACCTGCTGTCCATTCTGATGGAAGCCCCCAACGTCCTGCTGCTGGACGAGCCGACCAACGATCTGGACGTGATGACCCTTTCCATTCTGGAGGACTATCTGCAGGGTTTCCCGGGTCCCATCCTCATCGTGTCCCATGACCGATTCCTGCTGGATAAGCTGGCGGAGCAGGTCTTTGAGGTGCGGGACGGCGAGGTGCTGCGTTACAGCGGCAACTGGTCCGACTGGAAGGCCAAGCGGAAAGAGGAAGAAGCGCCCGCCAAGGCGGAAAAGCCCAAGGCGGCTCAGGAGCGGCCCCGGGAGCGGAAATTGAAATTCTCTTTCAAGGAGCAGCGGGAGTTCGAGACCATCGACGAGGATCTGGCCGCGTTGGAGCAGCAGATCCGGGAGTGCGAGGAAGCCCAGGGGGCCTGCGGCAGCGATTATGTGAAGCTTCAGGGATTGCAGGCTAAACAGGCGGAGCTGGAAGCCGCTCTGGAGGAAAAAACAGAGCGGTGGATGTACCTCACGGAGCTGAAGGAAAAAATCGACGCACAGTGAGTTTGTGTTAGAATGGATTCAATCAAGAGAAAAAAGGAGCGGCTTTGCCGCTCCTTTTTCATTTGAATTTGAATATGCGCTTTTACAGCCGGTCTTCTTTCGTTGCCGCGTACCAGAGATTATAGGTCTGGCGGTAGATGCTCGCGGCATCCTCCGTGTGGCAGACCATCCGCACCCGGCAGGGATGGTCATGGGTCCGAAGATCCTCCATGATGGCTTTCAGCGCTACGGAGGCCGCCTGCGCCATGGGATAGCCGTAAACCCCGGTGGAGATGGAGGGGAAGTCCACGGAATCAATGCGGTGCTCTCGGGCAAGCTCCAGACAGCTCCGATAGCAGGCGGCCAGCGCCGCCGCCTCGCCATGCCCGCCGCCCTGCCAGATGGGCCCTACGGTGTGAATGACATACCGGGCCTTTAACCGATACCCCCGTGTCAGTTTGGCTTGGCCCGTCTCGCAGCCGTGAAGGGTCCGGCATTCTGCTAACAGCTCCGGCCCGGCGGCAGCGTGAATAGCGCCGTCCACGCCGCTGCCCCCCAGCAGAGTGTGGTTGGCGGCATTGACGATGGCTTCCGCATCGGACGCGGTAATGTCTCCTGTGACGATGGCAAAACGGTCCATATAAGCACCTCCCGGATGTAGAGAATCGTGAATGGTATAAAATCAGCATAGACTGTCTGAAATCAAAAAGCAAGAGACTGTCAATAAAATGGTAAATTCTCTGCGATGGTAAGGTAGGGCAGCCGTTAGCGGCTTTGCCGCTCTACGGATGCCGCATACCCCTTGCGGGTGAAGGGTGTGCGCGGAAAACCCAAGAAGGGGAAACAGGCGAAGTGCCGCCAATGGAGATTTCCGCGACGGAAAGAAAGGGTGTGTGCGGGAAACCCAAGAGGGGTGTCCCGCACCATTGAAATCAAATATTTTCAGAACTTTTACAAGTTCTGAAAATAAGGGCAACGGGAAGAAAAGATTTTTTCGACCCGTTGCGCCCCCGGTTTCTGGGTGCAAAGCGCACGGAAACCGGCTGGGCCGACGGTGTATTCCTGCTCCACGCGTGGCGAAAAGGCTTTTTCGACACGCTGAGTGAACCATTTGTGTTCATTATAGCACAGGCAGATAAGATTTCTGTTAACTTTCTGTTCTTAACGAAAATCTTACATCTCCTGTGGTACAATAAGGCAGCAATGAAGGGAGTGAGCAAATTGCCGCAATCGAAAAAGACGATGGCACAGGTCGGTTTGCTGTTGGCTGGGGCCGCCATGGTGTGCGTCGGCGTACTGCGGGGCGAAACGGCCACGGTGCTGAGCAAGGCCATTAAAGTATGTCTGGAGTGTGTGGGTATTGGATAAAAAACATCAAACAATTTCCCATCTCCTTGCCCGCTGGCGGGGATGGATCCAGGCGGGGGCGGCGCTGCTGACCAATCTTCACCTGCCGAACTTCTTCAAGGGAAGTCTTTATCAGGGGGCGGGAAAAACCGTCTGCGTGCCGGGGCTGAACTGCTATTCCTGTCCCGCGGCGTCCGGGGCCTGTCCCATCGGCTCCTTTCAGGCGGTGGTGGGCTCATCGAAGTTCCGTTTCTCCTATTATATCACAGGTTTTCTCATCCTGTTAGGGGTTTTGCTGGGACGCTTCATCTGCGGCTTTCTCTGCCCCTTCGGATGGTTTCAGGAGCTGCTGCATAAAATTCCCACGAAAAAGCTCTCCACAAAGAAGCTGAAGCCTCTGACCTATCTCAAATACGCCGTTTTGCTGGTGATGGTCGTTCTGCTGCCGGCGTTTTTGGTGAACGACGTGGGTATGGGGGACCCCTTTTTCTGCAAGTACCTCTGTCCGCAGGGCGTGCTGGAGGGGGCGATCCCGCTGTCCCTTGCCAATTCCGGCATCCGGGCAGCGCTGGGCAAGCTGTTTACATGGAAATTCAGCATCCTACTGTCAGTGATCGTGCTGAGTGTGGTGTTCTACCGGCCGTTTTGCAAATGGCTCTGCCCGCTGGGGGCGTTCTACGCCCTCTTTAACCGGGTGTCCCTCCTTCAGATGAAGGTGGACGGGCATAAGTGCATTTCCTGCGGGAAATGCGCCAGAGCCTGCAAGATGGACGTGGATGTGACGAAAACGCCCAACCATACCGAGTGTATCCGCTGCGGGATGTGCGTCAGCGCTTGTCCCACCGGGGCCGTGAGCTTCCGCTATGGCTTTGGAGACGGAAAACAAAATATCAACATTGAAGAAAACACGGAGGAAACAACATGAAGATGAAGAAATTGACCGCGCTGCTGCTGGCAACGCTGATGGTGCTGTCCCTGGCCGCCTGTGGCGCGAAGGGTGACAGCAAGACCGAAAACAGCGGCGACACGGCCCAGACGGAGGAGGCCGCCGCCACCCACAAGTCCCTGATGGATCGGGAGAACGAGATCCTGTCGGAGAACACGGAGCTTTGGGAAAAGGTCTTTCTGGCGGCGGACAAGGGCATGGCCATGATCGAGGACGGCAAGAATTACGGCGATTTCCTGCTGGACACCATCGAATCCGCCAAGGACCAGTTCAGCGATGAGGAATACGCGCTGCTGAAGAAGTCCGCGCAGGAGATCAGCGAGATCGAGAATAAGCTGACCGAGCTGGAAAAGCAGCATCCCGAAATTCTGAATGAGGGGACCGACGCCAACGGCGATGTGCAGAAGTTCCCCTCCTTTGAGGGCAAGGATCTGGACGGCAACGAGGTCAAGAGCGACGAGCTGTTCTCCGCCAACGCCGTCACCGTGGTGAATTTCTGGTTTACCACCTGCAGCCCCTGCGTGGGTGAGCTTGGCGAGCTGGACGCGCTGAACAAGGAGCTGGCGGACAAGGGCGGCGCGCTCATCGGCGTCAACGCCTTCACGCTGGACGGCGACGAAACGGCTATTTCCGACGCGAAGGACGTGTTGGCCAAGAAGGGCGCCACCTATCAGAACGTGTATTTCGATTCCAGCAGCCCGGCGGGAGCCTTTACCGCCAACATCTTCGCCTTCCCCACCACCTATGTGGTGGATCGGAACGGCAACATCGTGGGTGAGCCTATCGTGGGTGCCATCACCGAGAAGAATCAGGCGGAGACGCTGCAATCCCTCATCGATCAGGCCATCGCCGCCGACGCGGGCTGAGAAAAGTCCAAACGGTGTTCAGTTGCGCGAAAAAAAGAGCTGACTGCAATGCAGTCAGCTCTTTTATATTACCGGCGGAGGGAGGCGGAGAGGCGGTCAATGCACCAGACCAGCAGAATCAGTCCAAGGGCGATGGCCCCGGCCTCGCTCCATTTGTAGTGGTTCATGGCGAAGATCAAAGGCGCGCCGATGCCGCCCGCGCCCACCAGTCCCAGAACCGACGCTTCCCGGATGTTCACGTCGAAGCGGTACAGCACCGCCGAGGCCAACGCCGGGAGCAGCTGGGGGAGCACGGCGTACCGGATGCGGAGCAGAAGAGGGACGCCCATAGATTCCAAGGCGTGATAGGCCCGGAAGTCCAGCGACTCAATGGCCTCCGTGAACCGTTTGCTCAAAAGACCAACGCTGCAAACGCCCAGAGTGAGCACGCCGGTAAAGGGGCCGGGACCGGCCACCCGAATAAAGATCAGACCGTAGATCAGGAAAGGGACAGAGCGGATCGCCATGATGACCACCCGGAACAGCAGCGCCGGGAGCTTTGGCATCAGGCAGGGGGTAGAGAGGAAGGACAGGGGCACTGCGATAACTGTTCCGGCGCAGGTGCCCACCAGAGCGATGCACACGGTCTCCAGCAACAGGTACCCCAAGCCACTGGTATCCGTTTCAAAGAAAAAAGCCCAGTCGGGGTGGAACAGGCCGGAAATCATGGCCTGCACCGCCCGGGGGCTGATATGGGAGAAGTCCGGTGGCTGGAGAGACAGCGTACAGACCAAAGCCAGCAGAACGGCAGCGCCGGTGAGGAGCCGCTTCCCAAGGGGAGACAGGCTCCGTTCCTCCCGGATGATCTGGGACAGCAGGCCGCTGATCCCCTCGATGACGCAGACGGTGAGGAACAGGAAAAACAGGATCATGCCCACCTTGCCGTATTCCAGCCATGAAATTTTTTCGTTCAGCAGCAGACCGATGCCTCCGGCCCCTACATAGCCCAGAATGGAACTGTGGCGCACGTTGGTCTCCAACAGGTACAGAACATTGGAGAAATAGGATGGGGCGATCCCCGGCACAACGGCCCGCCAGTAGACTTTGGTAGGCACCGCGCCCATGGCGCACAGAGCGTGGTAGGGGGCCAGCTCCGCCGATTCGATATCCTCATAGGTCAGCCGGGTCAAAATGGCAAAGGTGTAGACCGTAATGGCCACGGTACCGGAGAAGGTGCCCAAGCCAAACAAGAACGTAGCCAGCAGCGCTAAAATCAGCGTAGGGAAGGAGCGGAGCACCTGCACCAGCAGCCGCAGCGTCCACCGGAGCGGCTTAGGGGCATGGAGATTTTCCGCGCACAGGGGGGCCAGCAGCAGCGCCAGAAACGATCCCAGCGCCGTGCCGGTGACGGACATCTGCACCGTAGCCAGCAGCGGGGCCAGGATTCGGGGGGCATACCCCCAATCCGGCGGGAGCATGGCGGAGATCAGGTCCGTCAGATGGCTCCGCCGCGCCCAGAACAAGGTGGGGGAGCAGTCGGTGAACCGTGCCGCAGCCAGCAGAAGAAGGAAAAGCGCCAGCGTCCGCAGCCAGCGCTTTCCGGAGGAACGGGTCATGACTGATCCTCCTGACGGTGGTAGACGGCGGCGAGGATGTCCTCCGCCGGGGTGTCCGCCGGGGCGTCCAGCACCACGGTTCCTTGGTTCAGGCCGATGAGACGGCTGGAAAATTCTTGTGACAGCTCCAGATTGTGGCTGTTCATGAGAACGGTCAGCTTTTGATCCTGCTGAATGTCCCGGAGCAATTCTAAAATCTGCCGCCCGGTGACGGGGTCCAAGGACGCTACCGGCTCGTCCGCCAGCAGCAGCGCGGGATGCCGCATCAGCGCCCGGGCGATGGCTACCCGCTGCTTTTGCCCGCCGGAGAGGTTCTTCACCGGCTCGTGGACCTTGTCGGCAAGGCCCACCCGCTCCAGCAGGGCGTCCGCCTCGGCGACGCGCTCCTTTCCGAAAAAGCCGCAGACCGCCGGGAGGAACGCCATGTCCGGCAGACAGGCGTTCAGCACGTTCTGGCGGCAGGTGGCATTTTCCACCAGTGCGAAATCCTGATAGATGGTGCCGATGGTGGTCTGAATGGCCCGGCGGGTCCTGCGGTCGGCAGACTCAAAGTGAACGCCGTTTACCAGAATGGCGCCGCCGTCACAGCGGAGAGAACCGTTGAGGATCCGGAACAGGGTGGTCTTGCCCGCACCGGAGGGACCGATCACAGATACAAAATCCCCCTGACTGACGGAAAAGCTGGCGTCAGTCAGGGCGAGGGTGCGGTTTTGAAATTCTTTACGGACATGTTGGACTTCCAGCAGCATAAATAGCCTTTCAGCCCCGCGGCTCCTGAGAAGCCGCGGGGCAAGTGTTTTTTAAAGGGGGGACTTAGCCTTCCAGAGACTTCAGCAGCTCCTGCGCGGCCCGCTCGCCGTCATAATCGGAGTCCTGACCCCAGGTGTAGCCCACCTGGCTGAACACACTGATGATCTCCCGGCCCTCGTCGGTGTCGGCGATCTCGATGAAGCTTTCGCCCAGCGCCTTGCGGAAATCCTCATCCGCCATGGTATCGGAGTTCTTGCTGTAAGCGATCATATCGTTGTAGATGCCCTCGGTGACGCCGATGACGCCGGTCTGCTCCACCATGGGAGCGGTGCCGCCCAGCTCGGTCTCCCACTTGGGGGCGTTCTTGATGCGGATATGGCCGAAGGAAACCATCACGTCCACCTGACCGGCGGCCAGACGGGCCACGGAAGTGGTGTGAGAGTCAGACTGGACCACATGCTCCAGATCGCTGATGCCCTTGCCGTAGTGATCCTGGAGCCACAGGCAGGGATAGATGTAGCCGGAGGCGGAGGTGGGGCTGAGGACGGACCAGGTGGCGCTGTTGAGATCATCCCAGGTCAGCTCTTCACCGGCGTTGACCTTGGCCTGCAGCTCCTGACCCTTTTCGCTGGGACCGGCCAGAATGATGCAGCGGTAATAGGTGCTCATATCCTTGGTGTTTTCCTCGATGGTGCCGTCATTCCAGTCAGCAGGGTTCTCGGAATCCTTGTTGATGGCGTAGCGCAGAGCGGTGAGCAGCACGTCGCAATCGTCGGAGAAGAGGACGTAGTTGCCGCCGGAGATGAAGCCGATGTCGGCGCTGCCGGCGCTGAGGGCCTCGCCCACGGCGGTGTAGCTGGTGCCCACGGTCATGTCGATATCCTTCACGTCATAGCCCTTTTCCAGAAGCTTTGCCTGAAGCAGCTGCTCCAGAGGCTCCGTGGCGGTGGTGATCTGGTCCGCGTCGGCGTAGGGGGAGAAGGCGATCTTCAGAGAGGGGATCTCCTTCACACCGGTCTCACCGGCGCTTTCCGTGTCATTCTCCGCCGGGGTCTGCTTGCCGGCGCAGCCGGTGGCGAGCCCCAGGCACAGAGCCAGGGTCAGAATACTTGCAAGAAACTTTTTCATGGGATTTACCTCCAGATTTGATTTTCTGCTCAAAGCGCAAAAAAATATGTGCCTTGCAGCACATACCGAATTTGACTTCAAGCAGATGCTGACAGCTCCCCCGGCGTCACCGGGGGAAACAGGGGCGGTCGATCCTTACTGGGATCCTCTCAACCCGGAACACGGGTTCCCTCGCAATCTGGTTTCGTCATCAATCTGAGCGCGGCGCCAAGGCGCTCCCCTTTTCGCCGCATTCCGTAACCGTGGATTACCTTACCACACTCTTCCATAAAATACAAGCACAAATCCGCAAATAACCGACAAAAACGGGACATTGTGTTCCTATGACTGGTTTCGGGAGACGGTGTTGCAAATTTGCCGCAGCTCGCCGGGAAAGACAACGAACCCCGGCAGGCCATCATAAGCGTGGCAGCCTGCCGGGGATTCAAAGTCAGTCGTTATTCTGATGGGGAGGCAATTACTTGCCCTGACGCATTTCCTCGTCGATGTCAATGAGGTCCTGGAAATCCGGGCCCCAGAGACGGAAGTTTCCAGACTCGATCATTGCCTTATATTGGAAGGAGTCCCGGACCCGCTCCGGCAGGATGACGCCCGCACGGGCCTCATCACCGTCCTGATGGGTGTCAGATCCGGCCAGACGGAAATAGTTGGGATGGCGGCGGCACAGCTCCACGCCCCGGTCGCTGTGGTTTTCGTGGCGGGGGTTGCCGTTGATGATCTCCGTGCCGTCCACAGCGTCCTCAAACACGGTGGTGTTGCCGTCCCGGTAGGGGTGGGCGTGGATGATGAGGACCTCATTGTGGAATTTCTCGTAGAATTCCCGGGCACTGGTGCAGCACATATAGGGATTGGAACGAAGCCAGTCCTCATCGATGCCGTACACCAGATAGTCATTGTCATTCTGGGGGAAGCGCAGCTCGGCGCCCAAAATCACATCGAAGCCCAGCTCGTCACCCCGCTTTTTGGAGGCCTTGTAGCCGGAGAGATAGTGGTCCATGGCCTTCTGCCAGTCATGCTCCGTGTCGATGCGGGAGAGGTATTCCGGATGCAGATGGTCTGTGACCACCAGACCGGAAAAGCCGCGCTTCACATAGCGCTCCACAACGTCGGCGGCAGGCAGATGGCCGCATTTGCTGGTTTCCGCAGTATGGGTATGAGGATCGTAAAGATAACCTTGCATGGTTGGATGTTCCTTTCTACCAGGGACGGCAGACCGTCCCGAATTTACAGTGAGATCACTTGGAGGGCTCCAGCTTCCGGCAGGTGCCCCGCTGGATCAGCGTGGGCAGCAGGATCTGGTGGACATAGCCCTGAGTGCCGTTTTCAATTTTATCCCGGAGCATATCCACCGCCTGCACCGCCATGTCCCGCTTGGGCTGGTCAACGGTGGTCAGGTCGATGCGGGAGAGGGCCGTGGCGCTGATGTTATCGAAGCCGATGAGGCTCAGATGCCCCGGAATATCAATGCCCATTTCATCTGCCGCCGTCAGAATACCCAAGGCATTGGAGTCCGTGGCGGCAAAGACTGCGGTGCAGTCCAGAGGCTTCCGGAACAGCTCCTTGGCCAACTGATATCCACCCCGAATGGAAGAGCGGGAATATTCGCTGTTGAAAAAGTGAGGCGTGAGGTTAAATTCATGACAGGCCTTCATATATCCGTCCGCTCGGAGCTGATGGGTCGTGGAACCGGGACGCTGACCGAAATAGAGAATGTCCCGGTGGCCCAGCTCATAGAGGTATTGGGTGCCCAGATAGGTGCCCCGGCTGTTGTCAACGGCCACATAGCTCTGGGGCTGGCTCCGCAGGTTTTCACTGAGGAACACCGTGGGGACCTGATCCAGATAGGATTTGAGGTTATCGTAGGATTTGGAACTCTGAGGGACGATGAGGATCCCATCCACCTGTCGGCCCAGCAGCAGCTTGAACACGGTCTTTTCCTGCTTCAGGTCCGGACCGGAATCACAGAGCATGATATTATAACCGTGGGCACGGGCGCTGACTTCCGCGTGGTAGGCAAGCTCCGACATGAACTGGTTGTCCACAGAGGGGACCACAAGTCCGATGAGGTTGGTGCGCTTGGTCACCATGGACCTGGCCACAAAGTTGGTGGTGTAGCCCATCTCATCGCACAGCTTCAGAACCCGTTCCCGGGTCTCGCTGCCGATCTGGGAGCTGCCGGAAAGGGCACGGGATACGGTAGCATAGGAGACGCCTGCTGCTTTGGCGACATCCTTTAATGTTACATTTTTCATAAAGTTGACTCCCTTGCGAAGGTTGTGTTTATGCAAACGTTTCCGACTTTTTAAGAAAATTGGCAGAAAAAACTGCCAAGGTACTTCAGACGAATCAAGAATAGCTGATTTTTGCTCTTCTGTCAATATCAACCTAAATTTTTAAGGCATTTTGGGCAATCCAGCAAAAAAAGTGTCTGAGCTTTGACATTTGGGATATTGACAAAAAGGGGCGAACTCCTATAAAATAAAAACAGAAATCGCAAACGTTTGCGATTCTCGGGGGCGTCACACCTCCGGGGATCGCCGTGCTTTCCCGCAGTTGGGCCGCGACCCTGAATTTCAAAGGAGGAACTGCCATGACCGCCAATATCCAAACCATTTTCTTCGATGTAGGAAACACCCTGCGCATTGTCCTGCCGGACCAGGAGTTTATTGACCGGGCGGAAGCCGGTCTCATGGAACTGATCGGCACCACGGAGAGCCACGACGCCCTGTTTGCCAAGCTGGAGGAGCGCTGGAAGGCATACCGCAAGCAGTCCAAGACCACCCTGCTGGATGCTTCCGAGGGAGAACTGTGGACCCAGTACATGCTGCCGGAATATGATCCGAATATGATTTTTGCCAACGCCCCCAAGCTGACCCGCCTGTGGCGCGACCATGACGGCCGCCGGGTGGCCCGGCCGGACGCCGTAGCCACCATCAAGGAACTGCACCGCCGGGGCTATACCCTTGGCATCATCGCCAACACCGTGACGGAGACGGAGATCCCCGATTGGATGGCCGCTGACGGCGTGGCACAGTGTTTCAAGACCACGATCCTCTCCTCCAAGGTGCGTCTGCGCAAGCCGGACCCGGACATCTATCACCTGGCCTGCCGCTGCATCGGTACGCCGGAAGCCAACTGCGCCTATGTGGGCGATAACCCGGTGCGGGACGTGGAGGGCACTCAGGCTGCCGGCTTCGGTATGATGATCCGGATCGATGAGCCGGATACGCTGAACAAGGAAAAGGCCACCGGCAAGGAGTTTACCCCGGATCATGTCATCACCAGCCTTTCTGAATTGCTGGACATCTTCCCTGAGCGGGCTTAAAGGAGGACCTATGGAAAAACAGTATAAAGCCGTCTTTTTCGACTTGGGCGGCACTCTGCGCATTGCTTTCCTGGAGGAGGCCTATATGCGCCACGCCCGTCGGAAAATGGCGGAGATCGCAGGCACGGATATGCCTTATGAGGAATTCTATCAGATGATCGAGGAGCGCTACGAGCCGTACCGCAAGTGGGCGCTGGGCGAGTACAAGGAGTCCGGAGATGAAGAACTGTGGTGCAAATGGCTGCTGCCGGACTACGATCCGGTCCGCATCCGTCAGGTGTGCCATGAGCTGAGCTTCCAGTACCGGCAGACCAAGGGCCGCCGGGTGGTGGTGGACGGCGGTGTGGAGGTTATCAAGGGCCTGCATGAGCGCGGCTACAAGCTGGGGATCATCTCCAACCTCATCGGTGAGAACGAGGTGCCCGACTGGCTGGAGGAGGACGGCCTGGATTCCTATTTCGATACGGTGATCCTTTCCTCCGTATGCCACATGCGCAAGCCCTGCTCTGAGATCTACGATCTGGCCTGTCAGCAGATCGGCGTGAAGCCGGAGGAGTGCGTGTCCGTTGCGGACAACATCAAGCGCGACATTGCTGGGGCCAAGAAGGCCGGTATCGGCTGCAATATTATTTTCCGGTCTCCGGAGAAGAAGCATCCCGTGGAATTTACGGAGGAAAACCGCCCGGACTATGTCATTGAAGATTTCCGGGAGATTCTGAACATTCTGCCCTGATGACGCATTCCGGGCCAGCAGCCCGGTGAAAAGGAGGAAGCAAGCCATGAATACGGACATCCGTTATATTTTTCTGGATCTGGGCGGTACCTTCCGAGTCATTGACGAGGACCCGGCTTATTTGGCTGCCGCCCGGGCGAAAATCGCAGAGCTGTGCGGCGTGAAGACGGAAGATCCTACCCAGTGGTTCGAGGATGTGATCGACAAGCGGTACGATGTATACCGGGAATGGGCCCTGAAATATATGTGCGAGGCCCCGGAAGAGGTGCTGTGGCGGCGCTGGCTGGCCTATGACTGCGACCCGGAGCTGATCCGGCGCAATGCCTCGGAGCTTTGCTACCAGTACCGGCAGACCAAGGGCCGCCGCACGGTGGTGGAGGGCGGCGCAGATACAGTGAAGGAGCTGTGCCGCCGGGGCTACACTCTGGGCATCATCTCGGATCTGGTGGGCAGACGGGAAGTGGATGAGTGGCTGGATCAGGATGGCCTGCGCCCCTATTTCCAGACGGTCCAGCAGTCCTCGGTCACCTATATCCGCAAGCCCGGCCCCGCGATCTACTATTACGCCATGGAGGAAGTGGGCGCCGAACCGGAAAACTGCTGCTATGTGGGCGACAATCTGAACCGGGACATCATCGGTGCCAAGGCCGTCGATTTCGGTATGACCGTCACGGTGCAGTACCAGAAGGATAAGCCCCTGAAGCTGACGGCGGAAAACCGCCCGGATGCCAAGGTCTATCGGTTCCCGGACCTGCTGGATATTTTCCCCAAGCGGGGGCAGGTGGCCGTGGAAAAGCTGATCCCGCCGGAGGATGGACAGTAAGTCCATCCCGGTCGGATAAAAAAATGCGCAGCGATGCGGGAAAGAACCGTTTCACGCACCGCTCGACTCATAAGGAGGTACTTTTTATGTCTGAATCCAAGCGCGGCGGCGCACAACTGGCGCGGGCCGTGGAAAAAGCGTATCAGGCGGGGCAGGATGACTACCATCTGGAACCCATGGTCCTGGTGGAGAATGGCAAGCCTGTGGGCAAGATCGGAGACGGCGATGCCGCCGTGTTCTGCTGCCGCCGCGGTGAGCGGGAGATCGAGCTGACGGAGCTGTTCACCGATCCGGACTTCAACAAGGTGCAGCGGAACCAGCTGAAGGATCTGGATTTCGTCATCATGACCATGTATCATGACAAATTCAAGGATCTGCCCATCGCCTTTGCGCCGTCTCATGTGGTGAAGCCTCTGGCTCAGGTCCTCAGCGAGGCGGGGAAGAATCAGTTCCACTGCGCGGAGAGCGAGAAGTATGCCCATGTGACCTTTTTCTTCAACGGCGGCGAGAACGCGCCCTTCCCCGGCGAGGATGACGTGTGCGTGCCGTCTCCCAAGGGCATTGACTTTGACCAGAAGCCGGAGCTGAGCCTGCCTGCCGTGGCGGATCAGGTCATGGGCGCTTTGGGCAAATACGATTTCGTGGTGACCAACTTCGCCAACGGCGACGTGATCGGCCACACCCTGAATACCGCTGCCAAGCTGGAAGCCTGCAAGCATGTCAGTCACTATCTGGATGTGGTGGTCCATGACGCGCTGGCCAAGGGCTATGTGGTGGCCGTCACCGCAGACCACGGCAACATTGAAAAGCTGTACACCGCCGCAGGCAAGCCTGACGGCGCCCACACCACCAATCTGGTGCCTTTCATTCTGATGGACCCCGCCCACAGCGGCCCCATTGCCCTGCGGGACGGCTGTCTGGGTGACGTGGCGCCTACGGTGCTGAACGTCATGGGTATCCCCCAGCCTGCGGAGATGACCGGCAAATCTCTGGCGGAGGGACACGATTTCGGCAAGGACCGGAAGATGCTGCTCATCATCTGCGATGGTTGGGGGCTCGGCTCCGGCGATGACGGCGACGCGATCCATCTGGCGGATACCCCCTACTGGGATTCCCTGCTGGCGGAGCAGTCCTGGAGCAAGCTCCACGCCTCCGGCGAGCATGTGGGCCTGGGAAGCGGAAAGGCCGGCAACTCCGAGGCAGGCCACTCCAATCTGGGCGCAGGCCGCTGCGTCATGCAGGATGACGTCCGTCTGGACGCCGCTGTGAAGGACGGCAGCTTCAAGAAGAACCCCATCTTTCTGCAGGCCATCGAACACGCCAAAAAGAACGGCACGGCGCTGCATCTGCTGGCATATCTCACCTATAAATCCTCTCACGGCTGCATCGACTACCCGTTGGCCATCTGCGAAATGGCCCGGGACGCCGGACTGGATCAGGTATTCTTCCACATCATCTTTGACGGCCGCTCCACGGAGCCTGGCTCCGCGCCCAAGCTGCTGGCAGAGCTGGACGAAAAGCTGGATGCCATCGGCGTGGGCCGCATTGTGGATGGTGTGGGCCGCGGCGTGGCGCTAGACCGGGACAAGAACTATGACAAGGTGAAACGGGCCTATGACGCCATGGTGGACGGCGCAGGTACCCGGTATGAGTAAGCCTCCGGCATAAACCGCCCCCCAAAAAAGAAAACCAAGAGAATGTTAAAAATCCCGCAGAGAGCAAATACTCTCTGCGAATGCCTTCCATCTCCACCACAGCTAAGCTGTCCGCCAGATTCAGCCGGCGGCTGTAGGAAAGCGCCTCCGGTGATTTGCCATAGGTAAAATCAATTTTCATATCACCTAAAGGCAGATACATATGAGTCCAGGGGCCCTGGCAATGGGCTTCGATCACATCCTGCGCC
>OLGB01001640.1_pt1 | contig 26115 bp, 17 predicted proteins | sample 1605691 | NCBI WGS metagenome assembly OLGB01 (sample SAMEA3888925, study PRJEB22519) | human gut metagenome | biome: human gut; feature: human-associated habitat; material: faeces | place: Denmark | collected 2010 | reverse complement strand
AATTTGTCGGGGACCCCGAATGGAATTTCGTTTTATAGCACGGCACGGTTTAGCCGCTTTATCGACAGTCTAAGACAGCCTAAAAAATCAGGCTGTCTTTTTTGTTGCGTCGTTAAACACAAATAAATCTTACTTGGTTTTTACGCTTTTTACCTTTGACCAAGATGAATATATCTTTTTACCGTTTATCGTTTTGTATGTGCGAACACGAACGTAATACTTTTTCTTAGACTTAAGTTTTTTAACGGTAGCCTTTGTTGTCTTTTGCTTAGTAACAGTAACCATCTTATTGTTCTTTTTAAATTTTTTATTGGAAGAATACTGAATTTGGTATCCCTTAACGCCACTTACTTTTGCCCAAGTAACGGTAAATTTCTTTTTGCCTTTACTGAGTTTTTTAATCGACGTCTTTTTAGGCTTAACCGTCTTAGTGTTCTTAGTTGTGCTCGGTTTTGTTGTAGGCTGAGTTGTTGAAGGAGTTGTTGAAGGAGTTGTTGCAGGTTCGCTCGGTTTTGTTGTAGGCTTGCTGTCCTTAACCTCGTCCTGCTTTGTACCCTTAACTATAACGCTTACACTTCTGTAAGCCGCATTATTGCCCAAAGGACCCGGATCAAAGAAGAAATCTGTTTCTTCAACAAACGAAGCTGAATAATATGTTTTAACCGTAAGTTTAACAATAGTATCCTTTTCAGGTCTTGTTACCTTACCTGTTTTTGCATCAATAATTTCGGGGTGATCGGATACCCAGCTTGAGCAAATTGAATAATAGCTGTAATCATCCGAATCTGCAGTATTTATCAAATCAAGATTGCGATTAACATCAGCTGCACTCTTGTTTTCGCCCTTAATATTTGCAAAGTTTACGGCATAAAGAGCAGCGCTGTCAAGTCTTTGAAGCCTTGTATACGTATGATAAGGAACTACTACTCTTACCTCGCTTTCCTTAGTCTTATCGCCGCAAGTTAAAGTAAGTGAAAGGTCGTAAACTGCGCCGTAAAAATCTTCGTCATAATTTGAAGAATCAACGCCGTTATAATAGATATTGCCGTTTTTGAAAATAACTGTATTATCATCGTCACCGTCAATATTTTTAACGGCGTTTAATTTAACCGTGATTTTTTCATCGGATTTTACATTTGAATTAATTTTTTCTTCAACTGTTTCAATAACGTTTGTATCTTGATAATCAGAGTCAACGTCAGAAACGTAACCGAAATCGCCGTCTGTATGAACGCCTGAAAATTCAGTCATCATCATTCCGTCGCCCGACTGAGCAAAAAGATAATCGTCTGCTTTATTAAGAAGTGAATCATAAAGCGAGTCAAGTTTAACGGTAATTACATAGTTATTATTTTTGAGAGACGTATCGGTAGCATTAAACGTCTTACTTACAGTAATAAATCCCTCTGCTTGAGCGGTATAACGGTATTGACCGTAAACAATCGTATAATATCCGTTTTCATCAGGCAAAATTTCGTCGCCGTAAGCGCCGCTTGAGCCGTTCTTTTTAAGTGTGATTTTTGCATTTTCGGGTGTAACGTCAAATTTAACCTTATATTCGGTATATTTAAGATTTACCGTTATATTAAGTGACTTTGTACCCTCTGCAACAGTAAATGTACCCGCTGCCGTTTGACTGCCACTTTGATAAGTTGCATAGTATTTATATTCGCCTGGGGTAAGCTCAAACTGTGAGGTTTCATCGCCGTATTCGTCCTCTATCGGAGAATATGTTTGACTGCCGTTTGCTGACGTTACTTTTAAGGTAGCGTAATCCGTTTTAGCTCCCGTTGCAAGTTTAACGGTAAAATCAACTGTTGCGCCCTCTTTTAATGTAACATCAAGTTTAGTATTTTGAGTTAAAGTGATTTTTCTTACGTCACGAACATATCCCAAAGCCGAAACGGTAAGAGTGTATTCGGTATTAGCGCTGAGTGACGACGGATTTTGTTCAATATTACGACTGTCAAAAACACTGACTTTTGCGTTGTCAATAATCTCGCCTTTTTCATTCTTAGCAGTTACGTCAAGAGAATAAGTAGCAAGTTTTGTTTCAATATAAAGAACATAATCTCTTGTTCCTAAAACAGTTTTGCCGTCGGTTTTATCTAATATTTTAAGAGTAAGAGTAACAACCTTAGCACCTTCATTATATGACGGATGAGTGATTTTTGCAGAAGCGGAATAGCTGTTGTTTACCTTTGCATAAGTATCGTCGCTTGAACTCCAAGAGGAAGTATAAAGCTTTGATGACGTGTCCTTTTTAAGAGAAACACTTGTTTTGGAAAGAGGGATAATATATCTGCCCTCATCATCCTTTTTAAGGTTGCCGTACTGGTCGATTGCCTTTGCGTATGTGCTGTTAAGGTACGCCTCAACCTCGCTTGAATTTTCAGCCATAGCAGGAAGTGCGCTCATAAGTACAAGCATAAGCGACATAAAAACTGCCAAAGCCTTTGTAATTGATTTTTTCATCTTTTCTCCTTTCAATTTAGAGCATAAAAAAAATGCACCGTTTAAAACAGTGCATAAAAATTGTATCGCAAAAAGCATATAGGCATAGTTATCCTATATGTTAAATACTGCCGACTTCCAACCTAAAGCACTGCAAAAACCATATACACGGCAGGTTTCCCGACTAATGCTTCAACCTTAAAATAAACCTTCTCACTCAAAAGAGCAATGGCCGCCTTTAGCGAATATTTCTCGTCAGCAAATACGGTAGAGGTTCGGACTGCTCCGGATTCGCACCGGATTCCCTTTTAATTTTATATTCAAAACAAATATAAAAACCTATGTATATCAGATTTGTTTTATTATATCTTGCAGTGCAGTATTTGTCAATATTTGTAAACGTAATAAAAGGCAACTCGATTTTTTATTGCGGTGCGCCGACACGGCAGCGCTACGTTTTTATTTAGTTACTTTTTGGGAATTTGCGTATATCTCATTCATTCTCTCATCAGGAAAATGATTATCAAGAAACTGCTCATAAACATTATTAGGTGCCTGACCTGCATCACGCTTATCCATTCTAAGTCCTGCCGTGGCAGAAACAAAGGAATCAAAAATAAAGAATACTATAAAAGTCCACATAATAACATTGCCGAGTTTAATCGGAATTTTTTCAATAACCTTTGACATTATAGGATAAATTGCCTTAATCCAAAGTATTCCCAAAAGCCCCCAAAAACAGGAATAAAGAAAACATACTCTGCCGTTGATATTAAGCGGCATTTTGCTGTAATCCCACGCAACAGAGCCGAAAACTATTTCCTGACCTAATGAGCAAATATATTCAGTTACTGTGCCGACAACAAATGAAAGGCAAAAGACCTTCCAAAGCGGTGCGTCCTTCACCTTATAAAGCGCAAGGGTCAAAACGACTGCGCCCATACCGTAAGCAACGGAAAACGGCCCCCAAACAAGCGACTGACGTGATTCAATATAACCGTGTTTAATAAGGCACCAAAGCGTTTCGACAAGAAAGCCCACAATACAGCTAATCATAAAAATCCAAACAATCTTGTCAAAACACAAACCCTCGGCATACTCGCCTTTTTCTTGCGATTTTTTCTGAACAAAATCATCTTTTTTAAATGTTTCAGTCATAATTAAAGCCTCCCTTATTTATCACGTCTTAATTATAGCACGCAAAAAATAAAAGAGGCTAAACTAATTATAAACTTTAAGTATTTCAATCATACAATTTTATACAGTTGTATAATTATATAACTGAATAATGAGGCGAACAATGTTCGCTCCCACATTGTATTAATACGCAAAATCTTAATTATTCATATATTCCGATTGATTTAATAACCGGGTTTGAGCGGCTTTGGCGAATAACGAAGCGTATCCCCTTTGCCTTTTTGCCCTTAAGATTAATAATCTTTTTCGAGCCGATAACCGTGCCTTTGTATACACGCTTATACTTACCGTTTGCCTTTTTGATATAGAGGTCAAAAAGTTCAACACGCTGGCTCTTTGTGATATCCTCCTGCAAAACCACATATTTAACCTTACGTGTATCGTTAAAGTCAAAATCGAGAACACCGTTGTCCTTTGTAAGTTCACCGAGTTCATTATAAACAATAGGATTTGCAGTGATATTCTTAATCATTGAGCCGAGCTTTTTAAGATTTTTAGCGTCTTTTTTATGTATTTCGCCCTGTGGAGTCGGCGGAATATTAAGAAGGAGTGTGCAGTTATTACCAACTGAATTAAGATAGATTTTAAAAAGCTTTTTAGCACTTTTTGAGTTTCTGTTATCCTTTTCGTGGAAGAACCAACCCTTACGGATTGATACGTCAACCTCGGCAGGAAACCAACAGATATAAGCATTTTTTTCAAGAATTTTTCTTGAGCCTAAATCCTCGTCCATTTGGTTATATTTTTGAAGAGATGAAGCCTGATTTTCGTCTTGCTGGCTCAAAGCCATAATCCTGTCAGCCTCTCTCAAAGCGCAAGGAACAACGCTGTATTCGCTCTTTCTTGACTTACCGCCCTCATTGCCTACCCAGCGGATATCAGGACCGCAAATAGCAATATTGGCTTTTGGCTGAAGTTTACGGATAAGGTCGTAATATCTTTGCCAATCGTATTCAAATTTCTTAGCGTTTGAACCCTTAGCACCGTCAAACCAAACCTCGAAAATCTCGCCGTAATTGGTGAGAAGCTCGGTAAGCTGATTGCAAAAATAATCGTTATATGCGTCAGTTCCGTAACGTTCATCGTGCATATCCCAAGGAGAAAGATAAACGCCGAAATCCATACCCTGCTTATGACATTCATCTGATACTTCTTTAACGATATCACCTTTATAAGATGAATTTTTTACGCAAAATGACGTATATTCACTTGGCCAAAGGCAGAAACCGTCGTGGTGCTTACAAGTTAAAATAACACCCGTTGCGCCCGCAGATTTAGCGGTTTCAACCCACTGCTTTGCGTCTATCGACTTAATTGTGAAATCCGTCGCCTTTTCAACGCCTGCTCCCCACTCTCTGTCAGTAGCGGTGTTCATACCAAAGTGCATAAAGGTATAAAACGGTTTATCAACCAAGGCAAGCTGATTAGCACTCGGCTTAACGGAGATGTATCTTTCAACCTCTTTATCGTTAAGCGGATAGTTATTATTGACAGTAGTCCAGTTTTTATCAAAATTATTAGCCATATTTTCCCCTTTTAATAATCCTTACCCTTATTGTTATCCTTAATAAAATTGTCCTTATCACCAAGCTGCCATACGCACTTATTATATACGTACTGAAGTTTCTCCTTTAAATTGAGTTTAAAGGTAAACGGTCTTTTTTCAACCTCATCATAAGTCGGCGTTGCAAGCTTAGAAAACGGTGCATTTGTTTGGCTTGCAGCAAGAATAACAATATCATTATCATTTGGTAATGTGATTTCATTTTCGCCGTTTAAATCAAATTCAACAAGATAAAAATACATTATTTTTGCATATTGTACCTCGCCGTTTTTAAGGCAATGGGTAAATTCATATCCGATTTTGCCCTTTTTCATATAAGCGGTTTCACCGAAATCATATAAATCCCAAGCGGCAAATCGCTCAAATGATGAAAGAACATTTTTATTTATTTTCTTATCCCCAAGGATAAATTCTGCCGTTTTGTCTCCAGCCATAGAAGCGCAGAGGAAAACAAGCCTGTTTTTATCCTTATCAAGTTTAATGCTTTGTGACGAGCAGATAAGAGAGTTTTTATTTGACTTATTAATATCAAATCTTACGCCGTTTGCCATAATTTCATCAGGAACAAGGGTATTTGGAATTGTATATTCAAAATCTCCCATCTGACCTTTTTCTATAATAATGTTTTTATCAAACGGCAAATCAAGAGGCGTACTCTCAACTTTTTGGGTGTCAAGTGAGGATTTTTTAAGTTTTAATGCAAAGCTCTTAATTTCATAAGGCTTAAAGCTTGTGATAAGCTTACCGTCTTTAACTGTTGCGTCGCCCTTATTTTCCTCGCTTGCATAAATTTCTCTTGCGCTTTCAATTCCTTCGCCCAAAGTGAGAGTAAAGTTTTCAATTTCAGAATTCGTACCCTCGTTAAGCCTTACCACTATTTCGTCGCTGTTTTCCGCCTTTTTGATTGCACGGATAATAACGTCGTTGGTTGAAACCTCGCCAAAAGAATATTGTGTTTTAAGCTTACCCTGATGCTTAGTTGCAGTATACGCAGTCATAGGGGTAACGAATTTTCTTGCTTCAAGCTGAGTAGCCGATTGAGCCTTGCCCTTATGGCTGAATATTGCATACGAATATCTGTTAAGCCCCAAATCCATAAATGATTGCATTGAATCAATACGGTAATTTTTCTTAGGAGTGTGAATTGCGGTAAGGCGGAGCGTATTATCCTTATATTTATCCCAGCCGTACTTACATTCACTCAAAACAGACACACCGAATTCTCCGCTTTTATCGGTCAAATCAACCCACTTTTGCGCCGGAACTTCAAAAAGATTTTCAGTCATATTGCCACGCTCGATAGCGCCCAAGCCCAAATCAAACGTTGCCTTATCATTTTTGCACGTGAATGAAAATTTGTTTTTGGCAAGAGTTCTTAAACTCTGCCATTCAATTTCGGAATAAACCTCGACTATATCGCAGCCGTCTGTAAGGGCAACAATATTAGTAAACGTGCTCTTTTTATCCTGCTGGATAACCTTAAACGATACTCTTGCAGGACCTTGCTCCAAAACAGTTACGGTAACAACATTAGGAATACGGTCAGCATCTTTATTTGCCTCTTTATAATTCATTTCCCAAGCCGGCCAATCCTTAGAGCCGGTATAATTAAACAGACCGAGAGTAATCGGCTCTTTGAGTATTTCCTTTTCATCAAGTTCCTTATCAAGAATTGAAGAAATATTACCCTTGCGGTTAAGAGTTACAATATACTTTTGGTTTTCCATCATATTATCGTGATTGATTGATATATCGCTTTTAACGCAACAAGGCTTATCGCTCAAACGAACGTCATAAATCCTTGTGCCGAGGCTTTCAACATCTGCAACAAACACAAGTTCAAGCGTACCGTCAGAAAGGGTAGAGGTTTGGCTTTTAACCTCCCTTCCCTTTTCATCATAAACACGAACATAAGCGCTTTGCAAATCCTCAAGTCTTACTGTTACCGCCCCACGTCTTTGCGCTTCAACAGGGTTGAAAACCATAACGGGTATGCCGGAGCAAAAATCGGTTTTCATAAGGCTTGAAACAGGCGAAACAAAAGCTTCAAGTTCATTTGTAAATTGATTCATTGAAACGGCATAATCATTCCAAGAACGCTTATATACCCTTTGGCAGCTTGTGCCGGGGATATCATCGTGGAATTGATGAGCAATAAAACGTTTCCACGAACGGTTGATAGCTTTTTGGTTATAATCGGTCAATCCCAAATAAGAGGATATAACACCGCCACGTTCACTCAAATCGGCAAGTTCCTCGCATCTTCTGTTCCAACGCTTACCGATTGAACGTGAAGTATATCCGCCGACACCGTGATTTGTCATAACAAATTCGTTTTTCCAAACAGGAAGCTTTGATTTTTGCTCAGACGTATATTTATCTTCAATATCGTGATAAATTTCATCGGCAGATGCGGCAATAACCTTAATATTGCTATTGTCGTTTTTCTTAATTTCCTGTTCGACAAAGGCAACGCTCTTTTCCTCAGGAGCGCCGCCTCTGTCGCCTATTCCGTGGAAAATATACGTATCGTTAAGGTCGTATTTTTCATTTTCCTTAAACTTATTAAGGACAAAATCCCAATCACGAAGTTTTTTAAGCGTATAGTAATAATCGTGAGGATTGATAGAAGCGTAAACCTCGCTGCCGTCAACACCCTGCCACTTGCCGATATCAAACGGAATACCGTAAGCACCGCCCCAAGCAAGCTTTTGAGTAGTAAAGCCGATTAAATTGGCATGACGTTCAATAGTCGGAAGTGCCCAACCAAAGCCGAAACAGTCAGGCAAGTAGATATCAACACTTCTTTTTCCAAACTTTTCATCAAAATACGAATTGCCGAAAAGAATATTTCTGAAAAGTGCTTCAGGTGACGGAATATTTGTGTCACCGTTTTCAAAAGCAGAACCGCAAACATTCCATCTGCCGTTTTTGATATATTCTCTCATTTTTTCAAAAAGTTCGGGATAATATTCCTCCATAAGCTCATATCTGTATGAACCTTCAAATGAGAATTTATATGTAGGATATTTTTCGAAAAGCTTGAAGTTATCAACTAAGGTATTATATATGTATTTACTTACAGTCGTTTCAAAATCCCAGCTCCACACCGTATCAAGGTGTGAGGTTGCAACGGTATATATTTTTTTATCAGCCATTATTGTTACCTCTTATTTCGGGTAAATTAATTTTTTTCAAAATCCGTCACCTTGATGCGTAACAGATTTTCTGCAATACAAAGTCAGTTACAGCTTATATTGCAACAATATTAACAAGCTTGCCTGGAACGTAGATTTCCTTTTTAATTTCTTTACCTGCAATTTCTGCGGCAATCTTTTCATCCTTCTTAGCAAGAGCAATAGCGTCCTCTTTGCTGATATCTACAGGAACAACAATTCTTGAACGAACCTTGCCCTTAACCTGAAGTGCAATTTCAACGTCGTTTTCCTGAGTCTTTGACTCATCAAAGCTCGGCCACTGAGCATCGTGAACTGCACCGCCGAAGTTCATAATCTGCCACATTTCCTCTGTTACGTGAGGTGCAAAAGGATTAAGAATAATTGTCAAATCACGAAGTTCTGCCTTATTAACACCCTTTGCATACATTTCGTTAACCAATGTCATCATTGAAGCAATAGCTGTGTTGCACTTAAGGTTGTCGATATCTTCCGAAACCTTTTTAATTGTTTTATGCATAAGAGCCTCAAGCTGTGGTGAATATTCATTACCGTCTTTAACAATTTCCTGCAAGTTCCAGAAACGCTCAACAAACCTCTTACAGCCCTTGATTGAATCGCTGTTCCAAGGAGCAGCCTTTTCAAAGTCGCCGATAAACATTTCATAAAGACGCATTGTATCTGCACCGTACTGGTCAACGATTTCGTCAGGGTTAACAACATTGCCTCTTGACTTAGACATCTTTTCACCGTTTTGACCGAGAATCATACCGTGAGAGGTACGCTTTTGATAAGGCTCCTTAGTAGGAACAACGCCGATATCATAAAGGAATTTATGCCAAAAACGAGAATAGAGAAGGTGAAGAGTTGTATGCTCCATACCGCCGTTGTACCAATCAACAGGGCTCCAATACTCTGCAGCTTCTTTAGATACAAGTTCTTTATCGTTATGAGGGTCCATATATCTTAAGAAATACCAAGACGAGCCTGCCCACTGCGGCATTGTATCGGTTTCTCTCTTAGCAGGTTTTCCGCAACAAGGACAAGTTGTATTAACCCAATCAGTCATTTTAGCAAGCGGAGATTCGCCTGTATCTGTCGGCTCATAAGAGTCAACCATAGGAAGTCTTAAAGGAAGCTCGCTTTCAGGAATAGGAACATAGCCGCAATCGTCGCACTTAACGATTGGAATAGGCTCGCCCCAATATCTTTGACGTGAGAATACCCAATCACGAAGCTTGAAGTTGACCTTTTGATGTCCTTTGCCCTCTTTTGTGAGCCATTCTGTAATAGCCTTTTTAGCTTCTTCAACGCTCATACCTGTAAGAAAAGCGGAATTTACAAGTTTGCCTGTTGCACAATCGGTAAACGCTTCGTTTTCAACTCCGACCTTTGAGCCTGCAACAACCTCGATAATAGGCAAATCAAATTTCTTTGCAAATTCCCAGTCACGGGTATCATGAGCGGGAACAGCCATAATTGCGCCTGTACCGTAAGAAGTAAGTACATAGTCTGAAATAAAGATAGGAATTTCAGTATCGTTTACAGGGTTAATGCCCATTACGCCGTCAAGCTTAACGCCTGTTTTTTCCTTATTAAGTTCTGTACGCTCAAAATCCGACTTATGTGCAGCCTCTGCCTGATAAGCACGGATTTCATCAATATTTTTAAGTTTATCCGCCCACTTTTCAATAAGAGGGTGTTCAGGTGAAATAACCATATATGTTGCGCCGAAAAGAGTGTCCGGACGTGTGGTATAAACAGTCAATGTATCGCCGAGAGTAGTACCGAAATCAACCTCCGCACCTGTTGACCTGCCAATCCAGTTTTTCTGCTGAACCTTAACTCTGTCAATAAAATCAAGGTCGTCAAGGTCGTCAACAAGTCTTTGAGCGTATTCTGTAATTTTAAGCATCCACTGGCTCTGATTTTTTCTGATAACCTCACTGCCGCAACGCTCGCAAACGCCGTTTACAACTTCTTCATTTGCAAGAACGCACTTACAAGAAGTACACCAGTTTACAGCCATTTCCTTTTTATATGCAAGTCCTTTTTTGAAAAGCTGCAAGAAAATCCATTGTGTCCATTTATAATAACTTGGGTCGGTTGTGTTAATCTCTCTTGTCCAATCAAAAGAGAAGCCGAGCAACTGAAGCTGTTGCTTAAATCTTGCAACATTCTTTTTAGTTACTTCTTCAGGGTGAATATGATTTTTAATTGCAAAGTTTTCAGTCGGGAGACCGAAAGCGTCCCAACCCATAGGATAAAGAACATTGTAGCCCTGAAGTCTTTTTTTACGTGCAACGATATCAAGTGCCGTATAAGACCTCGGATGACCTACATGAAGTCCCTGTCCTGACGGATAAGGAAATTCAACAAGGCAGTAATACTTAGGAAGTGAAAAATCCTGTTTTGCCGCAAATGTGTTTTGAGTGTACCAAACGTTTTGCCATTTGGATTCAATCTCTTTAAAATTGTACTCCATATTTTAATCCTCCAATAATTTTGCTGTATCTAAAATTTCGCCGTCTTCCCACAAGCGCTCAAGCGAATAAAAATCACGCTGTTGCTTATGAAAAATGTGTATAACGACTGAATTATAATCAAGGCAAACCCAAGAAGTGTTTCTGCCTTCAATATGATGAGGCTCTGCTCCGAGCAAATCAAGCTTATATTCAACCTCGTCGGAAACAGCTTTAACCTGAGTTGAGCTTGTTGCCGTGGCAATTACGAAATAATCGGTAAGAACTGTTAAATCGGTAATACCGATAACCTCAATATTTTCACCTTTTTTACTGTCAATCGCCTTTACGGCTGTTTTTACTATATCAAGTGCCTGCATAAATTCACCCTTTCTAATTAAAGTATTCATCAATAATCCAATTGTACGCCTCAACCGTCATGGGATGAAGCAATATCTGCCTTGACGCAACCGATTTGATTGTGTAGGCTGTGCCGTAAAGAAGACCGTATTCGATACCCCTTTGCGTTTCTTTTCTTATTATATCTATATCCTTATAATCTCTGTCGGCAGAAATGAAGTCAGCAAGATATATGATTTGCTCAAGCATAGTCATATTTGCTTTTCCTGTTGTATGATATCTTATAGCGTCTAAAATTTCCTCATCTTCTATCCCAAGAATTTTAGCCATTGCCGAGCCGGACGCTTGGTGCAAAAACTTGTCGCCCCTTTTATCAAACGGATGAAGTTCAACACCTGCATATTTAATAATTTCAAGTTGAGCGGCTTTGCCCGTTTCCTTAGTTATATCATGCAAAAGTCCTGCAATCTCTGCCTTTTCTACATCCTGATTATACCTTTCGGCAAGCTTTTTTGCACTTTGGGAAACGCAAAGAGAATGATAAAATCTTCTGCTCGAAAGCGTATTTTTTAAAATTTTCATATAAGCTTCGGTATCATACATTATAAATTCTCCTCTTAATTATATAATCATAAACCTTTTTGGGAACAAGAGAGGAAAAATCCTCGCCGTCTTTTATTTTTTGCCTTATTTCGCTTGAACTGACCTTTAAAACGGGAGAGGTCAAAAGCTTAAATTTATTCATATCAAGACCGTCAAGCCTTGAGGCAAAGCTTAAAATCTCCGCTTTTTCCTTTTCGTTTTCTCTTGCCGAAGTGCAAAGAGTTACAAGAGATAATATTTCTTTATACTTATACCACTTATTGAAATGAAGCATTTGGTCAGCGCCGATTATAAGGTAAAATTCTGCGTTTTTATATATTTTTTTTAGTTCTGAAAGAGTCAAATAAGTATAGCTTTTGCCTGTCAGTTTAAATTCTATATCGCTTATTTCAAATTTATCAAACGACGATATTGCAAGAGAAAGCATATTAATTCTGTCCTCTTTAGGTGCAAAATCATCATCAGATTTATGCGGCGGTGAAGCGGTCGGGATAAAGAGTATCTTATCAAGCTCCAATTCATTAAGATAATGAAGCGCTAAATTAATATGCCCATTATGAACGGGATTGAACGCTCCGCCGAAAACTCCTATTTTTTGCTTATCTGCCATAATATTTAGGTCTGTCGTATTTAGCGTAAGGGTTTTTAGCTTCTTTTTCTCTTTGGCGCTGTCTTTTGCCCTTAATTTTTACCTTCTTTTTAGCTGTTGCCTTAGAATTACCGGAACCTCTTTTTTTCTTTTTTTCTGCGATACGCTCCTCGTCTGCCTCACGGTAAAGAACTATAATTCCGCCGATTACCTGAATAACCTCAGCGCCAAGAGGCTCAGAAAGCTTTTGCGCAAGTTCCTTAGGGGATTCGGGTGCAGATTCAAGGTGAACTCTTATTTTAATAAGTTCTCTGTTATCAAGCGTATCATCAATTTGAGTAAGTAAATTTTCGCTTATACCCTCCTTGCCAATTTGAATAATAGGTTCAAGAGGGTTAGCCTTTGCTCTTAAAGCCGCTCTTTCCTTAGATGTCATATAATTTTCTCCAATTCTTTAGTTAATAAACGAAGTGCGTTACCTCTGTGGCTGATTTTATCCTTTTCCTCGGCTGTATATCTGCCGAAAGCCTTGCCGTCAACAAGGAAAAGCGGGTCGTACCCAAATCCCTCATGACCGTCACGCTCAAAGCCGATAACACCATTGCATTCGCCCCTTACGACGATTTCACGTCCGTCAGGGAAAGTACAGCAAATAGCACATACATAATGAGCCGTTCTTTTTTCAAACGGTACACCATCAAGTTTTTCAAGAAGAAGGTCATTATTTTTTTCATCATTGCCGTGCTCACCTGCAAAACGTGCCGAAAAGATACCCGGTGCACCGTCAAGATAATCAACGCACAAGCCTGAATCGTCAGCAATCGCCGGCATATTCATTTCCTTACAAGCCGCTCTTGCCTTAAGCTTTGCGTTATCCTCAAAGGTTTTTCCGTCTTCTTCAACGTCCTCAAGCTGTTTGCCAAGCATTTTTGCAGTAACAACATTAATGCCGAGAGGAGATAAAATACGCTGCATTTCCGCAAGCTTTTTCATATTATTTGTTGCTAAAATAAAATCCATAATTTCCTCCTACTCCCTACTCCGACTTTTTATTATCAGCCTCATCTTCGTGCTGAATAAAATCCGTTATTTCCTTATCGTCATCGGGAATTTTGGCATCAAACAGTCCTGCTGCAAATGCATCTGCGTCAAACGGCTGTAAATCCTCGATTTTTTCACCGACGCCGACAAATTTAACGGGAACGTCAAGTTCATTATTAATTGCAAGAACAACACCGCCCTTAGCAGTTCCGTCAAGCTTAGTGAGCACTATGCCCGTAATTCCTGCAGCTTCCTTAAAGTCCTTAGCCTGATTAACGGCATTTTGACCTGTTGTAGCATCAAGCACCAAAAGAATTTCCTTAGAAGCGTCGGGAAGTTCTCTTTCTATAACACGGCTGATTTTGTTAAGCTCATCCATAAGATTTTTCTTATTATGAAGCCTGCCGGCAGTATCAATAATGATTACGTCACTGCCCCTTGCCTTACCGGCTGCAATGGTATCATAAACAACGGAAGCAGGGTCTGAGCCTTCGCCGTGCTTAATCAAATCAACGTCTGCCCTGTCAGCCCATACCTGAAGTTGCTCAATAGCAGCGGCACGGAAAGTATCGGCAGCGCCCAAAATAACGCTTCTGCCCTGTTCCTTTAACCTCATAGCAAGCTTGCCGATAGTAGTCGTTTTGCCTACACCGTTTACACCGATAACAAGAATTACTGACGGCTTGGTGCGAAGTCTTAAATAGCTACCGCCCCAAACAATACCCGAAACAATATCCTTCATCATTTCACGTACTTGCCTTACGTCATCAACCTTATCGTTTTCTATTTTGCTTTTCAAATCACGGATAATTCTTTCGGCAGTCGGCATTCCGACATCACCCATTATAAGAATTTCCTCAAGGTCATCAAAAAATTCAGGAGTTATTTTCTCATAAGAATCCACTACCTCGTCAAGTTGAGCGGTAATGCCCTCGTCTCTTGTCTTTTTAAGACCTCTTTTAAATACAGAAAAAATACCCATATCAATTCTTCCTTTATATTATTGGATTATATATTATTTATCGGCAGAAGTGAATTACCGCCCTATAATTAAACATTACAGATTATTCAAGTCCCATTTTTGCCGCAAGCTCAGCTGTTTGCAATTCAATAAGTTTTGAAACACCCTTTTCCTGCATTGTGACACCGTAGAGAACATCTGCCTCCTCCATAGTACCACGCCTGTGAGTGATTGAAATAAACTGAGTTTTATCTGTCATCTTGCGCATATATTTTGCGAAACGCTCAACATTGACATCATCAAGTGCCGCCTCAACCTCGTCATAAATACAAAACGGAGCAGGTTGCACTTTAAGCACGCTGAACAAAAGCGCCATTGCCGCAAGCGACTTCTCACCGCCTGAGAAAAGGTTGATATTTTGAACTGACTTTCCCGGTGGTTGAATACGAATTTCAATAGGTGATTCAAGGCAATTGTCAGGCTCTTCCAAAACAAGCTCGCCCTTACCGCCGCCGAAGAAATCAGCAAAGCAAACCTTAAATTCCTCATTAATCTTATTAAACTGAGTAAGGAATTTTTCACTCATTGAAGCGGTCAAATCCTCAATTATCTTCATAAGCTCGCTCTTCGATTTTTCGACGTCGCCTATTTGCTCCTTAAGGAAGGTGTAGCGCTCGCTGACCTCTTTATATTCCTCAATAGCACCGACGTTAATTGAGCCGAGACTCTTAATTGCAACCTTAATCTCGTGGAGTCTGCGCTTAGCCGCCGTCATATCATCAATTTGAATATCAAGCGCCTCTGCCTCGTGCTTAGTAAGCTCATATTGCTCAAAGAGCATATCGTTAAGCTCATCATACTCTTTTTTCATTGCAATTTTTCTTTCATCAAGACGAACAATAGAACCCGAAAGCTTTTCTCTGTCCTGATTTTTAATCTTTTCCTCGCCCCTAAGCTCTGTTGTGCGCTTTTCAAGTTCATTTCTTTGATTAATCTGCTCGCTTACATCCTTATCGGACTGCTCCGCCTTAACCCTGAGGTCATTGGCAGACGCTTTAATTTCATTGATTGAGATAAGAAGCGTTTGATTTTTCTCTTCAATTGACTTAATCTCATCCTCAATCGTTTTAACTCTGTCGGACTGAGAATTTTTTCTGAAATTAAGTTCTTCAACAGAAAGCTTAGCTGCCTCGTTATCCTTGGCAAGTGTTACAAGTTCAAGATTGATTTTCTCGCTCTTTTCCCTATACTCATCACGTTTTGCATTAAGCTCGCTTGCATTGCCTGAGGTCTTTTCAAGTTCACTTTCGGTCTTTGAAATTTCATCTTCAATCGATTTGATTTCAACCTCGCAGGATTTTGCCTCATTTTCAAACTCTGCAATTCTCTGCTTAGCGCTGTCCTTTTCATTAACAAGAACAGAAAGTTGAGAGGATAAAAGGTCATACTTTTCAGCAACAAGCTTATGCTCGCCCTGCGCCCTGATAAGTTCTTCTTTAGCCTGCTGCAAATCAGCTTGCGCACCCTGCAAAGCGGCAAGTGCAAAGTTAGCCTCCTCAAGTGCTGTTTTATACTCAGCCTTGATTTCCTCAGCTTGCTTTTCAAGCTTTTTGGCTTCATTATTAAGTTCGTCAATCATATTACCACGAGAAAGGATACCTGCGCCCTTTGACTGCGAACCGCCTGTCATTGAGCCGCCCGGGTTAATAACCTGACCGTCAACGGTAACAATCTTAAATCTGTTTGAATATCTTTTCGAAATACCTATAGCCGAGTCCATATCCTCAACTATAACAACTCTGCCCAAAAGGTTAGAGATAATATTTTTATACTCGTTCTTACAATCAACAAGGTCGCTTGCAATTGCAACAAAACCCAAGTTATCGTCAAGATCTCTTTCATCAAGGCTTCTCGGCTTGATTGCCGAAATTGGAAGAAACGTTGCCCTGCCGACACGGTTATTTTTAAGATAATAAATTGCACGCTTAGCATCTGCTTCATTGCCGACAACTATATTTTGCATTGCCGCACCGAGTGCAACCTCAACTGCCACGCTGTATTCATTATCAACGGTTATGAGTTGAGAAAGCGGTCCATGAATACCTGAAAGTGCCTTATTCTGCGCCTGACGCATAACCGCCTTGACAGCACCCGAAAAACCTTCCATATTCTTTTCAAGGTCTAAAAGCATTTTAGCTCTTTGCGCCTTTTGGTTATATTCGTTAGTTACTTTTTCAAGTTCTGCTTTAATCTTATCTGCATTGGCATTTTTATTTTCAAGCTTGATTTTATAGCCCTGCATTGAATTGTTATTTTCATCAATACGTGATTGCAAACTTTCTAAATTTTCATCACTTTTTGCTTTAAGCTCTTTAAATTTTTCAAGCTCCTCACGGCTTTTTTCAATTGATGAATCAACAACGCTCTGCCTTGACTTGATTTCCTGAGAAGAAGTGAGCGCCTGAGAACATTTAACACGGCAGTCGGAAAGTTTCAAAGTAAGAGAAGTAATTTTTTGATTAAGTTCAACAGTAAGTTTTGAAAATTCTTCATTAGATGAAAGAAGATTATTCATCTCATCCGTAACACTTTTAAGCTCAGCCTTCTTTTCCTCAATTTCCTTAACGCTTTTTGAGATAAACTGCTCTTTTTCCTCTATCTGAGCATCAATAGAAAGATTGGTGTTATCAACATCGCCGATATCGTTTTTAAGTCTTTCAATAGTTTCGTTATTATGATTTAAAGTAGTTTCTAAAACGGAAGCCTCGCCGTCTTTGCGAAGCGCCTGCTCCTCATAAGCCTTTGAGCCTGCTCTGATTTGCTCGATTTGGGTATTGATTGAAACAGTCTTTTGCGCTATTTCTTCAATCTCCTGTTCAATCTCTTTAAGTTCCTTTTCGCAAACGTCATAGGATGCGTTGGCAGCGTCAATTTTATGCTCCTGCTCTCTTAAATCATTGGTAAAGCGGTTAATCTTATTTACCCATACACCTATTTCAAGCGTTTTTTTCTCATCGGAAAGAGTGATAAACTTCTGCGCCTTTTCACTCTGCTTTCTGAGCGGTTCTACTCTGCTTTCAAGTTCGCCCAAAATATCAAGAAGCCTGACTAAATTTTCCTGCGCTTGGTCAAGCCTGCGGGTAGCGTCTTTTCTTTTATGACGAAAAAGGGAAATACCTGCGGCTTCTTCAAAAAGTTCACGCCTGTCCTCATTTTTTTGCGAAATGATTGAGTCAATCTTACCTTGACCTACCATTGAATAGCCGTCTGAACCGAGACCGGTATCCATAAACAGTTCTCTTATATCCCTTGCTCTTACTATTTCGCCGTCAATTTTATATTCACTTTCGCCCGAACGATAATATCTTCTTGAAACGGTTACAACCTCGCCCTTATCTTTAAGCGTTTGGTCGGTATTGTCAAGAGTAAGCTGGACCTGAGCAAAGCCCAAAGCCTTACGTGCAGAAGTACCGCTAAAGATAACATCCTCCATTTTTGAGCCACGAAGAGATTTAGAACTTGTCTCGCCCAAAACCCAACGAACTGCGTCGGAAATATTACTTTTACCCGAACCGTTAGGACCGACAACTGCGGTAATACCCTTGCCGAAATTAAGCGTTGTCCTGTCCGGAAAAGACTTAAAACCTTGTATTTCAAGTGATTTTAATACCATTATTTTATCTCCAATTCATCAACATCAAGACTGTTGTCGATAACAATTTTTATATTATATCCTCTCTCGATAAGAAGATAGATATTTGATTTTTTATTTCCTTTCAGCTTTGAAAGCGACTTTGAATTAACTGCCACCTCATAATCAGCCGGAGGAAGCGCAAGAATTTTATCAACCATAATTCTTGACTTTACAAGCTCGCCAAAGCTGTCGTGAAAACCGCCTGCAAGCATATTTTTCTTAATATCCTCGCTTGAATGAAGCCCCAAACGAATGATTTTTATATTATTCTTTTCAAAAAGCAAAACAAGTTTTGCGCAAAGCTGCGCCGATTCGTCAGCGTTGAGCGGCTTATATTCACCGCTTAAATAAAGGTCTGCAAGATATGTACCTTTTAATACAACAGTAGGATAAATCCTTACGGTTTGGGGCGATAGCGCAATTATTTTTTCAGCCGTTTTAATAGCTTTTTCTTCGCTGTCCTTATAAAGGCCCGTCATCATTTGAAGCCCAAGCTCAAAACCGTATGACTTAATAAGCTCTGACGCATTTTCAACGTCTTTTGCCGTATGACCTCGCCTGTTAGCCAAAAGTACCTCATCGTCCATACTCTGCGCACCAAGTTCAATACTTGTAACTCCGTACTCTTTGAGCAAATCCAAAATTTCTTCGTCAATGCAGTCGGGACGGGTAGAAATTCTTATACCCTTTACCTCATTTGATTTTATATATTTGTTTGCCGCTTTCAAAAGAGAAATCATATACTCTCTGTCAATCGCAGTAAATGAGCCGCCGAAAAAGGCGATTTCATAATCAAAGCCTTTTGACTTAAGCGCCGTTTTAACTGCCTTGTCAACGTCCTGCGGTGTGGGCTGATTTGCCTGCCCCGTTATTGTTTTTTGATTGCAAAACGAACACTGACACGGGCAGCCTAAATGAGGAACAAAAATACTTATATTACCTTTTTTCATATTACACCCATTAATTTAAGTGCCTCTCTTGCCGCAGCCTGTTCTGCACTTTTTTTACTTCCACCCTTGCCCTTACCGATAACGTTTGAATTAAGGTGAACTTCAACCTCAAATGTTTTATTATGGTCAGGTCCGCTCTCGCCGACGAGAACGTAATTTACATTTTCATCGGGGTTTTGCTGAACTATTTCCTGCAAAGTTGTTTTATAATCCTTAAAATTGATATGATGGGTTTCAACAGCAGGAGCAAGAAAATGAAGTACAAATTTTTCCGCATTTTCCATTCCGCCGTCAAGATATATAGCGGCAATAAGCGCTTCAAATGCATTTTCCAAAATCGACGGTCTGTCAGCACCGCCCGTGTTTGACTCTCCCTTGCCTAAAAACAGGAAGTTACCGAGTGATATCTGCCTTGCAAAATCCGAAAGTGACTGAGTGCAGACAAGAGAAGAACGAAGTTTTGACAAATCGCCCTCCGGCATATCGGGAAAGCGATGAAAAAGATAGTTAGCCGAAATGATAGAAAGCACGGCATCACCTAAAAATTCCATTCTCTCGTTACACTTAATTTTATTATGCCTTTCGTTTGCAAAGGAAGAATGTGTAAGTGCCTCCATAAGATAAGCCTTATTTTTGAAATTATATCCTATTTTATCTTCGATAGTTGCCATTTTTATTCCTCTTGCGTATTTATTGAAAATTCATTTTCAATTGAACTAATTAAATTGTTATCCAAAAACCAAATTGCTTGCTTGATTGCGTTTTTAAATGTACGTGCATCTGCCGAGCCGTGAGACTTAATTACAGGCTTTTTAACACCAAGCATAACGGCACCGCCGTATTCCTTATAATCAAACTGCTTTTTCATATCGTCAATACCCGATTTAACACCGAGATATGAGATTTTAGAAAGCGTATTTTTCATAAAAGCGTTCTTAATACCATTCATCAAAACTTTTGCAACGCCCTCATAAGTTTTAAGAATAAGATTACCTGTAAACCCGTCGGCAACAACAACGTCTGCGTCACCGAACGGAATTTGCCTACCCTCAATATTGCCTACAAAATTGTAAGGTGCATTTTGCATAAGTTTATAAGCTTCTTTAACGGTCGAAGTACCCTTTGTGTTCTCCTCGCCGTTATTTGCAAGCGCAACCCTTGGGTTTTCGACTTTCATAATTTTTTGCATATAAAGGCTTCCCATTTTGCCAAACTGATATAAAAATTCAGCTCTGCACTCGGCATTTGCACCACAGTCCATAAGAAGAAACGGCTTTTTTGCACTTGGCATAACAGAGGCGATTGCAGGTCTTTTAACGCCTTTAATTCTTTTAGTAATAAGTGTTGAGCCTACTGTTACGCAACCTGTATTTCCTGCACTCACAAAAGCGTCGCCTTCACCTTCATTCAAAAGTTTAAAGCCGATACCCATTGATGAGTCTGCCTTTTCTTTAAGCACTGCCTTTGCGTCGTCATGCATTGTGATAACTGAATTTGAATTAACAATTTTCACATTTTCAAGTGCAATATTATTATCCTTAATGCATTTTTGTATTTCTTTATCATTTCCGACAAGTACGGGAGCAATTCCGTATTCTTTTTGAGCAAGATAGGTACCCTTAAGTATCTCAAGCGGAGCATTATCCCCACCCATAGCATCAATAATTATTCTTTTTTGCATGGCAAATATTGCACCCTTTCCCAACTTAATTTTAACTATAAGGTTTTCATACTTTCTTCAAGGCTTGCAAGCGCTCTTTGTGCCATAGCGGCATAGCGCTCTTTTTTATCCTTAATTTTCGGCTCTATTGCAGGCAGCACACCGAAGTTAGCACCCATAGGCTGAAAATTCTTAACGGTTTCGTCACTGATATAATCGCTCAAAGCGCCTATCATAGTAACATCAGAGAGAGTGAACGGCTCTTTACCCTGCGCTCTTCTTACAGCATTGATACCTGCCATAATTCCGCTTGCCGCACTTTCCATATATCCCTCAACTCCCGTGATTTGACCTGCAAAAAAAAGGTTGTTTTTATTTCTAAATGAAAAATCGTTATTAAGAAGCTTTGGTGAATTCAGAAACGAATTTCTATGCATAACACCGTAGCGCACAAACTGAGCATTTTCAAGCCCCGGAATCATAGAGAAAACACGTTTTTGCTCGCCGAACTTCAAATTGGTTTGAAAACCCACAAGATTAAACATTGTACCCTTTGAATTTTCACGTCTTAACTGAACACAAGCCCAAGGTCTGTGCCCTGTGTTCGGGTCGACCAAACCGACAGGTTTCATAGGGCCGAAACGAGGAGCGTCAAGCCCTCTTTTAGCAAGTTTTTCAATCGGCATACAGCCCTCATAGACGTCAAAATCGTGAACAATTGCGCCCTCGGCATTAACAAGTTCATTAATAAAAGCCTCATACTCTGCCTTATTGAACGGACAATTGATATAATCATCGTCACCGCCACGCTCATAACGTGAAGCACCGAATGCCTTAGACATATCAACACTCTCTGCAGTAACAATTGGAGCGGCAGCATCATAAAACGAGAGATACTCACCTGTAATATTGCTGATACTTTTTGCAAGATCGCCGTCTGTCAACGGACCCGTTGCAACAATTGTTATTGTATCGTCGTCAAGTTCTAAATCCTCAACTATTTCATTAATCACCTCAATATTGGGGTGAGATTTGATTTTTTCAGTCACGCTTTTTGAGAAAATATCTCTGTCAACTGCCAAAGCGCCGCCTGCCGGAACACTCGACTGCCTTGCAATCGGTACCGTAAGCGAGCCTAAACGAGCCATTTCCTCTTTCAAAAGACCTGCTGCGCTTTCAATGCGTGAGGCCTTAAGTGAATTTGAACACACAAGTTCACAAAACAAGTCCGACTTATGCGCCTCACTCTTTTTAATCGGCTTCATTTCATAAAGCGAAACATTATATCCGTTATTTGCAATTTGCCACGCAGCCTCAACACCCGCAAGACCTGCGCCGATAACCTTAAATTTCATATAAATTACCGTTTATTCTTCTGTTTTCTTTTTTCTCGGAGCCGGCTTTGTAAAACCGCAGCCCTCTGTATCGGGGCAATAAAGCACATTGCCCTTGCGTTTAAAGAGCGACTTGCCGCAACGAGGGCAAACTTCGTCGCTCGGTGCGTCCCAAGTCATAAAATTACACTTAGGATAATTTGAACAACCGTAGAATGACGAGCCTCTCTTGGTTTTTTTCTCAATTACGTCGCCGCCGCATTCAGGGCACTTAGCCTTAGTCCTGAAAATAAGCGGCTTTGTATTTTTACATTCCGGATAGCCGGGGCAAGCAAGAAATTTACCGAATCTGCCAACTTTGACAACCATATTTCTGCCGCACTTTTCGCAAATTTCGTCTGTTTCTTCTTCCTTAAGCTTAATTTTAACGCCCTGCATTTCCTCTTTAGCTTTTTCAAGAGGCTTTTCAAAATCATCATAATAAAGGCGAATCATATCCTTATAATTTTTTTCGCCGGAGTCGATTTTATCAAGGTCAGCCTCCATTTTGGAAGTGTATTTAACATTAACAATATTAGGCATTTTATCTTTAAGAAGATTTGTTACAGCCTCGCCAAGTTCAGTCGGCACAAACTGCTTGCCCTCACGCTTAACATATTCACGGTTGAGAATAGTTGAGGTGATGGTAACATAAGTTGACGGTCTGCCGACACCATTTTCCTCAAGTGCTTTAGTAAGGGAAGCTTCGGTATATCTTGCAGGCGGCTGAGTAAAGTGCTGATTGCCCAAAATACTCTTAAGCTTAAGTTCGTCGCCTTCCTTAAGAGCAGGGAGAGGAGATGCGCTGTCGCTCTTTTCATCGTCAACCTTTTCCTCGTAAAGCTTTGTAAAGCCGTCAAACTTAACTGTATAACCTGTGGCGGTGAAGATATATTCTCCTGCCTCAATCTCGATTTTCATAGTTTCCTGCATACAGGATTCCATAAGAGATGCAATAAATCTTTCCCAAACAAGTTTATAAATTTTATATTGGTCGCTTGTAAGATACGGCTTAACCTGCTCAGGTGTAACCTTTGGCATTGACGGTCTGATAGCCTCGTGACCGTCTTGAATATTACTCTTTGATTTAAAATATCTCGGCTTTTTAGGGAGATACTTTTCGCCGTATGTCTCTGTAATAAATTCATTACCGGCTGCTCTTGCTTCTTCAGATATACGAAGCGAGTCTGTTCTCATATAAGTGATAAGACCGACTGTGCCGAGTTCTCCTGCCTCAACGCCTTCGTAAAGTTCCTGCGCCGCCTTCATAGTTCTCCTTGCTTGGAAGGAAAGACGTCTTGAAGCCTCCTGCTGAAGAGTTGACGTGATAAAAGGAGGAGTAGGGTTTTTCTTTCTGCTGCCCTTTTTAACGCCCTTTACAACATAACTTTCGCCGTCAAGGTCAGAAAGAACGCTGTCACTTTGCTCTTTATTTTCAATCTTGATTTTTTCACCGTTTTTAGTTGAAAGAGCAGCTGAAAACACCTTTCTTTCCGGCGGATTTGTAAACTTAGCATCAATCGACCAATATTCCTCAGCCTTAAATGCACGAATTTCATTTTCTCTGTCAACAATCAATCTGAGAGCGACCGACTGAACACGGCCTGCCGAAAGACCTCTTCTGATTTTTTGAGAAATAAACGGCGAAAGCTTATAGCCGATAAGTCGGTCAAGAATACGCCTTGCCTGCTGAGCGTCAACCAAATCAATATCAATTTGACGTGGCGCATCCATTCCGTTTTTTACTCCGTTTTTTGTAATCTCATTAAACGTAACTCTGTTTTTATCCTTAAGGTCAAGACCCAAAAGAGTGGCAAGATGCCAAGAAATGGCTTCTCCCTCACGGTCGGGGTCGGTTGCGAGATAAACATAATCCGCATTGTCAGCCTTTTTCTTAAGGTCTTTAACGAAGTTTTCCTTTCCTTTTATTACCGCATATTTCGGTTCAAAGTCATTTGCAATATCAACGCTGAGCCTTGCTGCCGGCAAATCCCTGACGTGGCCCATTGAGGCAATAACGTCATAACCTCTTCCGAGATAGCCTTTAATATTTTTTGCCTTTGCAGGTGACTCCACAATTACTAATTTAGACATATTCTGTTTCCTTTCAGGATTTTTTAAACCTCTTACCTGAGGCACTTATTATCACTTTTTTAAGCTCGAGAAATGTTAAAGCTACAAGAACCTGCGAAGCAGTTAAACCCGATTTCTCGATTATATCATCAACCTGAGTGAACTCCTCGCCTATGCAGTCATAAACGATTTTGTTGTTCCCTTCAAGTGACCATACATTTTCGTCAATTTTTCTTCTGTTTTCTCTTCCTTTTTCAAGATTTTCAAAGGAGTATTTTTTATCAATCAAATTATTTTCAGGCGTCGGCTTAACATTAAGCTCCTTAGCCGATTTTTTCTTAACAATAGAGGTATCAAGCGTTTTTTCCGAGTTATCAAGGACTATTTCATTAGCAGTCCTTATTTTAGATAAATCAAGAGTCGGATAATCATTTTCATAAGCCTCAACAACGTTAACGGGATTGATTGCAAGCCTTGCGCCGTCGCTTATAAGTTTATTTGTACCTGAAAAATCGCTTGAAAATATAGAAGCGGGAACGGCATAAACATCACGGTTTTGCTCAATCGCAAGATTTGCGGTAATAAGGCTGCCGCTTTTAACACCTGCCTCAACTACCAAAATTCCTAAGCTCAAACCGCTTATAATTCGGTTACGCATAGGAAAAGAAGTTCTGTTAGCCGGAACATTGGGCTGATACTCAGTAACAAGTGCACCACTTTGCTTTATCATATTTCTTAAGCCTTCGTTAGCCTTTAAATAATTATTACCAAGCCCATTTCCCAAAACGGCAACTGTTTTTCCGCCGCAGGCAAGAGCGCCTAAATGAGAATATGTATCAATTCCCAAGGCTCCGCCGCTTACAACGAGAGCACCTGCCTCGGTAATACCCTTAGCCATAATGTGCGCCGCTTTGATTGCATATTCACTTGCCTTTCTTGTGCCTACCATACCGATGCAAACAAGATTATCAATATCGGGCAGCTTTCCGTCAACATACAAAACGGCAGGCGGATTAATTATCTCCTTAAGCCTTTTTGGATAAGCTTTATCGTCAAAATCAATTATTTTATAACAGTTTTTTGAGCAGCAATCAATTATTTCATCTGACTTTCCAACATCCGTCATTATCAACTTTTCAACCTGACGTTTAGATAAAACCGTGCTCATTTTCCATTCGCTTTCGCCAAGCTCATAAAGAAATTTTGCACTTTTATATTCATCAATTATGCTTTTTATTTTAGCGCCGTATCCAAGAGCGTTTTGAAGCCAAATCCAATACCTTGCATTTTCACTCATCTTTGCATCTCCCACATCGTTATGGCTGCCGCCACATGCGCATTAAGGCTTTCTGCACGGCCGGGCATAGGAATTGTTATTTTTTCATCACACATTGCCATAACCTCATCGCTTACCCCGTTAGCCTCATTACCGATAACGCAAAGGCAGGAAGTTGAAAAATCAATTTCGTTTATTTTTTTTGCGCAGGTGTCAGGCGAAGTGGCATACGTTTTAATTTTGAGAGACTTTGCCTGATTCAATATTGGAACAAGGCTTAAACATTCAATAACCTCAATCCTGAGCGCCGAACCCATTGATGCACGCAAAACCTTTGGGTTATATACATCGCACCCTGAGCCGACAATTACGCCGCCAATGCCGAGCGCCTCCGCCGTCCTTATAACTGTGCCGAGATTACCGGGGTCTTGAAGATTATCTGTAGCAATATACTTTTTGCCGTTTTGAAGAACGTTATTATCATTTTTCATTTTGCAAACTGCAAAAATACCTTGTGAATTCTTCGTTTCGCTTAATTTTTGCGAAAGAGTATCACTTATGAAATAAGAGGCTTTGCTTTTCTTTTGCATTAAAACGGACTTTTCAAAATACCTTTCATTTGCGCTTTCCGTTATCAAGAATATTTCAACCTCATAAAAAGGGTTAAGGACGTCAAAAACAA
>OLGB01001636.1_pt1 | contig 26200 bp, 19 predicted proteins | sample 1605691 | NCBI WGS metagenome assembly OLGB01 (sample SAMEA3888925, study PRJEB22519) | human gut metagenome | biome: human gut; feature: human-associated habitat; material: faeces | place: Denmark | collected 2010 | reverse complement strand
TGGTGACATTATCTCAGATGCTTTATGCAGTGACTTTATCACAGATGAACTACACAAAATCACCCGGCACTAGCCATTTTACGCAAAATCCCCTATAATATTTTGCGGCATAATTTTGCAACCGATTGCAAAAAAATTTTTACGGAGGTGCAACATGGCTAAGAAAAAACTGATTTACGGGATCGACGACCGTCCGCCGACGCCGATACTTATTCTTGCCGGCGCGCAGCATGTTCTCACGCTTTTCGGAGCGACCACCCTCGTCCCCCTCATCTTCGGCCCCGCGATGGGCATGACTACACAGCAGATCGGCGCTTTCATCGGCTGCGTCTATTTCAGCATGGGTATAGCCACGCTCATCCAGACACACCCGAAGCTCGGCTCGGGGCTGCCGATCGTGCAGGGCTCCAGCTTCAGCTTTATTCCCCCCATCATGACGATCATCGGCGCCTATAAGAGCCTCGGCCCCGACGTGATCATGCAGTATGTCGGCGGCGCGCTCGTCGTAGGCGGCATCGTGCTCTCGCTGCTCGGTTACAGCAAGCTTATCGGCCGCATCAGGAAGATCATCACCCCCGTCGTCATCGGCCCGACGATCATGGCGATCGGCTTTTCGCTCGCGCCGACGGCGATCCAGTTCAACGCGGCGAATTTCTGGCCCGTCTCGCTGCTCGTCGTCGTAATGGTCTTTTTCTTCAGCCTCGTCTCCAAGAACAAGTATTTCAATATTTTCGCCGTGCTCGGCTCGATCGTGATCGCCTATCTGCTCTGTCTCGCGCTCTCCGTGAGCGGCGTCTTCGCGCCGGGCCATCCCGCCTATATCAACCTCCAGAGCGTCTATGACGCGCCGTGGCTCCGCTACAGGCTGTTCATGCCCTGGGGCGTGCCTAAGTTCTCGGGCCTCGCGGTCGGCGCGATCGCCGCGGGCTTTTTCTGCGTGATGATCGAATCGATCGGCGACTATCATAACTGCTCCTACGCGGCGGGCATCGACGACCCGACGCCGGAGCAGATAAACCGCGGCATCGGCGCGGAGGGCATGTGCTGCGCGCTTTCGGGGATACTCGGCTCGGTCGGCACTACTTCGTACACGGAAAATATCGGCCTTATCGGCCTCACGGGCGTCGCGAGCCGCCATGTCGTGCGCGCGGGCGCGGTGATCCTGATCCTTCTTTCGCTGATCGGCAAGCTCGGCGCGCTGATCGCTACGATGCCCTCGCCGGTCATCGGCGGCGCCTATATCACGCTCTTCGGCACGATCGGCGCTCTCGGCATCCAGAACCTCATGCGCGCCGATATGGGCAGCCAGCGCAACGTGCTCATCGTCGGCTTCGCCTTCCTGATGGCGCTCGGCCTCCCCGGATGGGTGGAACCGAATCAGGCGCTTTTCACGGGACTTTTCGGCACGACCTTCGGCGGTATGCTGTGGGCCGTCCTTAAGACGCCGATGGCGGTCGCGGGGATACTCGCGGCGATCTGCGACAACCTCGTCCCCGGCACGCCGAGCGAGCGCGGCATCCTCAGCGGCATCGAAGAGGCGCAGGAGAATGTAAAGAAGCCGAAGGCGTAATGAAGTTATAGAAGCTATCAATGACCGCTCAACTGAGGGGAGGCTGACGCCTCCTCTTTTTGTTGTAGTTTTGTTGTACCTGGGAGTTTATAATTTCCTCTGCGGCCGGCCGCTTCGGCGAAGGTAACGTGTGAGCCGCGGGCGGTATTTTTACATTACCGTTACATTTGGCCGCGCCGTTTAATATTCTCTTAAACATTTGCCGCGCCGTATATGATATAGTTTTAAAGTTGTATAGAAATGACGATTTTGAATGTAAAATACGCCAGATATTTTGTAACGGCAGAGAAAGGTACGGTCATATATGCTTTCATCCATCTCAAAACGGAATATTTTCTTTATCGCCATCGCCGCGGCGCTGGTCCTCCTGTATATAGTCCCGCTCGGCTCTTACCCGCTGATGGAGCCCGACGAGGGACGCTACGCGGAGATACCGCGCGAGATGATCGAATCCGGCAATTACATCACGCCGATGCTGAACTACGTAAAATATTTTGAAAAGCCCGTCTTTCTCTATTGGATGAACGCCGCCAGCTTCCATATCTTCGGGCAGAACGAATTTGCCGCGCGTATCGGCACGGCGCTCTGCGCGCTCGCGGGGGCGCTGGCGACGGGAATGCTCGGGGCCTTTATTTACGGGCGGATCACCGGCTTTATCGCGGGGGTGGTGACGGCGACTTCGCTGCTCTATTTCGCGATCGGCACGATCAATATCACGGATATGCCGCTCTCTTTTTTCCTCACGCTCGCCTTCGCCTCTTTCTACGCCGCGCACGTCAAGGAAGAAAAAAAGTATTATCTGCTTTTCTATTTCGCCTGCGCGATGGCGCTGCTGACGAAGGGGCTTATCGGCGTGGTGCTGCCGGGCGCGGTGATCTTTTTTTACATTATCTTAACAAAGCAATGGAAGCTTTTTTATAAGCCGCTCTATCTGCCGGGGATAGTCCTCTTTTTCGCGGTGAGCGTGCCGTGGTTCTACCTGGTCTGCCGCGATAATCCCGATTTTTTCCGCTTTTTCTTCATTCAGGAGCATTTCCTGCGTTACGCGACGAAGATGCACCACCGCTATGAACCCTTCTGGTTCTTCTTCCCGATGATCCCGCTCGGCCTCGTTCCCTGGACGGCTTTCTTTTTCGCCCTCTTCAGCAAGAAGAGCGTCGCGCGCTCGCCGGAGGGAGCGGAGGAAAAACGCGCCGGCATCTATCTGGCGCTCTGGTTCGCCGTGATTTTTCTATTTTTCTCTTTCTCTGATTCCAAGCTGATCCCCTACATCGTCCCCTGCCTGCCGCCGCTCGCGATCCTGATCGGGGCGGATATCGTGAGGATGGCCAGGGACAGGGAGTGGCACGGATATGTACCGCTCACGCTGGCGTTGACGAGCGGACTGCTCGGCGCGGGGCTGATAATCTATCCCGCCTTCGGGGAGCACGCAAGCCCCGCGCAGGCCTGGCCGATCGCCGTCAAGGCCGGCTTCGGCCTCATCGGGATGCCGGCGGTGGTCTGGTATTATACCTCGCGCGGAGGCAAAAGATATAAGGAGGCTGTTCGCGCGCTCATTCTCTGCTCGGTGCTTTTCATCTCCGGGCTGCAGGATGTTTATAATATCGTGGCCCCCATGCGTACCATGAAAGAGGTCTCCGAGGTGATAATCAAAGAGAGAAAGCCCGGAGATGTGATCGTCGCCTACGACGAGGTGCTGCAGGGCATACCATTTTATACGGGGCAGCGCGTGATGCTCGTCGGGAACCCGGGCGAGCTTGAGTACGGATCGAAGCAGCCGCTTGAGTACGGATCGAAGCAGCCGCTTGAGTACGGTTCAAAGCGCCCGGAGGGCGAAGGCTGGTTTCTTTCAAAGGAAGAGTTTATGCGGCAGTGGCACGCGAGGGAAAAACGCTTTATACTGGTTGTGAAAAATGGAGGCCGTTTCGAGGAGTTATTCCCCCGCGGCGACACGGGAACGGCGGAAAAGATAGAACGCGGAAAATATGTGATTCTCTTCTACAGGGAGGAGCCGACAAAATGAGAAAAGAATTTTTGCCCTTCGCCAAACCAAGCGTCAGCGAAGAGGCGATATCCGACGTCGCGGATTCTATCCGCAGCGGCTGGCTTGCGATGGGACCGAAGACGATACGCTTTGAGGAAACTTTCGCAAAATATACGGGCGCGAGCTACGCGCTTTCGGTAAACTCCGCCACCGCGGGGCTGCACTGCGCACTGATGGCGCTCGGCCTCGGCCCCGGCGACGAGGTGATCACGACGCCGATGACCTTCGCGGCGACGGTGAACGCGATCCTCTTCACGGGCGCGAAGCCGGTCTTCGCCGATATCGACAGGGAGACGCTCGACATCGTGCCGGAAAATATCGAACGCGCGGTGACGAAGGCGACGAAGGCGGTGATCCCGGTCCATTTCGCGGGGATGCCCTGCGATATGGACAAGATCGAGGCGATCGCCGGGGCGCACGGCCTCGCGATAGTCGAGGACGCGGCGCACGCGCTCGGAGCGTCATATAAGGGGCGCCGGATCGGCGCGGACCGCGGCGCGCGGCGGCTGTCGGTCTTCAGCTTCCACCCGACTAAAAACATCACCACGGGCGAGGGCGGCATGATCTGCACCGGCGACGAGGAGCTCGCGGAGAAGATCATGGTGCTGCGCCAGAACGGCATGTCCAAGGGCGCCTGGAACCGCTACGCGGCGAAGGGCAGCGCCAATTATGACATTTTCTTCCCCGGCCTTAAATACACGATGATGGACATCCAGGCGGCGATCGGCAATTCACAGATGAGGGAGCTGCCGGAGTTCAACCGCCGCCGCGCGGAGCTGGCCGCCTTCTACCTGCGCGAGCTCGCCGGCGTGAAGGGGCTGATCCTGCCCCGGCGCGCGCCGTGGGAGTATGAGCATTCGTGGCACATTTTCACGCCCTTCGTCGATATCGACCGTCTCGGCTTCTCCCGCGACGAATTCATGGCGCGCATGAAGGAGCGCAACATCGGCACGGCGCTGCACTATCAGGCGCTGCACCTCTTTACCTGCTACCGCGAGGTGACGGGCATGGACCGCGGCGATCTGCCGGAGGCGGAATATGTCTCCGACCGCATCGTCTCGCTGCCGCTCTTCCCCGCGATGACGGACGGCGACGCGCGCGACGCGGCGGCGGCGATAAGAGAGGTGTGCGGATGTTAGAGGCGGCGAAGGCGGTTGAGGTCTCGATCGTCATCCCCGCCTACAATGAGGAGGAATCGCTGCACAAGCTCTTCGAGGAGCTTTGGCCCGTGATGGAGAACCTCGGGCGAAGCTTCGAGGTGATTTTCATCAACGACGGCAGCCGCGACGCGACGATGGGGATACTTTACGACTTTTACCGGCTTCACCCGGAGATGCGCGTGATCGACCTCGGCGCGAATTTCGGACAGCACATGGCGATCATGGCGGGCTTCGACCACGCGCGCGGCGGCAAGATCATCACGCTCGACGCCGACCTGCAGAACCCGCCCTCGGAGATACCGAACATCCTCAAACAGATGGACGAGGGGCACGATGTCGTCGGCACGTACCGCGTCGGCCGCCGGGACCCGATCTTCCGCAAGGTCGCCTCGAAGTTCATCAACAAGCTCACCAACCGCATCGCGAAGCTTAAGATACGCGACTACGGCTGCATGTTGCGCGGCTATGACCGGCGCATCATCGACATCATCAACCACAGTCAGGAATCGACGACCTTCATCCCCGCGCTCGCGCAGAAGTTCGCCGTCAACCCCATAGAGATACCCGTCGCGCACCGCGAGCGCGAGCTTGGAGAATCCAAGTACGGACTCTTCCAGCTGATACGCCTCAATTTCGACCTGATGACGAGCTTTTCGCTCGTGCCGCTACAGCTCGTGACGATGGCCGGCATGCTGCTCTCGGTGATCTCCTTTCTGTTGCTCTTTTATATGTTCGCCCGCCGCCTCTTCCTCGGCGTCGGCACCTGGCAGCTCTTCCTCGAACAGGCATTCGAGGCCTCCCAGTTCGTCATCGGCAGCATCACGCTCTTCTCGCTCGGCATCATCGGCGAGTATATCGGCCGCATCTACCGCGAGGTGAGCAAACGCCCGCGTTATTCGGTGAGAAAGATCTTCGAGCACGATGACCAGGCCTAGGACCGTCATCTTCGCCTACAGCGAGGTCGGCTGCCTCTGCCTTGAAGAGCTGATAAAAGACGGCGCGAACGTCGCCGCCGTATTCACGCACGAGGACGACCCTAACGAGAATATCTGGTTCCGCTCCGTTAAAGAGATCGCCGAAAAAAACGGCATCCCCGTGCGCACGCCGAAAAAGCTTGAGGCGGATGAGATCGAATATTTCAATTCCCTCGCGCCGGAGCTCGTCTTATCTTTCTACTACCGCGCGCTGATACCGAAGGCGGTGCTCGACGCGCCGCGCCTCGGGGCCTACAACCTCCACGGGGCGCTGCTGCCGAAATACCGCGGACGCGCCTGCGTCAACTGGGCCGTCCTCAACGGCGAAAGGGAGACGGGCGCGACGCTCCACGTAATGACGGAAAGGGCCGACCGCGGCGACATCGTCGACCGGCAGGCGGTGCCGATAGAGTTCACCGACACGGCCTACGACGTCTTCATGAAGGTGGCGGAGGCCGCGCGGCAGATAGTCGCGCGCCGGCTGCCGGAGCTTGAGGCCGGAAGCGCGCCGCGCCGCCCGCAGGACGAATCGGCGGCGACCTGCTTCGGACGCCGCCGCCCGGAAGACGGCAAGATAGACTGGTCCAAAAGCGCCGAGGAGATTTATAATCTTATACGTGCGGTGACGCATCCTTTCCCGGGGGCCTTTACAGAGCTGGCGGGAAAGAAATATTATATATGGAAGGCGCGCCCGATCAAGGGCGGCGCGAAGCCTCATACGATCGTCAGCGAGAACCCGCCCGTCATCGGCACCGGCGACGGGCTTCTTGAGATATTGAGGCTCCAGCCCGAGGGCGGAGAGGAAGGGGAGACTTTGCAATGAAACTATTCATCACCGGAGTAAACGGCTTCATCGGCACACATCTGCTGGAAAATATTCTCGCCAAAACCGATTGGGAGGTCGACGGCTTCGATATCGCCTCCACCAATCTCGAACCTTACGAAGGGGAGAACCGCTTTGCCTTCCGCAAGGGCGACATCTTCAAGGACAACGAGGTGCTTGAGGCCGAAGTGATAAAGGCCGACGCCGTCATTCCGCTGGCGGGGATCGCAAAACCGGCCTATTACATCAAGAAGCCGGTCTGGACCTTCGAGCTTGACTTCGAGCAGAATCTCAAAATGGTACGCCTCTGCGCAAAGCACGGCAAGCGGATAATCTTCCCTTCGACTTCGGAGGTCTACGGAATGAGCGGCGACGCGGAGCTCAAGGAGGACGAAAGCCCGCTCACCACCGGCCCCATCGTCAAGATGCGCTGGATATACAGCTGCTCCAAACAGATGATGGACCGCATGATAATGGCTTACGGGCAGGAACAGGATCTGCAGTATACGCTATTCCGCCCCTTCAACTGGGTCGGCCCGCGGCTCGACACCTTCAAGGACGCCGAGGAACGCCAGGCGCGCTCCGTCACGCAGATGCTCTACGACATCATCTACCGGCGCAAGATATCGCTGGTAAACGGCGGCGAACAGCGCCGCAGCTTCACCTGGATCGGCGACGGCATCGAAGGGCTGACGGCGATCATCAGAAACGAGGGCAATAAGGCCGACAGCGAGATATTCAACATCGGCAACCCGGCCAACAACTATTCGGTGAAAGAGCTCGCCGAACTCCTCATCGACGAGGCGAAAAAGTTTCCGAAATTCCGCGAAGCCGCGGAGGCCACGGAGCTGGAGATCATCCCCGCCTCGGCCTACTACGGGAAGAGTTACGACGACATGCAGAACCGCCTGCCCTCCGTCAAAAAGATGGAGATGAAGCTCGGCTGGAAGCCGAAGACCGGTATGCGCGAGATGCTTAATAAAACGATAGAGTGGTATGCCGAAAACGAGGCCAGATAATAATGACGCGGCTCGCCGTTAAGGTCGACGTCGACACGCTGCGCGGCTACCTGGAGGGTGTGCCGCGCATGCTCGCCCTGTTCAAGAAAACGGGGATAAGGGCCAGTATCTTTTTTTCCTTCGGGCCGGACAACTCCGGCAAGGCGATACGGCGCATCTTCCGTCCCGGCTTCATCTCCAAGATGATGCGCACCAAGGCTCCGTCGACCTACGGACTGAAGACGCTCATGTACGGCACGCTGCTGCCCGCGCCGCTGATAGTCCCCGCCGACCCCGGCATCGTGCGCCGCGCCTCGGAAGAGGGACACGAGGTCGGCGTCCACGCCTGGGATCACGTCTACGTGCAGGACTGCCTCGGCAAAATATCGAAAGAGGAATATCTTGCGCTCTACAAAAGGGCGGAGGCCCTCTATAGAGAGATCTGCGGACGCGGCCCGGCGGAGATCGCCGCCCCCGGCTGGCAGGTCTCGCACGCCGTCCTTGAGGCGGAGCAGGAGCTCGGCCTCGCCTATGCGAGCGACGTTCGCGGATACGCCCCCTTCATGCCGGTATTCGAGGGCGTCGAATACGGCGTGCCGCAGATACCGACGACGCTGCCGACGATGGACGAGATATACGGCCTGCCCGGCATCAACGACGTGACCATCCCCAAAGCGTGGCTTGACGGGATGGATAAAGATTGGAACGTGCTCACCGTCCACGCGGAGATGGAGGGGATCTCAAAGCTCACCGTCTTTGAGAACTTCCTCAACATGGCGAAGGCGTTGGGCGTCGAGTTCCGCACGCTCGGCGAATACGCGCGGGAGGCGCCGCTGCCGCGCGGCGAGATAATGATCGGGACCCTCACGGGACGCGCGGGTACGCTCGCGGTGCAGCTATAAGCGCATCCGCACGCTTGCTTCATATGGTAATCTAAATTGTCAGCGCGGAGCGCTGCGAAGGAATAGATAAGATGCTTGATAAGATAACGCTTTTTCTGATACTCGCCTCGGCGGGAACAAACGCCCTCGGCAGCACGGTCATGAAGCACGCCTACGGCGGAGACAGCGATATGGTCTCCTCCGGCGTCGTCGGCGCCTTTCTGAAGATCGCGCTAAACCCCTGGATCGTGATCGGGCTCGGCCTCTTCGGAATATCCTTCTTCTTCATGGCGGCGGCGCTCTCCCGCGCCGAGCTGACTCTCGCCTATCCGCTGATGTCGGGCATAGTCTATCTGCTGCTGCTCGCGATCGGCTTTTTTATATTCCATGAAAAGATCACCCTGATGCGGATCGGAGGCATGGCCTTCATCCTCGCGGGTATAACGATGCTCGCTATCAAGAGTTAAAAGGAGAAATAAATAGATGAAAATTTGTGTTGTTGGAACGGGATATGTCGGACTCGTCACCGGCACCTGTTTCGCGGAGAACGGACATACCGTCTGCTGCGTCGATATCGACGAAGAGCGGATAGGCAAACTCAGGAACGGGATCAGCCCGATATACGAACCGGGGCTCGACGAACTGATCGAGAGGAACCAGCGCGAGGGACGCCTCTCCTTTTCCACAAAAATAAAAGACGGCCTCGAGGGGACGCAGCTCTGTTTCATCGCAGTCGGCACGCCGCCGGCGGACGACGGAAGGGCGGACCTCGCGCAGGTGCTCGCCGCCATCGACGACATCGGCTCGGAGCTTTCGCACTCCTGCTATATCGTCGTCAAGTCAACGGTCCCCGTCGGCACCGGCACGCTGCTCTGCAAACGCATCAAGAGCCATCTGCGCGGGCGCGGCATGGAAAAGATCAACCTCGAGATACTTTCAAACCCGGAATTCCTCAAAGAGGGGATGGCGATAGAGGACTGCCTGCACCCGGACCGCGTCGTGATCGGCGCCGCCTCCGACGAGGCGCGCGCGGTGATGCGCGAGCTCTACCTGCCTTTCGTCAGCGAAGAGAGGATCATCTTCATGGACCCGGCCTCCGCCGAGATAACGAAGTACGCCGCGAACACCATGCTGGCGGCGCGCATCAGCTTCATGAACGAGATCGCGCAGCTATGCGACAAGGTGGGGGCCGACGTCCTCTCCGTCAAGAAGGGAATGGCTTCGGACCGCCGCATCGGCGAATATTTCCTCAATGCGGGCTGCGGTTACGGAGGCTCCTGCTTCCCGAAGGACGTCAAGGCGCTCTGCTACATCGGCGAGGGACAGGGGCTGGATATGACGATGGCCTCCGCCGTCAGCAAGGTGAACCGCAAGCAGAAGGAGCAGCTCCACATAATGATGCGCGAGCGCTTCGGCGAGGATATGGAGGATATCGAGGCGGCGATCATGGGACTCGCATTCAAACCGCAGACGAACGACATGCGCGAAGCGCCTTCGATCGCGCTGATCCGCGGCCTGCTCAACTGCGGCGCCGCCGTGCGCGCCTACGACCCGATCGCGATGGACGAGGCGCGTAAACTGCTGCCGGAGAACGTCGGATATGCCGGCGATATCGAATCTCTGGTCGACGGTGCGGACTGCGCCGTGATCGTCACCGAGTGGCGGCAGTTCAGAGAGGCCGACTGGGAAAAGCTCGGAAAGCTGATGAAGCGAAAGATCGTCTTTGACGGCCGCAACATCTGCGACCCCGATAAGATGAAAGCCCTCGGATTTGAATATTACTGCATCGGCAGAAACATGCGCCCCTGCCGTTAGTCCGCGGCGCGGATAGATCCCCCATGACCGGAGAGGACGGAGAAAAGATGAGACCGCTGATCGGAATCCCGACATCGCCATTCAAACACAGCTATTCGGAAATCACACCCGTAAATATAGATAAGGAAGAGTTCGACTATTTCTGGCTCCTCTCGGTGCTGACGGAAAAGATCGTCTCCTGCGTGCGCGCCGCCGGCGGCGTCCCGCTGCTGCTTACGGCGACGCGCGACGCACAAGAGATAAAGGCCGCCGCTTCAAAACTGGACGGCTTCGTCTTCGCCGGAGGCAGCGATATCGCCCCCGCCTTTTACGGAGAAGAGGACAGGGGGACTATCTCTCCCGACCTCGACCGCGACAGCTTTGAGCTGGCCCTCTGCCGCGAAGCGCTTGAGAAAAACAGGCCGCTGCTGGGGATCTGCCGCGGCTGCCAGCTCCTGAACGTGGCCCTCGGCGGTTCGCTCATACAGGACCTGCCGGACGTTAAAGACGACTGGGGCCTCCACCGCCGTCCCGACATCGTAAGAGGCTACGTGCACGACGTAAAAATCACCGTGCCGACGCTCTTTCCCAACAACCGCGGCGAAACGATGAAGGTAAACTCCATGCATCATCAAGCGGTCGGACGCCTTGCGAAACAGGCGGAGGCCGCGGCGAGGACCGAAGACGGGATCATCGAGGCGATCTGGGCGCCGGCCTATAAATACGCCGTGGGGGTACAGTGGCATCCGGAGTGCCTTGCGGAAGACGACGGCGTACAGGCCGACATTTTCAGGGCGGTCGTCGCAAAGGCGGAGGAATAAAGAGAGACAACGTGCCGCGGGAGACCGCCGCCCGCGCGCAGTAAGCCCTTAACTGGGTCCTTCCTCCCGTATTACGGGGGCGACCCCGCGCAGCCCGGCCGAAATCATCTCCAGCACGCGGTTTCCGCGCGTTCTCATCTCAAGCTGTTCGCAGAGCAGCGTCCGCTTGTCGCTGGTCCTGTTTTCAAGGAAATCCAGCTTCTTCTCTCCGAAGAGGTTGGCGGTCTTGTCCATGTTTCTCCTGTCGTAATGGTAGAGGACGTATCTCAGCAGAACGGCGTCGCTCTTCAGTTGGGTATACCGGCGCCGCTCCCCGGAGAGCTTCCGCTCGATATCCTCGGTGCTGTTATTGGCATTGGAGAGATAACGCCCCTTCTCCCACCTCTTCAGATCATTTATACGCCATCTGAGGATATCTGTGACGATCTCCCGGTATACGTTGGTAATGACCGGGCTCTTGGCCTCCCCGGTGAATATCAGCAGCGGCCGGTCAAGCGTATCGCAGAGGTTCTTCTGATAGCAGCGAAGGTACTTCTCCCAGAAGACCTCGCTCTCAAAGAGCTCGCGCCGCCCGCCGTCGTCAAGCATCATATAATAGGCGTTGTAGCTGTCTTCAAGTTCTTTCCTGAGTTTTTCACATTCTCTGCCGAAGGCTTTATCGCTCATTTCGACAAAACGCGACTGCGGAGCGTCGGAAAAATCGTGGCATAAAAAAGAGGACGCCCTAAGGCGCGGTTTCGTATCGCCGGCCAGAGGCACGGCGGGAAAAACGAATAAGGCGATCATAGAACACCACAAGATACAACTGCGGCCAGACATTATACTAAGCCCCTTCATGATCGGCGCCCCCTTTTCTTTTTTATAACTTTTTTAGATTCTGCGCACGATAAAATAATAGGGCCATCACATGAAAAGGGAATCGGGTAAAATACGCTTTTCAGAGACCGGAAGCGAGACGAACTGCCAAGCGAGCTTCCGTGAAAATCCAATCATTCCGCCCCGCGAGCCATAGGGCCATATCCAGTGGCGTTGATTTTGTGAAAACGCGGCGGCAGAAAAACGGCTTTCCCGCCGCTCCGGCCTTCGCCGGCTGGACCCGGCGAAGCCAAACGCCAGGCCCGCCGCCCGGGAACCGATAAGATCCGACGCAGGCGGCGGGCCTCTTATGAAAAGGTCTCTTTAGTTTATGGATTTATCCCTGCCGGCGCGTCTGTTCGGCTTTAAAAGCCGTGTCCAGCGCCTCCGCCAGCACATCAGGCTCGATCGGTTTGGCGACGTGGCCGTTCATGCCGTTGGAAAGCGTCTTCGTAATATCCTCGTTGAAAGCGTCGGCGGTCAGCGCGATGATCTGTATCGTCTTCGCTTCGGGGTGTGCGGAGCCGCGTATCGCGCGCGCAGCCTCGTAGCCGTTCATATGCGGCATCTGGATATCCATGAGGATCGCGTCGTAATAGCCCGGGGCCGAGGCCAGGAATTTATCGACCGCCATCCGCCCGTCCATGACCGAATCGCACTCCAGGCCGAACTTGCCGAGCAGCCCCTCCGCCACCATGCGGTTCATGGCGTTGTCCTCGGCGAGAAGGACGCGCTTTCCGCTGAAGTCGCGCGGCGCGGCGGGCGCCGCCTTTTTCCCCGCGACGCCGCCGCCGGTCAGCGTCATAAAGAGGTCGAAAAGCGAGGACTGGAAAAGAGGCTTGGGGATGAACATATTCGCTCCCGCCTCTACGGCGCTTTCTCCGGCCTGATTATGCTCGTAAGCCGAGACGACGATGATGACGACGTTCCTGTTGAATTTTTCCCTGATGCGCTTTGTGATCTCTATGCCGTCCATGTTGGGTATTTTCCAGTCTATCAGGCAGATGTTATAGGGAGCGTCCTCGCCCGCGCAGCGTTCGAGCTCGGCGATGGCGGCTTTGCCGTCCCCGACGCAGGCGTAGCGCACGCCGATGCGCCCCAGCACTACCGATATGTATTCGCGCTCGGCGGGCTCGTCGTCCACGGCCAGAACGCGCAGTTTTTCGATCCCCGCCGGCATCTGCGCTTCCAGCAAGGCCTCTCCCTTAATGAAAGGAAGGTCTACGACAAAGGCCGTCCCCTTTCCGCTGACGCTTTCCACACAAATCGCGCCGTCCATCATGCTGACGAGGCTCTTCACGATCGAGAGGCCGAGCCCGCTGCCTCCGTATTTCTGCGCGACGGCGGCGCTCTCCTGCTCAAAGGGCTTGAAAAGCCGCGCCTGCATCTCTTTTGTGATGCCGCAGCCGGTGTCGGATACCTCGATACGGATAAAGGCCTTGTTCCCGGGAGCGTCGCGCTGGCTGATCTTGAGCCAGACATGCCCCTCCGTCGTGAATTTCACGGCGTTGCTGAGCAGGTTCATCAAGATCTGGTTCACGCGCAGCTGATCGCCGATGAACCAGTCGTCCACCGGCGTCAGCAGCTTCGTCTCATATTGCAGCCCCTTCTGATGGCACTGCGCGAGATAAAGGCTGGTGACGCTGTGGATCATGTGCCGGAAGTCAAAGGGCGCGTGGGCGATTTTCATCTTGCCGGATTCGATCGACGACATGTCAAGCACGTCGTTTATCACCAAGAGCAGTTGTTTGGAGGCGACCTCCGTGTTGGTGAGATAGCCCTCGAGCTGCCGCGGCTCCGCCCCCCTGGCCAGGGTTATGAAGCCGATGATCGCGTTCAGCGGCGTCCGCATCTCATGCGAGACGCGCGAAAGGAACTGGCTCTTGGCGGCGTCCGCGCGTTCAGCCGCCGCGAGCGCGTCGGCGAGGAGTCCGCTGCGGCGCTTTTCCTCGGCCAGCTGCGCATGTTCGCGCCTCCTCTTACGGGAGAGCAGGACGGAAAAGGCGGCAAGGCCCAGCATGATAAAGAGGGCGGCGACGATCCCGGAAACTACGAGCGGGCTGCCGTAGATAAAGCCCACAAACGAGAACGGTTTTTCAGTATAGGAGGCATGCCTTTGGTCGATCGCCTTTATCTCCTCGTTTTTGATACTGAGGACGCTCTTGTTGAGTATCGAAAAGAGCAGATGGCTCTGGCGGCCGCTGACGGCAACGGCGAAGGAGGTGTTGTAGCCATAGAGGTCTTCTATCATCAGCCGGTTCGTTTCGTCGTTCTGGGCGGCCAGCTCGGCGCTGCGGCGGTATAAATAGGTCACGCTCTGCTTTCCCGAGAGCACGGCCCCCACGGCCCCGGCGACGGTATCATAGTAGACGGCGTCGCGGCGCTTGTCTGAAAGGTATTCCCCGTATTTGGCGGAGATATCCGAATCCTTCAGCAGCGCGGCCGAAGAAAAGCCGTCGCCGCCCCGTTTGTAGAGCCTTGTGACGGAGGCGTCCAGATAGGGCGCGGTCAGGCGGCAGCCCATCGCCTCGGCCTCGGCGTAATCGTACCTGGCGTCGAAACGGATATCTGTTTTTCCCGACTTCGCCAGCCGCCGGTATTCCTCGCGGCTGCCGGTCTCGATCAATTGGATGTTCAGTCCGCTGCGCTCGGTGATCATCCGCGCGATATCGCTGATGATGCCGACGGGGCGGCCGTTTTCAAAGGAAGAGAACGGCGCGCGGTCCGGGTTTATAAGCGCGGTGAGTTTCACGCCGCGCATGGCTTCGATATAGGCGCGCTCTTCGACCGTGAAAGCTATTTCCTCTCCGCAGTCGGGAGTGTAGTACTTGTTCATAAGCATCGTAAGCAGCTCCGGCTCGTCGTTGCTCAACTGTTCAAGCGCCTCGTTTACCTCCTCCAGGAGCCGGCGGTTTCCCTTGCGCGTCATGATATAAAACGGAGAGGAGGCGAACTGCGCCAGCACCCATTCGTCGTCGATCGAGCGAAGGTTGCTTGTAAGCGCGGCGTCGATCTCTCCGCCCGTTTTAAGGACTTTGACCATGGAGGCGGTATCGTCAAAATAGACCGCGGAGTAAGAGAACCCTTTCTGAGCGGCGAATCCGGCAAGGTCGTCATTGCGGCTGTTGCGCCTGATCATGCCGACGCGCATGCCGTTCCAGTTGGCATAATCCTTGAGCGCGAATTTTTTGTCTCCGGCCTTCACGGTCAATATCGCGGCGGAGGTGCCGACGGGCCTGTCCGAGAAATCAAAGCGTTTCCGGCGTTCCGCGGTATTCTGGGCGCTTGTGAGCAGGTCTATTTCTCCCTTTTCCAGCATACGCTGCATTTCGCCCCAGCCCTTGCCGTATCCGACATACTCGTACCGCCAATCGGTATATCCAGCCATGTGCTGGAGCAGATCATAGCCGTAGCCCGAGCGAGCGCCGTCCCCGGATGTCACGTGGTATCCGTCGAAGGCGAAAAATCCCACGCGGACCGTCCGCAGATCTTGTCCGTGCGCGGCGGCCGCGCACGGAGACGCGCAGAGGATCAGCAAAAAACAGATAATGACGCCCGCCACCAGCCCGGCGGTCTGTCGGCGCTCTCTCATATAATGCCCCTTCTCTCTGAAAACTGCCGGCGCAAAAGACATCTTTACGCGATAGATATCCGCTTCAAGATATTCGCGCCTGTCTTCCCATCATCGCACGGAAACCGGAACGGCGGTACGATGCCGCCGTCAATTCCGCTCAAACGACACATATTATCAATAATATATAAAATCTAATCAATTAAAGCTCTTTCAAAAGCAGGTGTCAATAGAAAATTTGATTTGCCGGGCACGGCCCCGCGCTTCGTCCGCTGACGGGACGGATGCGCGGAGGGCCGTATCCGCGGCGCGCTAAAGCTCCTTCTTGTCCCGCGGCATAATGACATTAAGGGCGACGGCGGCAAGCGTGGAAATTATCACCGACGAGGAGCCGAATATCTCCTGCGCCCATGAGGGCATACCAGGGCCGCCGAGCGCGTTCGCCACCTGCGAGATGCCGACGCCGAGCGCTACGGAGATGCCGACGACGGCGCTGTTGCGAGGCGTCAGCTTCGCCGATAGCAGGAGCTTCATACCGGTCATCGTGATCGCCGCAAAGACGGTGAGGGTCGCGCCGCCGAGCACGGCCAGAGGGATCGTCGTAAGCAGCGCGGCAAATTTCGGTATCAGCCCAGCCAACAGTATGATCGCCGCCGCGAGCGCGATGACGAACTTATTTATCACCTTTGTGATCGTGACGATGCCGACGTTCTGACTGAAGGTCGCGGTCGGCAGTCCTCCGATAAAGGCGGAGAGCATGCTTGAAAGGCCGTTGCCCATGATGCCGCCCGCGAGCTCGTTGTCGCTCGGCTCCCTGTCCATCGCGCCCGCCGTCGTCGCGGAGATGTCGCCGATCGCCTGAATGGAGTTCACGATATACATGATGACCATTGAGACTACGGCGGTGACGTGGAACTCTATCTTAAAGTGGTTCACCTGCGGAAGCTGGAACCATTGGCTTTCAATGATCCGCTCAAATGAGACCATGCCGAGGGAGGCCGCCAGGATATAGCCCGCGGCCATGCCGAGCAGGACCGAGGCAAGTTTGGTAAATCCTTTGGTGAAGAAGGAGAAGAAGCTCACGGCGGCGAGCGTGAAGAGCGCCACCCCCCAATTGAGCGCGGAGCCGAAACCGGGCATACCGGCGCCTCCCGCCATATAGCGGATGGCGACCGGATAAAGCGAGAGCCCGATCGTAAAGACGACCGTTCCGGAGACGAGCGGCGGAAAGAGCGGGCGCAGCCTGCGAATAAATATCCCGACGATGATCGCCGCGAAACCGCCGACGATCTGCGCGCCGAGAATGGCGGGGAGCCCCATCGAACCGCCGATGGCGATCAGGACAGGCACATAGGCGAAGCTGACGCCCATCACCACGGGAATGCCGGCTCCGACGCGACCGGCGACCGGATAGAGCTGGATAAAGGTGGCGATCGCCGCCGTAACGAGCGAGGCCTGGATCAGCAGCATCGTGTCCTCCGGCGAAACGTTCGCCACCACGCTTATCACGATGGCCGGCGTTATGCAGCCGATGATCATCGCAACGACATGCTGCATGGCAAGCGGCAGGGCTTCGGTGAATTTGGGAATGCCGCGGAGCTCAAAGAGAATCTTGCGTGTTGATTGTGACATGTCTTTCAAATCCCTTCTCACAGTTTATATGTTGTGGAACAGACAAATACATTTCACTGGAACCAGAACGCCTTTTTACAAAAACAGGACAACAGCAAGACCGCCCGCCTCAACGATCACACGCGGCAGTCCCCCATCTCTTCATGTGGAACGATCTCAATTTTCGACAGCTACATTATACACCATAATCTCAAAAAGTTTTAGTATTTTTCCTGATTTTCATAAAAAATTTTTGATTTTTATATTCCGGCAGATATGCCCCGCTCTCCGCCGGGGACGCGGCCTATTTGCCCCGGTTTTGCGGCAAACACTTATACTTTTATCATAATAAAGGTATAATATAATAAATAATAAAGAAGAAAGGGCGTGAGGGTATGGAGAAACGTATCATAACGATCAGCAGGCAGTTTGGCAGCGGCGGACATGAGGTCGGCATGAGGCTGGCCAAGAGGCTCGGCGTCAAATTTTACGACAAGGAGCTCGTGGATCTCCTTGCCAAGGACGGCAAATACGACGTGGACTTTATCGAGGCGAACGAAGAGAAGTGTTCCCCGCCGATGTGTCCGATAATGCCGGGCTTCGCGATGCCGGTATTTTACCAGGATCTGCCCTCCGACCTCATCTACAAGGGACAGTCAAAGCTGATAAGAAGCCTCGCCGAACGCGGTCCCTGCGTGGTGGTGGGCCGCTGCGCCGACTATATCCTCCGCAACATGAACCCCGTCGACTGCTTCATCTACGGAAGCCTTGACGAGCGTATCAACAGAAAAATGTCGATGATCCCCGAGGGGCTCGATTTTACGAGAGAGGAGATAAAGAAGCGCATTATCGACGTCGACAAGAAGCGCGCGAAATATTATGAGTTTTACGCCGACCGGAGATGGGGCAAGATGGAGGACTACGACCTCTGTATCAGCACCGACAATATCGGCGTCGACGGCGCGGTGGAAACGATAATGGCCTATCTGGAACACTGTAAATAAACGGCGTTTTTGAAATTCCCGGCCTCCCAGCGGAGGCCGTTTTTTGTTTCCGCAGAAAGCGCGTCCGTGAAAAAGACAACGCCACCGGCCCGCGATAGGCCGGCGGCGTTATGTTTAACGGTTAAATATTCAGCGCCACTTCGTTGGCCGTCCAGACGGCGTCCATTATGTTTGAAGCGGCCTCGGAGTCGCCGACGTTGCAGAGGTTGCCGATCTCTCCGTAAAGCTCCTTGAACAACTGATTGTTGGGCGCGAAACCGGCCGCCATCACCACGGTATCGGCGGGTATCAGGCTCTTGCGGAACTTCTTGTCGATCACGACGGCGCCCTCTTTCGTCACCTCAAGCAGCGAGGAGGAGGTCACGACCTTTACGCCGGCCTGCTTCATCAGGTTGATGAGCATATCCTTGTTCATGTGGGGAACGGGCTTGCCGGAGGCGAGGATGTTGTCCAGCATCTCGACGACGGTCACCTCTTTGCCGTTCTGCGCGAGCCACAGCGCCGTCTCACAGCCGACGAGGCCGCCGCCGACCATCACCACCCGACTGCCGCAGTGCTTTTCACCGAGAAGCACCTCGACTGCGTTTGCCATCATTTTTTCGTCGGCGCAGGGCACGCTGAGCTTCTTTATCGTCGCGCCGACGGCGAGGATCACGGCGTCGGCCTTGAGCTGTCTCAGCATCTCCGCGTCGGCGCGGGTGTTGAGCTTGACGTCGACGCCGAGCAGCTCCATCTGGCGGCGATAGTAATCGAGCAGGCGCCTGTCGTCGAATTTGAAGTCAGGAACGGCGCCGGGAATGATATTGCCGCCGAGCGCTCCCGAAGCCTCGTACAGGGTGACCGTATAGCCGCGCAGCGACAGGACGCGGGCCGCCTCCATGCCGGCGACGCCGCCGCCGACGACGACGGCCTTCTTCGGCGCGTCTATCTTCTTTATCTCATAATAGCGTTCGCGCCCGCAGGCGGGGTTTACGGCACAGGAGAGATGCTTTCCCTCGAACCCGCGCCCCATGCATCCCGCGTGGCAGCCGATGCAGGGGACGATCTCGTCCTCTCTGCCCTCCATCACCTTCTTCGGCCAGTAGGGGTCGGCAAGCAGCGCGCGCCCCAGCACTACCATGTCGACCTTCCCCGTTTCGAGAGCCTCTTCCGCCATCTCCGGCAGGTCGAGCTTTCCGGCGACAAGCACCGGTTTGTCTATCACCCGACGCAGCTGTTCCGAATACTTGAGATAGAGCCCGTGCTCCTGATATACGGGCGGATGCGCGAAGTACCAGGCGTCATAAGCGCCCTCATCGGCATCAAAGGCGTCATAGCCGGCGTCGGCGAGGATCTTCGCCGCTTCAAGCCCTTCGTCGAAGTCGCGGCCGATCTCCACATATTCCTCTCCCTCAAGGCCGCCCTGATTGAAACCCTTCACGCAGCTCTTCATAGAGTAGCGCAGGATGACGGGGAACCTTTCGTCGGTGTATCCCTTGATGCACTTCACGATCTCGCAGGGCAGCGTCAGGCGCCCCCGCAGGTCGCCGCCGAACTTATCAGTACGATGGTTCGTGAAGGCCGTGGTGAACTGATCCAGCAGATAGCCTTCGTGTACGGCGTGAATCTCGACGCCGTCGAAGCCGGCCCTCTTGGCCGTCGCCGCGGCCTGGCCGAATTTATCGATGACGAACTCCACCTCTTCCGTCGTCATCTCGCGGCAGGTGACGCCCGGGTCCCAATAGTTCGGGACAGCCGAGGCCGAAACGGGGTGCTTGGTCGCCATGTGAGGGGACAGTACGCGGCCAAATCCCATCGAAAGCTGGAGGAATATCTTACAGCCGTAAGAATGCACGCGCTCCGTCAGCTCCGAAGCCGTAAGCACAAAACGCGTCGGGTCGATGTCGGTGCAGGGGAGAAGACCGTTCGTCACCGCGTCCACAGTGTTCTCGACCTTGCAGACGGAGGAGATGATCAGCCCCGTGCCGCCCTTGGCGCGCTCTGAATAATAATCGATCCCGCGCTGATTGAAACAGCCATATTCGTCAACAAGCCCAAAGGCCCCCATCGGAGCCATCGCCAGCCTGTTCTTTACCTCGACTCCACAGATCTTTATCGGTGCAAACAGTTTTTTCTTCTTCATAATCCCACACCCTTGCTATATAATATCGGAACATGTTTCGGAACATGTTCCGATTGTGATTTTAATAGCAACATCGTCCCGTGTCAAGTTTTGTTATGAAAGGCGCTTGTAATATATTATAATGTGGCGTGGTCGGAGGGTGATGGCCGTGACGGAAAATTTAAAATCAAAAAAATTACACAGACAGATGGAGATACAGAACAAAATATTCGACACCACGATGGAGCTGATTCGCGAAAACGGCTACGGCGACGTGACGGTGAGGACGATATGCGAGAGGGCGGGCATATCGATCGGCATGTTTTACCGCAACTTCAATTCGCGGGACGACGTCATCACATATTTTTACACGCGCACGGCAAAGACTTACGAGGAAAAGCTCCTCAGCTCGCTTGAGGGTATGCCTATAAAAGAACAGCTGATAAATTTTTACACCTGGGTCGCGAAATTCACCGGCAGCTTCGGCCTTGACTTTGTCGCCCTCTTCCTGAGGATGAACAAGCCGGGCGTCAAGTCCGACTTCATGGACAATGAGGTCGTGGCGATCGGCAGGGAGCTGCTCGATTCGGCGGTGGAGCGCCGTGAGATCGTCCTTCCCGAAGGAAGGGATTCTTTCGACGTCACGCACGATATCCTCATCATCAACAAGGGCATCGTCCTGGACTGGTGCATCACGAACGGAGCCTATGACATCGCCGAATATACCAACAGCTTCCTGAAGCGGACGATCTCAAGCCTGCTGGGGTAAGACGACATGCCGTTTTACCGCACATGACGCGCCTCATGCCAAACCCCTCCCAACGTTCGCAGCGAACGGCGGGAGGGGCTTCGTTTTTGCGTATCTCATTTTACATGTTTTATATTGAGGCTTAAAAGGTTACGCTTTCTTATACTGCGAATAATATTCGTCCAGGATCGTCACAAGGTCGCGGCCGATCTCGCGATAGGCGTGGTCGGGAAGGTTTGCCAGCGAGACGCGCACGGACCAGTCCGGGGCGTCGAAACCCTCGCCGGGGAGCAGCACCACGTTGGGATTTTCAGCGAGACGGAAGAGGATGTCGATCGGTTCAAAGTTCTTCATGAGCCACTCCGCGAAGTCCTCGCCATATTTTTCCTTCGCCCAGAGCGAGACGTCGAGCAGCTGGTAGTATGCCGTGCTGTGAGGGGAGAGTGGCAGCGGCCACTTGAGGTTGTTCCAGAAATCCTTGCAGCGCCGGCGGATGATATCCTTCGTCAGGCGGTTGTAGGCGTTCGTCTTGTCGATCAGCGAGTGTATGGCGAATAGCGCCATCTGCACCTGCTGCGGCACCGACAGCCCCGCCGTGTGGTTCAGCGCGATGTCGCGGCTGTCTGCGACCATGCGGTCGATAAATTTTATCTTCTCCGGATCGACGGCGAGCTCCGCATAGAGCTTCGCCGTCTTGATCCTCTGCGCCGCGGGCATCGCCGCGATCATATCGTCGAAGACGTTTTTGCGGTGGATGCCGATGACTCCAAGCCGCCAGCCCGTACAGCCAAAGTATTTTGAGAAGGAGTAGGAGCAGATGGTGTTGTAGGGGATCGTGTCGAAGAGCGAGCGGTAGTCGTCGGCAAAGCTGGAATAGACGTCGTCCGTGACTATCATCAGCTGCGGGTTTTTCGCCGTGACGATATTTTTTATCTTCTGCGCCGTTTCCGGAGATATCTCCACCGAGCCCGGGTTGCTCGGGTTGACGATGAAAAAGACCTTGACCTGCCGGTCGGCGAGTTTTTCAAGCTCTCTGTCCGAATACTGCCACGAATGGCGGGGTTCGCCGCCGACGAGCTCCGTACCGTCTGCATAGACCTGCACCGTTTTGAATGAATACCACGGCAAGTTCGGTATCTCGATATAGGGCGTGAAGATCGGCGTGCCGAGGGCGATGGTATCGCCGGGCTTCAGCAGTCCGTTGTTGAGCAGCGAGCGGAATATGTAGACCATCGCCGCCGTCGCCCCTTCCGTCGCAAAGAGGTCGAAATCCTGGTCCTGCGCGCCCCCCTGCTCAAGTTCTTTGATGATGTATTCGCGCACGGCGCTCTCGCAGCATGGCATTATCCGGTCCGGCGTCGGGTAGTGGCAGCCGAGGATGCCGTCGCAAAGTTCGTAGGCCCACTCGTCGGCGTCAAAGCCAAGGATATTGACGCCGTATTGAAAAGACCGCTTGAGGCAGTCGGCCCCCGGCATCATTGAATTGACATCCAGCCAGCCGGCAAGGCGCGAGCCCATCCCCTCTTTTTCCGGCAATCCCGCGAGGATGCCTTCGTCCCAGACGCGGCGGCTCTCCGTTATCGCGAAGCGTCCAAGCGTGAAAAAGGCCTCGCGAGGCTCCGTCGCGATCCAGTTCGGATTGCCGCGTCCCGCGTTGAGCATCACGGAGGAGGCGGCGCGGGCGTGTTTTGAAGCCATCTCGATGAGGACGTTTTTCACCTCGAACGGGCTCAGCGTTTCATAGGCTTTTTCCTGTTTTTTTGTCGGCATATCCATGTAGGAGACACTCCTTTAGGTTAGGTATTTTTCCTTATTAATTTAAGCAAAATGGAACTCTAACATTAATATTATTCTTTTTTTGTAATTTATACATGTTTAATTGCGTATAACCATCACATGCTTTTTGCCTAGAGGACATTCGGCAAAAACTATTTTTCGCAAAAATGATCCGCGCTCTATACTCGGATCATACGGTGCGAAGAGACGAAAAAAGGAAAAAATTCGGCACATACCATCCGTATAAATTACACAAGACGGTATTTAACAGGAGGGATTTCTAAAATGTCACTTTACCAGAAGGAATACGAACACAGAGAGATCGACCCGACATTCGGCTCGGCGGCCATGGCCAGCCTGCTGCCGAAAAACGCGTTCCCCGAGGCGGAGATGAAGGCGCAGGACGCGTATCAGGCGGTCCACAACGAGCTCGTCCTCGACGGCAACGCCTCGCAGAACCTTGCCACATTCTGCCAGACCTGGCTCGATGAAGAGACGCATAAGCTGATGGACGAGTGTATCGACAAGAATATGATCGATAAAGACGAATACCCGCAGACGGCGGAGCTCGAGGCGCGCTGCGTCCGCATGCTCGGCAACCTGTGGAATTCACCGGAGGAGGCCAACACCATCGGCACCTCGACCACCGGTTCGTCGGAAGCGGCGATGCTCGGCGGCCTCGCGGCCCTCTGGCGCTGGCGCAAAAAGCGCAAGGCCAAGGGTAAACCTACAGACAAGCCGAACATCGTCACCGGCGCGGTACAGATCTGCTGGGACAAGTTCGCCCGCTACTGGGATATCGAACACCGCCAGATCCCGATGAAGCCCGGCAAATACTGCATGACTCCGGAAGAGGTCGGCAAGTATGTCGACGAAAACACCATCTGCGTCGTCCCCACGCTTGGACTGACCTTCACGCTGCAGTACGAACCGGTCAAGCAGGTGGCGGAGGCGCTCGACAAACTCCAGAAGGAGACGGGGCTTGACATCCCCATCCACGTCGACGGCGCCAGCGGCGGATTCATCGCCCCCTTCATCCACCGTGACCTTGTATGGGACTTCCGCATCGAGCGTGTAAAATCTATCAACGCCTCCGGTCACAAGTTCGGGCTGTCCCCCCTCGGTGTGGGCTGGGTAATGTGGAGAGAGGTCTCCGATCTTCCCGAAGAGCTCATATTCTATGTCAACTACCTCGGCGGCAATATGCCGACCTTCGCGCTGAACTTCTCCCGCCCCGCGGGACAGATCGTCAGCCAATACTACAATTTCATCCGCCTGGGCAGAGAGGGCTATTCAAAGATCCAGCAGGAATGCGCCGAGACCGGTCAGTTCCTCGCGGGCGAGATCATGAAGTTCGGCATCTTCGAGATGGTATACGACGGAGACGGCGGCGTTCCCGGCTGTACATGGAAGTTCCGCGACGATGTGAAGCCCGGCTTCTCGCTCTATGACCTCGCCGACAAACTGCGCTCAAGAGGCTGGCAGGTTCCCGCCTACTCGCTTCCCGCGGATGCGCAGAATGTCGTCGTCCAGCGCATACTTGTCAGGAAGGGGTTCAACATCGATATGGCCTCCCTCCTCATCGAAGATATGAAGAGAGCGCTCGCGTACTTCAAGACGCATCCCGTCGCGAAGCCCCTCACGGAAGCGGAGACGGGGAACTTCAAACATTCATAAACAAAAAAGCGTCAGCAAATAGCCGTACATTCCGAAAAAGCCGGCGCGTCCGGCTTTTTCGGAATATTCATTCGGAAAATTTTTGAAAGGAGAAGATCAAAATGAGTGCTGAAAATAAACCGGCATCCGGTTCAAAACGCGGAACGATCGGCGTCTTTACACTGGCTATGATGAACGTCGCCGCGATAGTCAGCCTGCGCGGCCTGCCGGCGGAGGCGGAATATGGCCTTTCGTCGGTGTTTTACTATATATTCGCGGCCGTATTCTTCCTGATCCCCGTGGCGCTCGCCGCGGCGGAAATGGCGACCGCATGGCCGCAGAAGGGCGGCGTATTCAGGTGGGTCGGGGAGGCATTCGGCGGAAGGCTCGGCTTTGTCGCTATTTTCCTCCAGTGGATGCAGAACACGATATGGTTCCCGACAGTCCTGACCTTCGCCGCCGTTTCCGTGGCGTATATAGGAACGAACCCCGGCGCGGACTCCGCCCTCGCGGCGAACAAGATGTACACCCTGGCGATAGTCCTCGTCTTTTACTGGGGCTCGACGCTGATGAACTTCAGAGGGATGTCGCTCTCGGGCGCGATAAGCAAATGGGGCACTCTCATCGGCACCGTCATCCCGGCGGCGATCCTCATCGTCCTCGGCATCCTCTATTACGTTACGGGGCATCCGATCTACATGTCGCTGCATGCCGGCGACCTCATCCCCGACCTGGGGAACTTCAGCAACCTCTCGCTCGCGGTGAGTATATTCCTCTTCTACGCGGGAATGGAGGTCTCGGCGGTCCACGTCAACGAGGTAGAGGACCCGGAGAAGAATTACCCGCTCGCCATTCTCATCTCGGCGGGCATCACAGTGGCTATCTTCGTCTTTGGCACATTGGCGATCGGTTTCGTCATCCCGCAGAAGGACATCAACCTTACACAGAGCCTGCTTGTCGCCTACCGCAACCTCTTCCAGGCCTTCGGCCTCGAATGGCTTTCGCCGGTCGTCGCGATCTGCCTCGCCCTCGGAGTCTTCGCGGGAGTCAACACATGGATCGCGGGACCGAGCAAAGGTATCCTCGCCGTAGGTAAGGCCGGATATCTGCCGCTCATCCTCCAGAAGACAAATAAGCATGGAGTGCAGGTCAACATCCTCTATTTCCAGTCGGCGATCGTAACGGTCCTTTCCGTCATCTTCGTGCTGCTGCCCTCGGTGCAGGCTGCCTACCAGATACTCTCCGCCCTTACAGTCACCATGTATCTCATCATGTACATGCTGATGTTCGGGGCGTTTATCAAGCTGCGCCTCAAAGAGCCTAACACGCCGCGCCCCTTCAAGGTGCCGGGCGGAGAGCTGGGAATGTGGCTTGTGGGCGGAGTGGGACTCATCGGCGCCTTCGCGGCATTCATCGTCGGTTTCATACCGCCCGGACAGATACCGGTCGGCAGCCCGACGGAATGGGTCGGACTGCTCATCGTCGGCAACCTCCTCGCGGTCGGCGTGCCTCTCCTGATCTACCACTCCCGCAAGGAGAGCTGGAAGACGGCCGAAGGAGCGGATTCTTTCGAGCCTTTCAGCTGGCAGAAAAAGCCTGACGCCCCCGCGCAAACGAAGAATAAATAAAATAACCGCGACAACAAAAACGGCGACGGCGGCCGGGAGACAAAATGACTCCCGCCGCCGCTCCGGCATAGAGTGAGCTCCGCGCTCTCCACGTAATCGCGCGTATTTGCTCTCCAACAGAGTTTTTAGGGGTGTCAAGCATCTGTGAAAATGTCACCTTAACTCGTCTGTGAAAATGTCACTTT
>OLGB01001633.1_pt1 | contig 26240 bp, 33 predicted proteins | sample 1605691 | NCBI WGS metagenome assembly OLGB01 (sample SAMEA3888925, study PRJEB22519) | human gut metagenome | biome: human gut; feature: human-associated habitat; material: faeces | place: Denmark | collected 2010 | reverse complement strand
ACATAGTAGATCTGGCTGTTGCTGGGCTTGCTCATGCCGGCGGCCTCCGCCGCCTCCTTCACGGTATCCAGGTCGAACATCTCCTCGTGCTGGGCGGTCAGGGAGACATTCTCCGTTTTCAGCTGGCTCAGCTGGCTCTGGAGGGACACCATGTCTGCCGACAGGGCGGTGAGCTGGATGTAGCTCATCAGCACCAGCACCGCCAGCGCCGCCACGGCGCCGAAGCCCACCACGGACAGAAGGGACAGATGCTGCCGCTGACGGACACGGGTCTGAGCAATCCTGCGGACCTGGGGCTTTTCCGCCGCCTGGGCGGCCGTCTGATGCCGCGGTGTCTCGCCGGCATGACGGAGGGCACGCTCCCGGACTTCCAGGTCCAGATTATAGGCCAGATCGCCATAGACGGCATTCCGGCTGTTATAGCGCAATTCACGGGCCGCAGATGCCACGGCAGCTCCTCCTCTCCCAGCTCTTCACACACAGACGGGGCTCGTCCCCGGTCAAAGATCGAATGGGTCGCATTTCTCCGCCACGCGCAGCTTGGCGCTGCGGGCGCGGGGGTTGTCCGCCAGCTCGGTTCCGTCGGCCACAATGGGCTTGCGGGTCACCAGACGGATTTTGGGCTTGTTGCCGCACACGCACACCGGGAACTCCGGCGGGCAGGTACAGCCCTTTGCCAGATCCCGCAGGGTCTGCTTGACGATGCGGTCCTCCAGGGAGTGGAAGGTGATCACCGCCAGCCGTCCGCCGGGATTGAGCCCGTCCACCGCCGATTGGAGCATGGGCGGCAGGGCGTCCAGCTCGCCGTTGACGGCGATGCGGATGGCCTGGAAGCTGCGCTTGGCCGGGTGCTGCTTTTCCCGCAGCGCCGCCGGCGGCATGGCGCTCTTGATGATCTCCACCAGCTCCAGCGTGGTGGCGACGGGCGCGGTCTCCCGGGCCCGGACGATGGCTCTTGCAATGGCGGGGGCGTAGCGCTCCTCGCCATACTCCCACAGGATCCGCCGCAGCTCCTCGCCGCTCCAGGTGTTCACCACCTCATAGGCGGTCAGGGGGGCGGAGGTGTCCATCCGCATATCCAGCGGGGCGTCCTGCATGTAGGAAAAGCCCCGGGCCCCGTCGTCCAGCTGCGGGGAGGAGACGCCCAGATCGAACAGCATTCCGTCGGCGCCGGCGACGCCTGCCTCGCGCAGGACGCCGCCCAGCTCCGAAAAGTTGCTGTGGACCAGCGTCACCCGGTCCAGGTACGGCGCCAGACGCTCCTTGGCCGCGTCAATGGCCGCCATATCCCGGTCGATACAGATGAGGCGGCCGGTGGTAAGCCTTCGGGCGATCTCCATGGAGTGCCCAGCGCGCCCCAGCGTACCGTCCACATAGACCCCGTCGGGTCGGATACGCAGTGCTTCGATACACGGTGCCAGCAGCACCGGCTTGTGGGTATATTCCATACCGCGTCACCCGCGGCTGCGGCGGCTGCGGACCAGGGCGTCCATGGCGGCGGCCATGTCCTCGCTCTCCAGCATCCGCTGCTCCCGCTCGGTCCAGGCGGCCTCGTCCCAGATCTCCGCGAAGGAGTTGAGGCCCACGATGGTGGCGGTCTTTTTCAGTCCCGCGTGCTTGCGGAGATTGGCGGGGATCAACACCCGGCCCTGGGCGTCCGGCTCACACTGGACGGCGTTGGCGTACAGCAGCGTCAGGGCCCGGACCTCGCTGTAAGAGAGGTCGTCGGTATCCTCGGACATCTGCTCCCACTTGGCCTGGGGATAAATACTCAGGCAGTGCTCGGCGCCGATGGTGATGAAGAAGGTGTCTCCCAGCGCCTCCCGCATGGAGGCAGGGATGACCAGGCGGCCCTTGGAATCGATGCTGTTGTTGGACTTTCCCAGCAGTCTTGCCACGGCGGCCGCCCCCCTTTTCCCCGTTTTTTGGGCGGGATCTGCACCTCTTTGGCACAAGGGCACACTAATTACCCACTTTTCCCCACCGCATGGTTTGAGTATAAGCGAAAAAAGCGGGGATTGCAAGCAGTTTTTTCCGACGGAAATCCCAGCAAACCCGTTGTTTTTTCCTATTTTTGGCCTAAAAAGCCTCATTTGAAACAGGTGTTCGACGAGCGTTTGGAAGTTTACGTAAAATTAAAGGCGTCCGCAGGCACAAGATGTTGTGCCTGCGGACGCCTTTTTAGAAGATCGCCGCAAAATCTAGGTTTTAAGAAAAAAGTTTCAAGAAAACCTTCGTCGTTTTTTACAAAATTTTCAGGATTATGGTCGACCTGGCTCAGCCGTCCGTCTCCTCCTGCTCAGGAGCGCGGCCCTCCAGCTTTTCCCGCTGCTCCTGCATTTTGGCGGCGGAGGCGCTGCGGAAGCGGACGCGGGACTGCTGAACCTCCTCCAGGGCGGCCCGGACGGCCTCCTCCGTGCGGGCCAGGGCGTCCTCGGCGTACTCATTGGCCACCTGATAGAGCTGGCGGGAGCGGTCCTCGGCCTTGGCCACGATCTGTCGGGCCTTCTCCTTGGCAGCGTAGAGCACCTCGCTGTCAGAGACCTTGGCCTTGGCGTCCAGCTCGGCCTGGCGCATCATGCGGTCCACGTCCCGCTTGGCCTCCTCCACGAACTTCTCCCGGGCGGTGAGCAGCTCCTGGGCCCGCTTGATCTCCACCGGCAGCTGCGCCCGCAGCTCGTCCAGCAGGTCCAGCAGCTCGTCCCGGTCCACCATGCTCAGGTGGGGCTTCAGGGGCGGCGCCTTGGCATCCTCGATCCGCTCGTAGATCATATCGATCAGGCGATTGACGTCATTGGCCATGTGGCTCATCCTTTCTTATCGATCATTTCCTGCACCAGGGGGATGATGGAGGCGGGCAGATACCGCTCCAGAGGCTGGCGGTAGCGGATCATCTCCCGGGCCATGGAGGAGCTGAAGTGCTGGTAGGCCGGACTGGCCGGCAGCAGCATGGTCTCCAGCTGGGGGTAGAGCCCGCGGTTAATCAGGGCCAGCTGATACTCCACATCAAAATCAGAGGTGTTGCGCACACCCCGCACGATGACGGCGGCGCCCCGGTCCACGGCGTAGTCCGCCAGCAGGCCCGGCCACAGCTCCGCCTCCACATTGGGCAGCTCCGCCACGGCGGCGCGGACCAGCCGCAGCTTTTCCTCGGGGGTGAACATCTGGTTTTTCTTCTCGGCATTGGGGCTGACGCAGACCCAGACCTTGTCAAAGCAGGCGGCGGAGCGCCGGATCAGGTCCAGGTGGCCCAGGGTGATGGGATCGAAGCTGCCGGAGCAGACGGCTGTTCTCATGGGCGTTGTTCCTCGTTCTCTTGGTCTGGCTCCCGGCGGTACAGACTGACGGCGATCTTGCCGTACCGGTACGTACGCCGGAGGCGGTAGGGCGGCGGCAGCGGCGGCAGGCGCCGGTCCGCCGGGTGTTCCGCCACAATTATACCATGTGGGTTGAGAATGTCAAACCTTGTCAGCCTGTCCAGGGCCTGTTCCAGCAGTCCGGACTGATAAGGCGGGTCCAGGAACACCAGGTCGAACTTCTCCCGGCCCTCCAGAAAGGCCATGGCCTCCCCGGCCACCACCCGGGCCCGGTCCTGGAGCTCCGTGGTCCGCAGGTTGTCCCGGATCAGCTGCACCGCGTCCGGACGCCGCTCCACGAACACGGCGGAGGTCGCGCCGCGGCTGAGACACTCGATGCCCAGCTGACCCGTACCGGCGAACAGATCCAGGACCCGCCGCCCCTCGATGTCGAATTGCAGGGCGCTGAACAATCCCTCCTTCACCCGGTCCGTGGTGGGACGGGTCTCCATCCCCTCCAGCTCCTTGAGCCGGCGGCCCCGGGCGGAGCCGGTGATCACGCGCATGGGACATCCTCCTTCCGATGGCGGCGCCGCTCCAGGGCCCCGGCGGCCAGATACAGCACCAGACCCGTCCAGACGAAGCCGAACAAAATAGCGTGAGTGGCGGTGAACGCCTCCCGGTACAGCAGCACCGACAGCAGCAGCTGCAGCGTGGGGTTGATATACATTAAAATACCGGACAGACTCATAGGTGTGGTCTTCATCCCGGCGGCGTAGAACAGCAGCGGCACAGTGGTCACCGCACCGGATGCCGGCAGCAGCAGCCACTGCCAGCCCTCCAGCACCCCCACGGCGCCGGCGCCCCGGGCGTCCATCCAGAAAATGGCAATCAGCGCAAGGGGTGACACCGTCAGCGTCTCCATGAAGGTGGATACCGCCGCATCGGACTTTACCTTCTTTTTCAGCGCCCCATAGACCGCGAAGCTGCCGCCCACCACCAGGGCGATCCAGGGCAGCTGGCCCCAGCGGACCACCGCGATCACCAGGCCCGTCAGCGTCACCGCCGCCGCCAGCCATTGCAGGGCCGTCAGCTTCTCCCGGAACACCACCGTTCCCAGCAAAATGGCCAGGATGGGGTTCATATAATAGGCCAGGCTGGCATCCAGCATGTGGCCGTGACCCGCCGCCCAGATGTAGACACCCCAGTTGACGGTGATGGCGCACCCCGCCGCCGCCAGCAGCAGCCACTCCCGCTTTTCCCGCAGCACCGCCCGCACGCCTGCCAGCCGGTCCCTGCGCCAGAGCAGCGCGCCGCCGGTGAGCACCATGGACCACACGATCCGGGTGGCCAGGACGTACAGAGAGTCCACATCCGCCAGCAGCTTCCAAAACGCCGGCATCACGCCCCACAGCACATAGCAGGCCAACACGCACAGCGGCCCTCTCTTTTCCACGGCAGTGCACCTCCTCCCCGCTGAAGCGGGAAATCCTTTGTAGTCAGAAGTCTATTTTACGGCAAACTCTCTCTCATTTCAATAGAAATCCGCCGGAAGGTCCGTCATCTCTTTTTTATACTTGTACTTTGCGGCTGAATCGTATATAATAAAGTTCCAAAAATACGGACGCCCGGCTCCGTTTCGGGGCGGGCCATCCTTCTCCGCCACTTAAGGGGAAAGAAAGGACGTTCTCATGATTCAATTCCATTCTGAACAAGGTGAGATCTCCGTCAGCAGCGCCGTGTTCTCCAACATCACCGGCATGGCGGCTACCAACTGCTACGGCGTCAAGGGCATGGCATACCGCTCCATGACCGACGGTCTGGTCCATCTGCTGCGCCGGGAGGCCATGAGCAAGGGCGTCAGCATCACCTATCACGACGACAACTCCATCTCCATCGAGCTCCACATCATCGTGGAGAACGGCGTCAATCTCCCCGCGGTGTGCCGTTCCATCATGAACGAGGTCCGCTACGTCGTCACCAAGAACACCGGCGTGCCCGTCAAGGCAGTGGACGTGTGCGTCGACTCCATGACCCTGTGAGGGAGGAACGAGAGGAATGAACGAACTGATCACCGGCGCGCTGTTCAAGCAGATGGTGCTCCACGGCGCCGCCGCCATCACCGCGCAAAAGCAGGCCATCAATGACCTGAACGTTTTCCCGGTGCCCGACGGGGACACCGGAACCAATATGTCCATGACCATCGGCGCCGCCGTGACGGAGCTGCGCAAATCCTCCCCCTCCTCGGTGGACCAGGCTGCTTCCATCACTGCCTCCGCCCTGCTGCGGGGTGCCCGGGGCAACTCCGGCGTCATTCTGTCCCTGCTGTTCCGGGGCCTCTCCAAGAGCCTCAAGGGCCGGGACGCCGCCGATGCGGCCAGCTTCGCCGCCGCCATGCAGGAGGGCGTGTCCTCCGCATACAAGGCCGTCATGAAGCCCGCCGAGGGCACCGTCCTCACGGTCTCCCGTCTGGCGGCGAAACGGGCCGTGGATGTGGCGGCGGAGGAAAAGGATGTGGAAAAGGTGCTGGAAGAGGCCATTCGGGAGGGCTATGACGCCCTGGCTCAGACGGTGGAGATGAACCCCGTGCTGAAAAAGGCCGGCGTGGTGGACGCCGGCGGCAAGGGCTACCTGCTGATCCTGGAGGGCATGCTCTCCGAGCTGCGGGGCGAGCCCATGCCGGAGCAGACGGAGGAGAGCGAGGAGACCAAGGAGAAGGCCGACTTCGCCTACATGGCGGCGGAGGAGATCACCTTCGCCTTCGACACCGTGTTCATCGTCCGCAAGGCGTCCCCGGACATCTCTCTGGAGCCCCTGCGGACCTACCTCAACAGCATCGGCGACAGCCTGGTCATCGGCGAGGACGACGAGTCCTTCAAGGTCCACGTCCACACCAACATCCCAGGCAGCGCCCTGACCGAGTCTCAGAAGTACGGCACCCTGGAGCTGGCCAAGATCGAGAACATGCGCACCCAGGCCGAGGCCCTGGCCCAGGGCCGGGAGGCCCAGAGCACCGACGATCTGGAGGCTGTGGAGGCGGAGCTGGAGGCCGGCGAGGGCTGCGCGCCCGCCGCTCCCGCGGAGCCGGAGAAGCCCTATGGCTTCCTGGCGGTGTGCGCCGGCGACGGCCTTGCCGCGGTGTTCCAGGACCTGGGCGCCGACGGCGTGGTCTCCGGCGGTCAGACCATGAACCCCTCCACCGAGAGCATCCTGGAGGGCGTGGAGAAGATCCCCGCCGAGACGGTGTTCATCCTGCCCAACAACTCCAACATCATCATGGCCGCCCAGCAGTGCGCCGCCCTGACGGAGAAGAACGTGGTTGTGATCCCCACCAAGACCGTGCCCCAGGGCATCACCGCCATGATGAACGTGGACTTCGAGGCCCCGGACGCCGAGTCCATCACCCAGGCCATGACGGAGGCCCTCGCCACCGTCACCACCGCCCAGATCACCTACGCCGCCCGGAACTCCGACTTCGACGGCTTCGACATCAAGGAGGGCGACTACCTGGCCCTGGAGGAGGGCCGCCTCTTCGGCACCGACAGCGATCTCAACGCCCTGCTGGAGCGGCTGGCGGCGGAGGCTGTGGAAAAGGGCGCCTCCTTCATCTCCCTCTACTTCGGCGAGGACGTGTCTGAGGATGACGCCCAGGCGGCCGGCAAGCTCTTCGAGGAGCGCTGCCCCCAGGCCGAGGTGGCCGTGCTCTCCGGCGGTCAGCCTGTGTACTACTATATCATCTCCATGGAGTAAGACCGCGTGCAATGCGTGCTCATCTCCCGGGCCTTCCGGCCCGGGAGATTTTTTTGTTCAAATCCGGCGACAGCTCTTGACAAAATACGGAAGCAATGCGTATGATGGAAAAAGCGTCTGTCGCATAAAGACGGCGTTAAGAATTTTCAACAAACGGGAGGTCGCCCGCCATGTTCTCCTGGTTCCCCTTTCTCACCTACGCCGTTGTCACCACGTCCACCCCAGGCCCCAACACCCTGATGTCCATGTCCAACGGCACCCAGCTGGGCTTCCGCCGGGCCCTGCCCTTCAACTTCGGCATTCTGGCCGGGTTCTCCCTGGTGATGGTCCTGTGCACCCTGCTGTGCAGCACCCTGTCCGCCATGCTGCCGGTGGTAAAGAAGCCCATGCTGGTGATCGGTGCGGCGTATCTGCTGTACCTGGCCTGGCGGACCTGGCGCCGCAGCGGCGTGGCGGATACCGCCGCCGTCCACAGCGGCTTCCTCTCCGGCTTCCTGCTCCAGTTCATCAACCCCAAGATCTACATTTACTGCATCGTGGCCATGGAGGGTTACGTGCTGCCAGTGTACGCCGGACAGCCCGTGGCGCTGCTGCTGTTCGCCCTGCTGCTGGCGGTGATCGGCTTCTCCTTCACCCTATGCTGGTCCGCCTTCGGCTCGCTGCTGCGGCAGCTGTTCTCCACCCACGCCCGGGTCATCAACACCTGCATGGCCCTGGCCCTGGTGTGGTGCGCGGTGAAGCTGTTCCGCTGAGCCCCTGCAGCAAAAAAGCCGCCCGGCTGTGCCGGGCGGCTTTTTCACAGTTTTTACAGGGCCTTCATGGCGTCGGCGATGGCGTCCTCGCTGGCACGCATGGCCTGAAGGGTCTTGTCCATCAGCTCCTCCAGGGGCCAGCCCAACCGCTCGGCGCCCTCCCGGATCACGTCCCGGGAGCAGCCGGCGGCGAACTTCTTGTCCTTGAACTTCTTTTTCAGGGAGCTGACCTCCATGTCCTGGCAGCTCTTGCTGGGCCGCATCAGCGCCGCGGCGCCGATGAGCCCCGTCAGCTCGTCGGCGGCGAAGAGGACCTTCTCCATCTCCTCCGTGGGCTCCACATCGGAGCACAGGCCGTAGCCGTGGCTGCACACCGCGTGGATGAAGTCCTCGCCGCAGCCGATCTCCGAGAGCAGCTCCGGGGCCTTCTTGCAGTGCTCCTCCGGCCACTGCTCAAAGTCCACGTCGTGGAGCAGTCCCACCGTGGCCCAGAAGTCCGCCTCGTCCCCGTGGCCCAGGTTCTCGGCGTACCAGCGCATGACGGCCTCCACCGTCAGGGCGTGCTGGATATGGAAATGCTCTTGGTTGTACTTGCGCAGCAGCGCCAGGGCCGCCGCCCGGTCAGGACATGCTCTCATGGTGATCCGCTCCTTTTTCCCAATCATTTTTTGTCAGTATAGCCGCTTTTTCCCGGCTTTGCAACCCCGCCTCACAGCTCCCTGGGGTCCGGGTCCCCCTCCAGGGTAACGAAGTAATCGTAGTAGGGCAGCAAAAACCCATACCCCTCCTTCAGCCGCTCCGCGATGGCCCGGGAGAACAGCTCCTCCGTCAGCTTCTCCTCATGGCAGATGGAAAAGCTCTTCATCCGGTACCAGGGCTCCAGCAGCGGCGAGGGCGCCGCGGAGCGGGGGCGCTTGTAGTCCTCCGTCTCCAGTGCGAACTCCGTCTGCCGTGCCAGCTTCCGGGTCAGCGCCTCCATGGTTTTGGGGTCCCGGTCGATCCGGGCGCGGAGCTTGGCCATGGTCAGGGGACGGGGCATATAGTACCCCATGCCGTAGGTCCAGTCCTCCGGCCCCAGCTCGAACCAGAAGGTGGGCCGGGCGGTCCATTGCTCCGAGGGCTGCTCCACGCAGAACCACAGGTGGTCCTTGTAGGGGCCCCGGCCGTGGAGCCGCCGGGCGTCCCGATAGATGCGGGTGGTCTTGGCGATGAGCCCGTACTCCGGGCGCCTGTCCGCCAAAAAGTCCCGCAGCTCCTCCCCCAGGGCCCGCATGGGCTGGTAGAAGCTGCGGAGATACGTCTCCTTGTGGGCCTCGAACCAGGGCTTCTCATTGTTGAAGCGGATGCCCCACATGAAGTCCACGGTCTCGTCGGTAAATCCGGTAAACATGCCGTTCCTCCCGTTGGATCTGAAAATTCGGCATTCAGTATACCACACTTTTCTCCGCAGGAAAAGAGGGTGGAGGCCGCTTTGGACGGTCCCCACCCTCTCTGCCCCTCACAGGCTCTTTTGCAGCAGGCACAGCAGGGCGTCCGCCTGCCGGTAGGACGCCTCCCCCAGCTCCGTCAGCAATCGCTCCAGGCAGGGGTCCGTGGTGCTCTCCGCCGCCCGCAGGTAGTTCATACCGTTGCAGGCTTCGGCGTGATACCGCTCCCGCACCGCCGCACACCAGCGGCCCAGGCAGATCCGGCCGCACTCCACCGCAGGCCGGTAGCACTCCCCGGTGATGAGATAACAGGCCGCCATCAGCTGCCTTGCGGCGCAGCCGGCCTCCTCCGCCAGCTGGCGGACCTGCTGGCGGGCAAAGGCCGGGGCCTGCCGGCTGAGGGCCAGATAGTGCCGCCGGTCCGCCAGCTCCACCTCGATGAAGCCCTCCAGCACCTCCAGCAGTTCCTCCGCGGCGGTGCCCATGCAGCAGGGGTCCGGCTCCGCGCCGGGCAGCTGCCCCTCCGGTGCTTCCGGAAGGGGCGTGCTCTCCATGGCGGGCACCGCCGGACCCTGGGCCGTCCGCAGCTCCGCCAGGCGCTTTTCCGTCTCCTTCATATCCGGGTAGGGTTCCAGTCCCGGCGCCACCCGCTGCCACACCCGGTCGTACTGCCGGTAGTCGTAAGACGCAGGGGTATGTAGATTCTGTTCCATAGGGGTCCCTCCTTTTCCCTTTAGCATATGCATCGGAAAACATTTGGTGACTATTGCAAATGCAACCGATATCCTTTCCCCCTCCGGGTTAAAATAGCATTGGAAAAAAGCGGCCCCTCGTTGCTTTTTCCAATTCCTTCTGGTAAACTAGAATAGTTACGACCATATACGCCAGCAAAGGAGGTTCCAAACGATGCTGGAACTGAAACATATCAGCTACACCGTCCGGGAAGGTGAGGAGGAGCTGGGCATCCTCCGGGATATCTCCCTGACTCTGGACGACCACAAACTGGTGGTCTTTACCGGCCCCAACGGCGGCGGTAAGACCACCCTGGCCAAGATTATCATGGGCCTGGTGAAGCCCACCTCCGGCCGGATCTTCTGGAACGGCCAGGACATCACGGACCTGGGCATCACGGAGCGGGCGCGGCTGGGCATCAGCTACGGCTTCCAGCAGCCCCCCCGCTTCAAGGGCATCACCGTCCGCAAGCTGCTCAACGTGGCGGCGGGCAGCCAGAAGCTGACCAAGGACCAGTGCTGCCAGTACCTGACCAAGGTGGGCCTGTGCGCCAACGACTATCTGGACCGGGAGGTGGACGTGTCCCTCTCCGGCGGCGAGGTCAAGCGCATCGAGATCGCCACCATCCTGGCCCGGGGCAGCCAGCTGATGATCTTTGATGAGCCGGAGGCGGGCATCGACCTGTGGTCCTTCGCCCGGCTGACGGAGACCTTTGAGCAGATCCACGCCGCCGGCACCGCCACCATGATCATCATTTCCCACCAGGAGCGAATCATCTCCCTGGCCGACGAGGTCATCGTGGTGGGCGACGGCGAGCTGCGCCACCGGGGCACGCCGGAGGAGATCCTGCCCCAGATCCTGTCGGACACCCTGTCCGGGTGCCCTGTTCTCACGAAAGAAGGTGTTTTGAGATGATGGATACACAGGTGGACCGGGAGCTTCTGGAGAAGATCGCCGACCTGCTGGGCAAGCCCGTGGGCGCGTTCAACATCCGCAAGGACTGCGGCTGTGACGGCCGGGAGTCCACGGAGCACATCAAGATCGACAACCGGACCGACGGAAAGAGCGGTATCGATATCCGCGTGCTGGACGGCACCGTGGGCGAGACGTGCCACATCCCCGTCATCATCACCCAGTCCGGCATCCAGGAGACGGTGTACAACGATTTCTACATCGGGGAGAACTGCGACGTGGAGATCGTGGCCGGCTGCGGCATCCACAACTGCGGCGACCAGGAGTCCCGCCACGACGGCATCCACACCTTCCACGTGGGCAAAAACTCCAGGGTCCATTACAGCGAGAAGCACTACGGCGAGGGCGACGGCAAGGGCGGCAAGGTGTTCAATCCCCAGACCGTCGTGTACCTGGAGGAGGGCGCCTCCATTCAGATGGACACGGTCCAGATCCGGGGCGTGGACTCCACCAAGCGGGACACCAAGATCGTCTGCGCCGCCGGCAGCGAGGCGGTCATCACCGAGCGGCTGCTGACCCACGGCGACCAGGTGGCCGAGAGCAACATGGAGATCGACCTGGAGGGTGAGGACGCCAAATGCCGGGTGATCTCCCGGTCCGTGGCCCAGGACCACTCCTCCCAGGTGTTCTACCCCCGGGTGGTGGGCGACGCCAAGTGCTTCGGCCATGTCCAGTGCGACTCCATCATCATGGGCGAGGCCAAGATCCGCTCCATTCCGGAGATCACCGCCAACTGCACCGAGGCCCAGCTGATCCACGAGGCCGCCATCGGCAAGATCGCCGGGGACCAGCTTTTGAAGCTGGAGACCCTGGGCCTGACCGAGGAGGAGGCCGAGGACTGCATCCTCAAGGGCTTCCTGGCGTAAAAGAGCACGACGAAGCGGCAAAAAAGGAGACCCGAACGGGTCTCCTTTTTTATGATGCCGGGACAGTCAGCGCCGCCCTTCCGCGCCCTCTGCCTCGCCGGGTGCCGGAGGAGGCAGGATGCGAAGTGTGGACCCTGTATCCTGCAAGTACATCTCCTCGCATTTTTGCTGACCTTCCTCCAAGATCCGAATGGCTTTTTCTGTGTCCCGCATCAAAGACAAATACATCGCTTTCCAATCGGGCATAGGTGTCCCCTCCCCACAAAATATACCGGAATATGCAATTTATAGATTATACAATCTTGGGGGCTGTATGTAAAGAGTAGTATTTACATATTATCGAATCAATAGATCACCTAATGGGGAGATAGTATATGATTCGATTCAATATCCTGGCTCTGTTGGAGCAGAAGAAAAAGACCCGCTACTGGCTCGCAAAACAGATGGGCATGAGCCATCAAAACCTGAGCAGGATCGTCAACAACGAGACAAATTCTATCCACCTGGAAACGCTGGAGACGCTATGTCAGGTCCTGGAATGTACGCCCAGTGACCTTTTCGTCATCGACCCGGATCTTCCGGAGGGGACCGTATCGTCCACTCCACCCGCGCCCGAGGAGAAGAGCAGTACCGACCAACCCCTCTGACCGCCCCGCCTGTCCCCCGCCCCACTTGCCTTTTTTCCCCATCTGTGCTATGGTCTTTCCATGGAAATCTACGAATTGATCCGCTCAGACCGCCGGACCCTGGCGGTGGAGATCACCCGGGACGGCCGGGTGCTGGTCCGCGCGCCCCGGCGGCTGTCCCAGGCGGCCATCGACGGCTTTTTATCCCGGCATGAGGCCTGGATCGCCCGGCAGCTGGAAAAGCGCCGGGCTGCCCCACCCCCGCCGGAGCCCACGGCAGCGGAGATCGCGGCCCTGAAGGACAGAGCCCGGGCGGTGCTGCCGGAAAAAGTGGCCCTCTGGGCCCGGCGGATGGGCGTGACGCCCACGGGAGTGAAGATCACCTCCGCCCGGAAGCGGTACGGCAGCTGCAGCGGCAAAAACAGCCTCTGCTTTTCCTGCTTTCTGATGAACTGCCCGGAACCCGCCATCGACCTGGTGGTGGTCCACGAGCTGTGTCACATCCGGGTGAAGAACCACGGCCCGGCCTTCTACGCCCTGCTGGAGCGGTATCTGCCGGATTACCGGGAACGAAAAAAACTTTTGAGATAAGGAGAACCGCCCATGGACATCCAGAACCTCTCTCAGCTGCTCAAAGCCAACGCCTACCCCGGCCGGGGCATCCTGCTGGGCCGCAGCGCCGACGGCCGGTACGCCGTGGCGGCCTACTTCATCATGGGCCGCAGCGCCAACTCCCGGAACCGGGTGTTCGTCCCCACGGAGGACGGCATCCGCACCCAGGCCTTCGACCCCTCCAAGATGACGGACCCCAGCCTCATCATCTATCACCCCGTCCGGAAAGTGGGCCGGGGGCTGGTGGTCACCAACGGCGACCAGACCGACACCGTCCGGGACGGGCTGCTGGCGGGCCGGACCTTCGCCTCCGCCCTGCACACCCGGACCTTTGAGCCGGACGCGCCCAACTACACCCCCCGCATCTCCGGCCTGCTGTCCCCCGACGGCAGCTTCAAGCTGTCCATTCTGAAATCCGCCGACGGGGACCCCAGCTGCTGCCAGCGGTTCTTCTACACCTATGACCATCCCCTGGCCGGAGAGGGCCGCTTCATCCACACCTACAAGGGCGACGGCGAGCCCCTGCCCTCCTTCGAGGGGGAGCCGGTGCGGGTGGCCCTGACGGCCCCGGATCCGGAGGCCCTGGCCGACGAGCTGTGGGCGGCTCTGAACGAGGACAACAAGGTATCTCTCTTCGTCCGCTACATCGACCTCGCAGACGGCACCCACCGGGACGCGATCCGCAACAAGCACCAATAAAGCAAAAAACGAGGACGCGCATAGCGCGTCCTCGTTTTTGCACTTTTCAGCGGAACAGCACCGCCGCCGCGGCCAGCAGGATCACAAGGCCCGCTGCGTTGGCCAGGGTGAACACCGCCAGGAACCGGCCCGGCCGGGCCTCCCGGGACCGCAGATACAGCTTCAGCGTGATGAGGCTGGCCAGGGAGGCGATGGGCGTGCCCAGGCCGCCGATGTCCACCCCCAGCAGCAGGTCCCGCCAGTTGTCCGTAAACCCGGACAGCAGCACCGCCGCCGGCACGTTGCTGATGATCTGGCTGGTGAGGACGCCGGTCAGCAGCGTGGACCGCTCCAGCAGGGACTGGAGCAGGTCATGGACCGCCGGCAGGCGGCCCAGGTTGCCGGAGACGATGAAAAAGCACACGAAGGTGGCAAGCAGGCCGTAGTCCAGCTTTTTCAGCAGCACCGGCTCCGCCAGGGCCAGGGCCGCCACCACGATCACCGTCAAAATGCCGTAGGGCAGGACGCGGAACACCGTCAGCAGGCACAGCACGAACAGCACACCGTACAGCGCCAGCTTCCGGGGATTGCGCAGGGCCTGGCCGGTGAGCTCCGGCGCGGGCAGCGCTTTGGGCAGCACCGGCGCCGCGGCGGCTGCCAGGCACACCAGGGCAATGCCCGTCAGGGGCAGCACCACCGGGAAAAAGTCCCCCGGCGTCAGCTCATAGGCGGCGTATAAAAACAGATTCTGGGGATTGCCCACCGGCGTGGCCATGCTGCCCAGGTTGGCCGCCACGGTCTGGAGCACCAGCAGCGGCACCGCCGCCCGGCGGCAGCCCAGCTGCTCCAAAAGCAGCAGCGTGAAGGGCACGAAGGTGATCAGCGCCACGTCGCTGGTCACCGCCATGGACACGAAAAAGGGCAGAAGCACCAGGATGATCCCCAGGGCCCTTGGGCCCGGACGCCGCAGCAGCATCTGCTCCGCCAGATACTGGAAGGCCCCGCAGGACTGGACCCCCGCCACCACCGCCATCAGGCACAGCAGCAGGCACAGCACCCGCAGGTCGATGTAGCCGATATACGCCCCGTCCGGCGGCACCAGCGCCATGGTGATCACGGCGCACACCGCCGCCACACACAGTACCGCCTCCCCTTTCAAAAAGGCAGTGATCCGCGTTTTCATCGTTTTCTCCCCCATGTTCCGAAAATTTCCACGGACCACCATATCACATCCCGCCGGGGATTACAATTATAAAAACGCATAAAACGCGGCGCCGGACCGGGTCCGGCGCCGTCCTTTTGTTACTTCAGCCGATCCCGCAGGCGGCGGGACAGGGTCAGGGCCAAAGCCATCTTCACAAGGTCCGGGATCACAAAGGGGAGCACGCACATCCCCAGGGCCGCTCCCACGGTGATGGGGCCGCTGGAGTGGGTGTAGAGCACTACGAACCAGGCTGTGCCGAAGGCGTAGCACACCGCCAGGCCCAGCACCATGGCCGTGGCCGACACCGCCAGACGATCTCCCAGCAGGTCGGTCACCAGCCAGTATACCAGGGGCATGGCCAGAAACCCCAGGATATAGCCGCCGGTGGTGCCCAGCAGCGCACCCAGGCCGCCACGGAAACCGGAGAACACCGGAAGGCCCACGGCCCCCAGCAGCAGGTACACTGCCACCGCCCAGGTGCTCCGGCGGCCGCCCAGGACCCCCATGGCCGCGCAGATGGCGAAGGTCTGAAGGGTGAAGGGCACCGGCAGCGGCACACTGATCCAGGCGCACACCGTCATCAGCACGGCGAACAGCGCCGTATAGGCCAGGTCCACCGTTCTCCATTTGCCCTTTACAGCCGTCGTATCTGCCATATTTTCTGCCCCCTGTTCGTCTATTCTGCTGGGCAGTATACCATGGGTGCCTCCAATTGTCAACCTTATTTATTTTAATGGTTTACATTTGTCCGAAAGCAGCGGGGAGGCCGCGCCTCCCCGTGTGCTTTACGGACCGTCGGGGCCGAACAGCTCCCGGACCTTGGCCTGGATGCTCTTGAGGTCCTCAAAGGTCTCCGGCCGCTTGTTCACATCCCGCAGCAGGGCCGCCGGATGGTAGATAGCGGTCATCTGGACGCCGCCCCGGGTGAACCACTGGCCGTGCTGGCTGGTGATGCGGAAGTTCTCGTCGATGATGGCCTTGGCGGCGATGCGGCCCAGGCAGATGAGGATCTTGGGCCGCAGCAGGGCCGTCTGCCGCCGGAGAAAGCCGATGCAGGCGTCCTGCTCCACGTTCAGCGGGTCCCGGTTGCCCGGCGGGCGGCACTTGACGATGTTGGCGATATAGACCTTGGTGCGGTCCAGGCCGATGATCTCCAGCATATCGTCCAGCAGCATGCCGGCCTTGCCTACGAAGGGCACGCCCTGCTCGTCCTCGTGCTGGCCGGGGCCCTCTCCCACCAGCAGGATCTTGGCGTCGGTGGCGCCGTCGCCAAAGACCACATTGGTCCGCGTCTGGGCCAGGGCGCAGCCCTGACAGGCCAGGCACTCCTGCCGCAGGCCCTCCCAGGTGTCCGCCATGGGACCGCCTCCCTTCCATCATGCTGATGCGATTATATCACCCCGCGCCCCGCCGCGCAATGGGGGTATGAAGCGCTCCCTTCCGGGAACACTGACGGGGAGAAACGGAGGAATGTGCGTGGGATACTGGCTGTGGGTGTTCTGGACATACAGCTTCCTGGGGTATCTGCTGGAAAAGGGCTATGCCGCCGCCACGGCGTCGCCCCGGCAGACCAGGAAGTGTTTTTTGCTGCTGCCCCTGTGCCCGGTGTACGGCCTGGGAGCCCTGGCCGTGCTGGCGCTGCCGCCGGGCCTCACCGGCACCTTTTGGTCCTTGGCCCTGTGGGGGGCGCTGACCGCCACGGCGGTGGAATATGTGGTCCACCTGCTGTACGACCGGCTGCTGGGAGTCCGGTTCTGGGACTACTCCCAGGTGCGCTGGAACCTCCGGGGGCGGGTATGCCTGCCCTTCACCCTGGCCTGGGGCTTTCTGACCGCGGCGGCCCTGTCGCCGCTCCAGGCCCTGCTGGCGCCGGCGCTGGCGGCCATGCCGCCCTGGCTCACCTATGTCCTGCTGCTGGTGACCACCGCCGACGGCGTGGTCTCCGCCGCGCTGCTGCGGCAGACCGGGGACCCGGAGTGCCTGCGGCTGGGGGCGGCCGCCTAGGCCTCCTCCCGGCGGACACTGTACACCACATGAGGCATCTCCAGGCCGTAATAGTGCTTCACAAGACCGCCCCGGACCGCCATGCCGTTGCGCTCCGCCACCCGGCGGGAGGGCCCATTGTTGTCCCGGATGATGGAGAATACCTCCGCCGCCCCCAGGACCAAGAAGGCGTAATCCCGGCAGGCCCGGGCGGCCTCCGCTGCATAGCCCTGGTGCCAGGCGGCGCGGCGGAAGAGGTATTCCACCTCTAAAACCCGGCGCTCTCCCCACTGCTGCCAGGTGAGGCCGCACTGGCCGATGACGGCGCCGTCGGACTTTCGCACCACGGCCCATAGCCCAAAGCCGTCCCGGCGGTAGCGATCCAGCTGGTTTTGGAGCCAGTCGTCCACTTCCCGGTCGGAGAAGGCGTGAGCGTAGGCGTACATCACCTCCGCGTCCTGCAAAATGGCGCACAGGGCCGGGCGGTCCTCCGCCGTCAGCTCCCGCATCCGCAAGCGCTCCGTCTCCAAAATGATCATATCACGCCTCCGGCAGCTTGCCGCAGAGCCATTGGTACAGGTCCTCACAGACCTGGGGCGCCTCCGCCTCCTGGAGGATCTCGTGGCGCAGCTGGGGGTACAGCTTCACCGTCACATCCCGAACACCGGCACGCCGGAAAGAGGCGGCGGCCCGCTCCACGCCCTTACTACAGTCGCCCACCGGGTCTTCCGCCCCGGAGATAAAAAGGACCGGGGTGTTGAGATTCATCTTTTTCAGGTTGGCCTGCTTGCTGATGAAGGCGATGCCGGAGAGCATCTCCCGGAACAGGCCCACGGTGGGGTTCTCCCCGCACAGGGGGTCCGCCAGGTAGCGGTCCACATTGCCCGGATCCAGACTCAGCCAGTCGAAGCCCGTGCGGTTGGGGGCAAAGCGCTTGTTGTAGGCGCCGAAGGCCAGCTGCATCACCACAGGGCTGGAGTGGTCCTCCCCCACCTTGCGGATCTCCCGGGCGGCAATGGCCCGGCCCGCCGCCACCAGGGCCGGGGACATCTGGCCCGTGCCCATGAGGATGGCTCCCTGGACCGTGCCGGGATAGCGGATCAGGTACGTCCTGGCCAGGAAGGAGCCCATGGAGTGGCCCATCAGAAACACCGGCACGCCGGGAAACCGCCGCCCCGCCAGCTGCCGCCGCTCATACAGGTCCGCCACCACATCGTTCCAGCTGCCCTTCTTCCCGAAGTACAGCCGGGGACGGCCCTCCGCCACGGAGGTGCCGTGGCCCAGATGGTCGTGGCCCGCCACGGCGAAGCCCCGCTCCGTCAGGTACTCCGCCAGTCCCCTGTACCGCAGGATATACTCTGCCACGCCGTGGGACACCACCAGCACCGCCCGGACCGGGCCCTCCGGCACCCACTCCACCGCGTGGATGGCGGTGACACCGTCTGCAGAGGGGAAGGTAAATTCGTATCTCTCCATGGAAAACCGGACCTCCTTGTGATATACTGGGGAAAACGGCCGGGCCGCTCTCCCATTCTGCGCTCTTCTGCCCCTATTTTACCACGCCCCGGCGATTTACACCAGAGGAGGCTGACGCCATGGAGCCCTTTGTCATTGCCCTGGACCAGGGGACCACCAGTTCCCGGGCCATTTTGTTCCGCCGCAGCGGCGAGATCGCCGCCCGGGCCCAGCACCCCTTCCGCCAGATCTACCCCCGGCCCGGCTGGGTGGAGCACGATCCCATGGAGATCTGGACCACCACCGTCCGGGCCCTGACGGAGGCGGTGGACACCGCCCACATCGACCCTAAGGCCATCTCCGCCATCGGCATCACCAATCAGCGGGAGACCACCATCCTCTGGGACCGCCGTACCGGCACCCCGGTATACAATGCCATCGTCTGGCAGTGCCGCCGGACGGCGCCTCTGTGCGACCAGCTGAGCGCCCGGGGCCTGGGGGAGACGGTGCGGGAAAAGACGGGCCTTCTGATCGACGCCTACTTCTCCGGCACCAAGATCCGCTGGATCCTGGACAACGTGCCCGGCGTCCGGGAGCGGGCGGAGCGGGGAGAGCTGTGCGCCGGCACCGTGGACAGCTGGCTGATCTGGAACCTGACCGGCGGCAAGGCCCACGTGACGGACCACTCCAACGCCTCCCGCACCATGCTCTTCAACATCCACACCCTCCAGTGGGACGAGGACCTCTGCCGCGCTCTGGAGATCCCCATGACGCTGCTGCCCCGTCCCTGCTCCAACAGCGAGATCTACGGCACCGTGGCGCCGGGCCTGCCGGGACTGGAGGACCTGGCGGGCATCCCCATCTGCGGCAGCGCCGGAGACCAGGCGGCCGCCCTGTTCGGCCAGGGGTGCTTCGCCCCCGGCCAGGCCAAGAACACCTACGGCACCGGCTGCTTCACGCTGATGAACGTGGGAGCGGAGCCGGTGGTCTCCCGGGCGGGACTGGTGACCTCCGCCGCCTGGACCGTGGGAGGAAAAACCACGTACGCCCTGGAGGGCAGCGTGTTCAACGCCGGCAGCGCCATCCAGTGGCTGCGGGACGAGCTGGGCGTCATCTCCTCGGCCCCGGAGTGCGACCGGCTGGCAGAGAGCGTGCCGGACGCCGGCGGCGTGGTGCTGGTGCCGGCCTTCACGGGCCTTGGCGCCCCCTACTGGGACATGTACGCCCGGGGCACCATCGTGGGCCTCACCCGGGGCTCCACCCGGGCCCACATCGCCCGGGCGGTGCTGGACGCCATCGCCTTCCAGGTGACGGACCTGGTCCGGGCCATGAACGCCGACGCCCCCTGCCCCATCACCACGCTGCGGGTGGACGGCGGCGCCAGCGTCAGCGACATCATGATGCAGACCCAGGCGGACCTGCTGCGGCTGCCGGTGGACCGGCCGGACCAGGTGGAGACCACCGCCTTCGGTGCGGCGGCGCTGGCGGGCCTGGCCGCCGGGGTGTGGAGCGACCTCAGCCAGCTGGAGGGGCTGCGCCGCAGCCAGCACGTGTTCCTGCCCCGGCGGGACGAGGCCGCCTGCGACGCCGATTACCGCCGCTGGCGCCGGGCGGTGGAGCGGTCTATGCGCTGGGAAGAAAACGAACTGTAAACAAGTTGGGATTTCAGTTGCGCAAAGCGTCAAAGTGGGGTATACTGATGGCAAGCGGCTGATCCCACTATACCGCCGGTCCCCGGCGGAGAGGAAAGGAGTTCTTCCATATGGATTTTGATGATCTGAGCAAAAAGACCATTGACATCGCCGCCGTGGCGGCGGACAAGGCCAAGGACGTGGCATTCCTGGCGGCGGACAAGGCCAAGGACGTGGCCAAGCTGACCAAGATCAGCGTTGCCATCGCCGGCGAACAGCGGGAGATCGACAAGACCTACCGCACCATCGGCGAGTGGTTCGTCAACGAATACGAGGGCGAGATCCCCGATGGCGTGCGGGAACTGGTGGAGGCGGTCAACGCCGCCAAGGCCCGCATCGCCGAGCTGGAGGCCAGCAAACCCGCCAAGAGCGACGAGGCCGGAGAGGCCGAGTTCGTGCAGGCGGAGGAGGGCCAGCGCACCTGCCCCATCTGCGGTGCCGCCTCTGACAGCAAGTTCTGCCCCCACTGCGGCGCCCCCATGGGCGAGTGATCTCCGCAGACCGCGTAGGAAAAGCGCCCGGCCGGATGGCCGGGCGCTTTGTCGTCCTCAGGGGCGCTGTTTCTCCTGTCCGGAAGTCTTGTTCCGTCGCTGTTCCAGGCGGCGATCCACCGCTTTCAGCCCTTTCCAGTAAATGTACCCGGCGGCCGCCAGCAGGGTCAGGCCCCCTGCGGCGCTGCGGCGCCTGCGCGGATCACTCATGTCCCTCTCCCCTTTCAAAAGGTCAGCCGCATGTCGTACCACTCCACGCCGCCGTGGGTGGAGGCGGAGCGGCCCTCGCTGACGTAGCCGAATTTCTCGTAGTAGTGGACCAGGGCGGCCTTGCAGGTGAGAACGCAGCCCTTGCGGCCCTGGGCCCGGGCATCGGCGATCACCCGCTCCATGAGCGTCCCGGCACAGCCCCGCCGCCGGCGGTCCGGCCGGGTGTTGACGCCGAAAATCATCTGCCAGGCGCCGCTCTCGTCGTGGAGGGCGGCGTTTTCGTACATTTCATCCCGGAGGGTCGGTTCGTCGGTCACCATACCGTCGATGAAAGAGATCAGCTCCCCGTCCTCCTCCAGCAGCCAGAAATGGTCCGGATAGGCCGAGAGCCTTGCGGCAAAGTCCGCCTCCGTGGCAGCCTCGGCGGCGGGGAAGCAGGCAGCCTCCAGGTCCGTGACGGCCCGGAGATCGGTCATAGTCGCAGTGCGGATGGTCATGGGGCAAGTCTCCTTATTTCAAATAGCGGTATACCAGCAGCAGCCTGGCGCTGGCGCTGGTCTGGTTGGAGAAGCGGTAGGGCCGGTCTGCGGCGAACCGCAGGGCGTCCCGCTCCAGCAGCTGGAAGGTCTGCTCCTCCGCCTCCAGGCCCACAGTGCCGGAGAGCACCGTGGCGTGGCACAGGCACCCGGGCACCGAGGGCTCCGGGGCGTACTGGGCGCTGATGTACAGATCCAGGAAAAAGCTCTCCTGCCGGGTCACATCGTCATAGGGGAAGGAGGGCCGCAGCACCGTCTTGCCGCCGTCCAGGCGGACGGGCTTGGTGTCCAGTTCCCGGGCCAGCAGCAGGGACTGAAAGTCGTCGTTTTCCAGCAGCACGTCGGCGGGCACCTTCAGCGCCGCCGCCAGCTTGCCCAGCAGGGCCACGGAGGGGTTGGCCTCTCCCCGCTCGATCTGGCCCAGCATGCTGCGGGACACCCCGGCCTCCTGGGCCAGCCGCTCCATGCTGAGTTTTTTCGTCTTGCGGATGCGCTTGATGTTCTCCGCCACCGCCCGGTTCAATTCCATGGGTTCCTCTCCCTCCGGCACATCCTTACAGTGACGTGCCACTATACTGCGCAATAGTGGTCCTATAATAGGAGAATTGTCGAATTTTGTCAAGAGGAGGCACCGCTTTTCCCCAAAAGCGCGGAAACTTTTTCCATTTGTTTCCCCAAGTCAAAAAAGGACCGCGGGCATTTGCCCGCGGTCCTTTTTGATCTGGGATGGCAGCCGCTCAGATCCGCTTCCAGCTGGCGCCGCCCTTGGTGTCGATGATCTCGATGCCCTGGGCCTTCAGCTCATCCCGGATGCGGTCCGCCTCGGCGAAGTTCTTGGCCTTCTTGGCCTCGTACCGCTGGAGGACCAGCGCGTCGATGGCCGGGTCGCCCTCGCCGGTGACGGTATAGCCGCCCGAAGCCTGGGTGGTGGTGGCCTTGGCGGCCTCCGCCCGCTTGGCCGCCGCCTTTTCCAGAAGGCTCAGGGACAGCACGGTGTCATAGTCGCCGATCAGAGCCAGACGGGTGGCGTCATTGGTCTTTGCCTTCAATGCGTCGTACACGGCGGTGACACCCATGGAGGTGTTGAGGTCGTTGCCCATCTGCTGAAGGAACTTGGCCTTGTACTCATCGAACACGGCCTGGTCCACGGGGCCGTCCTCGGGCTTGAGAGCGGCGATCCGGGCGATCAGCTTGTCGTAGGCCGCCACGGCATTGTCCAGGTTCTCCCAGGTGAACACCAGAGCCTTGCGGTAGTGGCTCTGGAGGCAGAAGAACCGGTAGGCCAGGGGATCGTAACCCTTCTCCTCCAGGAGGGAGACGGTCAAAAACTCGCCCTTGGACTTGCTCATCTTGCCGTCGCTGGTATTCAGGTGGTGGACGTGGAACCACTGCTTGCACCAGGGGTGGCCCAGGTAGCTCTCGGACTGGGCGATCTCATTGGTGTGGTGGGGGAAGGCGTTGTCCACGCCGCCGCAGTGGAGGTCCAGATACTCGCCGTTGTACTTCATGGAGATGCCGGAGCACTCGATGTGCCAGCCGGGATAGCCCACGCCCCAGGGAGAGTCCCACTTGAGGGCCTGGTCCTCGAACTTGGACTTGGTGAACCAGAGGACGAAGTCGTTCTTGTTGCGCTTGTTGGTGTCCTCCTCCACACCCTCCCGGACGCCCACGGCCAGATCCTCCTCGTCGTGGTCGTTGAACACGTAGTAATGGTCCAGCTTGGAGGTGTCAAAATACACGTTGCCGCCGGCGAGGTAGGCATAGCCGGTGTCCACCAGCTTGGAGACGATCTTGATATACTCATCGATGCAGCCGGTGGCGGGCTGGACGGTGTCCGGCGTCTTGATGTTCAGCTTGGCGCAGTCGGAGAAGAAGGCGTCGGTGTAGAACTGGGCGATCTCCATGACGGTCTTGTGCTCCCGCCGGGCGCCCTTGAGCATCTTGTCCTCGCCCTCGTCGGCGTCGGAGGTCAGGTGGCCCACGTCGGTGATGTTCATGACGCGGTTCACGTCGTAACCGGCGTAGCGCAGGTACTTCTCCAGCACGTCCTCCATGATGTAGGAGCGCAGGTTGCCGATGTGGGCAAAGTGGTACACGGTCGGGCCGCAGGTGTACATCTCCACATGGTTCGGCGTATGGGTCTTGAATTCTTCCTTTTTATGGGTCGCGGAATTGTATAAATACATGATAGATCTCCTTTGAGAAGATGAAATAACGGATTTAGTCCGCCTCTTTGAAGACGTCGAGGTTCTTTGCGAAATACTCAATGCCGGAGTACACGGTCGTCGCCACGATGACCGCGATGCACACGACATTCAAAAGGTTGCTCTGGAACACCAGCATCAGGCACAGGCACACCATGGTCGAGGCGGTCTTCACCTTGCCCGACCACGCGGCCGCGATGACACGCCCCTGCTCCACGGCGACAAGGCGCATACCGGAAACGGCAAATTCGCGCAGCAGCACGATGGCGAGACACCAGCCGGGCATCTGCCCACATTCGACAAAGTAGCACATTGCCGCCATGACGAGCATTTTGTCCGCCAGCGGGTCCATGAACTTGCCGAAATTTGTGATCTGATTATAGTGGCGGGCGATGTAGCCGTCGGCAAAGTCCGTCAGGCACGCGACAATGAAAATACCGAGCGCCCACCATCTCGCACCCGCGAAGTCCAGGTACAGCACCACTAAGAATACGGGGATCAGCGCAATGCGCATGATCGTCAGCTTGTTTGCAGTTGTCATATCTCTCTTTCCTCCTGCCCTGCAGGGCATTTACTTATTCGACCGCTTCGCCGGTCAGCTCGCCGTCCATCGTGCCGGTCAGGCGGACGTTGACGAACTCGCCTGCCATGATATCACGTTCTGCGGAAAAGTAGATCTTTCCGTCGATATCCACGGATTCGGCGTAGCTGCGGCCGACAAAGGACTGCGCTTCCTCACTCCAGCCCTCGCACAGCACTTCGCGCACATCGCCGAGGACGGATTCATTGTATTCGTCGATGATATCGCTCTGCACGTCGACTAAAAGCTCCGTGCGGCGCTGGGCCTCCTCCATCGGAACGTGCTCCATCGTCGCGGCCTTTGTCCCCTCCTCGGGCGAGAACGGGAACACGCCCGCGCGCTCGATCTTCTCCTCGCGCAGGAAGTCGCAGAGCTCTTCGAACTCCTTCTCCCCCTCGCCGGGAAGACCGGCGATGATCGACGTCCGCAGCACAAGGCCTGGGATGCGCGCGCGCAGGTCGTGGAACACCTTGCGGATGCTCTCTTTCGTGTCGCGGCGGTTCATCGCCTTCAAGATGTCGTCGTTGCAGTGCTGGATGGGGATATCGAGATACGGCACGATCTTCTCTTCCTGCGCGATCGTGTCGATGAGCTCATCGGTGATGTCATCGGGATAGAGGTAGTGTAAGCGGATCCAGTGGAAATCGAGCTTGCACAGCTCACGCAGGAGTGCGGCAAGTTGGTGCTCGCCGTTCAAGTCCGTGCCGTAGCGCGTGATGTCCTGCGCGATGACGATGAGTTCCTTCACGCCCGCGGACGCAAGCTCGCTCGCCTCGTCCAGAAGTTCGTTCATCGGGCGGCTGCGGTAACGGCCGCGCAGGCGCGGAATGACGCAGTAGGCACAGCAGTTGTCGCAGCCCTCGGCGATGCGCAGGTACGCATACCACGACGGCGTGGACAAAATGCGCGCGCCGCCCTGCACGCAGTTCTGAATATCGCCCATGTAGCAGGGGCGCAGCCCGCCGGGCGCCATGACCTCATCGACCGCGCGGGCGATCTCGCCGTAGCTGCCAGTGCCGAGCACCGCGTCGACCTCAGGCAGCTCATGGAGCACATCGTCCTTGTAGCGCTGCGCCATGCAGCCGGTGACGATGATCTTTTTGAGCTTGCCCTCTTTTTTGAGCTCCGCCATCTCTAAGATATTATCGATGGCCTCCTCGCAAGCAGAAGCCAGAAAGCCGCAGGTGTTGACCACGGCCACGTCCGCCCCCTCGGGCGAGAGGACGACGTTGTGTCCCGCGTGCTGCACCGTGGCCATCATCTGCTCGCAGTTGACCTGATTTTTGGCGCAGCCCAGGGAAATGAAAGAAACATTATAGGGCATAGAACCCCTCCTGATCGTAAACTAATTGTAAAAAACAGCCAAACGACTACTCTTCGTAATCGAATTCCGTCGCATTCTCGCTGATTTGGGCGATTGCCGCGCGCACATCGCGCCACGCAAAGCCCCGCCGCAGCAGCATGTCAGACAGTCGCTTGCGCCCCTTTTCATCGAGCGCGCGGCCCTTTGTCTTCTGCGCGATCACGCGCGCGATGGCCTCCTGCGCGTCGGGCGACTTTGACAGCGCGTCCTCCCACAGTTCGCGCGGCACGCCGCGCCGGTAGAGCTCATCGCGAATTTTCGCCTCGCCATAGCCCATGCCGCCGTAGTGGCGCACAAGCATTGCGGCATACTCCGCGTCGTTGAGTGCGCCGATCTCCTCGAGCCAGTCGCACGCCGATTCGGCGTCGGCTTCGACCGCCCCCTTTTCCCTGAGCTTTTTCGCAAGCTCTTTCCTTGACAGCGGGCGGGACGAGATCATGTTCGCCGCGCGCACGCGCGTTTCGCTCCGCGCACCGGACTGCTGCAATTCTACCACAGTCCTATCGTCAATGTCCAGTCCTATACATAAACCGAAACGCAGAAGCTCGCTCTCGGTGATCCGGAGGAGGTCTCCCCCCTCCAGATACACGAGAACGCGCTCCTGCTTATGCTTCGATCGTTCGATCTTCTCAATCTTCATCCTTGAAATCGTCGGCGCTGACATCCACGGCGCGGCCCGCGGCCTTCGCCGCCACGCGGGACTGGCCCGTCATCAGCTTGTCGAAGTTGCGGCGGATCTCCGCTTCGAGGTTGTCGGCGATCTCGGGATTGTTTTTCAGATACTGCTTGGCCGCGTCGCGGCCCTGTCCGAT
>OLGB01001627.1_pt1 | contig 26285 bp, 19 predicted proteins | sample 1605691 | NCBI WGS metagenome assembly OLGB01 (sample SAMEA3888925, study PRJEB22519) | human gut metagenome | biome: human gut; feature: human-associated habitat; material: faeces | place: Denmark | collected 2010 | reverse complement strand
TAAGCGCACGCTGGCCGCCTTGTTGAAGGTGCAACAGATGGGCGTGCGTATCGTGTTGGCTTCCGGCAGACCGACGTATGGCCTGATGCCTATTGCCAAAACTCTGGAACTGGGCAATTACGGAGGCTTCATCCTCTCCTACAATGGCGGGCAAATTATCAATGCGCAAAGTGGCGAACTACTCTTTGAGCGTAGGATAAACCCCGAAATGCTGCCCTATCTTGAAAAGAAATCCCGTAAGAACGGGTTTGCTATTTTTACGTATCACGAAGATACCATTATCACCGACTCGCCTGAAAACGAGCACATACGCCGCGAAGCCGAGCTGAATGGCTTGAAGATAATTGCCGAAACCGAATTCTCGATAGCGGTGGACTTTGCCCCTTGCAAGTGCATGCTGGTAAGCGATGACGAAGAAGCCCTCGTGGGACTGGAAGACCACTGGCGCCGGAGGTTGAACGGAGCGCTGGATGTATTTCGTTCGGAACCTTATTTCCTAGAAGTGGTGCCCTGCTCCATTGATAAATCCAATACGCTGGGCGCCTTGCTTGAGAAGTTAGGTATCAACTCTGAAGAAGTCATCGCCATCGGCGACGGAGTTTGCGATGTCTCCATGATACAATCCGCCGGACTGGGTATCGCTATGGGAAACGCACAAGACTCGGTGAAGGTCTGTGCCGACCGCATCACCGCCTCCAACGATGAAGACGGCGTGGCCGAAGCCGTGGAGAAAGCGATACTTGCCGAAATCCGCCCCGCCGACGTGCCCCTGGAGCAACTCAACCAGCGTGCCCGCCATGCATTGATGGGAAATCTGGGCATACAATACACTTACGCCTCCGAAGATAGGGTAGAGGCCACCATGCCCGTGGACGAACGTACGCGCCAACCTTTCGGCATCCTGCACGGAGGTGCCAGCCTAGCATTGGCCGAAACCGTGGCCGGACTGGGTTCCATGATACTTTGCAAGCCGGACGAAATAGTGGTCGGCATGCAGGTCAGCGGAAACCATATCTCCTCCGCCCATGAGGGGGATACGGTAAGGGCTGTTGCAACTATCGTGCATAAAGGCCGCTCCTCGCATGTGTGGAATGTGGATGTGTTTACTTCCACGGCCAAGCTGGTGTCTTCGGTGCGTGTAGTCAATAGCATACTGAAAAAGGGATGATCGAAAATGAATTGGACAACGGGCCACAAGAACTACCCGTTGAATCCGTTAAGAAGAACAATACCCGGACCCTCGTAAAAAGAACACTTGCGATTGCCGGTTTAGCCTTGGTTGTATATTTTTTGTACTCCATTGTTCACCTGTTTGTTTCGCCCGACCGCAACATTCAGCAAATCTACCTGGTGCCCGAAGACGCGGCATTTATCATCCAGTCCTCGGCGCCCATCGACGATTGGGCAAAGTTCAGCGGAAGCGCAACCTGGCAATGCCTGAAGCGGGCGAAAGCCTTCGAGGACGTCACCCGGAATGTGGAAACGCTCGACACTGTGGTCCGAAGCAATAAAATGTTGTTATCGCTTGTGGGCAAACGGGATATGCTCATCTCGATCCATAAGGTCCGTGCCCGCGATTGGGATTTCCTGATTGTGCTGGACATGCAAAAGGCCTCCAAGATGGACTTGTTGAAGGATCAGCTTGAAACGGTGCTCACCATGGCGGGCAGTTCCGTAACCAACCGGATGCACAACGGGATTAACATCCTCGAAATGCGCGATCCGGATACACGCGATATTTTTTATTGCGCCTTCGTGGACAACCATTTCGTAGGTTCCTATACCTCCAAACTTGTAGAATCGGCCATCGACTCACGCAACAAGCCCAAAATCGGTCTCGATCATTCTTTTATCGAAGCCGAAAAACTGGTGTCCGGCAAAGGACTTGTCCGCGTTTTTATCAATTATGCACGCCTGCCCCAATTCCTGAATATTTATCTGGGAACCGGGAACGAGTACATCGATATGTTCAGCAATTCCATGGATTTTGCCGGACTCTATTTCAATACCGACCACAAACGGATGGAGGTGAAAGGATATACCTTGCGGAAAGACACCGTCGATCCGTACATCATGGCCTTGCTGAACTCGGGTAAGCACCGGATGAAAGCACACGAAATCCTGTCCAGCCGGACGGCACTCTATACCAACATCGGTTTCAGCAATCCGGTGACTTTTGTAAAGGAACTGGAGAATGCACTCGCGGTCCACGATCCGCAATGGTGCGAATCTTATAGGAGTTCCCGGAAGAAGATTGAAAGCCTGTTCGACATCTCTCTGGAAGAAAACTTCCTGAGCTGGATGTCGGGAGAATTTGCCATCACCCAATCCGAACCGGGGCTGTTGGGGCACGATCCGGAACTGATTCTGGCCATCGGCACCAAAAGCATCAAGGACGCCCGTAAGAATATGGAGTTTATAGAAAAAAAGCTCAGGCGGCGCACCCCGCTCCGGATAAAGACGGTTGATTATAAGGGATTTGAAATCAACTATGTGGAAATGAAAGGCTTCTTTCGTTTGTTCTTTGGAGGGCTGTTCGACAAGTTCGAAAAACCCTATTACACGTACGTGGACGATTATGTGGTGTTTAGCAACAAAGCCTCGTCTCTGCTCTCATTTATAGAAGATTACGATCAGAAGAACCTGTTGAAGGATAATCCGGGCTTTAAAAATGCCTTCTCGTACCTGAATTCGAGTTCTACCGTTTTCTTATATACGGATGTGCATAAGTTTTATTACCAGTTGAAGCCTATGATGAATGCCGTTACGTGGGGAGAGATACAATCGGACAAGGACATTGTCTACTCATTTCCCTATTGGACCATGCAGATTACGGGAGACGGCCAGTCCGCCTCGTTGCAATGCGTGATGGACTATAAACTTTATCAACCGGAAGAAGAGGCCGTAGCGGTGGTAGTGGACGATGAAGCCGACGAAGTAATGAACGAAGATGCCGAAACGGAGAAGGAGCAAATGAGTGAGTTGCAACGTTTCTATGTTGAGAAATTTGAGGGCAACGTCTTGCGGGAGTTTTATCCCGAAGGAGCGCTGAAGAGTGAAGCGGAAGTGAAGGATGGAAAGCGCCACGGACGCTATCGCGAATATTATGAGAACGGCAAACTGAAACTCCGCGGAAAATACGGAGATAACATACCCAAGGGCACATGGAAGTACTATACGGAGGAGGGAGAGTTTGAACGGAAAGAGAAGTATTAAAAAAGAGAAAAACAATGCTTGCATATACCTATATTGAACACGGAAAATTTGAACTTATAGAAAAACCGAAACCCGGGTTGAAAGACCCCCGAGACGCCATTGTCCGCGTGACGCTCGGTAGCATCTGCACCAGCGATTTGCACATCAAGCACGGTAGCGTGCCGCGTGCCTTGCCCGGAACCACGGTGGGGCACGAAATGGTAGGCATCGTGGAGCAAGTGGGCGCGGACGTCACTTCCATCAGGCCCGGCGACAGGGTTACGGTGAACGTAGAAACCTTTTGTGGAGAATGCTTCTTTTGCCGACACGGATATGTGAACAATTGCACCGATGCCAATGGTGGTTGGGCACTGGGTTGCCGCATCGACGGAGGTCAGGCCGAGTACGTCCGCGTGCCTTATGCCGACCAGGGACTGAACCGTATTCCGGATGCGGTGAGCGACGAACAAGCGCTCTTTGTGGGCGACGTGCTTGCTACGGGCTTTTGGGCGGCTCGCATATCGGAGATTACCGAAAAGGATACGGTGCTCATCATCGGCGCCGGCCCTACCGGAATCTGCACCCTGCTTTGCGTGATGCTCAAGCACCCCCGCCGCATCATTGTTTGCGAGAAATCTCCTGAAAGAATACGCCTTGTGCGTAAACATTATCCGGACGTACAGGTGGTGGAACCGGAGGATTGCCGGGAGATTGTGTTGCGGAGTAGCGATCATGGCGGAGCCGACGTCGTGCTCGAAGTGGCAGGAACCGACGACACCTTCCGTCTGGCGTGGGAGTGTGCACGCCCCAATGCCATCGTCACCGTGGTGGCCCTCTACGATCATCCCCAGGTGCTTCCCTTGCCCGATATGTACGGAAAAAACCTGATCTTCAAGACCGGTGGCGTGGACGGGTGCGATTGCGCCGAGATACTTCGCCTGATCGAAGAAGGCAAGATAGACACCACGCCGCTTATCACACACCGCTTCCCGTTGAATGAGATTGAGGAGGCTTACCGGATTTATGAAAATAAACTGGACGGGGTGATGAAAGTTGCGGTGTCTGAAAGAGAAAGAAAGGAATAAGAGAGTGATAGGGTGGTAAAAGTGGTAAAGGTGATAGGGCGATAAAGTAGCTGCGCTATATATCACAGAGCGTTATCCCACTATCACCTTACCACTTTTACCACGCTTTGTTCATAACCATATTAAAAAGAATACAGCCTTATGCCCATTATTGAAATATCCTCCTTGTCGCACCCCGGAATCGAGGTGTTCTCCACCCTCACCGAGGCCCAGTTGCGCAACCGCATCGAGCCCGATAAAGGCCTGTTCATAGCCGAAAGCCCGAAAGTGATCCGTGTAGCATTGGATGCCGGATATGAACCTCTGGCCCTCTTGTGCGAGCAAAAACATATCACCGGTGATGCCGCCGACATCATCAGTCGTTGCGGCGACGTGCCCGTCTATACGGGCGGGCGGGAGTTGCTCGCTACGCTGACGGGCTATGTCCTGACGCGCGGAGTGTTGTGTGCCATGCGTCGCCCCGCGCCCCGCACGGTGGAAGACACATGTCGGGATGCCCGGCGCATCGTCGTCATCGACGGTGTGGTGGACACTACGAATATTGGTGCCATTTTTCGTTCGGCGGCCGCTCTCGGGATGGATGCCGTGTTGCTGACGCGTAACTCTTGCGATCCGTTGAACCGTCGTGCGGTCAGGGTGTCCATGGGTTCGGTTTTTTTGGTTCCCTGGACGTGGCTGGACGGCACTCTCAGTGATCTGGCCCGCCACGGCTTCCGCACCGCCGCCATGGCACTTACGGACAATTCTATCTCCATTGCCGATCCTGTCTTGACGTCCGAACCCCGGCTAGCCATTGTGATGGGAACGGAGGGAGAGGGGCTTCCACCCGATACGATTGCCGCGGCGGACTATGTAGTCCGTATCCCGATGGCGCATGGGGTCGATTCGCTCAATGTGGCGGTGGCGGCGGCCGTGGCGTTTTGGCAACTTAGGATTATGGATTAAAACTATTTTTGTTTTAATTTCGATATGGATAATCTTCAGATGTATAAAGAATTACTTGCGGATAAATATTTCTAAGGAAGGAATTCCATGTGGCTGTTGGATGTGTAGAGAGGAAGAGTATGACCGTAAGGAATATAAAAGAGAAACTTGGTGCATTATCAAAGAATGAGCCAATAGATTAAAATACCATTCCTCGCTCTTTCTATAAGCGTGAAATGGTATTTTGTTATTCAGTGCGTAATGTTGAGAATTCTTGTTTTTTAATTGATAATTTATTACAGATTACTTACCCACGCAGCATATTTACATCATTGATTATCAGTGACCATTCATTTTAATCGGTACAACCTCTGTTTTGACAAATACACAGAATGTGGGAACAAATGCAAACCGTTGTATTTCACGGTTTTGTATATACGTGTTGTACCGCCTCTTTTCAGCCCTTTTGTGGAATGTCCGCTATCAGATACAAGGAACTGAATGATAGGACATTTCCTCAGGTATGTTACAGAACGCTTGTTGTATGCAAAGGTAGTGGTTTTCTTGGGATTTCTGTGGTTTACACCAGATTTTTGCACAAAAAAATGTGATTGACTTGAAAAAATGTAGCTATATATGATTTATTCGTTTGAAAAAATGTACTATTTTGAAGGTTATTCACTTGAAAAAGTGTAACTTTGCCATTGGAAGAATATGATTGCGCTATGCTTAAAAGGAAAATAGAAACATAGTTAGCTAAGTGGAAAGAGTCTGAGGACAGAAAGCCCCTTGTAATAAAAGGTATCCGCTAATGTGGAAAGACATACATTGTCCAAAAGTTCGCAAGAGAGAATTATGAGAGTGTGGTCTATATGAACTTCATACTTGAACCGGATAAGAAGTCTGCTTTTACGGGCAATATAGATGTTGATACCATTATTCTCAACCTCTCTGCTTTAATTCAAGGTAGTCGTTTCATTGAGGGGAAAACCTGCATTATCCTTGATGAGATTCAGGAGTGCAAGGAGGCAAGGACTGCCTTGAAGTCATTTCATATAGACGGGCGTTTCGATGTTATTGCTACAGGTTCTCTTTTGGGAGTGAAAGACTACGGCAAAAGCAAGAAGAAAAACGAAGAAGAGGGGCAAGATTCTGTTCCTGTCGGATATGAAACCGTGATAGATATGTATCCGTTGGACTTTGAGGAATTTCTATGGGCAAATGGAATTAGCGACGCGGTTATTGATGCGGTCAAATCATGCTTTGAAAACGAAAAGGCTGTTCCCGATGGAATTCACAAGGCAATGATGGAGCTGTTGTATAGGTATGTCATAGTCGGAGGTCTGCCGGAAGTGGTGAACTGCTTTCTTGAAACCAAGAATATCGAACTTATATATAAGGCGCAGCGCAATCTTATTGCCGAGTACGAAGAGGATATGGTTAAATATGCGGATGATGCGGACAAACCTAACATCCGAGAATGTTTTGAATCTATTCCGAAACAATTAGCCAAAGAGAACAAGAAATTCCAGTATTCCATCGTCAAGAAGGGTGGAAGGGCTTCGCAATACATCGGTAGCATCCAATGGTTGGAGGATGCCGGGATAGTCCGTAGATGCTATAACACGCAGATTACAGAACTGCCGTTAGAAGGTAATTCTATTAAAGAGTGTTTCAAGGTATATACTACCGATATAGGTATCCTTATGGCAATGCTTGATTATGGAATACAGGCAGATATTTTGAAGGGGAATCTTCTTGGATACAAAGGAGCTATCTTTGAGAATCTGATGGCTGATTTCTTATGCAAGTCCGGGCAAAAGCTATACTACTTCCATAAAGATAGCGGGCTTGAGTTGGACTTTTTGGTAAAATTCAAAGGTGAATGCGTTATCCTTGAAGTCAAGGCAAAGTCGGGAAAGGCAAAAAGTATGACTACGGTTCTGAAGAACAAGGATGTGTATCATGTCAAGAATGCAATTAAGTTGGGACAATATAATGTAGGATGTGAGGGAGATATACTCACCATTCCGCTTTATATGGGATTCCTTATTGAGGATAAGCTTGCGGATGTTATCATTCCTGATGTTGATTTAAGTTTATTGACTACCATTTAATTATAAATAAAGACATTATGGCAAAGCAGATATTAGTTGGAATTAAAGAGCAAGATTTGAACGAGGTTGCTCACTACCTTATGATATACCTCCCATACAAAGAGGATTTGTGTAGTTATACCGATAATTGGTTGGGAGAACTTTATGAAAACAAGTACCCTTTGGTATCTAAGGGGATGTGGTCAGCTATAATTGACTTGAAAACGCATAAGCTCTTGAATTGGAAGCAAGAGTATGGAAGTTTGTATTTTCAAGCCAAGATATGCGATAGCGGAACCTATTTCTTGCTTGATAAAGACAAAAAGGTGGTATGTAAAATTGCCGATTATGTGCCTAATGGTTTAATACCGGAAGCGGATGATTGTGGGGATTATATACGCCTAAGAATCAACTATGACGGCACGATAGAAAATTGGCCTGAGGAGCCAGACTTTTCCGATTTTATAGAGGGGGCTGGAATCGTTGAGAAAATTGATACGAGCATTGAAGAAGAACCTATATTTGATACCAAAGTTGAGTTTACTTATAGCCAGCTGATGACAAAGTTACTTCGTCTTCCTAAATATTTACAGATGGAGATAGGAAAAGCACTGATTGCTAATGCGTCAGAAGGGTTTGAGGAGGAAGAAGAATAGTATTGACTGAACATATTTTATAAGACAATTATTATGGATACATTAAATCTAACCAAAATAGCATCATTGTTCATCCTAACTTTAATAGAAAGAGATGATGGACAAAAGAAACAAATTTTGGAGACGCCAACAAATGGCTCGTGTGTTTAAGGCTCGCATGGTTCTTTATGCCGCTTATGGGCATTGTATTATTCGTGAGGATGGAAGCTATTATGAACACCCTCATTGGTTTGAGTTGGCAAAAGACAAATGGGCACAAGTATACAAAACGACAGGTACTCCGTGTAGCTGTTGGATGTGTAGAGGATTTGAATATGATCGCAAGGAGTATAAGAAAGAAACTTTGCGGATTATTCGGGAATCAATGGAGTAGTTTAATGAGGACTGAATCTATACATGAATGATATAGGTTCAGTCCCTGATTTCATAACTTATTGACTAAGCTCCTTGATTACGAAACAGCTTCTGCTTCAAACACGAAGATTTGCAATAAACTTCGATAACCTTATCTACTCAGATAATTCTTAACATCGTCAAAAAACTCAGAGTCAAGTTTGTGGGTATTATTATAGAAAAATCTAACTGAAATATCTGATTTTATCAGTTTTGAATTGACGGAATTCAGATAATGTTTGAGTTTGCCAAGCTCAGAGAATAACCACCAATGCTTGTCGCTCATCCATAGACAAATGAATGGGCAACTATGAGAATCTCCATTTCGTTTGCACATATTTGAACAGCAGGGTTCATCATCTTTCCCTACCTTAAATTCTAGGCATTTATATTCTGTATCGTTCTTTGGAATCTTATTTTTTCTACGTTTGGTAAGTTCTGCTTGAAATCCTCTGCAACACTCTTTATGCACTTCTATATTTGCAAGAATCTCTGCATTTAAGAAAATATCAAGATGTATCAGTTCTTGGATAGGTTGATCTGTTAGTTCCTTTTCATTAATGATTTCGTAATCAACATCCAATTCATATCGCTCAGTTATCAGATGGGAAATCCAATGGTATCGTGAAACCGGACTCATCTGCGAACGATTTTGCTTCAGTAAGAAATAATCTATTCTATCATTTGCCAAGTCAAGCAAGTCTGCCAAACGTATGAGAATCATCATGTACTTCAAGCTGATTAACTCTTCCTTCGCTGAAGATTTCATTTCATATACATCTGTTGTATTCCATCCATGACTATCGGATATTGTAGCTATTGTTTCAGCTTCAAGCTCTGATAGGAAAGACAACATATCTTCTTGCCAATGACGGATAAACATAGCACTTTCATATGCGTGAGGTGCACGCACACGGTTCTCAAAGAAGTCAAAAATATCTTGAAATACCTCAATCAAAGACAATCCCATCTCTTTCCTAATCCGATGAATCTCGTCCATTGCGAATTTGTTTGATTTATAGGCATTGTCAACTTTTTTGTTAAATGTCAACATACGATTAAGCCACTTACTGATTAATTGTTCAGACTTGACATTAGAATCGTTAAACGAGGATACACTCGGATGTATAACCATGCTTATATCATGTAGATAACACGCATTAAATAGCAAGAAGAAATCATTAGCCTTCAAATTCAAAAAATCCACATTATTCACGAGCCTAACTACATTCTTTATTAGATTGATAGCGTGTTCGTGATTGTGTAATGTATAAGCATTCAAGAATTTGGAACCATTATGCCAAAGGCTTTTAACAAGTCTATGTGTTTGGATTAATCGGTCAATCTTTTCAGGATCTTGAATCTTTTGCCGGTATATACCGAGCCCTTCAAGAATTCCGAGATCTATATCCATCCTCTCGTTCAAATCTTTTGGATCAAGAGATCTCACAAACTCAAAGAAATCGCAAATTTTCAAACGATAATTCCTGAGCATTGAAATAATTCTTAACTCATAGTATTTTATTGGCTTAATGTCAGACCTCAAAATTGATAGATTATCTCCAGATTGAATGTTGCAAGCGAATGAGAAACAGCAATTCAAAATTTTACGTCTGAAGTTCTCTGAATTTCTGAAAACAAACTCGCACCAAGAAGGAAATCCTGTTTTTGAATTAAGACATGGATTTCCGGAATCAGACACTCCTGTGATTAAATTTAGGAATGGGAACAATTCCCACACATCATTGGCATTATAAGATGTATTCTTTATAGCCTCAACAAATCTTTCAGAGTTACGGAAAGGACGTACACTTCGCACAACACGCGAAAGGGATTCATATTCGTCCACAGTGGCAACATCTGCACTGCATAACATCGAACTGATTCTATGGTAATACAAGTATTTATCAGACCTATGAGTGCTGCAATTATATTTTGACAGAGCGATATCATATTGTTGAATTTTGGCGCAGAAACCTTTTTTTTCACTGAAAGGCATATCTCTTAGAATCAACTCAAATTCAGATTTGAATATTTCTTCCTCAAAGACCTCAAATAAAGCATTAATTAGTTCTTTTGAAGTCTTGTCCTGAGATGTAACATCGTCAATTTTGAATGTTTCGTAGAACTTCGCTTTTAGCTCCTTATCATATTTCCCATTCAAAAGAATTTGCAGTTTTCTTTGTCTAAATAGAAAATATCGTTTGTATCGTCTGAGCCACTTAAGTCGTTCTTCACCATAAGAATTATCTCCAAGTTTAGTTCTTTTCGAACGGAGTTTATTTATCTCAAGATTAACGACATCCTGTAAAGCCGTTAGCTTTTTCAAGGCAACGTTATCGTCAACTTCATCAATATTTCCCTTTATCCATCCGCCCATTGACACAGGTCGTTGAACTAGAAACAGACCATCCATACCTTTAAAAGAGTCATTTATATCACAAATTGTACTCTTTCCATTAGGATGAAACTGTATGTTATAATTTATATCCATTGCTTGTGACAGTAAATCCTGACCTATAACTGGATATTCCTCCCAATCTTTTTTGGCTTCAGTAACCGAATTATTGAGTCTTTGGATTAATTCTCCAAATAAATCCGAATTAATGTTTTTGGCAAATACGACTGAATCATCCACATAGAAATACGAGTCTGAATCCATTAATTTATCGACATGACTCATACAATCAGCGACTTCTATCATGCATAAATTACCAAAAAAGTATGATTGTGGTAGTCCTTGCGCTATTCCCCGGACAGGATAGAAACCGTTAACCGATTTTACATTATTATGTTGTTCCTTATAATATACATCTTTCCATTCCCGGAGGTTCTCCTCGGAAATTTTAAAATATAGAAGTTTAGATATAATGGTCTTCAGACACTTTTTATCAGTATCGTTTTTATATTTACTCGAAACAGCATTCCAAATAAAATTCAGAATCTTCAAAGGATTGATAGATGGGAAAAAGTCTTTAAGGTCAAAACTTATTTCTTTATCATATTCGCGTGTCTTGGAATATTCCCGACAGCGAGTCGTTACTATTTGAGAATATTGGCGGTATTTCTCTGTCCAATTCATAAAGATACTACCTATATTACAACTTGGAATATTACCATAGAAATTATGAGGTAGCATACGTGATAATTCCGATAGATTCCGTTTCCCATTAGAATCGTCAAACATTAAAGGCATAAGCATTGATGCCATACAAATCTGATTGACGAGGCTAGCCGTGTGCAATGGGCGATACTCCACAACTGTATTTCCTTCGGAACTCAGTTTCTTGATTTTAAAGAAAACATTGACTTCTAGCAATTCATTTTCATCGTCAAGTAATTGGGTTAGAGTTTTCTTACATTTTTCAATAGTATCAGAAACAATGCCATTAAAGTCATATTTATCCCTTAGCCGAAGAAATGTATCCAGATCTTCGGGGCTAAGCAAATCATGCTCTGATATATATGACTCCATAGCAAAAATTGCCTTATAGATATTCTCCTCTGATAGTATTTGTTCTCTTAATTTGGTGCTCATAATTCTATGTGTACTAATTTTATTTTGACGATAATGTCTGTATTAATCGATTAAGCTCTGAGAATGCCTTATATAAGTCGCTCTGTAGTCCGCTCCCATCGCTTTTGCCACACTCAAATGTACCCTTATCAACTCTTATACAAAAGTCGTATTTTGGGGGCATTTCTCTAAATAACCTATCAAAGTTATCCATGTTAATATTCACATTGTAAATAACATCCTTTGATAACGTAATATTAAGAATTTCTCCAAATTCAACAGCGATCTGCTGGTCCAGTTTGATAATAGGAAGAACCTTGATGTCTGATATAACTGCGTTCAGGAATTTACACCATTGCCCAAGCATATTATCAAATGATTGTATGTTGTCTTTAAAATATCCAAACCCATATTTGAAATGATGATTCGAAGCAATGTATAGAAGAAGGCCGTTCATATAATCATACTTGGCGTTTTTCCTTCGCTCTATCTGATTTTCCAAATCATAATCCATCAATAAATTCAAGAATAATAGCTTCTCTACTCTATGTCTTACCTCTCTCTCTTTAGGCGATGACTGTACTTCTTCATCAATCATACCTATCTCATCTACATTCATTGATTGGGCATTACTATTGATGAACAATTTGTATAACACCTCTCTATTCAAGTCCTTAAATAAAACTTGTTCGAGATTGCTGGGGTATATGTTTTCCATATTGTTTAATCCTTTGTAGTCTTTAGATAATAATCGCAAAAATCTTTAACACCGCTTGGAAGTTTAATTCTTTTTACTTCGCACCCGAATCTGAGCATAAGTCGATATAACTTTATGAAAGCATCATTTCCTGCCTTATCTTGGTCAGCTATCATATAAAGATTATAGCTTTTTAGTTTGGTAAGGTCTTCAGTTGGTAACGAAGTCGCACTAGGAAGTGCTACACTATTATAACCTACTGATAACATGGCTAAACAGTCAGTTATGCCCTCAGTAATAAAAAGTCTTGCACCATGTTGCATTGATTTCAAAATAGGGAGGTTATATAATCTAATTGATGAGCCACATATTCTTTTAAATCTTGGTATGTGAAAATCTGGATTATCTTTTCCCAAATATCGAGTCTGCAAACTTATTAGATTATTACTCTCATCATAGTAAGGAATGATTAATGAGGGTGCATCAATAGTTAGATATTTTCCATTTGATGTTAAAATCTTCGCTGTTTTTAATCGATCTATTCCGAATCGAACTTGTATTATATCTTTTAAACTATTCACGCCATCAATAGAATGAATCTTGGAGAACTCAATTACATCACTTTTAATGTTTCTCTGACTTCGTAAAAAATTAATTCCGGCCTTTGTCAGGGTTGTGTGTTCCATTATAAATTCAGCAACCTCTCGATCGAAAAGAGGTGAAACGTCATTAGTTGATTCCCTTCGTGGTAGATTTATAACAGAATCTTTCCATTTTGCAGACCGTCTTTCAACAGAAGGGATGTGAACACCATATTCATTAGCCAGAATTATACAAGCCTCAACGAAAGATACTGAAAATTTTTCTTGAATAAAAGTTATTGCGTCTCCACCTATATCGCATGAAAAGCATTTCCAATGATTATTTCTAAAGCCAAGACTTGCAATACGGTCATTATGCTTAAAACAATGAGCCATATGTTTTTTGACATCAAGTCCAAAGCGTTTGGCAGCATCTTCACAGTTAATTTCGTGAAGTTGTCTAATTATTTCATCCGGTATTCTCATTTTGATATTTATTTAAATTTTTAGATACCTATTCGGGAATAGATGAGCTAACCAATATTTATACTTTTCTCGGTATCTGTTTGTGCATCTCGACGCAAGAGCAAGGGAGGAGATCCTTCGACTGCGCTCAGGATGACAGATAGTCTGTCAACTCAATGAATGCACAAATTCATCCCGATTGAAGTATAAACTAAACTATTATGAGGGTTATTACTTATTCGGTGTAACTTTTTACTATATCAGTGTGATGATTCTGATCTTTTAGCCATTCGAAAATATCGAATAACTGAAATGCAACAATATTGTATGTGAGCATTTTAGTCATTTCTTAGTTGTTTTTGTGCGTAATGCTCTTCTATCATTTTATTGACTTCATCCATTGATATTTCTCCCTCTAATTGATATTTCTCCCTCTATATGTTTACGTGCCATTTCAATAAGGAAGCCTGAAACCGTGAGATTATCAACAGCCTGTAAACCAATAGATGTTCGCCAAAGTTTGGCACGTTCACGTTTATCTACGTTTTCATCATTTAAGTATTCGTCAAATATATGCATGATCTTATTTGTTCTTTTTGAGTTTTATGCCCAAAATTGAGCTACGTATGATACAAAAGTACAAAAACGATCCCGATTATCGAATATAATTCGCTATATTTGCTCTACAAAATTAAATTAAAGAATGAAACTGAATAGAATAAAGGCTGTCCTTTTGGAAAAAGGTATTTCTCAAACATGGTTGGCGAAGAAACTTGATAAGAGTTTCAGTATGGTAAATGCCTATGCATGTAATCGGATTCAGCCTAATTTGGAGACCTTACAAGAGATAGCAGAGATACTACAAGTGGATTTAAAGGATTTGATAACCGACAAAAAGGATAGGTGACATGAAGCAATTCTCGGAGGCTACACGGGTACAGATGCCTGCAATGGTTCATCTTACTCGAATAGGATATACTTACTTCGGTAAGTTGAGCGAAGATAAGAATAGCACTGTATATGACGGTGATACGAATATTCTATTGCCAATTTTTGAGCAGCAGTTCAAAAGACTGAATCCTGAACATGAGGGTGAGTATCTTCAAGTCTTGAAAGATATTCGTAAGGAACTGAATGATGATGACCTCGGTCGTGGGTTTTATAACCGTCTGAAAGCCGTATCTCCTGTAAAGTTGATTGACTTCGACAATATCGGAAACAATACCTTTCATTTCACAGCCGAATTTACTTGTAAGAACGGACAAGATGAGTTTCGACCTGATATTACTTTGTTTGTGAATGGCTTGCCACTTTGCTTTGTAGAAGTGAAGAAGCCCAACAATCAGGGTGGAATGTTGGCGGAGAGCGCACGAATGAACAAAGAACGTTTTCCAAATAAGAAGTTCCGTCGTTTCATTAATATCACGCAGTTAATGATATTTAGCAACAATATGGAATATGATGCACTTGGTGGCATTGTACCCATACAAGGGGCTTTCTATTGTACTGGAGCACGCTCATATTCTCCCTTTAACTGTTTCCGTGAAGAAAATCTGTCTGCACAAAAGATTGCACCTTTCCATCGTGATTATCCATATAAGGACATTGACAAGACAGCGGAAAAACAGATATTATCAGATTATAATTGTCAAGTCATTCATACAAGCCCAGAATATCAAACCAATCTCGATTTCAATACGCCTACTAATAGGATGCTGACTTCCATGTGTTCACCGGAACGTTTACTGTATATTATTAAATACGGTATAGCATATGTTAGAATGGAACGAGAGGTAGATGGAAAGATTGAATCTACCGACCAAAAACATGTCATGCGTTACCAACAATTGTTTGCATCATTGGCTATTCGCAAGAAACTGGCCGAGGGTGTAAAATCTGGTGTGGTATGGCATACACAAGGTAGTGGAAAAACGGCCCTGTCTTATTACTTGACATTTATTCTCAACGATTTCTATTCTAAACAGAACAAGGTGGCTAAATTCTATTTCATAGTTGACCGCCTCGATTTGTTAGAACAAGCTACACAAGAGTTTGAAGCTCGTGGATTGGTAGTATCGACTGCTAATTCAAGGGCTGAATTGATGGCGCAATTCCGTAGTAATCAAGCACAGCAGGGGGTAAGTGGTCAGGCTGAAATAACGGTAGTAAATATACAACGCTTTGCGGAGGATAAAGAAAAAGTACGTATCAACGACTATGCTACCAACCTTCAACGTATCTTTATTCTTGACGAAGCACATCGTGGGTATAAACCCGGTGGCTGTTTCCTTGCCAATCTGTTTGATGCGGACACTGATGCAATAAAAATTGCACTTACAGGTACTCCGCTATTGAAGGAAGAACGTGCCAGTTGTAAAGTGTTCGGAAACTATCTGCACACTTATTATTACGATAAATCCATTGCGGATGGTTATACGCTGAAAATCATTCGTGAAGATATTGAAACATCATATAAGGAACGTCTTTCGGATGTGTACGACAAACTAGAGACATTAGTACAGAAGAAAGACATCCGCAAATCGGAAATCATAGAGCATCCGAGTTATGTAAACGAGTTGGCTCGTTATATCATGACGGATTTGAAAGAATTCCGAAAAATACAAGGGGATGACACTTTAGGCGGTATGGTTATCTGCGAAACTAGCGAGCAGGCTCGACGACTTTATGATGTATTCCAAGAGGAATGGCAAAAATACCAACCGAAGCCCATCAAGATTAAACTTCCTGATGGTTCGTTTATCGTGGGTGAACCTGAGGTGGATTACAAATCAAAGTATAGACCGCTGAAAGCCGGAATCATTCTTCATGATACAGATGACAAAGAAACGAGGAAGCAAATAGTCAAGGACTTTAAGAAGAATATGACGGTGGATATTCTCATTGTCTTCAATATGCTTCTGACTGGTTTTGATGCACCTCGTTTGAAGCGTTTATACTTTGGTCGTAAATTGAAAGACCATAATTTGCTTCAAGCTATTACTCGTGTAAACCGTCCTTATCCGGGGATGCGTTACGGTTTTGTCATTGATTTTGCCGATATTAAACGTAATTTTCAAGAAACGAATGAAGCGTATTTGCAAGAGTTGAATCGGTTTAACGATGTGGATGAGACAGGTGAAGAAGCTGTTACCGATACATTTACTCAAGTCATAGAGGATAAAGAAGAGATTTTGAAGCAAATGAAACAGGTGCGTCAGACTCTTTTTGATTATTCCTATGACAATGCAGAAGAGTTTTCCTCTGAAATTTCAACGGAAGAAGATAAGGCTGTGCTGCTTGACTTGAAACAGGCGTTAGAGGCAGCTAAGAACATGGCTAATATCGTGCGTACTTTTGGCGATGAGGATATGAAAGAGCAATTTGCTAAACTTGAAATTACCAAACTGCCACAACTGTTATCCGAAGTACAAAGGCGTATTGGCATCATCAATCAAAAGGAAGCGTTTAGCGTAGGGGAAGAAACAAAAACGCTAATCAATGAAGCGATGATGGATATTGAGTTTACTTTTTCTAAAATAGGACAGGAAGAATTACGCATAGTAGGTGGAAAAGAGGCAATCAAAGAAAAATGGCAGCGTGCGATTGCTTCGTTTACGCAGAACTTTGACCAAGACGATCCAGAGTTCATATCGTTGCGTGATGCTTTTATGGAGCGGTTTAAAGAACACGGATTTGTAATTGATTCCATTGCTAAGTTTAATGAGGAAACCCAAGCATTGGATGAAATTATAGTTCGTCTGCAAGACCTACAAAAGCGGAATAATGCATTGATGAAAAAGTATAAGGGCGATGAAAAATTTGCCCGTGTACACAAACGCATACGAGAAGTAAATAAACAGAGGGAGGAGAAAGGACAAAAGCCGATGTTTTCTTTCCTTGACGAAGAGATTGCGGCCATTCTCAACATTATAAAAGAGGATGTGGATGCCAAAGTCTACGACCGTAATGACATTCTAAAAAAGGATGCTTATTTTAATCGTACGGTGATGGCCCTTATCAATGGATGCTTGTATCATTTCCCACAGATTAAGCCGGAGATGGACGATTACAAGTTTATCCAAACACGTATTTCACAACAGTATATCAACCAATATAGCGCCACTTACGGCATTGCATAAAGATTATGTCAGATATTAAAGAAAAAACATTAAAACTCATCGATGGTCTTAAAGCCACCTGCCAGTCATACGGTATGGGTAACGATGGTAACGAATATAAAATTATCACTCAGGTATTTCTCTATAAATTTCTGAATGATAAATTTGGTTATGAACTAAAAAATGCGAAGAGTGAGATTGCCAAGAAATTGACGGGAGATGTAAAATGGGAGACAGCATACGAGAATCTTTCTGATGATGAACGTATGCTTATTCAGAGTGCCATTTCTCCGGATGTTCCGATGCTTGAACCTTACCACCTGATAGCCAATCTTTGGAATCAACAGGGGAAGGGGGATTTTGATACCATCTTCGATTCTACTATGACCGATATAGCGGAACAAAATGCGGATATATTTTCCACACAGACCACAGCCAACACAAAAATACCTTTGTTTGAGGCGTTGACTCCATTTGTGACCGATACAGCACAACGTGCCCCATTCGCTCGTGCATTGGTGGATAAATTGGTAAACTTCTCTTTTGAAGAGGCGTTTGCGCAAAACTACGATTTCTTCTCCAGTATCTTTGAGTATTTGATTAAGGACTACAATACCGCCGGAGGAGGAAAATATGCGGAGTATTATACACCTCATGCCATAGCAACGATTATGGCTCGTCTGTTAGTGGGGGATAATGCCGATTTGCATAGCATGGAATGTTATGACCCATCGGCAGGAACAGGTACACTTCTGATGGCACTCAGTCATCAAATAGGTGAAGACCGTTGTACCATCTTCTCGCAGGATATTTCCCAGCGAAGCAACAAAATGTTGAAACTTAATTTGTTGCTTAACGGACTTGTATCTTCGCTTGATAATGCCATTCAGGGTGATACTCTTGTTAGCCCCTATCATAAGAGCGATGACGGACAACAGTTGCGTCAATTTGATTTTGTGGTAAGTAATCCGCCTTTTAAAATGGATTTTTCCGATACCAGAGAGAAAATAGCTGCCATGCCTGCTCGTTTTTGGGCTGGAGTCCCCAATGTGCCAGCTAAAAAGAAAGAGTCTATGGCAATATATACCTGTTTTATCCAGCACGTTATCAATTCGTTGAAAAAAACAGGGAAGGGAGCAATTGTTATTCCAACAGGCTTTATTACCGCAAAAAGTGGTATTGAGAACAAAATTCTTCATAAGATAGTAGATGACAAAGTGGTGTTTGGCTGTGTTTCCATGCCAAGCAATGTGTTTGCCAATACGGGTACGAATGTCAGTGTGTTGTTCTTTGATAAATCTGCCACTGCCGAAAAGGTGATTTTAATTGATGCCAGCAAATTGGGCGAAGAATACAAGGATGCCAACGGATTAAAAAAGGTACGACTGAATGATGATGAGATAGAGAAGATTGTCGGCACATTCCAACGAAAGGAAGCTGTAGAAGATTTTTCCGTGGCTGTTACTTACGATGAGATAAAGGAAAAAGGATATTCTCTTTCTGCCGGACAATATTTCGACATCAAGATTGATTATGTAGATATAACCGAAGATGAGTTTAATTCCCGAATGGCGAACTACAAGCAAACCCTTTCCGAGCAATTTGCAGAGAGTCATCGCTTGGAAGAAGAAATAATGAAACAGTTGGATGCTTTGCATTTCAACGCAAACGTAGGTAACGAATAAACGAGGTATTTATGTTTTGTCCCACGAAATGTGGGACAATTAGAAAATTGCCACAATTGTTTGCCAATTATAAAAATAAGAAATTGAACTAACAATGAGTAACGAAATTCAGTTTTTACTATATAACCTCCCTGATGAAGAGGGGAAGGTACAGATCATTATAAAAGACGAGACCATTTGGTGTACGCAAAAGGCTATGGCAGAGCTTTTCGGTATTGACAAATCGGGTATTAGTCGGCATATAGCCAATATCTTCAAGGATGAAGAACTGCAGCAAGATACGACAGTTGCAAAAATTGCAACTGTCGTAAACCGAGGTATAAGAGGCGAGGTGGAAGATTTGGTCGATTTCTATAATCTTGATATGATTATTGCAGTTGGTTACCGTGTTTCTTCCCCAAAAGCTACTAAGTTTCGTCAGTGGGCAACCAAGATTCTCAATGAGTACATAAAAAAAGGGTTTGTGCTTGACGATGAACGCTTAAAGCAGGGAACGGCGGTATTCGGAAAAGATTATTTTCGTGAATTGCTGGAAAGGGTACGCTCTATTCGTGCCAGTGAGCGACGTATCTGGCAACAGATTACCGATATATATGCAGAATGTAGTATAGACTATGATAGGAATTCGCCTACAACTCGCGATTTCTATGCCATGATACAGAATCGTTTTCATTATGCCATTACCGGGCAAACGGCAGCAGAGATTATCTATACAAAGGCAGACCATAACAAAGAACACATGGGGCTGACTACATGGAAGAATGCACCTGATGGACGTATCTTGAAATCGGATGTGTCAATAGCTAAGAACTATTTACAGGAAAAGGAAATTCGCCAATTGGAACGTGCGGTCACTGGTTTCTTTGATTATATAGAAGATCTTATCGAGCGTGAGAATACATTCAACATGTCCCAATTTTCTGAAAGTGTCAATGAGTTCCTCACATTCCGCCGTTATCAAATTTTGCCGGACAAAGGGCGTATTTCAGCATCACAAGTCAAAGTGAAGGCAGAAAGCGAATATGATATTTTTAATAAAACGCAACGGATAGATTCTGACTTTGACAAAGAAGTTAGGGGTATATTGGATAAGTAATTCTTCCAAAAGTTGTGGAAAATTTATTTATCCAATATCTACATTTACTCCCCAAGTTGGGGAGTAAATGTAGATATTGTAGACGAGTATGAAGCGAAGTTGGGTAAGGAATTAAACGAAAAATGATGGAATTGAAAAAATATAATGCAAATCACACTAAAGTTCTGAAAATAAATCAAATTGTGCGTACAGTTTCAGAAACTCACAGATTTGATAAAGATAAACTCATTGCCATAAATACATCTGATGTAGAAAATGGGGTAATGGGTAGCGGTACGCTAACTTCTGTAGATGAGCTAAAAGGCCAATTTAAGAAGACCATAGTAAAGGACGATATTTTGTTCAGTGAAATACGTCCTGCTAACAGAAGATTTGCTAAAGTTACAACAGAAGATACTAAAGACTATGTTGTATCTACCAAATTAATGGTATTGCGAAAATATAATGAAGATGTTGATTTAGAGTATTTTTATTATTGCTTGACAAATCAACCTTTTCTTGATATACTCCAACGAAGAGCCGAGAATCGGATAGGTTCATTTCCTCAAATTACATTCGATTTGCTTTCGGAATACGCTTTCCCAATACCACCAATCAGCGAACAGAAAAGAATATCAAGTGTGATATCTACGTTAGACAAAAAAATAGCTCTTAACCGTGCGATAAATCAGAATTTAGAGGCGATGGCAAAGCAGCTCTACGATTACTGGTTCGTGCAGTTTGACTTTCCTAATGAAGAGGGTAAACCGTATAAGTCGAGCGGTGGCGAAATGGTGTGGAATGAGAAGCTAAAACGCAACATTCCTGTTGGCTGGCATTGTGGGGACCTCTTTGAAATTGCTGTTTTTACAAATGGTTTGGCTTGTCAGAAATTCAGACCAAAGGATGATGAAGTGCCATTACCTGTCATCAAGATACGAGAAATGCACGATGGTATTTCTGTTGACACTGAAGAGGTAACGTCAAATATACCAGAATCAGTAAAGGTATATAATGGTGATGTGCTATTTTCATGGTCGGCATCACTGGAAGTTATGCTCTGGGCTTATGGGCTTGGAGGACTTAATCAGCATATCTTTAAGGTTACATCTGCAAATGATTTCCCGAAGTCATTCTACTATTTTCAACTTTTGGATTATGTCGATGTATTCAAGAAAATGGCAGAAGCAAGGAAAACAACGATGGGACATATTACGCAAGACCATTTACAACAAAGCACAATCGCCATACCTGATAATAAAGATATTGCGGATAAATTTGAGGAACTTATATCACCAATCTTTAAGCAGATAGTGAAGTTGCAAGAGGAAATATCAAATTTTATCAAGCAGCGTGACGAACTTTTACCACTTTTAATGAATGGACAAATAACAATAGAATAAAAATGTCTCGCATACTCTACAAATATTTAGATATAGTTGGCGCAAAGTGCATGATTGGTAACCAGAATCTCCAATTCACTAATGCGTCTCAACTGAACGATCCTTTCGATTGTCATCCAAAACTAATTGACTACTCAAATGTACCTAATACTAAACTTCAAGGATGGATACCTAAGGAATGGTGGATAGAGAAAGAAGAAAACGATGCACTCAATTTGCGTAATGATACATGGCTATGTAGTTTATCAAAAATCAATGATTCATTACTCATGTGGAGCCATTATTGTTATAACCATAAAGGTATTTGTATTGGACTTGACATAGACAAAGTGTTGGAATCTGTTCCACCAATGTTTGGTACAATATATCTTGAACCGCTTGTTCTTGATGTTCAATATCAGGATATAATAGAGCGTCCTAACGCATATCATACCACAAAAGATTTATTCAGTTATCAATGGCAGACAAAAGCAAAGGAATGGGAATATGAGCAGGAGGTTAGATTAGTCATACCCAAACCAAGTCCAATATATGCAGCATTTACTCCTCAACAGGCAAAAGCTGACAAAGGAAATATGGGATTGGCGTGAGATATGCCACTATATGCCACTGAAAGGCGAATGCTTTGAGTCTATCTATTTTGGTGTCAATATAGAACAAACAGAGAAAGAAAAAATAATCCAATATGTTCGCAAGGAACTAAATCCGCAAATTAGGTTGTACCAAATGGAAGTAAATGAAAATGCTTTTAGATTACGACCTGTAATTATATGAACGGTCAGGTATCGGTAAATTCTGATTTAGCGAAATGTATAAGTGAAATTGGGATAGTCGCAATAATTCGCAACTATCCCAACTCTTTATTGAAATATTGGAGATTAGTGATAATATACAAATGCAGAATCACCTTCTCCTATAACTTTTCTTCTCATTCAGCTTCTTTACCGCTCCTATCGCAAACATCAAACACCTTCTCCGATACGCCTCTTCCTCCTCATCAGGTCTTCGGCCATCCCAAGGAAGATCAGAGGTCGAGCCTCCACTACAGGAAGAAATTGATACAGGCTGGCCACCGATGAGTGCATCGGCGACGGCAAAAATCAGATTGCGAACCGATGGTATAGCCAACTGATCAAACAGCATATTCAATTCAGATTCCAAACTTTCGTTTGTGTCAGAAAGGGATTTGTTATCCCGTCTCAGCTGATAAAGCTCCCCATAATCTGCCAGTACATTACGCTGTGCTGCTTCAACCTGCCGTGCCGCATCATTTCTGTACAGGGATTCTATTTTGCGGACAATATCAGTAAACTGTTTAGCTATATACTGGTTCTGACGCTCAACCCATTTATCGCTACCGAACAAAGGTACTTTCTCGGTAATCTGTGGTGGCGTGAAATCAACCTTGTGGTTACGAAACGGCTGGACAACCGAACGGGCTTTTGTCGCATCTGCGGTCAGCCGTTCCAGTTCCTGCTCCTTTACGTGGAGTTTGTCGGTCTTGTCTTCAAGTTTGGTCTGATACTCTGCAATGAGCTCCTGTATATCCGCTTTCTGCGCTTCATACCTGTCGAGCGTAATCTTACCTGAAGCCAGTTCCTTGTCCGCCTCTTCAAGTTGCAGCCTATAACTGAAAATTCTTGATTCCAGATTCCGCATCATGGATTGAAGTCCCTTGACGGCTTTCTCCGCCTGTTTCGCCTCCTTGGTCAGCTTGCGGATATAGTCGCGTTTGTTCAGATGCTGTACATTACGCCCGTCAATACTGTCCCCACGTTCAAGACCGTATTTGCTGCCAACCTCGTCATATAGGGAAGTGTGCATCTCTTTCAATATCCGGCCATATTCATAGCGGTCTTTCCCGAACTTTGCCGACCACATCACACTCTCCCGTCCGCTTTTTGGGCGGATACCGACCGGAACAATCAGAGCGTGAATATGCGGACTGCTCTCGTCAATATGCACCTGAAAACCGACAATGTTTTTCTGTCCGTATCTGTTGGAGCACCAGTCATAGACATCCTTCGCCCAATTCTCGATTTCCTCGCAACGGTGCAGGTGGCTGTTGTCCGCACCTTTCTCCAGATTGACGGACTGATTCCCGAAAGCCATTTCAAGCGTCCGGTCATGGTTTCCTCCGAAGACAAACTTAGCGCAACAGTTCGGTTGGATTTTGCTGTCCGCCTTGAACGGCTTCCAACCCAATTCGTCCAGCCGTTCTTGCAGACGGACTTCAAGCGATTTCTCCTGATAACCCAACGGATGTATCTTTCCGTCAGGACCGATCTCGAAATTCAATTTCATTCTGGTCCTGTCGTAGTGGTTGGTCGGATCCTGATTCTTTCTGTCAATCTTGTCATCGTTCCAACGTCTTTCATTTTCATTGGCCTCTGCCGTGCCGAATGATTTGCCGGCTTCGACGTGCATAGCTTGTTTTATATCTGTATTCATATAGGTATTCTTTTTATAAATGATTTATGTTTGAGCTTGCTCACTCCGAACCGGATTCTGCCGGATGCCGGAGGAACTTTATTGCTGTCAGGCAAAAAGTCCTTATTGTGTTATGGACTTTCTTATAAATTCCCGAAGTAAGACTTCGGATTACTCCACCAATGCCAGATCCAGTCCGTCAATGAGCAACTGCAAAGCAGGGTTACGCTGTATCATCAGTTGAAGTATTTGACGTTTGGACGGTGAAAAGAGAAAGAAATCTGCAATGTCCAACCCTTGACTGCGTTGTTCTTCAGTAGCTGTACGTTCTAGAATGTCAGAGACAGTAACCTTTTTACAAATGCCAGATAATAAAGCGGACTTCGCGTTCCATTGTTCGGTTGCTCCTAAATCAGGGATGAGAGTAACCTCCCTGCCTTTGAGGACCTGCATGGCTTCACTATTGAAACAACCGTTCTTACCACCTGTTGCCAGCCATATATAATCGGGGATAAAATGGCTCATTACAACAGCGGTCTTTTCACTTTCCACCAGCATTACCGGAGACGATGAATTTTTCAGAAGATGTTCTCCAAACAGACATTGCTTCAAATGGAAATCCTGCAACTTCAACTCGGAATGCGCCCAGCTGACAAAAGCCTTAGGCTCTTTAACCCGATGGCCGGTCTCGGCATTATAGCACATTACCTTGCCGGTTCTTACCTGCTCATTTATATCTGTCTGCCAGAAAACCGTTGCGCCTCCCCATTTTGAAGATGTCCCGATGCGATACATTTCAAACAATCTGCTTGCCTCATTTTCGCCAAATACATGACAGAAATACTGATATAAGGGGTTGATTGAATAATGTGACAGACTCCTTAACACATAAGATGAAGGAATATACGAAGGAACAATACAAGGCGGAGTTTTATTTGCCGTCTTACAAGGGGCAGAAAGAAGTGACTTGCCGCTTTCCTCATCCATTTCCAACACAACAGGATTATCCTTGAAGTATTCCTTAGGTGTATAGTGGTAGCCACAACTGTTTTCATGATCACACTTGCCGACATTACCGGGAAAGCTAATGCTGCCTTGTTCATCAATATACCTGACAAAACATCGGCTTTTACCACAGTTCGGACAAGTAGTCTTGCTTCCAAGGCGGTATTTCTGTAAATGGAATCTGTATTCACTCATGCTCCTCTGATTTTAGTGTGGTTGCACTCTGCACTTTTGCACTTTGAGAAGATTGCACGGTATCTTGACAAGATGAAAGTGCAATAGTGCAAGGTGCATCAGTATTTTCTGTCATAAGTTTGCGATAGACTCCATGCTGAAGCTTTTCTATAAGAGGGTGCTTAAGCCGGCATAATTGGTCAAGCGCATAATAGACGGTACGTCGGGACATATCAACTTTTCTACCGGCAATAACAGCATCCCCGGAAGTGAACCGATCTTCCAACAGAGAAAGCCACGCTTCCTTAGTTTCGCCGATACTGTTTATGACAATGGCTTCCTGGATTCTCCTGTATGTTTCCTCATAATAATCAATCATACGGATTGCTGATTCTACGGAGTCCCGCTCAATATATTGCATATCTCCACTATCAGTAGCCCATTTCATTATCTGAAACAACAGGGCAAGACGTGCTACATGGCCGTTGAGTTTCATCTTTCGGCTTTCAACATCCGCATCATCCTCAATGGCATTTACAGCATCGATAATTCCATTGTACCATTCATAAAAGTATTCTTCCGCATCGTCAGACATTGTAATGATACGGGGATTGACCGTTGTGCCCTTGTCATCAAGGATACAGGGGATACTTAGGATTCTGTTGATTATTGTCCTCCATTGATTCATGATGTCAGGACGGGTTGTATTCCGTTCTTCCCGTCTCCATCCGGATATCTTCCTGTTTTTGGGATAGACAAACAGAAAACGGTCAAGCAATCCGTTGG
>OLGB01001625.1_pt1 | contig 26303 bp, 24 predicted proteins | sample 1605691 | NCBI WGS metagenome assembly OLGB01 (sample SAMEA3888925, study PRJEB22519) | human gut metagenome | biome: human gut; feature: human-associated habitat; material: faeces | place: Denmark | collected 2010 | reverse complement strand
ACATAAACATTTTGAAAAATGGCAAAAACGTATTAATCAGCGTTTCCTTAGTATTTAAAAGCGTGGACGTTTTTTTATTTTACTGAATATTTCGGCAGGATAACTATGAATTCCGAACCTTTATTCGGTTCGCTTACAACTTTTATGCTGCCTGAATGGTGCTCGATTATCTGACGTGTTATTGCAAGTCCAAGTCCGTTTCCGTTCGAGGCGTGTGAAGCGTCTGCTTGATAAAATTTCTCGAAAATTCGCTTCTGATCTTCTTCGGAAATGCCTATGCCGTTATCCTTGACCGAAACTGTAATGCTGTCGGGTGTTTCTCGGAGGATTATCCGCACAACTCCGCCGTTATCGGTGAACTTTAGCGCATTTCCGACGAGGTTTTGCCATGCTTGGAAAAGCATATCCTCGCTGCCGTAGACCGCAACGTGTTTACCCTCATCGTCGATATCGATATCGATATTTTTTTCCGTCCAGACTTCCTCATACATTATAACGACCTGACGGAGCTGTTCATCAAGCGAGAACTTCTTTTTCTGTATTGCTACGGAGTTATTTTCAAGCCTCGAAAGCGCAAGGATATTTCCCGTAAGCGTTGAGAGCCGCTTTGTGTTCTGAATTATCTTTTCAGCGTATTCTGCGCGCTTTTCGTAGGTGATGTTCGGGTCTTGGAGAAGCGTTGCATAGCCTTCAATAGTTGAGAGCGGCGTCTTCATTTCGTGCGAAACGTTTCGCGTAAAGTCGGTATGGATAATTTTGTTGCTGCCGAGCTGCTTCGCCATAATGTTGAAGTTCTGTATCATCTCGCGCACTTCGCGGAACATACCCGTTTCGTTCATACGAACGGAAAAATCGCCGTCGGCAACGCGTTTCATCGACTCGTTCAGCTTTATCATCGGGACGAATATCTTGTCGCTGATTATTTTTGTTGTGATGCCTGCAAAGAAAATGCAGATTATGACTATGTAGACCGCGATAAAGAACGGGATATTGCCGTCCTCGGAGAAGTTTGTGCTGTTGATGATGATTATGATAACTCCTGCAAGGAGAATGCTCGCAATCATTATAAGTCCGACGATGACGGTGAAAAGTATCGTCAGCCGCAGGGGAACTTTTTCTTTTTTCTTCTTTTTCATTTCGTTTTTACCTTGTATCCGAGATTGCGGACGGTGACTATCTCAATATCGGGGTTGTCTTTGAGGTGTTCGCGCAAACGTCCGATGTGAACTTCGAGCGTGTGCGGAGTTGACTCGGAATCAAGTCCCCATATCTCGTCCATTATCTGTACTCGTGTGAAAGTTCTGTTCGGCGCGGAAGCAAGCTTGTACAAAAGGTTGAATTCCTTTGGCGGCAGAACCGTGTTTTCGCCATTGCAGCTTATCGTGTAGGAATCACATTCGAGCATTGTCGAGCCGATAGTGAGCTTTCGCTCGTGTATGCTCTTGGAGCGGCGGAGAAGCGCCTGAACGCGCCATATAAGCTCGTTCACATCAACAGGCTTTACCATATAATCGTCCGTGCCCGAGCTGAAACCCTCACGCTTGTAGAAAATTCCGTCTTTCGCCGTCACCATAAGTATCGGCGTGTCGATACCTGCTTCGCGAAGCTGTTTTGTGAGTTCGTAACCGTCCATTTTGGGCATCATAATATCGGAAATAATTAGGTCAATGTACTCCTTGTCGATGATATCCAGAGCTTCTTCACCGTTTGAAGCTTCAAATGTGTCATAAGAATTGTTGTTCAGCACTGTGCAGAAGAGCTTTCTCAGCTCAGTATCATCTTCCGCAACAAGAATTTTAAACATAAAGGTTATCTCCTTTGAAAAATGGGGCAGTAAAGTAGTTAGCTTCACTGCCCTTTATTATACTATAAAATTATAACGCTGTCAACGCCGCACAAAGGTCAGATAGTTGTCTTGATGAAGCGGTGATCGTCGTCCGAGAGCGAAATTCTCCAACGTTCATTGAGCGCGTGGTTCTTGTGCATACGATAGAAGCTTACCATAAAATCTACAGCCATTACTGCCGTGAGAACGAGAGCAGCTATCTTTGCGGGAAGAGGGTCAAGCCGTCCGATGAGGTTCATTATCGGAGCGAATGCATAACGCATAAAGAGCGTGATTATTGCGGCAAAACCAAGGCTTGTGAAAACGCTTGTGTATTTTGTAACGTGAAGAGGAAGCCTTGTGTAGTTCCAGTATTCAAAGCCGCAAAGCTTTTCAACAGCGTAGCCGAGTGCGATCTCTCCGATGCTTACTGCGAAGAATACCGCAACGAAGTAAATAAGAACGCTGTGTTCCTTAACGGGGAGCTTTCCTGCGAGTACCATTGCCTGCGGAGTTCCGAAAATTGCATAGATAGATATGACCGCCATTCCGTAGCCATAAAGAAACGGCATTGTCATATTACGGTTGTCGATATAGCCTTTGGTGAATGCGAGCCATACATTTTCGAGTATAAAACCGAGGAATGAGATGACCGCCGCCATAATGCCGATAGAAGTCAAGCTGTAAGTGATCATGAAAATTACCATTCCTTTCTGAAAAATGTCCGAATTCTCATCGAATTCTCACTATTTTCCTTATTGTACCCATTTTAACACCGAAATATCTCTTTTATTTCAATTTTATAGACCGTTATATCAAAAATTTGTTGAGGTTTTGTTGAGGTTTAAAATCCTGCAAAAAAGCTCAGGTCAAATCCTTTTTGGGGCTTGACCTGAGCTTTGTTTGGGGTAAATGTCAGTTTCGTTATTTAGTCGCCTCGTCTGCAAGTTCCGTAGCTGCGGCTTCGATCTGCGGACGCATTTTAAGGAACACGTCTGTCAATATCGGGTTAAAATGTGTTCCCGATGAGCCTGCTATTATCCCGAATGCTTTATCAAAAGAGAATGCTTCTTTATAACAGCGCTTTGAAACGAGTGCATCAAAGACATCAGCGATTGCCATTATTCTTGTGCAGAGAGGTATCTCCTCGCCGTGAAGTCCTTTGGGATAGCCGCTTCCGTCACATTTTTCGTGGTGACATTCTGCGACCTGTGCTGCCATATCGACGTAATCCTTGTTCTCAATATCGCTCATAACGCTGCGGATAATGCGTCCGCCCTCGGAGGCGTGGTCTTTCATTATATCGAATTCCTCGGGGGTGAGTTTGCCCTGCTTGCGGAGGATAAGGTCGGAGATGCTTATTTTTCTTCGGCGAAAGCGCTGTTCCTGATGTTCTGCATACGAACATCAAGACGGGCGATATCCTCCGCACATTCGCGAAGCTCCTTTGAGATCTCCTCAGCGTTCGCACCAAGATGCTTTTTGTATTTGACCTTGTGTTCAAGGCTTGCCCAGAAGTCCATTGCTATCGTGCGGAACTGAACTTCGACAAGCATATGCTTTGTTTCGTTAAAAAGGAATATCGGGATATCGAGGATAAGGTGCAGACTGCGGTAGCCGCTCTCCTTTGGGTGAGCTATGTAGTCCTTTCGGTCAACAACGATGACATCGTCCTGACCGCCGAGCTTGTCCGCAAGCATATAGATATCATCGGGGAACGAGCAGATAACTCGGATACCCGCAACATCGCGCACATATTTCTCTATGTTTTCTATCGTAACAGCGTGACCCATGCGGTTGAGCTTTTCAACGATGCTTTCGGGACGCTTTATGCGGCACTGTATTGATTCGAACGGGTTTCGCTCACCGTCTATCGAAAGGTCGATATTGAGGACTTCAAGCTTCGTCTTTATTTCGAGCATCGCACAGCGGTACTGATTCATAAGCTTGAAGTAAGGCTCTGCCATTTCCATAAGTATCGGCGCATTATCGGAATTTATAAGGTCGCCGAGCCTGCTAACATTATTCTGTATTTCCATAAAAGGTTATCTCCTAAACAATATGTATTATAAAAAATTGGGTTTTTACGATAGTTTTTCTAATCTGCTATTGTACCATAATTTCGATCTTATGTCAACTAAAACACAAATTCATTTGCCATATTATTACAAAAATCTAAATAAAAATGTTCAGATTCAAGCTTAAACGATATAGTTTCAGAAAGTTTTTCGGAAAGAAAAAATACGTTAAAATATTTGAAATACAGAACGCGGATTTTATCCAAAAGCTTAATTTTCAAACCGCAAAAAGGGTCAGTTTTATGCAATATATCAATTGAAAATCGATCTTATTTCGATTATAATAAAATCTGCATTTTTTGAGGAAAAATTGATGAAAAGGAGAGCGTTTTCCGCCGCGGAAAACGGTGTTTTACTATGGATAATATCACAAGAAGACAAAATGAAATGGCATATATCGCAGATGAAGCCTGTCAGGCGCAGGGAATTGAAAATAAGAAGCGCCTTTACGAATTCAACAACGCAAAACCGTGGGAATCGGAGAATATGGCACGTCTTATCGATTCAATTTTGGGTTCACACGGAAAAAATACAACTATTCTTCCGCCTTTTCAGTGTGATTACGGCAAAAATATCGAAGTAGGGGACAATTTCTTCGCGAACTATAACCTCGTTGTCCTCGATGTCGCAAAAGTTACTATCGGCGACAATGTTTTCATCGCCCCGAATGTTGCGATATACACCGCAGGTCACCCCGTACACTACGAAGCACGAAATACGATGTATGAATACGGCATCGCCGTTACTATCGGCGATAACTGCTGGATAGGCGGAAATACCGTTATCTGTCCGGGCGTAAAGGTCGGAAACGGCGTTGTTATCGGTGCAGGAAGCGTTGTCACAAAGGATATTCCCGACAATGTTATCGCCGCAGGAAACCCCTGCCGTGTTATCCGTCCGATAACCGATGAGGACAAGCAGTATTATTTCAAGAAAAGAAAATTCGATGATGAAGCAATGAAAGCAGTGAATGAATATGGCAAGGACAAAAAGTGAATTTACCAATAAGCTCATAAGGCTCGTTATACCTATAACTCTCCAGCAGATAATGCTTGCACTCGTAAGCATCACGGATGCTGTAATGCTCGGCGTTCTTAATCAGGACTCCCTCTCCGCGGTTTCGCTTGCAGGTCAGGTCACGTTCGTTTTCAACCTCTTTGTTTATGCTATCGGCGCAGGCGTTTCTATCTTCGCGGCGCAGTATTGGGGCATTGATGACAAAGTTTCGGTAGAAAAGATTCTCGGCATCGGAATGAAGCTTTCGGTAATAGTTTCACTGCCATTCACATTTATATCGCTGTTTTTCCCGAGAGTGTTTATGCACTGTTTCGCCTCGGACGAAACACTCATTGCCTACGGCGCAGAGTATCTGCGCTATGTTGCGCTCTCGTTCCTGCTGACAAGCATTTCGCAGATATATTTAAGCGTCATGAAGAACTGCGGATTTGCCGCAAAGAGCTCAATAATCAGCTCAGCATCGGTCATCGCGAATATTATCTTTAATGCACTTCTCATCTTCGGACTTTGCGGATTTCCGAAAATGGGCATCGCAGGTGCGGCTGTTGCAACTGTCATTTCAAAGGTCGTAGAACTTGTTTGGACATTGATAGTAATGTTCCGAAGCTGTGCGATAAAGATCCGCTTTAAGTATATTTTCCACAGCGACGAAACGCTTCGTCACGACTATTATAAATATACCCTCCCGATACTCGGAAACCAGCTTGCATGGGGACTCGGATTCACAATGTATACCGTTATCCTCGGTCACATGGGCAGTGATGCCGCCGCAGCAAATTCTATCGCGAATATCGTAAAGAACCTCGTTATATGCGCCTGCACGGGTGTTGCAACGGCAAGCGGAGTTATCGTCGGTGCAGAGCTCGGACAGGGCAAGCTTGATACGGCAAAAGAGTACGGCTCAAAGCTTTGCAGGATATCGCTTGTCAGCGGCATAATTTCGGGCGCGGTCATTTTATGCGTGATACCGTTTGTCCACCTCTTTGGCAGCCTTACCGACACGGCGAGAGAATATCTGAGGGTAATGCTCGCTGTCTGCTCGTACTATGTTATAGGAAAAGCGATGAATATGACCGTAATTTCGGGTATATTCGCAGCAGGCGGAGATTCAAAATTCGGCTTTAAATGCGACTCCATAACAATGTGGTGCGTGACCGTTCCGATAGGACTTATTGCGGCATTCGTGCTGAAGCTGCCCGTTCTCGCGGTCTATATCGTAATAAACATAGATGAAATAATCAAGCTTCCTGCGGTTTATAAGCACTACAAGAAGTACGTTTGGCTGAAAAAGCTCACACGAGAACAAAATTAATGCGTAATGCGTGATTTTTTTGTTCATAAGATTTACGCAAAAAACCAAATTTCGTAGGGGCGGATTCCATATCCGCCCGTTTTAAATTGGTGTTTTATTCCTATATTTCTATAGGGGACGGGTTTCCCGTCCCGCGCCGTAAGGCGTTTCACAATAAAAGAACGCCCTTGTTTTCATCGGATAAACCCGTTGAAAACAGGGGCGTTTTTGTTAAAAAATTGTATGCCGAAATTGCCGTTGCAATTTGGGACAGAAACCCGTTTTTTACGAAAAATTCGTGTAATTTCGTGGATCAATAACGGTCGGATATAGAATCCGACCCTACGGAATTTGGTGCTTTGCGGTGAAATGACGAAATAATTCCGAATTTCGCATTAAATCAAAGGTTTTCGCTGAAAAATTCTGCCATTGCTTCTGCGGCTTCGTCCTCGTCTGCGCCGTTTATCTTAACGGTCACAGTGTCGCCGTGCTTGATTCCAAGTCCCATAAGCATCATCAATTTTGTTGCGCTGACAGACTTGCCGCCTTTTTCTACCGTTATCTCGCTCGAAAATTCTTTTGCCTTTTTGGCGAGAAGTCCTGCAGGGCGCGCGTGAAGTCCTATTTCGTCTTTTATTGTATAATCGAATACTTTCATCGTTATCCTCCCAATATGCTTTTTCGGTAGGATAACCGTTTTCTTCAAGAATATACGAAAAACGGCTGCCGCGGCAAAAGACCGCAGCAGCCATTCTGATATTTTTATGCAAAAATTACTTTATCATTGCGAGAGTATCTCTTGCGATGAGGAGTTCTTCATTCGTAGGAACGATCCAAACCTCGACCTTGGAATCGGGTGTGGAGATCTTGATGAGTTCGCCTCTTGTGGACTTGTTCTTTTCGGTGTCGATCTTGATGCCGAAGAATTCCATATCCTTGCAAACGCCTTCACGAACTTCCCAAGCGTTTTCGCCGATGCCGCCTGTGAAGAGGACAGCGTCAAGTCCGTTCATAACTGCTGCATAAGAGCCGATGTACTTCTTGATCTGGTACTGGAGCATCTCGGAAGCGAGGATAGCTCTCTTGTCACCCTTTTCTGCGGCTGCTGTGATGTCACGGTTGTCGCTGGAGATGCCCGAAACGCCGAGGAAGCCTGACTTCTTGTTCATATATTCGCTCATTTCGGCAGCGGAGAAGCCGTGCTTTTCCTGAATGTATGTAACAGCGGAGGGGTCAACTGCGCCGGTTCTTGTTCCCATAAGAACGCCGTCAAGAGGAGTGAAGCCCATGGAAGTATCAACGGACTTGCCGCCATCAACTGCTGTGATTGAAGAGCCGTTTCCGAGGTGGCAGGAAACGATCTTGAGGTCCTTTATATCCTTGCCCATAGCGTCTGCGAGAGCGTGGGAAACGAAGCGGTGAGATGTGCCGTGGAAGCCGTACTTTCTTACATGGTAGTTCTCATAATCTTCATAAGGAAGACCGAACATAAATGCCTTTTCGGGCATTGTCTGGTGGAAAGCCGTATCGAAAACTGCGACCATAGGAACGCCCTCGGGGAGGACCTTCTCGCAGGCACGGAGTGCGAGTGCGTGAGCGTGGTTATGTACCGGAGCAAGCTCCTTCATTTCATCGATTTTGTCGATAACTTCGTCGGTAACGAGAGTTGTCTTATCGAAAACTTCTGCGCCCTGAACGATTCTGTGACCTACAGCGGAAATTTCGCTCATCGACTTGATAACGGAAGCTTCACCGGTGGTAAGAACTTCAACAAGCTTTGCGAAAGCTTCTGTATGAGTTGGGAAAGAGCAGTCAGCGTCAACCTTTCTGCCGTCGAAAGTCTTGTGTGAGATGTGACCGTCGATGCCGATACGGTCGCAGTTGCCCTTTGCGATAACGCTCTCATCGTCCATATTGAGCAGCTGATATTTGAGTGAGGAGCTGCCTGCGTTTACTACCAAAATTAACATAATATCCATTCCTTTCATATAGTCAAGCCGAGGAAAAGACTGTGCTTTTCTTACGAATATTAAAAAAAGACTTGACAAAACTGCATTAATCTTATATTATTACTTTATACGGCAAAAATCAAGGGAATTACAATATCTTTAGATTTTTGTAATCATTTATCCATATTTATGCTCTTATAATATGGATATATTTGGAGGACAAGCTTAATGAAAACATACGGCATTATATGCGAATACAACCCGTTCCACAACGGTCATATCTATCAGATAGAGGAAACAAGAAAGCACGGCGCAGACCACATCGTCTGCATTATGAGCGGCAACTACGTTCAGCGCGGTGACGTTGCAATGCTCGACAAGTTCAAGAGAGCACAGATCGCTGTTAATCACGGCGCAGACCTCGTTATCGAGATGCCTGTTGTATATTCTCTCGCAAGCGCAGAGTATTTTGCCCGTGCAGGTGTTATGATGCTCGCGGCTCTTGGCTGCGTTGACGGTATTTCTTTCGGCAGCGAATGCGGAGATATCGAGCTTCTCAAAAACGCTGCAATGGCTACTTTCACCGCTGGTACACCCGAAAAGCTCAAGCCTTATCTTGAAAAGGGCATGAACTATCCCGAAGCACTCCAGACGAGCATTTCCAACGACCACGGTCCTATCATCGGCGGCGTTTTCGATTCACCGAACAATACACTTGCCGTTGAATATCTCCGTGCAATGAAGGTGCTCGGCATAGACATTGACGCATTTACGGTAAAGCGCACAGGTGCGGCTCACGACAGTGATGAAGCTGCTGACGGTTTTGCAAGCGGCTCAAAGCTTCGTGAAATGATCGAAAACGGCGAGGATATCAGCGCTTTCGTTCCCGAAGATATGGCTAAGGCTGTTGCAGAGTACGACGATGCAGACCACCTTGCATATTTCGACAACCTCGAAAGAGAACTTCTCTACGTCCTCAGAACCGCTACACCTAACTTTATCAAGGACGTTCCCGACATCGCACAGGGCGTTGAGAACCGCATCGCACAGATGGGCAAGGCTGCAAATTCCGTTGAAGACTTCCTCAAAATGGTCGATACAAAGCGTTATACACAGGCAAAATTCCGCCGTGCACTCCTCAATATGTACCTCGGCATAAAGAAGAACGATCTTCTCGTTCCTCCTACATTCGGAAGAATACTTGCATTCAACGAAAAGGGCGCAGAGATCATCAAGGCGGCTTCCGAGAACGCAGAAGCAGCAAACGAGCGCATCAAGGCAGCTCAGGAGAACCCCGAGCTTGCAAATCCTATGGATAAGTTCCTTATTCCTTTCTCCAGCTCGCTCAAGGATATTCTTGACAAGTTCAAAGTTCCGCAGCTCGTTCGTCAGGCTGAGCTTACCTGCCGCAGCTCCGACCTTTATATGCTCGCTTCGAGAGATGTCCGCCCCTGCGCATCGGACTTTACGGCTAAGATCGAGATACAGAAATAAAGCTGTTACTTTTGGAGCTTTTTCCGACAATTTGGCAACAAACTTTGAACAAAATATGCCAAAGTGTAATTAAATTGTAATATTTTTTGTCAAAAAAGCTATTGCAATTAAGGAACTTATATGCTATAATAAACTCGTGAACAGTTATAGACAATGTGTGCTGTAACTTTAATTAAGGTAAATTTTATTTTTGAAAAGGAGATATTAATATGAGCAAAACTTATTTTGGCAGATGCGCTGCTGTAGGTATTGCCGGTCTTACAGCAATGTCCTCTATTGCAATCGTTGCTTCCGCAGCAACACAGACAAGTTCTGTCTATGAACTTTCTTACAAGGGTCTTGCTAACATTGGTATGGTAAATACTGCAGGATATGCTACAGGCACAAATGAATACTGCACAGGTACTACAACTAAGATGGGCGACGGCTTTGAAGTTAATCTTGCTAAGCTTCTTGCTACAACAACAACTTACACCGAGAAGACCTATGATCCAAGCACAAAAAAGACAACAAGCGCTACAACAACTATCGTAGCTGACGATGTTTGGGGCACAGATGCATTCAACAATGTTGAATTTGCAGCAGGCGGCACATGGACATATAAGGAGTTCGATGCTACATATCAGGCTGTAGCTGCTAAGCTCGGAGAACTTTACAGCGACAGAGGAACAGGCTTGGATTTTGAATTCAAGACCGAAAGCGAAAGAGCTGCTGCAAAGTCCGCTATTTCCACAAAGATCAAGAATGAGTACAACACTCTTGCAAACAACGCATACAAGCGCTTCACTGCTGACGTTGATGCTGCTAAGGATGCTGCTCTCAAGGCTATCGACCTCAATTATGAGTCCGATATGGCAACAGCAAATACTCTTACAGGTACAGAAAAGACTGTTGCAACAAGCAACGCTAATGCTAAGCGTTCAGCTGCAAAGAGTGCTGTAAACAATTCCGCAACAAAGATCAAGAACGAATTCAAGAGCGCTTTCACAGCTTCCAACTTCAGAATTGACACTGACGGATTTGATGAAACAACTTATGCAGTTGTATTCGGCAATTCATTTGCAGGTGTTACAGTAAGCGCAGCATACAACGGCAATGATCTTACAGGTGCTAAGTACTACGCTGTTTCTACAAAGTATGTAAATGATGCATCTTATGCATTCAAGGGCGAGATCCAGCTCAAGGCTAATTACATTGATACAAATGTAAATGGTCTTTGCATCAACGGCAATGACTGGCTCAACTTTGAAGTTATCAACTACAACACAAACAGCGGCGGTAACACAACTCCTGAAGGCAACAACACTAATAAGGATAATGACAAGGATAAGGATACAACAACAGTTACAACTTGGTATCCTGATGCTGCTGCATACAGAAATCCAAGCGAAGTTTCTTACCTCGGTAAGAACGGCAGCTGGTATACATCTGCTTCTGCTGCTGTAACATACGGCGGCGGCTACACAGGCACTTCCAAGAACTCTAACTACTCTGCAGTAAACAGCGCAGCTAATGGAAAGGCTATCTACTTCAACTCCACAACAGGTACTTATTCCACAACTGCCTCTACATTCTCTTATGTTGTTAAGGAAGCTACATCTTCTACAAATGATGATCCTTACTACAACTACTTCTTCAACAACGGAAATAAGAACAATATAACAACTTCCGTTCCTGCAGGTTCACCTGCTATCAGCGGTGCTTCCAAGTATGCAGGCTGGACAAATATCTCTGCTTACATCACAAACAGAGCTAAGTCCGGCGCTACATACACTATCAACATGAACGACGGTACTGTAGTTCCTGCTGCTGTTCTCGCTGCTGCAAAGGCTAAGAATGTAACTCTCGTATTCGCTAACGATAACGGTTCTAAGGTTACAGTTAAGCCCGGTAAGGTTGACACAACTTCCGACCTCAACGTTGCTGTAACATACAACGTTAAGGATGTTAAGAAATCTCTCGTTAACAAGGCTAAGAAGATCAACAAGGGTACAGTAAGCACAGCTCAAGTTAGAATCGGCGATGACGGTTCTATCGGCGGCACAGAAACAGTTACAGTTAAGTTCTCCACAAAGAGATCCGGCTGCACAGTTAAGGCTTACCGTCTTACAGAATCCGGCTCCCTCAAGAAGGAAGCTACAGGCACAGTTGCTTCAACAGGCCGTGTAAACCTCAACCTCACAAAGGGCGGTTCTTACCTCCTCGTTGTTATCGACTAATTGAAGTCTTACAACTGATAATTAAAAATTATGCTCCGCAGGGAAACTTGCGGAGCATTTTTGTGTATTCATATATAACAGAAAAACCGCTGTCCGTTTCGGACAGCGGTTTAAACGTTGTTCTATCAAAGTCGTGATTTAAAATCTTCGTATGAGAATGATTTGATTATCTGATTTTCACCGTTTTCTCTACGATAGATTATTGTCGGAAGTGGTATCCCGTTGAATGTGTTGTTCTTGACCATTGAGTATATCGCCATATCCTCAAAAACAAGTCTGTCGCCAACTTTGAGCGGCGTATCAAAGCTATAATCACCGATTATATCTCCGGCAAGACAAGTCGGACCGCCAAGGCGATAGGTGTAAGCCTTTTCGCCTGCTTTTCCCGAACCTTGAATGTTAGGACGATAGGGCATTTCAAGCACATCGGGCATATGACATTCCGCGGAAGTATCCAGAATTGCGATATTCATTCCATTTTGGAAAACATCGAGGACTTCCGTAACAAGAAAACCTGCATTGAGCGCGATAGCTTCACCGGGTTCAAGGTAGATTTCAAGCGGATAACGCGATTTTATATCCGAAATAAGGTCACAAAGCGCATCACGGTCATAGTTATCACGGGTGATGTGATGTCCGCCGCCGAAGTTGAGCCAAGTCAGCTGTGGAAAATACTTGCCGAACTTTTCCTCGAAAACCTTGTATGTACGGACGAGAACATCGGAGTTCTGTTCGCACATCGTATGAAAATGAAGTCCATCGATTCCCTCGGGGAGCTTTTCCGGCAGAGCGGAAACAACTGAACCAAGGCGTGAATTCGGTGCGCAGGGGTCGTATATCTCGGTTTCCTGCTCGGAATATTCGGGGTTTACACGGATAGCACAGTGGATTTTTCTGCCGCTTTCCTTAACGATAGGGTAGAACTTTTCAAACTGAGCAATGTTGTTGAAGACGATATGGTCGCAAATTTTTACGATCTCGCGGAAGTCATTTTCACGGTAGGCGGGATTGAAAACGTGAACTTCGCCGCCCATTTCCTCATAACCGAGCCGTGCTTCGTAAAGTCCGCTTGCAGTCGTTCCGCAAAGGTAGCGGCGGATAAGCGGATAGGTGCAGTACATCGAAAAGGCTTTCTGTGCAAGGATTATCTTGCAGCCGCAGCGGTCGGAAACGCTTTTGAGGATTTCAAGATTTCTGCGCAGAAGTGCTTCGTCGGTGATGTAGCAGGGGGTAGGAACGCCGTTCGTCATTCTTTCTTTTCTCCTTTGCTTTCGGATTCAAGCTTCTTTTTGGCTTCTTCTATATTGTCTACGATCTCAATATTTTTGAGCTGTGATTCAAGATTTGCCTTAAAGTCTGCGCGAAATTCATTGCGAAGTGCGGTTTGTTCAGCTTTTTCGGCATCGGTAAGTCCCTCGGGTGTTCTCGACTTTCGTGCAAGCTCATTTATACGGTCAATTTTTTCCTGTGTCATAAAAATCACTTCTTTCTGATTGATTCTGCTTGTTATTATAGCATAAAAAAGTTGAGATTTCAACTTTTTTGAAAAACTTGACGATTTAAATTTGCAGATGTTTTGCAGAAATGCATTTTTGATAAAAAATACTGGACAAAATATATAGTATATGGTATAATATAAACAGATTATGAAATGAGGTGTGCATAATGTCACATTGGATAGAAAAAAGCAACGTTTACCATATTTATCCGCTCGGATTCTGCGGCTGCGAAAAGACCCGCGCCGAATCTGCCGAAACTCCTGTACCGAGAATTCGCAAGGTCATCGATTGGATTCCTCATCTTAAAGAGATGAACTTCAATGTCGTTTACTTCGGACCTGTTTTTGAATCGGTAAAGCACGGTTACGACACTATCGACTACAAAGTCATCGACCGCCGACTCGGAACTAATCAGGATTTCAGAGATGTATGCGATGCTTTGCATAAAAACGGCATAAAAGTCGTGCTTGACGGCGTTTTCAATCATGTCGGAAGAGATAACGTTCAGTTTATGGACGTTCGCCGGAACAAGGGCGGCTCACGCTACAAGGATTGGTTCTGCGGACTTAACTTCGGCGGGAATTCCGCTTACAATGACGGCTTTTGGTACGAGGGCTGGAACAACTGCTACGACCTTGTAAAGCTCAATCTTCACAACGGTGAAGTTGTAGATTATCTTCTCTCCGCTATCAAATACTGGATAGAAGAATGGGACATCGACGGTATCCGCTTCGATGCTGCCGATTGCCTTACAGATGATTTTATCAAGCGTGTACATAATTTCACACGCGGAATGAAGCCTGATTTCTGGCTTATGGGCGAGATTATTCACGGAAATTACGCTCATTGGGCAAATCCCGAGATGTTCGACTGCGTGACAAATTACCAGTGCTACAAGGGCATCTATTCTTCGCACAACGACAGAAACTACTTTGAAATTGCCCATTCTATCGAGTATCAGCTCGGTCAGTATGGTCAGATATATATGTATAATTTCCTCGACAACCACGATGTTCCGCGTCTTGCTTCAGTGCTTCGCAACCCCGACCATATTGAGTGCTGCTACACGATGATGTATATGATGTATGGCGTTCCGTCCGTTTATTACGGCAGTGAATTCGGCATCAAGGGCGTAAAGGGTCAGGGCGAGGACGCCGATCTTCCGCTTCGCCCATGCATAGAGCTTGATATGCCAGAGCAGAATGAGAAGCTTCTGAAGCATATTTCCGCACTCGGCGCTATCCGTATGAGTATTCCGACCGTTCAGACGGGCTCTTATGCAAAAATGGAACTCAAAAATCAGACGTTCCTTTTCAAGCGTGAAAAAGACGGTGATATAGTTTACATCGCACTCAATATCAGCGACGGTGACTATACTTTCCGTTTCAATACAAAATATCCGAAGCTTGCCGACAGACTTTCGGGCAGACAGTTCACCGTGAACAACGGCAATGCCGAAGTTACCGTTCCGAAGAACTGCTCGATGATACTCGTTGACAGCGAGCTCACTCCCGTAAAGGAAGAAGCACCTGCCGAAGCTCCAAAGGAAGAGCCGAAGCTGATAGAAGCTGCTCCCGAGAAGCCTGCTGAGCCTACTCCGACAGTTGAAGAAGTCAAGCCTTGCGTTACACCTGCTGCCGACAAGGGCAACGGCGTGAAGTCGCTCGGTGTTCCCGACGGAAGAAAGCCTGTTCTCGGCGGACACTACAAGCATTTCAAGGGCGGCAATTACGTTCTTCTTAATGTTGCAAAGGATCACGAGGTCTGCACACCGATAGCGGTTTATATGTCGCTCGACGGCAAGCCTGACGTATGGGCAAGACCGCTCGATATGTTCCTAGAAGACGTTGACGATCACGGCGTTCGCAAGCCGAGATTTGAATTTATCGCTGAATAATATGTAGCGGGGAAGACTCCCCGCATTACTTGGCGTTATCTCATTCGCAGCACTTTTTAACGAAGGATTCGCAGTCCACGCACTCGGGAACAGACGGATTGGTTTCGTGTGTTCCGACCTTGATGGATTCGAGTGTGCAGTAATTTTCGTTGCACATATTGAATTTGCACGAAGATACATCGCAATGGATACTTGGATTCTTAGGCATGATAAAAGATCTCCTTTTGTTTGATTTGCCTTTTCGGCACGATATTATTATTTGTTGCAATAGCTTAAAAATTCGTTGGAAATAACTTGGAGAAATAAATGGATATCTATATTCCTGAAAATGTAAAAAAAATATTGGATACGCTTGAAAAGAGCGGATATGAAGCATATATTGTCGGCGGATGTGTTCGTGATTCCATTCTCGGAAAGGATCCGCGCGACTATGATGTTACGACTTCTGCGCAGCCTGAGGAGGTAAAAGCCTGCCTTTCCGAGTTCAACGTTATCGAAACGGGACTTAAACACGGCACGGTGACGGTCGTTTCGGGCGATGATTATGTAGAGGTAACGACTTTCCGCGTTGACGGCGAATATCTCGACCACCGCAGACCACAGTCTGTTGAGTATGCGAAGAACCTTGCCGACGATCTTTCAAGACGTGATTTTACGATAAACGCAATGGCTTATAACGCCAAGATAGGCATTGTCGACAACTACGGCGGTCAGAAAGACCTGTTCAGGCAGATAATACGAAGCGTCGGAAATCCGAGCATTCGCTTTGACGAAGATGCACTGAGAATTATCCGCGCACTGCGTTTTGCGTCCGAGCTTGGATTTGAGATAGACCAGCCGACCGCAAAAGCGATACACGAAATGAAAAATATGCTGCTGAATATTTCGGCTGAACGTTTGGCAAAGGAGTTCGAGCTTCTCATTATGGGAAGCGCTCCTGCGAATGTACTTGTGTCATTTGCCGATGTGTTCGGTACGATTTTCCCTGAGATATTACCGTGTGTAGGCTTTGACCAGCACAGCAGATACCATATTTATGACGTTTGGAAGCATACAGCTGTAGCAGTCGAGAACTCAATTTCCGACCGTGAAGTCCGTCTTGCACTGTTCTTCCACGACATCGCAAAGCCGAAATGCTGCGTTTTCGATGAAGAGGGCAGCGGACATTTCCCGGGACATGAAGTCGAGAGCGCTGAAATGGCTGAAAAGATAATGCGCAGAATGAACTTCTCGTCCGATACGATAAAATGCGTTACACAGCTGATAAGATTCCACTATGTAACGCCGATAGACGATGAAAAGGTCGTTAAAAAGCTTCTTGCAACGATAGGTCCGCAGTATTTCTTCAAGCTGACCGAGCTGATGAAGTCGGACAGCCGTGCAAAGCAGAGTATATGCTTTGAGCGAGTTCAGATACTCGAAGCAATGGAAGCAAAAGCGGAGCGTATCCTTGAAAACAAGGAGTGCATAAGCGTTTCGCAGCTCGACATAAAAGGAACGGACATTGCCGCTCTCGGTGCGCAGGGAAGCAGGATAGGCGAAGTCCTTGATGAGCTTCTTTCGATGCACATTGACGGAAAAGTCCGCAATGAGAAAAATGAGCTTTTGGCGGCGGCTGAAAGAATTATATGAATTTGAATACGGAATTGTTGCAAGTGTATTTGTAACAATTCCGTATTTATGTATAGCTTTGCAAACTCTGGTTTATAATATTCATAAAAATCTGAAAGGAAATTTCACTATGGATATTATAACAAAGCCTGTCATTGAGCAGGTTATTGGTCGGGAGATAATCGATTCGAGAGGTAACCCGACCGTTCTTGCGCAGGTGGTGCTGACGGACGGTACTGTCGGCATAGGTACAGCTCCGAGCGGTGCAAGCACGGGCGCATTCGAGGCTCACGAGCTTCGCGACGGCGATGAAAAACGCTTCGGCGGAAAGGGAACATTGAGTGCGGCTTCAAACGTAAGCAACACGATAAACCTTGCGCTGAAAGGTCTGGACGCTTCGGATATTTTTCACGTTGACAGCACGATGATAAAGGCTGACGGAACGGAAAATAAGAGCAAATTCGGCGCAAATGCGATACTTGCGGCTTCGCTTGCCTGCGCAAATGCGGCAGCGAATTTCTATCATATCCCGCTTTACCGCTTTCTCGGCGGTGCGAACGGACGAAAGCTGCCAATGCCGATGATGAATATTCTCAACGGCGGCGCTCACTCTGCGAACAATCTTGACATTCAGGAATTTATGATAATTCCAAGGGGTGCGCAGAGCTTTCGCGAGGGTCTGCGTCAATGCTGCGAGGTCTATCATTCGCTCGCGGCTATCCTTAAGCAGAAAGGCTTGTCAACGGGCGTTGGTGACGAGGGCGGCTTTGCTCCCGACCTTACGGGCGAGCGTGAGGCTATCGAGCTGATACTTGAAGCGGTCGAAAGGGCAGGCTATCGTCCCCGTGAAGATTTCGTGCTTGCGCTTGATGCTGCGGCGAGCGAATGGAAAGCTCCGAACGGCGGCAGGGGATATTTTATGCCGAAGAAAAAGCGTCCATGTACTGCCGATGAGCTTATTGCCGAGTGGAAAACCTTATGCGACCTTTATCCTATTGCTTCTATCGAAGATCCGCTCGACGAGGACGACTGGGACGGCTGGAAAAAGCTCACCGAGGAGTTTGGAAGCAAGGTTCAGCTTGTCGGTGACGATCTTTTCGTCACGAATCCCGAACGGCTTCGCAAGGGTATAGAACTTGGCGCGGCTAATGCGATACTTGTCAAGCTCAATCAGATAGGTACGCTCTCCGAAACGCTGACCGCGATAAATCTTGCGCAGAACAGCAGCTATAAAGCGGTCATTTCACACAGAAGCGGCGAAACGGAGGATACTTTCATCGCCGACCTCGCGGTGGCTGTCAACGCTGGTCAGATAAAGACAGGCGCGCCCTGCCGAAGCGAGCGCACGGCGAAGTACAACCGCCTGCTTATGATCGAGGACGAGCTTAAAGGGGGCAAAGCATTATGATAATGGAATATGTTTGGGCGTTCGTCATCGGCGGACTTTTCTGTGCGGTCGGCGAGGTGCTTATCGACTATACAAAGCTCACGCCTGCGAGAATCTTAACGGCTTATGTCGTTGCAGGAGTGGTTCTCGGCGCGCTCGGCTGGTATCAGCCGCTTGTTGACTTTGCAGGGGCAGGCGCAAGCGTTCCGCTGACGGGCTTCGGCAATGTTCTTGTTCAGGGCGTTCAGAAAGCTGTCGATGAGAAAGGCTTCCTCGGCGTTTTCACGGGAGGACTTACGGGCGCGGCAGGAGGCATAACTGCGGCTATGATCTTCGCGCTTATTATGGCTTGTATTTTTAAGTCAAAGGAAAAGTAAATTCTTTACTCTGTCGGAAATTCATCTTCGGCAGAGCAGATACATACCACTTTTTTACAGAACAGTTTGTAATATGTTGAAAATATATAAAATGTGCCGAATATTGAAAATATGCTTGCAATTTCAATAAAAAAAGGGTATAATAGAATAAAGTATGTTTATTTGTAAGAAAGGATCGTTTGATTATGCCGATTAAGTACATATTCGTTACGGGCGGCGTTGTTTCGGGACTCGGAAAGGGTATCACCGCTGCATCACTTGGCCGTCTGCTTAAAGAAAGAGGCTACCGCGTTACAATTCAGAAGTTTGACCCTTATATAAATCTCGACCCGGGCACAATGTCCCCATATCAGCACGGCGAAGTTTTCGTTACCGATGACGGTGCTGAAACCGACCTTGACCTCGGTCACTATGAGCGTTTCATCGATGAAAATCTCTCCGTTAACTCCAATGTTACAACGGGTAAGATATACTGGACTGTCCTCAACAAGGAGCGCAGAGGCGACTATCTCGGCGGAACTGTTCAGGTTATCCCGCACATCACAAATGAGATCAAGGAAAGAGTTTACCGTGTCGGCAAGGAAAAGGATACCGACATCGTTATTACCGAGATCGGCGGTACTGTCGGCGATATCGAATCCACACCGTTCCTTGAAGCTATCCGTCAGGTAGTTACTGAAGTCGGCAGAGAAAACGCAGTTTATATCCACGTTACTCTCGTTCCGTATATCGCAGGCTCGGAGGAACTCAAGTCCAAACCTACACAGCATTCCACAAAGGAACTTCTTTCTATCGGTATCCAGCCGAACATCATCGTCTGCCGTTCCGAAAAGGAAATTCCCGAAGATATGCGCAAGAAGATCGCGCTTTTCTGTAACGTTCGTCCTGAGGACGTTATCCAGAACCTTACAGCTCCGTCACTGTATGAAGTTCCACTCTGGCTTGAAAAAGAGGGACTCGCAGACAGCGTTTGCCACCACCTCGGACTTCCCGTTCAGAAGCCCGACCTTACCGAGTGGACAGAAATGGTCAACCGTGCAAAGAACGCACATAAGACAGTTACTATCGGACTTGTCGGAAAGTATGTCGTTCTCCATGATGCGTACCTCTCCGTTGCTGAAGCACTTCGCCACGGCGGTATCGTAAACGATGCACAGATCGATATCGAGTGGATAAATTCCGAAGAAGTTACAAGAGAAAATGCAGCAGAGATGCTTGCAAAGTGCGACGGTATCATCGTCCCCGGCGGATTCGGCGACCGTGGAATCGAGGGTATGATCGAATCTATCCGCTATGCGCGTGAAAATAAAGTTCCGCTGTTCGGTATCTGCCTCGGTATGCAGATGGCAGTTATCGAGTATGCAAGAAATGTCCTCGGACTTTCGGGCGCAAACTCCACAGAGTTTGGCGAAACACCTTACCCCGTTATCGATATAATGGAAGACCAGAAGGACGTTACCAACAAGGGCGGCACAATGCGACTTGGACTTTATCCATGTAAGCTTACAGAGGGAACGACCTCAGCAAGAGTTTACGGCGAGCCGCTTATCTATGAGCGTCACCGTCACAGATGGGAATTCAATAATGCATTCCGTTCCAAGCTCGCAGATGCAGGACTTGTTATCGCAGGTCAGTCACCCGATGAACGCCTTGTCGAGATCGTAGAAGTCAAGGATCACCCATGGTTTGTCGGCGTACAGTTCCACCCCGAGTTCAAGTCCCGTCCGAACAAGCCGCAGAAGCTTTTCGCAGACTTTATCCGTGCTTCAAAAGAGTATATGGAAAATAAACAGTAATTTAATTCGTAATTATTGTGATCCGCCTCTCCAACGTTGGTAGGGGCGGATTTTCTATATCGGGTTTTTATGATGAAAAAATGCGCAATTCACATTCTATGGTTATGTGAATTGCGCATTTTGATATTTATCTTTTATTAAGAAATGCCGCGAAAAGCAGAAGTCCTATTCCGATGAAAATTCCGCTGTATGCGACTGCGTATATCCATACGGGAAACAGCAGCATTTCCGTTTTGGTTGTTACCACTGCGCCGACTATTGCTATCACAGCGCTCGGGAAAAACGAGATGATATATCTCTTTCGCTTTTTGCAGAGTATCAGCGCGACTGATGACAGCGCGAGCGGCAGGAAAAATACAGTTCGCGTGAATCGTATAGTTCCAAGCCGAAAGATCGCATATCTGTCAAACGTTGGCGGAAATATATACAGCCACAGCACTGCGGATATCAAGATGAGCGCACCAACGGCGGCGCAGACAAGCTGCTTTTTCTGCGGCTTTTTATGACCTAAAGCGGGGCGGGACATCGTTTCAAACGTTTCCTTGTGGTCGCGCTTCATCTCTTTTATTTCGGCTTCGAGCTGCTTTAGCTTCTGCTTTTTTTCCTTTTCCCGTTCTTTAAGCTCGTTCATTTTGATCCACCATTTACAAAAAAGGCGCAGCCGCAAACTTTGCAGGCTGCGCCAAAATTTACTGTTTCTTAGAGAAGAATTGACTTGCCTGTCATTTCTTCAGGCTGAGGAAGTCCCATTATCTTGAGCATTGTAGGTGCGAGGTCTGCGAGAACGCCGCCTTCACGGAGTTCGCCCTTCTGACCTGCGATGATAAGAGGAACAACGTTAGTTGTATGAGCTGTGAACGGTGAGCCGTCAGCTTCGTACATCTTGTCAGCGTTGCCGTGGTCAGCTGTGATGAGTGCTGTGCCGCCGTGAGCAAGGATAGCGTCAACTGTTCTGCCTACGCAGGTATCAACAGCTTCAACAGCCTTTACTGCTGCATCGAAAACGCCTGTGTGACCAACCATATCGCAGTTAGCGTAGTTGAGGATTATCATATCATACTTTTCGGAGTTGATAGCTTCAACTACCTTGTCTGTAACTTCGTAAGCGCTCATTTCAGGCTTGAGATCGTATGTTGCAACCTTAGGGGAGTTAACGAGGATTCTGTCTTCGCCCTCATACTGCTTTTCTACGCCGCCGTTGAAGAAGAAAGTAACGTGAGCGTACTTTTCTGTTTCAGCGATTCTGAGCTGCTTGAGTCCCTTTTCGGAGATATACTGACCGAGTGTGTTGTTGAGGGACTGTGGCTTGAATGCAACCTTAACGTTAGGCATTGTTGCATCATACTGTGTGAAGCAAACGTAGGTTACGGGGAAGAAGCCGTTCTTTCTCTCGAAGCCCTTGAAATCAGGGTCAACGAATGTTCTTGTAATTTCACGCGCTCTGTCGGGGCGGAAGTTGAAGAAGATGATGCTGTCGTTAGCCTTGATGCGCTCTGTGCCGCTGATAACAGTCGGGATAACGAACTCATCGGTAACGTTGTCAGCGTAGGACTTTTCAACTGCTGCAACAGCGTCGTCAGCCTGATTGCCCTCGCCGTAAACGAATGCAGCGTAAGCCTTTTCAACTCTGTCCCAGTTGTTATCTCTGTCCATTGCATAGTAACGACCCGAAAGGCTTGCGATCTTGCCGATGCCGATCTCGTTCATCTTTTCCTGAAGCTCTGCAACGAAATCCTTGCCGCTTGTAGGAGGAACATCACGTCCGTCGAGGATAGCGTGAACGAATACCTTTTCAAGTCCTGCCTGCTTTGCAAGCTTCAAAAGACCGTAGAGGTGAGTGTTGTGTGAGTGAACGCCGCCGTTGGAGAGAAGTCCGAAGAGATGAAGAGCGGTGCCGTTCTTCTTGCAGTTGTCGATAGCTTCGTTAAGAGCCTCGTTCTTGAAGAAATCGCCGTCGTCAATGGACTTTGTGATTCTTGTAAGCTCCTGATAAACGATCCTGCCTGCGCCCATATTTGTATGACCAACTTCGGAGTTGCCCATCTGACCGTCAGGAAGACCAACGCACATTCCGCTTGCGCCGATAGTTGTGTGAGGCCATTCTGCGAGATATCTGTCAAGGTTAGGCTTCTTTGCAGCTGCAACGGCATTGCCGTAGGTATCCTTATTGATGCCGCAGCCGTCCATAATGATAAGAGCGATTGGTTTTTTTGCCATAAATATCAATCCTTTCATTTCACAAGCAGAAGAATTTCGGGATAAGCCAAAAGCCGACATAGTAATCGGTCGTTCGGTCGAAAGGGTCGTAGTCCTCCCATACCTTGTAGCCTAAACCGTAGTGATCTTTGCTGCCATTTCCATAATCGATAACTGTAAAACAGAAAACAGGAGGGAGCTTGTACCGCTTTGCGCGGACAAGGTCGGTCGCAAAAAAGCCTGCGGAAAGGACGGCTAATGTGCATAAAAGCACGATGAACGCCCGTTTTGCGCTGAATTTTTTCGCCGCCCTCATTTATCGCTCTCTCCTGTTGATAGTCACTTTATTAGCCGTTTACAGCAGCCTGTACGATAGTGTTGAAGTCGTTAGCCTTAAGGGAAGCACCGCCGATAAGACCACCGTCAACGTCAGGCTTGGAAAGGAGTTCTGCAGCGTTGCCTGCGTTCATAGAACCGCCGTACTGAATTGTAACAGCGTCAGCAACAGCAGCACCGTAAAGCTTTGCAAGAGTTGCACGGATAAATGCGCAAACTTCCTGAGCCTGATCTGCAGTAGCAGTCTTGCCTGTGCCGATAGCCCAAACAGGCTCGTAAGCAATGATAGTCTTCTTGATATCATCAGCGGAAACACCTGCGAGGTCAAGCTTGATCTGACGAGCGATAACTTCCTCTGTGATGTTTGCTTCTCTTTCCCAAAGAAGCTCGCCAACGCAAACGATAGGCTTAAGACCTGCAGCAAGAGCAGCCTTTGTGCGCTTGTTTACGGTCTCATCTGTTTCGCCGAAGTACTGACGGCGCTCGGAGTGACCGAGAACAACATATTCAACGCCGACCTCAACGAGCATATCAGCGGAAATTTCGCCGGTGAAAGCGCCGCTCTTTTCAAAGTGAACGTTCTCAGCGCCTACCTTAACGTTAGAGCCTGCGGTTGCGGCAACAGCAGTTTCAAGGTTTGTGTAAGGAACGCAAGCGATAACTTCAACCTTGCCCTCAGCATTGGCAACGAGCGGCTTGATAGCTTCGAGAAGCTCCTTAGCTTCGGGACGGGTCTTGTTCATTTTCCAGTTACCTGCGATAACAGCTTTTCTTAAAGTCTTATTCATGATATAAACTCCTTTTTATATATTGAGATCACGCTTTAAAATCGGTTTAATTAAAAAGCGCAAATTTTTCCCATATAAGTATAACATAAAACGGCACTATATATATTAAATTTGTGTGAATATATTTGATATTAAATATAGACTATATAAACGTTGAGTTTAATGCGTAATACTTGTTTTGAAAACGGCGTTTTGCTGAAATTTGGCATAAAGTAAGCGTGTGCTTACTTTTATCGATTTACTTATGGAGTTCTCTAAAAACCTCCCTCACGGCAAATTTTCGTTGAGACTTTGCGAATAATACGAAGTATTATTTTGTTTCGGTTTTCAGAGAACCCCTAATGTTTTTTTCTCCTCTTTTTCCAGCAGCTTTTTATACGAAAGGTCTATCGCAAAAGCACCGAGCGGAGCGGTCAGAACTATTGCGAGAACTGCGACCGTCAGCACGGTTTCGCCGCAGGCAAGACCCATTGCGAGCGGGATCCCTCCTATCGCAGCCTGAACCGTCGCTTTAGGGGTGTATGCCATCATCGCAAAGAATCTTTCCTTTGACGAAAGCTTCGTTCCGAGCAGGCAGACGAAAACGCCCAACATTCTGAACGCAAGTGCACCGATGATAACGAGCAAAGCCTTCACGCCGACATTTCCGAGGTAGCCGATATTGACCGTTGCGCCGACGAGCACAAAGAGAAAAACCTCCGCTGCGACCCAAAGCTTGCTGAATTTTGCGGAAAGCCGATTTGCGACCTCTTCTCTCTTCTTCTGTAAACCTACGCCGAGGAACATTATCGCAATGAGTGATGAAAATGTTATCGCGGTCGAAAGGTGATCTTCCGCCGCCGCAAGCAGGAACGAGATGCTCAGAATTATAAGCACTTTTGAAGTGTCGCGCAGGTGTACTTTTTTGAAAAAGAACGCAAGCGCAAAGCCGAGCGCAAGACCTATCGCAATTCCGAGAATTATCGAAACGGGTATGTTCACAAAGCTCAGAACGGACGCTTTGCCGCCCTGCGCCATTCCCGTAAAGGTCGAGAAAAGTACGATGACATATACATCGTCCACCGATGCGCCTGCAAGGATAAGCTGCGGTATTCCCTTTGCAGTGCCGTAACCCTCGTCCATAAGCTTGACCATTCTCGGAACGACAACGGCAGGGGAAACCGCCGCAAGAACCGACCCCATTATCGCCGCTTCAAGCAGGGACATTCCCATAAGCTTCGGCGCAATGAGCATCATTCCGAGCAGCTCAAAGCTTGCAGGCACGAAGCACATCAGCACGGCAGGTCTGCCTATTTTTTTCAGTCCCGAAATATCAAGTCCAAGTCCTGCCCTCGTCAGAATTATTATCAAAGCTATCTTTCGCAGCTCCGCCGAGATGTTAAGTATGCTTGGGTCGAGCAGGTCAAGCACATAAGGTCCGAGGACAACGCCCGTCAGCAGCATTCCGAGCAGACTCGGCAGCTTCAGCTTTTTGCAAAGCCACCCCAGCGACATTCCGACCAAAAGAATAAGACCGACACTTAACAGCATAGAAAAAACTCCTTTTATAAAAATTTGCAACAAAAAAAGCCGATAGCTTCTGCGTATGATCGCAGAAGTCATCAGCTTAAAATTCAAGCGGTTCAAGCAAATAATTGCTTAGGGAGAACCTCATTCCCTTTTTTGTAATTATATCACGCCGAAACGGTTTTGGCAAGTGTTTTGAAAAAATTTTTGGAAAAAGCCGTTCAGCTGCCTTTTTCCGAAGCTTCGCACTTGTAAACTATCGGCAAGCCTGTGTTTCCGCCGATAACGACCGTATCTCCGACCTCGATCTTATCATAGTCCTTGTCATAGCAGCAGACATATTCAAAAACCTCTCCGTTGATATCGACCGAGCAGAAATAGTAGCTTCGTATATTGTAAAACAAGTGCTGTTTGCGGTTGGACGAGCCAACGCAGTCGGTCTGTTCGTAGGGCAGGACATGAGGCTTCTTCTTGGCGTTTTCTTTCGCCCAGCGCTCCTTTTTCTCGGTCACGACAGCATAGCAGGCGGTGACATTTATCTTTTTCAGATCTTTTTTCAGCACCCACAAAAGCATTATCACGATAATACAGCTTGCGAGAAGTGTTTCTCTGCTGTATAAAAGCGAATAGACCGTACCTGCGGCAAATATCGCAATAAGCACGATAGTTTCCGCAAGGCGTTCCTTGCATCGCGTTTTCTTGTTTATCATTTTTATGTCTTCATCGCGGACTTGCGATGTGTTTTTAAGATACTCGTTTTCAACGTCGGAGCAAGTGAGCTTTTTCATCGTTCTGAGCCTTTCTGCCAATATTTTTCAAAGCTTTTATCCTATTATAAACCAAGAGAAGCGCTCCGTCAAGGGTATTTTTATGCGTAATTCGTAATGCGCGATGTGTAATTATATTGTTACGGAAAATTACAGTCAAAGCCATAATTTGACTGGTGGACTGCTCCGTATCGCTTCATCAATACGGATACATATTAGAGCCTGTTGACACTAAACTCAAAATATGATATGATAGATACATGAATATCA